>Ga0307515_10025064_pt1 | contig 10345 bp, 8 predicted proteins | sample 17_EM_MG_FD_194513 | JGI IMG/M metagenome (GOLD analysis project Ga0307515, IMG submission 194513) | Populus trichocarpa ectomycorrhiza microbial communities from riparian zone in the Pacific Northwest, United States - 17_EM | ecosystem: Host-associated > Plants > Roots > Unclassified | place...
TGTCAACCGGGACGACCCGGCCGTTCGCGAGCGCGAGGACGGCCAGCAAGGTACGCGCCTTGCGGCTGCCGATCTCGACACCGGTCAGGACCCGGCCGGCGCGCACGACCGCGAACGGCCCCACCAGCTGGATCCGCAACCCGCCCATCCCGCCTTGCTACGCGTACCGCCCTGGCGGGTCAAGGCGGTTGGCGGCAAGGCGACTGGCTACGGCACGGGCCGGCGCATCGAGTACGTGACCTGGTGCAGCCGGTGTGGCTCGTTGATCACGTGGATCGCCGCCCGGTCGTACGCCTGCCAGCCCGCGGCCCCGGCCCGGTTCAGATGCTTCAGGTCGTCGAATCGCTCGTCGGTGCCCCAGCGCAGGACCCCGCCGGGGTGGTGGAACGTCGCGGTCCAGTCCATGAACTTGTCCACGCCGAAGGTGCCCGCGGCCTTGTAATCAAGCCGCGCATACTCCCAGTTCGTCACGAAGATGATTATGCCGATGTGGGCGGACTTGCGCGCGGCGTTGCCGAGGCCCTGCCGCACGATCCGCGTCCGGGCAGCTCATCCCCGTTGGCCGCAGCGGGTACGCCGCCCGCCCCAAGTGGAGCGGACGGCGGGACACGCCCCCCTCGGCCGCATCCGATGAAAGGAACCGGCACCGGACGCGGCAGATACGGCGCTCGGTGTCGGCTAGCCGACCGATCAATGCTCGAGCACGCCCAGGTACGCCTTGACCGGGGCGGTCTCGCGCAGCCGGGCCAGAATCCGGCTGCGGGTCGGGCCGATGCTGCCGATCGGGATGTTCAGGGTGTTACTGATCTCCGCGTACGCGTACGGCGGGTCCGCGTTCAGCATGAGTAGCAGGTCGCGTTGGTGTGCACTCAGCTCGGCCAACCCTTCGAGCAGGGCCTGACGCCGCTCCTCGGCCAGTAGTGACTCGTCGACCGGTCGGCTGTCGGCGTGATCGACCGGTTCCAGCGCCGTCGGGTCGGTCGCCACGCTGCGGCCGTTGGTTCGCAGGCACCGTTCGCACTCGTGCCGGGTCGTCGTGGAAAGCCAGCCCGGCAGGGCGGCTGGCTCGCGCAACGTGTTCAGGTGCTCAATCAACCGCAGCCAGACCAGCTGGCTCACGTCTTGGGCGTCCACCGTCGAGAGGCGGTACCGCCGCACCGTGCAGGCAACCAGCCCGGCGAACCGCCGCACCAGCTCGTTCCAGGCATCGTCGTCGTGGTCGGCCGCCGCGCCGACCAGATCCGTCAGCGTCCAGTGCTCCAACCGGTCCGCCATCGCGTCTCGCTTTCCTCGGTTCACCGCAGGAAGTTCGCCGCAGCAAATTCTGATGCGCCCGGGCCTTGCTCACCTGATGCCCGAGTCCCGACCCGTCCGGGCAGTTGGCCGGGACAGGACGGGACGTGCCGGGGAGCCCTATCGGACGAACGCATTTTCCAGCGACGTACCACCCAGGATGTCGTGCAGGCGCAATCCGCCGACCCCGGCTCCGTTCAAGCTCAAGGTCCGGTCGTAGTAGACGGGGACTAGCGGGGCGTCATCGCGCATGACCTCTTCATCCAGCGCACCCCAGGCCCGCGCGGCCTGGGTCAGGTCGCCAATGGATTCGATCCGATCAATCTCGCTATCGACGAAATCGTCGGAGAAATATGACGTGTTGCTGTTGCCGCGTGCCGAAATGGTGCGACCGTCCAGCAATATCGGCAGAACAGACTGTCCGGTCGGCCAGTCCGCACCCCAACTATGTAGATAGATATCCAGGCCGTTGTCCCGGGTGCGGACCGTCGAGTAATAGCCGGCCGGGTCGATCGGAACCGGGGTCAGGTCGAAGCCGGCCGCGCCGAGGCTGGCCTTCAGGAACGCGGCAAGGGCCGGCCCCCGGTCGCTGTCGCGGTAGCCGTACCGCAGCGGAACCCGCCGGTTGCCGAGCATCTCCCGGGCGCGGGCGGCGTCGCCGCTCGGCCCGCAGTCGTACGCGTTGTAGCCGTGATAGCCGGCGATGATCGGCGGCAGGATCGTGGTGGCGGGCGCGGCGATGCCCCGCCCGCCGAGCACCTTGATGAAGCCGTGCCGGTCGAACGCGCAGTTCAACGCGCGGCGCACCGCGATATCGGTCACCCGCTGCGTATTGATCCGCAGATAGGCGACGTACGGCGTGGTGCCGACCGTGGCATGCACGGCGAGCTCGTGCTCGGCCGCGACGGCGAGCAGCATTTCGGACGGCACCCGCTCGAGGCTGACCGCGGCCCGGTCGGCGCCGCGCGCGGCAAGGATCCGCTCGGTCGCGACCGTCGGCGACTGCCCGAAGACGTAGACGAAGCGGTCCGGGTACGCCGTCCGGACCGGGTCGGTGGCGCTCACCCAATACGGGTTGCGCACCAGCACGAGTTCCTTGCGCGGCGTGTAGCTCTCGATCCGGTACGGCCCGGTGGCGACCGGCCGCACGTCGTACGCCTCGCGGGTGTCCCGGGCCTGTGGCACGGGCGTCGTGTTGCCCAGCGCCATCGCGAACGGCACATCGGGCCGGGGCCGGGCGAACCGCAGCACAATGGTCCGTGCGTCGGGTGTGCTGACCCCGGGCGCGGTCGCGGCGCCACCGCCGTACGGGCCGCCGTATTTGCTTTGGAAGTTGGCGGTGTCGGCGAGCCATTGCTGCAACCAGGTCGGCCCGTCGGGCAACGTGGGGCTGAACGAGCGGGCGATCGCGTACGCCACATCCTTGGACGTGATCGCGGAACCGTCCTCGAAGCGCAAACCGGACCGCAACTTGTAGGTCCAGACTCGACCGTTCTCGCTGGCCTGCCCGGTGTTGGTGGCCAGGTCGCCGACCAGTTCAAGCTTGCCGTCGCCGGGCCGGTGCCGGAACGCGGTCAGCGTGCGCTGCAGCAGCAGGTTCATCAGCTGCGCGCGCGAGATGTAGGTGCGCGCCGGGTCCAAATGCTCGAACGGGATGTTCACTAGGACGGTTACCGTGCCGCCGGGCTTGGCCCCCGCGATAGCCGGCGCCGGCGCCCGGGAATCCGGGCTGAGCGCGACCGTCATCGGGTCGGGCGCACCCACCGGCCGTTCGTCGCCGGTGCACGCCGCGGCCCCCACCAGCAGCGTCAGCGTGAGAATCGCCCGGAGAACCCTCATCCCCCGTTCTCCTGCGGTGACCGCCCGAGCCCGGCGTCGCGCGCCTTCGCCACCGCGGCCGCCCGGTCGTGCACTTGCAGCTTGAAGAAGATCGTCGACACGTGGTTGCGCACCGTCTTCTCGCTGAGCACCAGCCGCCGGGCGATCTCGTGGTTGCCGCACCCCGCGGCGACCAGGCTGAGCACTTCCCGCTCGCGGTCGGTGAGCTCGGGGAAAAGCTGTGAGGTGTACGTGCGCTGGGCGCCCGTGAAGAAGTCGGCGATCCGCCGGGCCACCGCCGCCCCGTACACGGCCTCCCCGTCGGCGACCGCGAGCACCGCGCGGATGATCTGCGCCCGGTCCGCGCCCTTGAGCAGGTAGCCCCGCGCGCCCGCGCGCAAGGCCCCGAACAAAGCCTCGTCGTCGTCGTGCATGGTCAGCATCAGCACGGCGATCGTCGGGAACCGTTCCAGGATCGCGTGTGTGGCGCCGGTGCCGTCGAGCACCGGCATGGCCAGGTCGGTCAGCACCACGTCGGGGATGGTGCGCTCGACCAGGGCGAGCAGCTCGGCACCGTCGGCGGCCTCGCCCACGACCTCGACCTCGCTGGTCGCGGCGAGCGCGGCGGCCAAACCGTAGCGGAACATCGGATGGTCGTCGGCGATGACCAGCCGAACCGGACGCGGCGCGGTCATGTGGTGCCCGCCCTGGTGGGTCCGTCTGGTAGCTGCTTGGCTGCCGTGCGATCGATGCTCAACGTGGGGGTGCCCTCCTGGCCTTTGCTTCGCTGCGGTGCGGTCGATCCCGGCTCGTCGAGCGGCAGGATCGCCGTGACGGTTGTTCCGGCGTCGGCCGACGCGATGTCGAGCTGGCCGCCGAGCGCCTCGGCCCGGCGGCGCATCGAGGTCAGGCCGACCCCGGCCACGGCCTGGCCCACCCCCTTGCCGTCGTCGGCGACGGTGACCTGTAACTCGTCGTCCTGCCGCTCGAGGGCGACCCGGACATGCCCGGCCTGGGCGTGCCGGGCGGCGTTGGACAGGGCCTCGGTGGTGATCCGGTAGACCGCGTTCTCGACCGCCGGCGGCACCGTGCCGAGCAGCGGCGCGCTCACCTCGACGGTGACCACAGTGGACAGCGCGGCCGCGTACCGGCGGACGGCCTCGGGCAGCGGAACCGTGTCGAGAGCCGCGGGGCGCAAGTCGTCGATGATCCGGCGCACCTCGACCACCGCGGTGGTGACCTCGTCGCGGATCAGCTCGACCAGCGTCACCGTCTGCGGCTCGGCGTCCTGCAGCCGGTCGCCGAGGGCCTGCAGGCCGAGCGCGACCCCGGACAGCGACGGGCCGAGACCGTCATGCAGGTCCCGGCGCAACCGGTCGCGTTCGGTCATGGTGGCCGCGAGCACCCGGTCGCGTTCCGACTCGAGCGCCTCGGTGAGATCCAGCGCGCGCACGATGACCGCGATCTGCGGGGCGAGCGCCGAAAGCAACCGCAGCCCCGAGAACGAGTACTGCTCGCCGTCGGGTGGGCCGAAGACGACCAGGTCGCCGATCGGCTGGCCACCGAAGGCGAGGGGGAGCATCGTCCGGTTCGTCGTCTCGATGCCGATCCGGCCCAGCGCCCGGCCGTCGGTCGCGATCACCGCCGCGCCCGGCGCACGCACCGCCTCGGCGACGCTGCTCAGCGCCGCCGCGAGCAACTCGACCTCGCCGGTCACCGCGACCCGCTCACCCAACTGGTGCATGGCCCGCAGCGGGTCGCGTCGCTCGCCGTAGACGAGCCGGTCGGCGGCCCGCTGCAACCTGTCCCGGGCCGGCGCCAAAAGGACGGCGACCAGCGCGGCCGCGAAGACGCCGGCCGACGTGCCGCGGTCCACCACGTTGCCGACCAGCGCGGAGGTTGCCAGGTAGGCGCCGAAGACCGCCGTGGTGAGCGCGCCGTAGACCAATCCGCGGCGCAGCACGGTCTCGATGCCCAGCAGCCGGTAGCGCAGCACGCCGACCGCGACGGCGACGGGCACCAGCGTGAGCGTGCTCATGGCGAGGGTCCGGCCGGCGTTGGGCACCAGCCAGGAGGCCGCGAGAATGGGCATGACCAGGCAGACCAGCCAGGCCAACTGCTGGCGCTGCGGCGGCTCGGTGCGAAACAGCCGGGCCACCGTCGCGGCCCAGATCACGAGCGTGGCCAGCAGAAACAGCGGCCCCCACAGCGGCCGCAGGGTCTGCAGGTAGCCGTCGCGGAAGGCGTCCACCCAGGGCGGCAGCGGCTCGTCGATGGTCCACACCGGTTGGCTTGTCCGGGTGCTCAGCGGCAGCAGCCGGGACGGGATGCTCTGCAGGAAGTCCGGCACGATCACGACGCCCTGTCCCGAGCGCGGGGAGCCGATCACCAGGAACAGCATCTGTGCGGCGATATGCAACCCGGCCAGCGCGGCGGCGCCGATCGGCCACCGCCACCACTTCGCCGGGAGCCGGCCCTCGGGGTAGAGCGCGAGCAGCAGCGTCGGCGTGGCGAGCAGGCCGAGCACGAACAGCGCCTCGCCGAGGTAGCCGGCCCAGAGCGCGCCGAACCAGGGCGTGGGGGTGACGTCGAGCCCGTGCACCGCGTACGCGACCAGGCCGACGTGCCAGGCCTGCGACAAACCGACGCCGAGCAACAGCCAGCCCAACCGGTTCAGCGGGCGGGCGCTGATCAGCACGGCGCCGGTCGCCGTCCAGATCACGCCGAGCAGGGCCCAGCCCAGCACGCTGAGGCTGTCGCGCCCCGTGGAAAGCGACAGAAGCCCACCGCTGTCCGGCGTGCGCCAGATGTACCCGGTGAACGCGACCGCCGCGATGCCACTCAGCACCGCAGACCAGGCCACCGCCCTCACCAGCACAGGCACAGTCTGGTGCCGAAGGCCGTCCCATCGGAAGGTTTCCATGTCCCGGCTACCTCGCGCACTCTGCCTGACCGGGGTGGGACACCCGCCTCATGCGGATGTCCTACCAGCCTGCCCGAATTATCCCAGCCCCGGGACAACCATGATCCCCGCAGGTCAGCCATCCGACAGCGGCTCGTCGGCTGGCGCCGATGTGCACCGGGTAGGTACCTTCGATCTTCAGCAGCGGTCGTTGTGGACCCGCGAACGACTTCGGGGGACGATGCCGCCATGGACCTTAGCCGTCAGTTACGTGCCTTTCGGAGCTGGCTGGCCCAGCGCCTGCGGCTCAAGGTCATCATCGCGTTGATCTTCATCACGGCGCTGTCCGTCGGCCTGCTGTGGGAGGCGGCCGGCATCGCGGCGTACGCGCAGAATTTGGCTTTGAATCTCGGCGCCGACCTGATCGGCGCGATCGTGGTGATCTTTGTGGTCAGCCCGTTGATCACGCGGGCCGCGCAGGGGCGGGTCCGGGAGCACCGGCGGCTGGACTACGACTGGTACACCGACCAGGTCTTCCGGGCCTCCTCCGACGTGCAGGTGCTGGACACGTTCTCGGGGCTGCTCGACCGGCCCGGGACGACCCGCTTCCTGCGCGCGGCCCGGGAGGCGATGAACCGGCAGGCCCGGGTCCGGATCCTGCTGCTCAACCCGGACTCGCTCGCCGCCGAACAGCGGGCCAACGAGCTGGGCGCCTCGACCGGCTACGCCGAGGTGCGCCGCGAGATCTTGCGCAACATCCACGTGCTCAACCGCTTCGCCCGCGAGCTGGACGAGCCGCTGCGCCGGCGCTTCGAGACCCGGCTCTACAGCACCTCGGCCTCGGTGACGATCTACCGGTGGGATGATCGGGCGATGGTGTCGTTCCTGCCGATCGGGCGGCTCTCCGGCGAGGGCACCCAGCTCGAGGTGACCACGTCGTCGCCGCTGGGCACGTTCGTGGGGGAGCGCTTTGACGAGCTCTGGAAGCATGGCAAGCCCATCGAGGACTTCGTGATGCTCGCCTTCACCCTGATCGCCGACACTGGCACCATCGAGACGTACACCACCAACTTCGTCCGCCACCTGGGCGACTTCTACATCGCCGAGCCGCGCATTCTGGCCCATCTGGCCCTGCAACGTGACGGCAATCTGCGGGTCACGATCGACAATCAACCCGCAGGCGGAACGTACGGGCTTGAAGTCGTCTCCAGTGACACGGAGCTGCATGCTCAAGTCATGGAGCGGTATGTCGAAAAATATGAGCGGCAGAGTCACGCGTTCGTGCACCTCCGCCCGGCAACGACTAGCTTGGCGGAGGAGTAGCCATCGGCACGCAGTTCCGGGCGATAACTGAGCGCAACCTGGACCGGCTGCTGCTGGACCGGACCGGCTGGGACACCGGTGACCGGCTGGCACTGCGCGCTATCGCCGCCGTCTTCCCGTTCCGCACCAACGCGTACGTCGTCGACGAGCTGATCGACTGGGCCGACCCGCTGCGGGACCCGATCTTCCGGCTTACGTTCCCGCAGCGCGGCATGCTCGCCCCCGCCGACCAGGCCCGGATGGAGCGGCTACTGCGCACCGGCGCGCCGGCCGAGCGGGTACGGGCCGCCGCGAACGAGATCCGGGGCCGGCTCAACCCGCACCCGGCCGGTCAGGTCGACCTCAACGAGCCCACCCTGGCCGGCCGCCCGGTGCCGGGCGTGCAGCACAAGTACGCCGAGACCGTGCTCGTCTTCCCCCGCCCGGGCCAGACCTGCCACGCCTACTGCCAGTACTGTTTCCGGTGGCCGCAGTTCGTCGGCGAGCCCGGGATGAAGATCGCCACCGACGACGTGCCCGCGACCGCCGCGTACGTGCGGGCCCACCCCGAGGTCACCGACGTGCTACTCACCGGCGGCGACCCGATGGTGATGGGCAGCGCGGTGCTGCGCCGCTACATCGAGCCGCTGCTGGCGATCGAGCACCTGGCCACGATCCGGATCGGCACGAAGTCGCTGGCCTACTGGCCGCACCGGTTCGTCACCGACGCGGACGCCGACGACCTGATGCGCCTCTTCGAAGAGGTCGCCGCGGCCGGCAAACACCTGGCGATCATGGCCCACGTGTCGCACCCCCGGGAACTGGCGTCGGCCGCGGTGCGCGCGGCCATCCAGCGCATCCGGGCCACCGGCGCGGTGCTCCGGTGCCAGGCGCCGCTGATCCGCGGGGTGAACGACGACCCGGCGGCCTGGGCGCAGATGTGGCAGGAATCGGTGCGCCGGGGAATGGTGCCCTACTACATGTTCGTGGAACGCGACACCGGGCCGCAGCAGCACTTCGCGGTGCCGCTGCTGCGCGCCTACGAGATCTTCCGAGACGCGTACGACCAGGTGTCGGGCCTGGCCCGGACCGTGCGCGGACCGGTCATGTCGGCGCGGCCGGGCAAGGTCTGCATCGACGGCACCGCCGAGATCGCCGGCGAGTCGGTCTTCGTGCTGCGTTTCCTGCAGGCCCGCGACCCCGGGCTGGTCGGCCGCCCCTTCTTCGCCCATCGCGACCCGGCGGCGATCTGGCTGACCGACCTCAAACCGGCCCTCGGCGCCAGCACGCTGACCCCCTGACGGCCCGCAGGGTACGACGGTCGTCGGGCAACGGGGGCCCTGCCACTATCGCGGAGAAGTTACGAACGCTGCCGATCAGAGCACGCCTGGCGGCGGCGAGAAACGGGTGTTGTGCAAATCGTTTTGCGCAATTACGGTCCCCGTGTGGGCATACCGCAAACCGATCTTCAGCGTGGCCGGCCGAGGATGCTGATCCGGGGCTGTGCCGTCTTGCTTGTGCCCGCGGAGGGCGAGTGCGAGGTCGTAGCGGATCAGGACATCAGCATCTCGGCCGGCGTGATCGAGTCGATCCAGCCGACGGGTGCGCTGCCGGCGCAAGACGGGGTGGAGGTCGTCGACGGGCGGGGCCTTCTCGCGGCCCCGGGCCTGGTGAACGCCCATACCCACAGCCCCATGGTGCTGATGCGCGGCGCCGCCGAGGATGTGCCGGTCGACGCCTGGTTCAACCAGCGGGTCTGGCCGATGGAAAGCAACCTGACCCCGGCCGACGTCGAGCTGGGCGCCCGGCTCGCCTGCGCGGAGATGATCTCCTCGGGGGTGACGACCTTCGCCGATCATTACTTCTTCCCCGACGAGATCGCGGCCGCGGTGGAGTCGAGCGGATTGCGAGCCGACATCGCGCCCACCTACTTCAGCAGCCAAGGGCCCGAGATGCTGGAGTCCACCGTTGGTTTCGCCGAGTCGTGGCACGGCCGGGCCGGCGGGCGGGTGACGGTGTCGATGGGGCCGCACGCCCCCTACACGGTGAACGATGCGGACCTGCGGACGCTGGCCGATCATGCGCGGCGCCTGGGCGTCCGGGTGCACCTCCACGCGAGCGAACACGTCGAACAGACTCAGTCCAGCCTGCACCGCCGCGGCGTGACCCCGATCGCGGTCCTCGAGTCGACGGGTGTTCTCGACGCCGGCGTGCTGATCGCGCACGGCTGCGGCATCCTCGAGCAGGATCTACCCATCCTCGCGCCGCACGCCGCGACCACCGCCGTGGCCTGCTGCCCCAAGGTCTACCTCAAACACGCCCTGTCTCCGCTCACTCCGGTGCGCCGGCTGCTGGAAACGGGGGTGACGGTCGCGGCGGGCACCGATGGGGCCGCCGGTCACAACACGCTGGACGTCTGGGAGGCGCTGCGGCTCATCGCGATGACCCAGAAGCAGGCGGAGCGCGACGCGACCTGGATGACCGTTTCCGACACGCTGCGCCTGGCCATGCGCGGTGGCGCCCGGGCGCTCGGGCTCGGTGATCGCATCGGTGCCCTGGAGCCGGGGCGGCGCGCCGACCTCATCCTGATCGACCTGCAGGGCCTGCATTGCCGTCCCCTGCACGACCCTCGGGCGGCACTCGTATACAGCGCGCGGGCCAGCGACGTGCGCACAGTCGTGGTCGACGGGCGGGTGCTGATGCGGGACAGGCGGTTGCTGACCGTGGACGTCCCGGCGCTGCTCGGGGAGATCGACGGCCGCGTCGCCCGCCTGACGGATACGTCCCACGGCCGGGCGGTGCAGCACTATGACCCCTGAGAACCGCCCTGGGCAGCGCCGGTCCTTCGTGCGGCGGCCCGCTTCGATCAAGGATGTCGCGGCGGAGGCGGGGGTGAGCGCTACGACGGTCTCGCACGTCCTGAGCGGCAACCGCCCGGTGAACGAGGAGACGGCCTCTCGCGTACGCGCGGTGGTGAGCCGGCTCGGTTACGTGCCCGCGTCGCTCGCGCGCAGCCTGCAGGCGGGTTCG
>Ga0307515_10025065_pt1 | contig 10344 bp, 10 predicted proteins | sample 17_EM_MG_FD_194513 | JGI IMG/M metagenome (GOLD analysis project Ga0307515, IMG submission 194513) | Populus trichocarpa ectomycorrhiza microbial communities from riparian zone in the Pacific Northwest, United States - 17_EM | ecosystem: Host-associated > Plants > Roots > Unclassified | place...
TGCCTATTCAGGCAAGCACTTACCCTGACTTGGGGGCATGTGTATGCACCGGAAAGGCATGTGAAGATACTGCTGCCCTATTATCACCCGTCATTACGTCAGAAACATCATTGGTTATGGAATATCACTGCACTATCTTCAGGTATACAAATTCGCAGGGAGCTCATAAAAGACCTGGTTCAAATAAAACTAGGCGTCCGCGAACACATACCTCGTTGAGAGTCTAGCTTGCAGGACGGTCAAATCGAAGCTATTGCACTTCTCCTGTTAAAGCTACCGCAGCTGAAATAGATAAATTTGAATATCTGTTCTAGGTTTCGATTCCTCCATTTAACACTAAGGAGCAAGGACCATCTACTACATTCCCTCCAGCTTACCGGCTACAGGTTTTGGTATAAAGGTATTCATCCGGTCCTATAACTGTCTACAGGTATCTTTACCAACATATTGAAATGTTGTCGATCTGTTCCTATTACCTATTGCTGACTGAGTGGCGTTGTCGACAGAGTGGCAATTACGAATCGTAGTTGTCAGCTTTTGTTGAACGGACGATCAGGAATGAGAACTCTGTTTATTTGAATGTGGCTCTAGAGCCTCTATATATACATAAGGAAGGGGTAGTAAACTACGTCGTTGGCCAAGTCGGTGACCGAGTCGATGACCGAGTCGATGACCGAGGCAAGGTAGGTAACTGAGACAGTAGTAAGACGGTGGCAAGGACATCCGATTCAGGTCGTCAGCTTTATCGTCAGCTTCGTCGTCATCCTTTTGCTACCTACCTCGTGTATATAATGAGGCTCAAGAGCCTCTTGCAATAATTCGGAGTCTTCACTCTTAATCTTCCGATTGACAAATGTCCCTCACTTGACAACCTTAAGCTATCAGTGTATTTAGGGCTTGACGAAGTATTTCTGCCAGCAGTATCAAACATTACAACATTAGATTTTCAGCATCTTAAATCACCAGATGTTGGACATAATGACCCTCGGTATAACCCTCGTGGAGCGTTCCGCTCAACGCCGAAGCTCAAACCGCTGATCTATCATACTAAACCATCGTATCGGTATGTCGACAATAGCTACTCGAGGGACGAAACACATGACCATGACTGGCAATTTCCCAGCCTGGTTTTGTGGGATGTGTCACACACACTCGTAAACCCGAGCATCTACCTGACCGGCGGCATTTCTCGGCAGAGGCATAGGCGGCGGTTTGTCCTGATGCATGTAGGATCACTGAAGTATATGCGAGTGCTTACGCCGCTCTCAATTCCTATCGTCGTGCTCTTTGGATTGAGACCTCAAAATGCTTCACCAATGGCACAAGTGTTACCTTACTCCCTCCGCAGCCTATGCCTCACCAATCATCTCTTTCACTTCGACAGCTGTGGGTCTGAGTGGCCGGAAGAACACTTTCTCTTCTGTCTGCGTGATTTCTTGTAGGATTGGCAGACACATACTGCCGGCTGAGGTGGCAATGTGGTCCCAGTGGCAATTACAAATTGTCGTCGTCAGCGTTTCGCCACCCACCTCATGTATATATAGTCTCTTTTCTTCATAGATCAATCTACACACGAGTCCCTCCTTTCTGACCTCAGATTTCCGGTCGACACATACGCCTAACCTGGAACGCGTCTCTCTCCAAATCGAACCACTAAGTGGATGGTCCGAAGAGCTCCAAGATGAGTTCAAGGACACATGCAGTAAGTCTGGCCTTGAAAGAAATTTCAGCTGGCGCCTTGAAGAGTTAAAGCCTCAAGAGCCTGAATGCAAGAGAAGAACTTGAGCCTCTATGGCCGAAGCCAGAATCGGCGCCGAGAAGCGGCCGCAGGCACTAGCCGCAGTTTGGCGAGTCATCTTTCGTATTGATTGCCTTTAGATACCTTACAATTACACCGAAAGTCTGCGACGGTTAGTATTTGTGGTTTCCTTTGCCTGTTCTAGCTTAATTCTACAGTAGCTTTTTATTTGATGCGGTCGTTTCAGCTCAAGCCTTATGCTGGAGAACCACCAAATACCGGTGAGAGGTGGCTGATCTCTTCAGCTGAAATAAGGCTGCCTGGAATGTCCGCTGAGGTAGTCCACAAATGCATAATAATGTAAGGAGAAGGTTATTCTTTTTTGAAAACATAATATAAAATCTAAAATGGTGTTTCTATAAGATGCAAGTGAAGCTGTGACTCCTCGGGAAATTGAAACTCGGCTCTCCGCAAAATTGAGACATTCACAGCAAGTTTGACAGCGCATGATCATGCGGCCTTAGGATATGGATCCTTCGCCCCCAAGAACTTGTTGGAGTACACAAGATAGTGGTTCTATGGTTTACTTCCTTGAATTCCGCATGCGGCACAGCTAAGCGCTGCGACAAACTCTCCCGTAGCGGTGGGAACCACTGGCTAATTGTTTCCCACATATGAAACCGGTCTGATTTGAAGCGGAAAGACATCTACTAATAGGAATTGGCCGATGAGGCACAGTTGTAAGCCTCGTTAGAACAAACAGGGTGTTAGGCAGCGCTCCAGGCTGGAGCTGTTATAATCCTCTATGAGCAGTTACTTCGAGAACACATATACTCAAGTACCTTGAGCATGTAGGAGCCAGTATTGCGCTCGCTTGAATTGCACCAGATTGAAGATATGCCTTCCAGAACGCAGCGGTCATCCTTCCAGCCGGTGCCTCGCACGGTCGCGAGCGAGGATGTGGTTCAAGGGCGGATTCTATTCCTCCCTCCGTTCCATGAGACGCCTGAAAACTCGGTTCGGCGTGTCTTTGGAAAAGGACCTGTTGATGAGGGCATGTTTGACCATCCAGTGGTCATATGCTCGCGGCCAGCGGAAGAGGAAGAGGACGTCGTGCATTTCCACATCGTAAGTAGCTTCGCAGAAAGGCAGACCAGCTTTAAAGAGCGTAAAGCCTAGGCACATACTAATGTGGATAAACATAGGTCACGTCTTTCCGTGGCAAGAAACTCAACGAGATATACGGCAAAACCAACAAATTTCACAGAGAGCGCCGTTCGCACTACCTGCCTGTATCTCCCACTCCGCCACACCCAGATGCCACCACGAAGGCTGGAAAGAAGAACTTCCCTACTTTGAAGTTGCAAGATGGAGCCTGCTTGCGGTGGGAGTCGTACGTAAACGCCCACGGCGTTTACAAGATTAACTGGTTCCACCTCCGCTCCTACGGTAATGTGAAGACTCCATTGAGCCTTGACTACCAGTTGGATAAAGAGTCGTTGAATCGGCTGCTTGTTAGGAGTAAGAGCCTGACGGGCTATGTTCCGGGCTCGCAATTCGAGCCCGGCTCGGCGAGGACATCACTACGGATATCGAACCCCGCGATTTCCTCATCCAGGGATTCACAGCCAGTGAGGCTCATAAAGCCGGCGTTGGCTGTTCAAATTCCGGATACCAGAGACTACGGTAGCATTCGTATGCCTGCGAGCCATAATGAGCAAAACGACGAGCAGGGATACTGCATGGACGACTATTTCCTTGCTGTTGGGTCTGGATTTACGTCTCTAGTCGGCTGGACTGGGGAAGCGCTTAAATATATTTGGAAAACGGTTTCGGGAAGCGAGAGTACATGAGTCATGCACTCTTTAGATAATCCATCAGTTGTTCATAACTTGACGGTTTGTGATGGTATCTAGGGTGCCTTCGAGGGTTCTGGCGTTTGTATTAAGGAACAGTTGTTTTATTTGTTTCGATCCACTGGAGGGCAGTACTAACGGAAGTCGTGTAATTGTCTCTTTCTTTTTCATACCCGTATAGTCGTTCGACGAATGGAGCTTGGCCATCCGCGAGTATAGAAGGATCTGAGAGAGCTGTACGTATAAACGCCCACAGAGATTCATGTTGCCACCGAAATCCAAATGTGAGGTCTAAGATATTCGAGATAATGTCCTTTCTGGTAGGCAAGTTGCCAACACACCCAAGGACGAAGAGAAGGAAAGACCAGCCCGAAGTATCACTAGGGTGACGGAGGCACCAATCTTTCACTCGAGTAGCAGAGATATTGACAATGTCCTGAACATCCAGTTGCACTCGATTGCTCTGAGTTTCTGATTGCTGTGAGATTGACATAAGGAGCTCAATCAACCTTCGCGCGTATTGCCAAGCATAGTAATTCTTGGGATGCTGCTCTCCTGCCTTGAACACGGCATCAAATTCGGACTTGACAAGTAGGTCATATAGCTCATTGAAAGGATCATACAAAGTTGTGGTGAGCAGAAGATTCGAAAATAACCAATATCGATGATACCAGAGAGTTGGTGATTTAGACTGTCGATGTAAAGGTGAAGTCAGTATACTGTTCAAAAACTGCAGTTCTTGTTGAGCAGCGGTAGTAAGAGTATTCGTGAAGCCTCCTGTGACTTCCTTTTGAATCGTGACTAGTCTTTTCTTGCGAAAATTGGCCGCTGTTAGGTGTTCGGGATCAAACAATAGTATGATTCTTGTAGCTTCGAGCGCCAACTAATGGATCACATAAGCATATTGGAAAGAATCTAACAGCTCGAAATAATGACAGAAACACGCGAGGAACTAAAATTTAGATCTCTTGGAATGGTTGAAGCACTTACTGTTTTACTGGGTGAACTGCCATCCTGAAGGAAGAATATAGTGCGAGCTTTGAGATACGCTTGAACCAGGACTTTCTTTGGGATCCCAATATTTATTCCATCTTGCAGGATGAGGGCATCGGTCGGAGCTAAAGCAGATGGAAGAATTTCTATTTCTACCGCGACGTTCTCATGAGCCTTAAAAAAGTCATTCAAGGCATCGTAAGCATGATTTTTTGGTAGCATGGTTGATAGAGCAACATCTGCCTTTCTAGCCATTAAAGATTAGCTGTAATATATTCTCTTTTCGTGAGGGTGTTGCTGTGAAGGTAAATTTAATAAGATGAATTAAGGGATGCTTTTCAGCCTTATGAGTTAGGCAGGCAGCCCTAGCTAACGATCCGGAGCGAGCGAAAATGATTCGGACCAGTATGTGTCATTTCTCAAATGAAGTCAATATCGCACATCTTCATAACGTCCTACAACACTTTCAGGCTTTCTGTAAGCCGGCATGCCTTCTCTTCTTTTGGTTGTCTTCGTTCTTCAGCTAGTCCTTCATCTTCTCAACACTTTTGGTGCGAACACAATAAATCAGCTAGTAAACTTCCCGGTTCTCCACGTCATCGGACTTGCGACTAACAGAATATTAGTTATGGATCCTATACGGCAAACTCCCCACGCAGACAGCGAGGGCAGCGCATGAACAGATGCGGATGAAGCGTGAGGTTGTGCGCTTGAAAAGAGAACTCAACGGAGTCAGCGCGCAGGATAATTTCGCGAAATGGGCGAAGCTGCAGAGACAGTACGACAAGGCTGTAGCGGAATTTGAGAAGATTGGTACGCATTCTATTGATCATGATCCATAGGGCTACTTCGATAAAGCTGTGTTGACATATGTCACTCCAGATTCCTCCATCCGGTCCACTAAAACGTCTTTTGACACAACAGTTACTACCATCCGCTGGCTAAGCACCAACGGCCTCCGTTTCTTCTTACAGCTCTGGTATACCAAACAGCCTTTGTTCTGGATACCCCAGGGTTGGGTGCCGGGTTATGTGGAATGGATTCTATCGTTCCCCAGGGCGCCTCGTGGCAGCATCAGTATCAATATTTGGGACATTGCATGCGCAAGCGTCATAGGGCTTGTCAGTGAAGCCATCACAGCGATCTATACCCTCGTGACCAAAGACTCCGCAGATCAGCAGAAAGACGGGCCTCAAAAGGGTGCAGCTGGCGGGACGGAGTCTTCTCAGCAGACTGAGGCAGGCCGAAAGGAGTTGTAATTGTACATGGGCATACGATATCACGAACAGATACTAGGACTGAGGTCTATAAAATTATTACGTAGAATTGTGCTCCACTAAATATTTCCTGTGAATTCTGAAATGTTTCTCATCAATTTGACGCAAAGTCTTCAAGGCTTTCGCTTAGACACTGCAACACGAGTGAGATGACCTTGGCAGGTCTTGCTTCGATATAGGCGGTCATTTTGAGCTCGTGACCTTGGAAGGTAGTGATCTCCGAGTCTTCGATAGCGCCATGTTTGCTGGTACTCTACAAGCTTGTGAGGATGCTGGCTCCTCCTTTTTTAGCAAGATACGGGGTACGAAATAGCATTTCTGGTAAGGTACTAGAAGTCCCAAGGAATATTGTCGGAATTGGTTAAATCCGACCACTGCTAGGCCTGAGTCCATGGAGGAAAGTGAAGGACGAAGCTCGTTGGTGAGCGAAGAATTATCAACTAGAAAACCAGGGCCGACAATGTTCCGGTAAGCTAACCAATCATGACACTTCCATCTATTTGCCCAGATCTCCAAGCATAGTTCTGAAAGCAGCAGCAAAGCTGTCCTATTGTGTCCCAAGAAAGTGCTCTGGCTCATTGCTGCCGAGACACTGAAGAAGCTTGAAAGAGCTTATTTATCAGAAATCGCGTACCCTAGTCAATACTTAGTTCTTTCAGTATTGAACGTAATTTTGTTTTGGGGCCATAGCAAGATGTGATTTCTCGCTGGTATCTGTAAGAGCTTAAAGATAATGTCAGGGCACTGAGCAGGCTGATGGAATGATACATATGATACTCTATGAGGAAGAATCTCAGGGGCTCGAAGACCCTGAGAAGATATCTACACGATGGCCCGCGCGCTGTCACGTGACACGTCGCTGAGGTCAAAGAGACTGCCCAAGTACCCCCCCCTACCAACAGATAATTTGCTCAATAAATTTCACAGTAGGCTCATTACGAGTCAAGTAGCTACGGATTCAGCTGCTATAAATCCCCGCCGAAATTTCTCTGAGCTCACAGGAAGATTACCTAATGACGAAGAGAAGAACGTGATTACGAGGCTGGTCACATTTGCGGGGCTGTGAATATCCTGGAGCCGTACGCGGCAAAGAAAAGAAGAATGGTTGGACTAGATCAGCGCACGTTTTCTGACACGGGTCTTGTCAGACAAATTAGGCATCAGCCGAGAGATCTATTGGCTCCCTAAACCCCCGATACAGGAGTCATTCTTGAAGCTAATTGGGCCCATCAAGATTCTTCATTGCACCCTCCTAACTACAGACATTGGAGCATAAACCAGCAGGTATCGGAGGTCCGGGTTAGGCTTGGCATAACCTCGGGTTACGCACGAGCCCCCAAGGCCCTCGACATATCGTCCAAATATCGCACCCCCCCTAGGTGGTGGCCCCTACTTTTCGGACGCGTTTTTGAGGCCTAGGTTAGTACTAGGTTAGTATGGAGGGCCTCAGCGCGCCTTCAACCTCATTGTTGCCTCAACAATCCATTTTCCAACCCTCTACTGTTCTCGTGCCCGCGATGGCTCGCGCGGGGCTTCTGATTTTATATAGAAAGGCCTACCGCAATTCTAATTTTATAATATAGAGCTCTCTTCTTCTTTTTCTGTGATATTTACGTGTTCGGTAGCTTTATTTACCCGCGCCACGCTTACGCGTCTCCCCCTTACCTCTTGCGGATATGGAGTCTTTTAAGAATCTTCTTACCCTACGGTCCACTTTACGGCTAAAGGAAGCCCCCCTAGCCTCCCCCCCCTATAGCCTCTAGAGCTAATTCAAGGCCCAGACAGCGCGGCTATAGGATATTTATAAGGCCTAGCGCTTAAAGAATACTATAAGGGCGTACAAGCCAAAGCAGAAAAAGTAGGAAGACTAGTGCGTAAGACTAAAAGGCAATATGGACGGCGCCTAGGTAATAGAAGATAAGCTTTGCCTATTTCTAGAGTAGTAAGTTATTAACTAAGAATTACGGGCCGCTGGCTATTAAAAACGTAAGTTAAAATAGAAAGAGATATAGAAAGATAGTAAGCGGGTAAAGAAGAGGTAGAAGATAGTTAAGGCGGGAGGGTAGCTAGGGGGGAAGGCAGCTGTAGGGGTAGCCGTAGCTATAGGGGAAGAAGCTATAAAGGACGAGGAAGGAGAGATATGGGATAAAGAGGCCCTAAACGCCCTTTTTAACGAGATAGTCTAATACTCAGTTGTAAATAGCTACGTCTCCGCTATTACTAAGCTCTATATATAGCAATCGGAAAGTAAAGCCTTACAGCCGCTGTAGGGGGTAAAGCTCTTAGCAATACTAGATAGCGTCCGCCGCGATAAGGACCGGATTTAATACGTTAACTTTATTAACCAAGGCCTATTTATAATTATTAGCGGCTATAACGTTAAAGGGCTTAAAAGGGCGATTACTTAGTACTAGGAGACGGGCTCTAAAATACTGGGTTTAGTTAAGTCTTACCTTTAAACTACGGCCGAGTATTTATTAGGTTCGTATATTACTAGTTTATATAACTACTGTTTTCTAACCTATTCCTTTCCTTAGGCCATACTACTATTACCTAGGGTAAAAGTAAATAGGACGTTTAGTGTTAGCGACTTAGTCAATCAAGGCACGAGCACGGCAAGAGGGACGCGTAAGCCTGTATAATTGGTAGTCTATAAACGAGGATCTAAAGCTAGAGAAAGGAAAGGAGAAGAAGAGCAGCGCCGGTCGAAGTAGGGTTCTTTTATGCGGTCCTCTAGTTACGTAACCGCGAAGTTCTACCAAGTTCTGCTAGTGCCGTAACATTACCCCCCCCCTCCGTAAAAGCCTGCCCTTAGGCTTTATAGTCCGTATTATGCTTATAGGGTGTTCTTATCTTTATGTTCTTCTGGTAGCTTATTGTCTTCACTATGCTAGCACTCTATTTACTCGTCTAGGTACTTTAGGGGTCTTAGTTTATTAGGGTAGCAGTTATAGAATTCTTAAAGCTTATGGGGACTGCTAATAAAGTTCTATGTAGGGTACTAGGTAGGATTTGGGTTATAGCCTTTCCAACTAACGCGGTACTTTAGCGTTTTCCTTACTAGTTTATAGGCCAGTACTTCTTTAATTTTTTATTTGTTGTCGCTATTAACTTAAATTAGTAGGGGAGGTTTGTTCTTTTGTCTAGGTAATAGGTTGTTTGTAGCTTTCCGTAGCTTATCCGGCGAGAAAATGGGGTGAACCTTAATCGAATCCGGGAGCTTTACTTTGTACGAGTTACCTATCTTCTTAAGGACCTTATATGGTCCCGCTATCTAATAGTCTAGCTTACGGCTAGGCCGTTCCGTCTTCTAGTTCTTTGTTATAACCTAAACTATATCGCCTATGGTAAAGTCGGGTTTGCGCCTATACTTATTTACCTACTATTTCATTAATTTCTAGGCCTTTTCTAGATTTATATAGGCTACCGTCTAGGCTTCTTCTAAGCGCTTGGCGTACTGCTGGGCTTCCTTATAAAATAGTTTCTCGCGTACGGTCTGTGGTCCTTTTGGTCTATCCCAGTCAAAAGCTTATTTAGGGTAAATACCCTATTTCTAGTTAGATAGGTGCAAATCCCGTAAAGTTATAGGGTAGGGTCGCCTGGGTGTAGTTTATTAGGGGTAGCAGTTTGCCCTAGTTGTTTTAGAAGTAGTTAATAAAAGGCCAGAGTCTTTGATTTAAATATTAATTTACAATCTCCGTCTGGCCGTTTATCTGGGGGTAGTATACTATAAAGAGCTTTAACCTAATACCTAGGATCTAGGTAAACTTGTTCCAGAAGGCTAATATAAATTACGGGTTATAATCGGATATAATAGTATCTAGTGGTCTGTAAATGCGGTAGACGTAGTAGATATATAGTTGGGCCGCCTCCTTAGCATTAATATTCTTATAATAGGGAATTAAAAACGGGCGTTTACTAAAGCGGTTAACTAGAATTATAACTATATTATATCCGTCGCGGTCTATAGGTAGCTTATAGAAGTCTATAGAGATATACTGCTAGGGGCGGTTAGGTATCGGGAGAGGTTTCAATAGTCCTAGGGTCTTATCTCGTGGAATTGTAGATCTACGGCAGCTGTCGCAGTTCTATATATAACGGTCGATATCTATAACTATTCCGGGCCAATAGTAGCGGTTACTAATAATTTTACGGGTTTTATTTTTCCTAGGGTAGGCCGTAGAGACCTAGGTATAAGCTTTAGTAATAAGCCGGGTCCGTAAGTTCTATTCCTTAGCTACTACTAGCCGTTCCTAGTACTTAAGTAGTCCGTTTTTAAGGGACTATAGGCTGGCAACGTTCTTTACCTTTTTACGGTATTCCTATAGAGAGGGGGTCATTTGGTTGGCCTATAGTAGTTTATTAATAAGGTTAAGTGGCCGTCGAAAACGGACTCTGCACCTGTACGTGGTGACGGCTACGAACCTAAGTTTCAGACTCAGAGCCAACGCAGAGACGTCGCACAGCGTGCGATACGACC
>Ga0307515_10025067_pt1 | contig 10343 bp, 10 predicted proteins | sample 17_EM_MG_FD_194513 | JGI IMG/M metagenome (GOLD analysis project Ga0307515, IMG submission 194513) | Populus trichocarpa ectomycorrhiza microbial communities from riparian zone in the Pacific Northwest, United States - 17_EM | ecosystem: Host-associated > Plants > Roots > Unclassified | place...
AAAGTGTTTTTTACTTAAAAATATATGAAAATAATATGTTTTTAATTTTTTTAAGAATTATTTTTAATATCATCATATCAAACTATTCTAAAAATACTAAAAAAATATTAATTTAAAATAAAAAAATAAAAATTTAATTGAATTCAATCAAAATAATTATAAGAAAATAAATATTATTTTTGATGTGAGGATTAATTTGATAAATATTAATTTAAAATAAAAAATATTATTTTTTAATATTTTTAAGTTGTACTCAAATCTTGAAAGGACTGGGGTTCATTCTATCAGGTACTTAATTAGCGGGTGAAAAAGCTGCTTAATGGTGGGCGTTTGGGAACGCGGCTGCGACGGTGTTCTCAAAAAATTTAATTTTTTTTTTTACTAAAATTTAATATGGTTTGTACGTTTTGATGTGCTGATGTCAAAAATAATTTTTTAAAAATGAAAAAAATTATTGGCATGTATTTTGGCACGAAAAGTTATTTGAAAAGCATCCGCAACCACAATGCCAGTAATGATCTGATTTTGTTGGGCCAAAAAAAAAACAAGTGTTTGTGCCGAAGATCTGATTATCCAGAGGGTAGCAAGGAACATGGAAACAACCAAAACCATGGGCAGGGAAGAGAGGTAATTCAAAATGGGTTTTGAAATCGGTGTGACTCAAAAAATTGTTGATGCGGGGCCGCCTATGTTTGGGATAATCTATTGGATCATGACTGCATCTTGTATATAAACACTCCCTTTTTTTTTCATGTTAATGTTGTTTCAAAATCCAAGATTAGCCATTGACATTAAGTGATCAAATGATAACAATTATGGAGAACTTCAAAACAAAATTAGCCTCAAATCTTGAAAAGCCTCGGGTTCTTTCTTGGTGCCTCTGGGCTTGAAGGGTGATGAACTAATTTTGCCGGGCAAAAAACCCAGGTGTTTTGGTGGTACAAAGGTCGGATTATCCACATGCTCCTCACAACTAAAACCAAGGGCAGAGGAGGCAGAGGTTGAGGCAAAGGCCAGTAGTAGTGCAGAATGGGTTCTGAAATCGGTGTAAATCAGAAAATTGTTGATGCGGAGCTGCCCGTGTCTGGGAGAACGTGTACGCAAGGATTGATGTCTTCTCTGACCTAAAAGCCTTGACTTTTAGGTTATGAGTTCATCTTATACATAAACACTTTTTTTATTTTCTTTTTTCACGTGGAATAGCTACCATTCACATTGGCACCCAACAAATCTTCGTCTCACATATGAGACTGGCCCATTCGAACACCACTCCCCCTCCAGGTTAAGTATTTAGGAATCTCATTACGATATCCAAAGACTGGAGCTTACTTCTTTTGCTCAACCATGGGGAAGCAAATAGAGCCACGGGAGCCTAACCACAATCACCTCTCGTTCCAAACAGAACCTTCCAACTCTAATATCAATTTGTCAGGGAGCTACTTATGTTTAGAAGATTACTAGTCTCAACAGAGCAAGACAAGAAAAAAACCAGAGTAGTCAATGATAGGTTCTCATTATCAAACCCCCGTGCCATAATATAATTATAATCATCAAAAGCATCACATAGATTCATACCCTGGTCAGTACTAATGCAGTGAGAGGAAGACTGGACAATGGACTCAGTTTTCTGTTTCACTTTCTCTGCCTTTTTTTTCTCTTAACCCTTCAATCTTGTCATTCATATCCTTCAATTCAGAGCCCCAAAAAACTCAGCATCTGCCTCAACGACACATTTGAAGTTTCCCCATTAATCACCTTCTCCGGATCAACAATCTTTCTGTTGTAGGCTTCAAGATTTGGTTTATTGATCTTCTTTCACTTGTTGCTTGAGGTTGAGACAACAGCTTGTTTGTACTTGGAGACTAGAGTTTTAACCTCATTTCGGTTTTCTGGCCAGGTATCAAAAATTCCGTCCGGCCAGGAAGAAATGACGCAAACAGGGATACCACACAATATTGAAAGTTCAGAGGCTTTCTTCTTCAAAGTAGGCAGTCTCTTATTCTTCAAAGGGCGGTTGTGTTAGTTGGGACTCGTCAACTGAGATACTTGTTGAATTTTATTTTATTCCATTCATTTTTCTGTTAATAACAAGCAAGTTGAAAGAGATTCATAAGAAAAATACTAAGAAATCAACTACTACTAATATTACGATAAAACTTCTTTAAGGAATCAGTCCCCGACCTTTTTATGCTTTTTGGTGATTTCTGGACGAAATCTAAAAAAAGAAGTGTCGGGCTAGGCACCTTGTAGTTCATGGATGAGAATTCGAAAAAAAAAAAGAAAAAGAAAAATCGGGGGTGTTAGGGGGTTCCTTTCCGTCATAATTTTCAGAGGCGTGTGGATGCGTGCCCATTTGCCATGGCAATCAACTATGTATCTCCATTCTCCCCAATTATCTGATGCTCTGGTTTGTGCTGTTTTTTAAAATGTTTTTAAAAAAAATTATTTTTTTTTATTTTTTTATTTACTTTAAATTAATATATTTTTAATGTTTTTAAATTATTTTGATGTCAAAAATAATTTTTAAAAAATAAAAAAATATTATTTTAATGCATTTCAATACAAAAAATAATTTGAAAAACAATTGCAAATACACTTCCAAATAGATTTTAGATACGCTTCCAAATAGACTTTGGGAAAACCGGGAGAGACAAAAAAAAAAGAAAAAAATTCGGTGGGTGTAACCTTTCTTTTTTACCATCACGGCGACTGAAAATTAAGGAATATTCTCAATTCAATCAGCGCATGGTGAAGATTTTATGTATTCATCCCATGGTGAAGAAGTGACTAGAACTAGAAACCAGGTAGGTGACTCTGTTGCTGCAAGTGTGAAAAATATCTTGAAAAGGACCATACGCTAAAGATCAGAAGTATTCATCCCATGCACTGAGCTCCTCTAACGAATCCAAGACAACTTTATGAGGTAATTAAATTTTAAATGGAGAGGAGTGCTTCCATAACTCTGCAGGTAGGAAATTAATGAAATAAACCCATTAGTTAGTGGTTAGTGCTCAGAAGGTCAGCTCAAAAACTTTTAATGGCAGCCCCAAAGCCCCTGATACAATGCCCTTGCAGTTAGTAATAGAAAATTTTGTCGAATCATAAATACCCGTCATTGAGGATATCAGAGTAAATGAAGTGAGAGAGAGAGAGAGAGAGCGAGAGAGAGGCACGTTAGTAGAGCAATCAGGGAACACTTCATTTTAGATCTACTAGTTCATTACAATTCTTACAAAGTAGAAAAGCATCTTAGTTTTCAAGGACCGGCTCCTGTGCACAAAGGATGCAAGATAAAGTAAATGGTGGGTTAGAACAAAAAATCTGAAAAGTGAAGACTACCTCACTTGAGTAATGTGTTTCAGGCTTCAACCACAGCAACCACAAAAGGTAAATGAGGAAGGCACACGACCAGTTCTACGAATATACTCTGCTTGTTGCTCAGTTTTTGCAGCTCGCCTGTTTCTCTTGGCTTCTGCAGCTGCTCGCTTCTCCTCAGCCTTGTGCCTTGCTGCTGCTAATTTGTTCATAAGCCTATCTTGAGCCTGGCCCCTTATCCTTTCAACCTCAACCTGAAAGCAGAAGAGTCAGGATTAACTGTTGACAATGGAAATATCATTGGAACTAACATGTTTGCTTCCCAATGAGATGAGTTCTTGTATATACAGCAGTCAAAGGCAGTGGTGAAGCTGGAAGATTTTTTTTGAAAGGGGCCAATACAAATTTAATACAAGGTTTTTCTGAAAACTCCAAGGCATAAGGTGGGTTAGGGAAACTTGGAATTCTCGTGAACTAATGACATGGAGGCCATGTTCATCACAGTGGACAGAACAACAATTAGAAATGAAGAATAAGGAACTCAATTCTCGATACGCCGCAGTATCAGCAGCACAAAACGCATGGTGCACAGGCCATTCAGGGCAACATCACAAAATTAGTGTGCAAACATCCTGGGATCCTAACTATCTTAACATGATGATATTGAAATGTAAAAAATTGATTTATAAGAAATTGTAGCTAGAAAAATGCATAAAAAGAGAGGCATAGCCCGCCACTAATGTTAGTGGGAATGCTCGGTACAGGCTCCCACATATCTCGCTGCACCTCTTAAGAGATACAGTTGAGCAGAAATTTGTAAGAAGACACAGAACACACACCAGGCACAAACAAATACATAATCATATGCACGCTCCCACACAAACACTGTTGACACTTCAAGGATATGTAGAAATTACTAGAGTAAATTCAAGCACCTACTTGTCAAATGCTAGTTACAACAAAGAAAATCAGAGAGGTGCAAAAACACCATACTCCATACATATCACCTACTTGCAAGCTTCGAATCACAATAGATGCACTACCATAGCTTGCTACACCTATCCAGCACGCTTATTGTGATTGTGATATATGAATGGCACACCTTCTATAGCAAATAGATAGGATGTCATGGGGACGGAAACAATTTGCAGCCCTTCATTTGTATTCAGAGTAAGTTCCACATTATATATTGGAGGGGCATTGGATCTATAATTTATCAAAGCACAAACTTCTAAAGGAATTTGGCTATCGCTACACTGTGTCAAATCAAGCCAAACTATCGAACTTGCATTGGAAGTTCCTTTTCCAACATCAAATAAAAAATCTACTTCCATCTCATCATGTTTTATACCCTTCCTCTCATTCCACTCACAAAAATTTCAAACAACGTCAAAGCTTTACTTTCTAAACATGTGCAACATCTTTGGTCGCTGAAAACCACTTCAGATGTGCAATTCGATCTTTGCCTACACCAAAATTTCAATAAGAGGAAGGCAGTATAACACAAAGAACTTAATGAAGTAGCCTATCTCTAGAGAAACCATTTATATTACGATTCTAAATATAAACAACACTTTAAGTTCACATTACCAAATTTGTCAGAGTTCATTTCATTTCCTTTGAAATATCTATTCAAAGCAAACTTGGACAAACTTTGGTAATAAATAACAGAATTGCACCTGTTTTGCTTCTGATTATGTATTTGAGTTCAAATACTATACAAGTTAAAAGCCAAGAAAGTGAACATATATGGATGGACTCATTAACCATGCTTTAAGCTTTTGGGTTTAAGGCACTGTATCATGTTATCAACGCTCCACATATGGCTCGTGCAAAAAGACTTCCCTGTGATCATCCCCAAAACAATTCTGATAATGCAACTAGTCAAAACCACTAGGAGGCTATATGATCAAACAAATCCCGAGGGCAACAGTAGAAAATGGTCCAAACCACAAGGGTTTTTTCAGAAATCTCCTCCTTCTACACACATAGAAGCAAGTTGCATACTAACAGGATACAAAATCATGTATCAGCACTTGGTGATCTTCAAGATGTTCGAAATTCAGTAGCATATGCCTACGACCTCTTATATGAAGGAAGGCTTCTATGCTTTTTTATGCACCCAGCATCTTTCCCTTCCCTACACTTCTAAGCCAATTTTTTAAAAGGTAAAAGAGAATTAAAAAGAAAAAGAAAAAACCTTCGCTACAATAGAGCAGAAGAAATTATAAAATACCTCGATTTTCCTCATCTCAGCTTCTGTTTTTGCTTTTTGATGATTCTCCCATGCTTGAATTTTCATCTCTTCACGTTTAAACCTGAAGAATTTGCAAGTATTCCTCTTCAAACCGTATATTGAAAATTACTAAGCAAGTATTACCCAAGTAAAAGTACGTCCTTTATATAGATTAATGGCCTGAAAATCTAGCAGACTGGACTGGAAAAGTGTAAACTTTTCAGATAAATCTATTTCCTTGCTTGGCAAACATTATCTATCCCATAGGGATTTCTACAAGAAAAGCATGGTAAATACTTTCTGGGGGCCCACGAGGAAATGTACTGTTTTGCTTCTTCTGGAGTAAGCAAAGCATATCACATTGGATGTCACCAAAGTATTCTTTCACCTAAACCTCGTTTAAGATATTCCACAAATTTCTATGTTGTCCAACAGAAATACATCCACCTAATTTCTATTGTATGTGTATAACTAAAGTTATGCCATGTCAAGTAAAGGGTGAAGATCAGTCACGTTACGTAACTTACTAGAATCCATTATGTTGAGCAATTTATACCATGTCAGGTTTCAAAACTTGAAATGCATACATAGTATGATATGTGCTTATATGTTAAAGATGTCATGTTATAGGTCAGTAATAAGAAAATAAGAGGGGATAAAAAGGAAAGGAAAGGAATTTTTTAATTAATGGCTTATAGTGAAAATACCTGGCTGTGTACTTGGCTTTCTCTGCCTCCTCCCATGCTGCTGCACGTGTTTCAATCACATTTTTACTCTGTTGATCAGCTCCTATAGTTTTCAGTGAAGTGGATGCATCCTTATCCTCCTCCTCTTTGCTAGCCCAGGCTGCAATGTTCTTTTTACCTAGCTGTGTCCCCAGAACCATTATTTCTCTTCTGGTTTTCATTTGTAGCTCCTTTTCAGACAATTCCTTGTTTGGATTTTGATGGTCATTGAAAGGATTTGATGGAGATGAAGTCGGTGCAGCTCTGCCAGGAGTTGATGGCCTAGAAGAAGTTGGACTAAGAATTGGTGTTGTTGCCCTCACTGGAGTTCCTGTCCTGGAAGGCTCTTGACTAGCAATAGGAGTCATTTCCGTACCCATATCTCTCATTGATACAGATCGAGCAGTTGAAGGAGGCGGAATAAATGTAGTTGCACTGTGTATGGTCAAAGATGAATCATGCCTGCTGAGACTGACTGCAAGAAAAAAACAAAAAGAACATGACATTCGTTCTTCAAATATTATTTGGTACGAGAGTATGCATGGATGAGATAAAAAAATGTCACAATGCTTTCTTCTAGTCTGAAGGATGTTAACACAAAAAACCGAAGAACTAAAAACCCAACACTTTTCAGACTTTCTACAGATGCACGTAATACTAGTTTTGTTTTTTCTCCATATTTTCATGCTTGTACTGAAATGAAAAAAAATATCAATTTACTATAGAAGAATATTGAATCTATCAGTTTCTACCAAAAACTTATTATGAAAAACAAAAAGAGGCTAGATCCATTATCTCTAGCAGCATCGTCACATCATACAGCCAAAGACAACTCCAATTTAGGAGAATTTGTTATGGAACCCGGAAAAATAATTTAGGGGAGAAATTGAAATCAGAACCATGCTCCCAACCAAATTAAAAATAGGCTTAACAAAGTGCAGCTATACCACCTTCTTGCTCTCATCCATAAATTTTTTTGGTTTCACAAGATCCCTTATCCAACTACGTTTAACAACTAACATAGTGAATCACCCAATTATCAAATTAATATACCATGAGATCATTACTGGTTTCACAAGATCCCTTATCCAACTACGTTTAACAACTAACATAGTGAATCACATTTTAATGTGTTGCAGAATAGAAAGTGCAAGCACTACAGAGCACAAAATAAATTACTTGCAGAACAAGAAGCAAAACACAAATACTGTATCAATTGCAGAACATGATTAAGCATATGAACCAAACTCAGCAACGGTTATTTCTTACTAGCTGATTGTCCAACAGAATTCTCAATCATAAGCACAGGCTTTCCATAAGAATCTGCTATTGGGTATGAATCAGCCTCCCAACTTTTAAGTTTTTGCACACCAGTTTCCTTCTTAGCTTGACTAGTATCAACCCGTTTCGTATCCGGTTCTTCAAATGTAACCACCTTTTGTTCTGGAACTTCTACAACAACCTTGGTAGAAGGTTGCCGACTCAGAACATTACCCATCCTCCGCAGTCCTTGTCCACCTTGCACCTGAGCCTGCCCTGTTTTAGGCAGGTTCCAAGTGGGGCTTGCAATCCACTTCTGGGCATCATCCCATTTCGATGGTGCTGGTTTTGAGAATGGAGCATTTGAGAATGGAGCAAGGGGCACTCTTTGTGGGGCCCGCTCAGCCTTCTGAAAATCAAAAATCGAGGAGGGCATAATTGCAGTATCATGACCACTGTCGTAATCTAAAGATTGGACTTCCTGGCTCCTAATTCTTGAATTGGCAAAAGAGTGATCCTTCAATCTACCACCATCACTAACCATCTGCGATGCAGACCTGGAATCAACTGTAGCTGAAGTAAAGTATTCGGGAAGTACACTAACAACATCTACATCTTTGCAATTATCAGAACTGCTACCACCTACACACATTATGAGATATTGATTCAAGTTTGCTCTGAAATCTTCCGTTCTTATAAAATAACAAATGCAGAAACATAATCCAATTGGATCCCTTAATTACATCTTTAACGCCTTGCCTAAACCCCCCCACCCCTTTCCAAGAGAAAAAGAAAACAAATCACAGACAGAAATATTAGAGAATAAAAAAGGGGGAGAGGCCTTTTGCCTACCAGTTTCATCAAGATGATTAAGTTGAGATCTGAAGGCGTAAGCAGATTCAAGTTCTTCTTCTTGTTGCTTTCTCCTCTTTTCCACTCCCAACAACATACTTCTCAGTTTCCCAGGCGACAATCCTCCTCCTCCCTAATTTCCACCCCAAATCACAACTAAATCAGTAATACGAATCTTTCCTTTTTTTCTCAAAAAAAAAAAAAACACAACTGTTGGGTTTGGCGTTAATGTGTATGAAAGATCAAAGGCTGAGAGAAAAGACAGATCATTATTTTTTTGAAAAGGAAAATGTAAGCAACTAATAAAATACATTGGGTGAAGAGAGAGTAATGAAGAAAGAAAGAAAGAAAATGATGATGAATTAATAAGTACCTGAGGCTTTTCGATCCTTTCGTAATCCATTGATTCTTAACGCTAAGCTATTTCAGGCAAAAATCATACTGTTTGGTACATTGTTTGTGCTGTTTGCCTTCCTGTGCTTGCTTTGGCTTCTCTTCTGTTTCTCAGGCTGGAGAGCGAGGAGTCATTTCAGCTGACGAATGTCGGAGTTTGGACCTCTACTCTGAAGTAGACGGAAAAGCAAGTAGGGCAGCCTCTGCAAAAAGAGTATACCACACTGTACTCTACACAGTGTCTGTTTTCCCTGGGATTTTTTTTGGACTCTGGTCGAAATATAGAGACACTTTTTAAGAGTTTTTCCTAGCAAAAAGTATTTTCGATGTGCACTGCGACCTGCATCTTATTTTGCTTTGCTAGCGTTTTTGTTAGTGTGGTTATGGGTACTTTTTAAATAATGTTTTATGTTAAAATACATGTCAATAATTTTACATCAAAACAATCCAAAACATATAAATCATATTAAATTTTAATAAAAAAAAAAATTTCAAATTTTTAAGAACACAGCCGCAGCTACGTTCCCAAACGAGCTCTACATGTTTCACCTGTATTGTATTTTTCTTTGAATTTTTTTTGGAATCTGGTCAAAATATACACTCTTTTAAATAGTTTTTTTCCCTTATTAACATAATAGCAAAAGGTATTTTAACTAGCATAGTTGACGAAATATTTCTTAATCTAATACAGTCAAGGTAATTATACATGTATTATTTATTTATACACGCATGTGCGTGACTATTCGGAGTTTTGATTTTTTTTCCTTATTTTATTTATCTTTTTATTTTAAAATATATTTGAGATTATAGTAGCGGTGATTGTTCAAATTATTTTTTATTTAAAAATATATTAAAATAAATTTTTTTATTTTTTAAAAATTATTTTTCACATTAACACATTAAAAAAATTTTAAAATATATAAAAAACTTATTTAAATTTAAAAACAAAATTAAAATTTTTAAAATTACAATTTACACCCCATTCCCAGGCACTTTCCCTCCTCTCAAGCACTGCTCGCAACCTCACTCACTCGATCTCTCCCTTCACCGTGACAAACCTTGGTTCTCTCTCTCCATTGTTGGGGTTAGATGGTTTGGGGAGATGTTAAGGGAACGTTTGGGAACGCGGCTGCGGCTGCGTTCCTAAAAAAATTAAATTTTTTTTTTACTAGAATTTAATATGATTTATATGTTTTGGATCGTTTTGATGTGCTGATATCAAAAATAATTTTTAAAAAATAAAAAAACATCATTGACATGCATTTTGACACGAAAAGTTATTTGAAAAGCACCCGCAACCACACTGTCAAACACGCTCTAAGACCTTTTAGCCAAAAACCAACATATCTTCATGGGTTCTAACAAAATGAGTTAGATTCACATTAGTATACGCGCTAACTCAATTATTCAATTTGCTTAATGTAAATTTATTTTTGGGTATGAATTTTTTTTTTTAATATATGTATGTTATACTTTGATATGTGATGTGGATATCATACACTAGTGAATTAATAAAAAAGAGCTTCTTCATCATGCTTGATGACAGTAATTTATGTCTGGCG
>Ga0307515_10025068_pt1 | contig 10343 bp, 9 predicted proteins | sample 17_EM_MG_FD_194513 | JGI IMG/M metagenome (GOLD analysis project Ga0307515, IMG submission 194513) | Populus trichocarpa ectomycorrhiza microbial communities from riparian zone in the Pacific Northwest, United States - 17_EM | ecosystem: Host-associated > Plants > Roots > Unclassified | place...
CTAGGGCACTTTCTTATCTTCATTCCGCAGCATCCATTCCGGTTTATCACCGTGATATCAAGTCTACAAATATAATGTTAGATGAGAAGTTCAGAGCAAAAGTATCAGATTTCGGAACTTCAAGATCAATCGCCATTGATCAAACTCATCTAACCACTCATGTTCAAGGCACTTTTGGATACTTGGACCCAGAGTACTTCCAGTCTAGCCAGTTTACCGGAAAAAGTGATGTCTACAGTTTTGGTGTTGTTCTTGCAGAGCTCTTGAGTGGGCAAAAACCAATTTCTTATGAAAGGCCGGAAGAAAGGAGAAGCTTAGCCACTCATTTTATTCTTTTGATGGAAGAGAACAAGATATTTGATATTCTTGATGAACGACTTATGGGGCAGGACCGTGAAGAAGAAGTTATTGCAGTCGCTAATCTTGCAAGAAGATGCTTGAACTTGAATGGAAGGAAACGACCAACAATGAGAGAAGTCGCGATAGAGTTGGAGCAGATTCGGCTGTCAAAAGGAGCTCTTCATGCACAACAAAGTATTAAAGAACTTGAAAACATCAGGGATGAAGTTCCCAACGTATGGGAAATTGCTGGGCCTCCTACTTCAGTAACAATTGGCGATTTTAGAAATGGCGCGGCTCCATCTTTGGATGTCCAACCATTGATTTCTCACGAAACATGGTGATTAAGGACATCCACGACATTTATGTTCATTTGATTTGCATGAGTTTTAGACAATTTTATAATTTTCTCGTTGGATTTCCCTTCATCAGACGTTCCTAAACTAATCGAACAATATATATGTATAATTAGTATTTTGTGCCTTGTGGTAGCACTATTTATGATCTCTCCGTGTGATTTTAACACTCCTTTGATTTTCTCTATCTCACCCCACTCCCAGCAAAAGTTTCTCTAAATCCGAAAGTTGAAAAATTATATTTTAGTTTCAATAATAGTTATTAAATTTTGTCTAATTTGGCTCAGCTTTTAATTTAAATAAAAAAAATTAATCATGTCAAATTTAATATCATTTATAAAAAATAATTCATCCAATAATCCAATAATATGCACCCTTTTTTAAATTAGATGATTTTTTTAGTCCCTCTTCTTCATTTTTTATCACACCCTTATACACCCAAATTAATGACCAATTATATCACATTTATTAAGGAAGGCAAGATTCAAAAATAAAAAACTAAAATAAAAAGTAAAACAAAAGAAGATGGTTGTTGTAACCTATTTTTGGGTCCCCGCACAAAAAATAATAAAATATAAAAAAATTAAGAAAATATTATCAAAGAAATAATAGCAGTGAAAAAAGGATGCCAGAACGCTCAGAAAATGATCAAAAATTGGTTGAAGAGGTTTAAAAATACAAAAATTAAAATTTGACAATATTTTGTTGACTGATGATAGCCCTGTTGACAAAGAAAATTCAATTTGAGGAAGAAAAGTAAAAAATCAGATGTTTATGGACTCAATTAAATTTTATTGAAGGTTTAATTGAATTTATGGAGGTTTTGATTGCAAGAAAAATTGATTTTGGAGTTAATTTGGTCTTTAATTAGAAGAAATTAAAGTTCTGGGGTCAAATTATAATTTTTGAAAGTTAATTTGGTCAAATCAGGGGCTTAATTGCATAAATATTAAAGTTTGATGGCCAATTAGGGACTTAATTGAAGAAATCTGAAACCAAGGACCAAAATGAAAAAGGAGCGTAAATAGAAAGGTTGTAATTAAAACTGGATCAGGGGTCCAATTAAAGAAATTAGAAGTTTATTGCTCAATTGAGGGTCAAATTGCACTAATTCGAGACTAAGGACCAATTTAGAAAAGGCGCCCAACTTCAGGGCCGGTGATTAAAATTGGCAGGGATGCAATTGAATTGATTTTAAAATCAAACTTGCAATTGAGGACCCGATTGAACAAATCACAAATTAAGGACTGATTTGTACTTTCACATAAGTTTGGCGCCATTTTCATTTAAATGAAACAGCGCGTTTTTTCCAAAACGACGCCGTTTCATACACTGTTCATTAAAAAAAAGAGGGCTGAAACGGTGTTGTTTTGAAGGCATTGTGGGTCTTCTTCTTCCCCTGGACGTGCGAAGCAGGGGAAGAAGAAGATCTTTTCTCCCCTATTTCTCACTGACTTCCCCTTTCCCTGATGATCCAAAAAGACGCCGACCAAGGGCCCCTCCACCTGCACAGCTTTCCCCGTGTTAGCATTAGGGGAGGAGAGGTGTCCCTAGGGTGGTAGAGGGGTGGCTAAACAGTGGCTGCCCCGTCCACCCTACACCTCTGCGCTATTGACTAGGCAGGGGTGTAGGTCTCCTTTCCCCCCTATAAATACAGGAGAGAAAGGAGACACGAAAAAAAAAAGATATAGTGAAAAAAACAGAAGAAGAGGAAAAAAGAAGAAAACAGAGGAAGGAAGAGAGAGAGAGGGGAAAAACAGAGCAAAAAACAAATATAAAAAAAAGAGAGAGAGAAGATAGAGAAGGAAACCGAGAAAATAAAGAAAGAAAACAGAGAGATAGGGATAGAGGGGGTGAGAACCGAAAAAAAAAGGGAAGAAGAAAGAAAAAGAAAAGAAGAAGAAGCAAAGAAAACCGAAAGGTAAGAGAAGCAGGGGAGCAGAAGAAGCACCACGGGTCCAGCCACCGTCTCCACCGCCGTGAGCCACCACTGAAGACCAAAGCCACGCCTCCTTTTTTTCGGGTAAGTTTCTCTCCTTCTCTGCTTAATCCTGTTTTGCCTTCCCCGGTCATTGGCATGCAGAACGTGAATTCACGTTTCTGCAGCCAATGCAATATTTGGCTGGTTACTGTGCTGTGCACAGTAACCAGCCAATTATAACAAAACGGGCTAGCCATGGCCCATTTTGCATGTTGGGCCGGTTCCGGCCCATTTTAGTTTGGGCTGGTGTTGGCCCGTTATATTTTATTTCGGGTCGGTACCGGCCCGTTACATTTCATGTTGGGCCGGAGCTGGCTTATCCAATTAGATGCACCATAACAATACAAATCGGGTATTAAAATACCCGTTTTTTTGGTAAAAAAATTAATAATAATAAAATAATATATAAATTTTTTTTGTGCATACAGCCAAGTATCTCAAAACTAAAAATCGTATTGTTGGTTTTTTCATACAAAAGAAAATATTTTTTAGCATGCATTTGGCTTTAATAACCGGTTTATTAAAGTCAAGAGAACATTGGCCAAGATTTAAAAAACAACAAAAAAATTTATTTTTTTTTGTTTTAATACCAGGGATTACGAATTTATACGTAAAACGTATTCCCTGTATTAAAAATTTGTGTTATATATGCTGCTTAGATTTTTTTTTATCAGACATTAAAACAATGCAGCCTACCTTAGGTAGGGCGTATTTGGGGTGCTAATACCTTCCCTTTACGCAACCAGTCTCCGTACCCCATCTCTGAGACCAGTTAGGGTTCCTTGTTACCAGAATACTAGGTGGCGACTTCCAGTCTTGTTAAGAGACAAGAATTCCTTGTCTCTCCATATTTGCTAGATGATATTCAAATAATTTTATTCTATTGAGGGTGGGCGATCGCCGCGATGTCGTATACGTGCGACAAAATGGCGATTCCATTGAGGATTCGTAGTGGACTAAGCTTTGTTTTAATCTGATAATTGTTTTTGTGTTATGTTTGATTTTATTTCAAGTCTTTATTTTATGTATATACATTGCATAAAACTAAGTTCATGCATCATTCGCATCTTGGTACAAGTTATTTTGAAAACACTTTAGGTTAAGTGGGGAACTAGCAGCTTACCTTATGACTTTTAAGTCAAGGTTTAAGTTTGTGGAAACCCCAACTCTTTGCTTAGTGCTCAGATTGGTAATGATTGGTCCAAATGCCATCCTATTACCTATTGAGCCCCCATATTGCCTTCATGAGGGCGATCACTGGGATAGTAAGAGACCCTTTTAGAGATTGAGTAGCCAACCCACCTTTATAAAGCATGAAAGAATTAGAACCTGCCTTTAGGGTATATGCTCCACAGTACTTTGTTTTGCATAAACCATCAAACCTAATCATAAAACATCTGGTTTTCAGGTTGTATAAACGATAAGATGGCCATCCTTACAAAATTAACTGCTGTGGAATATGGGCAGAACTTCGAATTATCACAACTATCAGAAGGAGATTGCTCTAGATTTGATGCAAGAAAACTCCCCACCCTTAAAGACCTAAGCTGCATGGTGAATGATGCGAAACGAACATTGGTTCATAGTCAAAACATCGATGAGGCTGCATTTTTTGGGAAGTACGGGCGACTGCTGGAAATTACAAATATGGAAGTATTAAACCCAGCAATCAAATCATTAATCAATTTCTGGTATCCCGATTACAGATGTTTCTCCTTTGAAAATGTGGATTTGTGTCCAACTATAGAAGAGTATGGAATGTTAATGGAATTTCCCAACAATCTGCACAAGGTTTACTTCCCGTTGAAAAGCGACAAAGTGATTCCCAAGTTGGCAAAATTATTGAGAGTTCTATATTTGGGCAGATATTTAGAGAAGAACGCTAGCGGATTGAAGTGAAAATTACTCGAAGCTGAGCTAGAAAGGAAGAAAGCAGAGCATGGATCGGCGATAGAAAGAGACAGGTTGATCGCTCTAGTGATATATGGTCTCGTGTTGTTTCCAAGCCTAACGGGGGTTGTAAGTCTTGAAACTGCTGCTGCATTTATGGAATATAAAAATACTCTTGTCAATCTTGTGGTCGTTATTTTAGTTGAGACCTTCTTGACCCTCAACCATATCAGGAAGACCGGGAAAGGTGTAATGAGATGTTACACCCAATTATTATACATATGGATGGTAAGCCACATCAAAACCAAAACGCTGATCTTTAATAATTTTTGGTGGTTTAACCAAAAACCCTTGAAGATGGTAGAAGAAGAGGAGTGGGGAAATCTGGGTGACACAGGTTGGAGGAAAAAGCTACAAGAGTTACTTAGTAGTTGTTTTAGTTGGAAAGCCCCGTGGGTCAGAACGACGGATGTCCTGGTAAGTTATGGACAAAAATGCTGGGTGCCTTTGGTTGGGATCATTGGTTATATCAGCTATGCTCTAGCCCTGGTGATAAGACAATTAGGCGGTATACAACACATCCCAAGAACTTTGGGAGTGGCTGAATTTTGTGGTTTTTTCAAAGATCAATCCGCTCGAGAAGTGCTTAAAACTATCAAACTAGATTGGAGCCATCTGACTATAGTTCAAAAGGAGTCTAAAAGGTTGAGAGATCCCAGCACAAGTGAAGGCCATGAAAGGTGGAGGAATGTGACCCCAACAGCGGAGTCTAGGGTGCCATGTTCTAAAGACGGACCTTCACAAATGACGACAGGGTTGCTGAAAAGAAAAAGGGCAGTAATGAGGAAAACTTGATGAATCAAGTAGAGAAACTCCAAATAGAGTTGGGAAAAAGCAAAGGAGATAAAACAACATTAGAAGCAATGATGATGGAAGGAGACAAAAGCAGAGTCTTCCTAAATAAGCAGCTAGAATCAAGAGATGCAAAAATAGTGAGGATGGAACTACAACTGAGCAAAGAAAAGGCTGCAATGGAAGAATCCAAGAAGGAGAGGGGGAGATTAAACTTAAATTAGGGCCAGTGTAACTCTGAATTGGAAGCACTGAAATCTGACTTCAATGAGTGCCAAGAACACACTGAATATCATCAAGAGAAATTTAAGCATGTCCAAGCAAAGTTAATAGATCGGATCAAGAAATGTAAGGAGCTGAACCATAAATGTGTAATGATTGCAAGTCAGCTAGCCGAGTCGCGAGAGTTCAAACTAAAAGGTATGGAGGGTGAAGCTATCAAGGCAGATCTGATAACTAAGAAAGATGAAATTAGAGCGTTGAGGACGAAGCTTGATAAAGAGCGAGACAGGATGAATCAGTTGACTAAAAGGTACGAGGTGTCAGAAAAACACAAAAACCAGATCGACACGAACAACATTACTTTGAACCGGAAAAATTGTTGCTTATAGAGAAGATAGCCAAAATGGATAAGCAAATGGATGAAGCTGCATTCATGCACACATTATCAGAGCCAACGCCCGAAGTGTGGGAAGGGATATCCTTCGTTATGAGCACAGTTTGGCCGAGACGAATGCCTTCCTAAGAAAAATTGAACATCGAGGTCTTGCTTTCCTACCATTATTTAGCGATACAGAAGAGGGGGAGGATTAGTGTATTTTTAGTTTCTTGTGTATTTTCTCTTTTGTTAGTATGTATCAGCCGATGTTATAAATAAAAGGGGCTTTGACCCATCTTTTGTAAAAGTATCTCATATACAGAAGGGGTAAGCCCACCAAATCAATTTGAGCAAAACTAACCCTAATAAGAAATGTGACAAAAGGGTCCATACCCATTACACAAACAGAAGTTTGGCCATCGATCGTTGAAAAAAACAAAGAAAAAAAAAAACCCACATGCATCATATGCATCTTATTTTCATCCTACATCTGTTTATAATGTCATTTGCATACCAGTGAAACATAGATCCCCCACCCAAGATCCATTACACCAGACTTAGAACATGTATCTAGCTATGAATCTTTCTAGGTTTTCATAATTAATCTTTATATGGCTTTATGAACGAGAACCCCCTTTTTCTTTAAAAAAAAAAATCTTTTACACAATCTTTATATTTACATCTATTTTTCATTTTATATTTACAAGTAGTAGTGGAGTACCTATGAATCTTTCTAGGTTTTCATAATTAATCTTTATATGGCTTTATGAACGAGAACCCCCCTTTTTCTTAAAAAATAAATAAAAATCAAGGTCTGGTGATCCACAAGAATCATTTTACACAATCTATCTAAGGCGATATATGACAGTGGTTCAAGAACAAAAGAAATGTCAATTTCTTCTTTCATTAGTTAACGTACAAGATGCATCTTAGCGTTTATCTACATTGTTATTTTTTTAATCCTGTCTTGTTTTGTGCCGATTCTAATCACTTTGTTTAATTATGAATGTTACTTTATAATTTCAATGACAAGTCCATTGTCCACTCTTGTTTAACCCTAATATTGCAGACGCTATCACCCTAGGATGTCTAACCACATGTATGGTGGATATCAACCCTCTTTTTCATGAACTACACTATAAATAGCATGCCAGACCTGATATTCAATCATCCCGAGTTGATTTAGCTTCAGCAAATTCATTTTCCAAGTAGCCCTTTATCCTATTTTTCCTATAGAAGATGTCTGGATCAGGTTGCAGCTGTGGATCTGACTGCAAGTGCGGCAGTGGCTGCAAGTAATTGCTATTTCTTTTCTTTAAAACCTTTTGCCTAGAAACATCCAGTCATGGAGCATATTAGTTACTTGATTTCTTATTTTATTTATTTCCTTTCTCTTCTGGAGACTATAGTCTGACATCTACCTTTCTGTTTTCGTGATTTCCTTGGCAGATGTGGCATGTACCCTGACTTAGGTATCTCAGAAAGCACCACAACTGAGACAATCATTGCAGGTTTAGCACCAGTTCACATGTAAGTGTCGCACAGTTGAAATACTGTAACTAGCTCCAGATAAGAAGGAATTTAACTGATTTGCTACTGATGCTGCTGCTGCTGCTGCAGGTTCTATGAGAGGTCTGAGATGAACTTTGGTGCTGAGAATGGCTGCAAGTGTGGATCAAGCTGCACCTGTGATCCATGCTCTTGCAAATGAGAAAACTTGGGCATGGCTCCAACAAAGCAGTTATTGTGTGCTATAATAAAACAGGTGGTCATGCAGTCCATGTATGTATGATGGTGTTTGCTGTAAATTAATAAAACAGCAAAGGGTTCCTCAAAATCCTCTGTAGGATTTCATTCGCTGCTGTAGCTTGATGGCTACTGATCTTTGTCTTGTGTGTGTGTCACTGCTTTGTTGGCTTCAACTTTCAAGATGATTGAATGAAAAATGCTTGATTACTTCGTGCTTTAATAGTGTGCAAACCTTTTCTTCTCCTTTTTACCTGCAAATCATTGACTTTTCATTTGCTTTGACAATGATCGATGATTTGGTCATTCCTAATGCTATGATAACATGGTAAAATATGACGCCATTGCAAACATTATTCTCTTGGATAAGAATTATCAAGTAAGTGTTACACTTGATTTATCAAGTAAGTGTTATACTTGATTCAATTAAAAATCTAGCCAGATGAAGCTCTGAATCCCGAGTTTTTTTTTTTTTTTGATAAATCTATTGATCCGGGTTTTACACCTATATAAACAACAACTAGAATCCAACAAGAATCGCTACGAAAAGGCGCTTAATTTGCAAATCTCTTGTTAGGAAACGTGCAATACAAAATTTTTGTAACATTTCTGCTCCATTTGTGGGGAAACTATGGAAGATGCCACTCACCTGTTAATGGAATTCAAAGATTCTTGGTTGGGGTCATATTCATAGTTTACATGTCATCTGGGATAATTTTTGTATTTTTCAGTTTGAAGGGGTTACATCAACACAAAAAAATAATTTTTAAAAATATAGTTATCTAATCTAGAAGAGTTTGTAATTTAAATCATAAATTTAACAGATTAAATCATAAAACACAAATCGATCCAATATATCATCATTTTAATTTTTTTTAAAATATATATTAAAATATTTTTTAATTAAATCATATTTTTCATTAATCATCCTGATTATCTATAAACTGATTATGTCATATGAAAATAACTTTCATATAATTTAATTTAAAACTTTAACCAAGTAAGAAATTAAATTAAATGGTCTTAAGATTAAATTGATAGGCTAGATTTAATAACATTATTAGAAAATTAATTCCTTTCAACATGAATATTTTTTTATATTAAATTTTTTTTAATATGATTCATGCGCCGGGCCGGGTAGTGCAAACAATAAACTAGTTTTATCTAAAATAAAATTTCTACAAAATCATATACAACCTCTATGGAATATAATCTACCTATCTTTGCTACTTCTCTCTCTTTATTTTAAAAATAATCTAAATTTGTCAATTTGTCATTCATTTGAGCTATTTTTTTAATCAGTCATGAATAACAACATGGGAGAAAAAGCCACAAATGTATGAAAATAAAAGACCACTCGGATATTTAAGCTAAGCAATCAATTATTTTTAAAGCATTAATTATTTTTCCACCGGCAATCAAAGCTCCATTTGATAAATTAATTAACATCTACAGCACATAAAAAGACAATTAAGATTTTTATTTATATTTGTATGCATTTTAGAACCTGAGAATCCTCCATGACACGCAGGGGAATAAAAAGGTGTATACATGACAATAAAAAAGAAGAAGAAGAAGAAGAAGAAAAAGAGTAGATAAAATGTGCTCTTCACGCCCCGATGAGCATAACAGAAAGCCCAAATCTGAAGAATCAAGATTCTTTAAGCACAAGGCTAATCCATCCCACCGCAAAATTCCATGCTATATATGCAGTAGAAGTTATAGAGACAGGGAAAGTGATTTACCATGCACATGAGAGGAGCTAATGTGGTGGTGAATTGGGATCTTTCTCAATAATTTTGAGCTGACATGCCGCCTCAAATGGTAGTCCTCCGCGATGCCCTTGAACCATACAGCCCGCAGAAGCCAACGAGAGAGCAATAAGAGGTCAAATTCATTCAATGAGGTTGAACAAAGGACAAAGGAGCAAAGTGCCAGCCTCGTGCAATCCATGACAGAGACAGTAAGCAGAAGCAAGATTCGTGTTCTTGACCAAAAAAGAGTAGCCAGATAAGGGAATCGAAGCACAAGGCTGATGTATGAATAAACAGATAGCAGCATAATCAATAAAAAAAACAGTTTTATAATCTCACAATCTCAGCAAAAATTGCCAAACTAATCGAACAACAGGTGCAGTGATCGATAGTCAAATCCAAACAGTGAGTTCAAGATGAGATAGGCATTGCAGATTGCCTGCCTCATTGAATATCACCATTGTTTTCCTCAAAGCTGCGTCAGTTGAGAGAAAGCAAGATTAGTGTTCAATAAATCGAACAGTTGAGGTTCTCTCTCGCGCCAATCTTTTTTATTCCAAGAGAATTATGCCCAAAAAATACCTTATAAATGCATCAATTTAGATAAGAAAAACTTGTCCACAGATGAATTAAAATATACATATTTTTAAAATGGATCATAAAAAAAAAAGTATATCAATAAAAACTGAGGTGGTGACCTGTAAGAAAAAAAAAAAAAACAGAAAAATAAAATAAAATCAGAAGACCCACACGTGTTTCTTTTTGGATAGATAACTAGAAATTGAGTGGTGATCGCCTCCATGTTGTCACTTTGTGCCTTCGATATT
>Ga0307515_10025069_pt1 | contig 10343 bp, 4 predicted proteins | sample 17_EM_MG_FD_194513 | JGI IMG/M metagenome (GOLD analysis project Ga0307515, IMG submission 194513) | Populus trichocarpa ectomycorrhiza microbial communities from riparian zone in the Pacific Northwest, United States - 17_EM | ecosystem: Host-associated > Plants > Roots > Unclassified | place...
CCCCCCGCGCGGCCCGCCACACTGGAGCCTGTACAGACTGTAGAACATCGAAAATATTGAATATTGATAATTACTAATAACCGGTGTAGGGCTGTCGGTCGGTCCATGCTTGCTGTTATCCTCGGTAGAGTACTCTCCGGCAGTGTCGGTGCGGGCATGACGGTACTCGTCTCGATTACGATTAGCGACCTCGTGCCGATTCGAGAATCAGGAGCTTGGAGGGCCTATGTCAACGTCGCAGCAACCGCCGGACGAAGCTTTGGAGGACCTCTGGGTGGATGGCTAGCTGACGCTGTTGGATGGCGATGGTCTGTTTCGCTACGCATTTGTGACATCTCCATTCGCTATAGTCAGACCTCCACTAACCATTCTGTAAAGTACAGGTCATTTGGCTGTCAAGTTCCCATGCTTGCAGTTGCAATCTTCCTCTGCTGGAGAACCGTCCCGAGCAACTTAGCCGGGCGAAGTTCCAATAAGAGTTCAGGCAATGAAGAACAACTCAACACATCTGGAAAGCTTGCGAGAATCGACTTCTTGGGATCCTCGCTGTTAGCTATATTCATACTGTTACTATTACTCCCTCTGGAATTGGGCGGCGAGAAGGTGCCTTGGTCACATCCACTTATCCCTGGTCTCTTTGCAGCTGCGGTGCTGTTTGTGCTAGTCGAGAAGCGATGGACAGAGGAACCGGTTCTGGACCTTGACTTGTTCAAGCAGCGTGATGCGGTTCTCGGTTTTCTCATCATGGCATTTCAATGTGCGGCACAAGTGGGGGTAAGTCTCGCCAATCAGCCTTTTACACAAACCAAGCCAGTCCGTAATAATAATCCATCTCTTAGGTGGTTTTTTGTGTACCTCTGTACTTCCAGGTAACTCAAAAAGCACCCAATAGTGAAGCTGGTGTGCACCTGCTCCCATCTGTTGTGGGAAGTGTTGTTGGTGGAGTGTTCAGTGGTTACTTCATTAAAAAGTGCGCCATTTGGTTTGACGCTGGAAGCAAATGTGAACTAACATGTGGACCGGAATAGGACCGGCAGGTACAAATGGTTGATCTACCTATCAATGCTCTCAGGAGTCTTCAGCTATTCGCTATTGTTGGCTAGATGGCACGGCAAGACTAACTGGCTCGAGTCACTTTATATCCTGTTAGGGTACGAATCCATAACCTTGGATACCGGATTAAGGCGTCAGGCTCTTTATGCTAACACTTTTCTAGTGGACTCGGAATGGGAACTGCGCATAGCGTTCTCTTCGTCTCCACCCAAGCTTCCGTCGACCCTGACCAAGCCTCAGCAGCAGTGTCCACTCTTTTACTCTCCAACGCCGTTGGCATCATCATTGGCGTTGCATGTCTTAGTGCCGCCATGAAAGAAATGCTCCGAAGGTCACTAGAAGCCAAGCTGCGTAGTCTCGGCCTGGACGCCGCCACGAGACTAGATGTAAGATTTCCCATCAGGCTTCGCTGGTTGTCGAATGCACTAACCAGACTGGGTAGATTATGTCCAAAGCCGTCTCTAGCGTCGAATACGCGTACAAAGCTAAAGGAGAGATTGGTAAGGCTATCGTGTCATCCTATGTTGATGGACTGTTATACGCATATGGTCTTGCGTTGTTCTTTATAGCTGCGGGTTTCTTCTTGGCACTGTTTTTGAGAGAGCGAAAGCTACTGAGCTGAATGATCAGTGTAGGCGAAAATAATCCGACGGTCAATATTATTGGCCAATATTTGGTATTGGCCAATATCGGCCAATAATTCTTGGCATTCCCCATAACTCTAAATTTCTTTTACAATATTTATTATATATACAATAAAATGGCTTCTAATAATAAAATATTAAATTCTACACCATCTGCTAGTACGGAAAAATTAAAAGACAAAAGGAACCCTAAAATTTGGTGCTATATACAAGATCTATATAATAATAAGCCAAAAAAATACTGGGATAAGCAATATATTTTATATTATAAATACTATACGGAAGAACTATATGGCGTAAAGTGTGTTATAAATTTCTAGAATTATCTTATAAAGAAGTATAAGATTACTGTTTCTAAAACCCCGGGTGTTGTTTATTAAGGTGCTAAAGAAAAGCTTTAAGATCTATATATATAGCTTTATACAAAACATAATTATATAGAGGTTAATTCTCTTATACTTAAAAACGCTCTTAATAAGGAGGCTATTATAGCTACCCTTATTTCCCTTATTACTGTATAAAATCTTCTACTTTAACTTATTAAGTGGCTAGAGTTCTATATATTCTGCCGGGTCCTTAATCTAAAGGTAGAGGGTTTTATTATAATAACTTATATATAAGTAAGGAAGAGGATTAAAGAATTATAGGAATTAATAAAAGACATCGTACAAAAGAAGCTTTAGTTAGCAATATTAAGTATTTATCTTTTAGTTAATATTTAGACCTCTCCTAATTAGTATCTTCTCCTTAGAGTTTGCGCCTACTTTATTAAGTAAAACTTAAAAGGATTCTCTAGAGCTCTCCTTACTCTTTATACGGTATAATCTTATAGTAGAGATAATTAGTTCTTAACTCTGCTTCCTATACTAAAGGACTATAGGATTATATAAAAGCTTAGTGTAGTTGTCTTAGATAATACGGGAATAAATAATACTCTTTATTATATAATTAAAAAGTATATAAAAGAGGAGGAAGCTATTATATAGAAATCTTTATACAAACAAATCTATTATAATGGCTATATTATTAATCTTACTGTCTAAGCCTTTCTTTTTAAGGCTAAAGTTAAGCAGATTAATTCGTACAAAGCTAAAGATAAAGATAAATTTTTTTTAAATATAGGCGCCCTTAGAAAGCTCTATAATATTATTATACATATATAAAGCTCTTCTAGCCATATAAGGGCTATTAAAGAGCTAGTAGGAAGACAAATTCCACTTAATAATTATATAAGATGGAATAGCTAGTATAAGATATTATAAGTTACTATTTAATATAAGCCTGCAATAGATTAATACACGAAGAAGTATGGCTTAGATAATAATTTTCTAAATTTTATAGACTGGAAATAGCTTTATATAATAATAGGCTTTCTTCTTATCTTTAAGAAAGCAACTTTTATAACTTAAGGGCATAATGCAACAATCTTAGATATACTTTTTTAAATAGACCTCCTTATACACCACTTTAAAAATAGCTTAGTAAGTATCGGTATACTCGCATTATCAACGTGCACGAATATCACTTGTAGTGGTACGTATGCGGTGTTAAAGTTAGTAGTTGTTCTTTTTGTCTAGAAGTTAGGGGTTGCTCTAAGGTTAGATTAGCTAGTCTCGCTTCGTGGTCTCGTAACTACGTTATATAACTAACGTTCCGACACTAAAGCAACTCTAAAAAGAAGGCTAATTTACACTCTAAAGCCAAGTCTACTTTTAGACTATTTGTGGCATATACGTAATAGTTTAAGATCCAATTAATACGCAATAACTTCTATGCTCCTTTTATAGGTCCGTAATTATAAGAAGAATTATTAGGGGTAGTAGGTTAATATATTGTAAGGGCCGCCGAGGCGCTAGTAGTAAGCGAGCTAATAGCGATTTTTTATACCGGGTATGGAAAATCCTAATTAGTTGGTTGAATTTAGGGTCCGTAGAACATGGCGGGTAGCGTGCCCTAGCACCGTTACGACCCGTAAACTACCTTCTATTACTTCTTGCGCTCTACCTAATCTATAGCCTATATATCGACTTAGTTTGTGTTAATAAGTCACTATAAGGCGACGCACGGCTTCCCCTTAGTTATCGCGTCTATAGGGTTAGCTTTACTATTAATTTATTTAACCTCTGTAATCTGCCGACGTTTATAGGCTTATTATAGGCACATTACATTAATTATTAATCGCTTCTCTTGTGTGGTCCTAAGTTGTATAAGGTAGTTATATAGCGACTTAGAATTAGTGCAAAGTATAAGTGGGAGGTTAATCTATAGGACTTTGTCTACTATAGACTTAATGGCGACGGTAATATTAAAGCTGTATGCTATTCCGAAGAGTTTAGAAGCCAGAACGCTTCTAGTAACTCTTTTACATTTAATTAAGCTCCAATAGACGATATTACCCTTCTTAGTTGCATTAGCTAGTATAATAATATAGCTAATTTGCGAAGAGAGGTCCTTATTATTAGTAAAGGAAGCGTCTATAAAGACTAAGAGCTGTAAAGTCTTGGCCTCTAATTTAATAAACTTAAAACCTCTATATAAGTTCTAAATCTGCTAACTTAGGCGCTTATTTAACTCCTTTACGTCTACCTCTTTAGGATTAATTGCTTAGGTAGTAAAGAATAAGTTAAATAAAGCCTTTAGCTAACAGATTAAGGCAATATAGGCTCCTCTAGCGCATTAGGTGATATACTAGTCCTTTAGCGTAAGTAGGCCGCGCGTAACTCCTTTAGAGCTAGTGCTATCTGCTAGCGTAGTATTAACCACACTAAGGTTCTTATACTAGCGCTTTTACGTTAGCGTAATACTCCTATTTTATGCTAATTAAATAAGTCCTCTATTAAACTTAACTAGTATATTAGCGGTCAGTTGCTCTTGTTTCTTAGCTATAAATTTAGCCTTATATAGTTCGCTTTATTTAGCCTCTATAAAGGTATTATCTGCAAGGAATAGTATATTATTAGTTTATAAGCCAATGATTCTAAAAGGTTTATTACTATAAAGTAAGTAAGGGTTATACGTAAACTGGTCCATTCGCAGCTAATTAATATAGTATAAATAGTAGGTCTTAAACTAATAGTTTCTAGCTTTAGGCACTCTATAAAGTGGCTTTATAACCTTTAAAACGGAGTCCTTATTAATTCCCAATTGTTTATTTAGCTTATATAGTAGTTATATGTAAAACTCGCGGTTTAGGTTTATAGTAGACTGGATATAGGCTTATAAGATGTCTTAGAGGTAGAGTTATATCTATAGTAGTATAGCAGCGATATAGAGAATCAGCCGCTAGCTAACTTGTTAAATTATTAATAACTAAGTAAGGACTAGTTCTTTCTCCAAATTATTATAGGCCTATACAATAAGTTATAATTTCTTAAAGGCTTTATTGGTTTCCTTATTCTTAATCTTATTAATAAACCGTAAATTAAAGAGTTTAACCCCCTTTGGTATATTGTATAGCTTAGTAATCTTAAAGACGCCTTTCTTAAGTAGGCCTATAACCTTTTTTTGCCGTAAAGTGCTAAACTAGGTGTTACTATTGTTCTGTAAGTAAATAGTAGTATTAGCTATATCTGCGGTATTATTATCCTGCAAGTAAATAGCGATATCGGCTATATTTGTAATATTACCTATAAGAGCACCTATGTCTATTATAGCGTCTATAATAGCCGTGTCTGCAACGGCCGTAAGTAAGAGGTATTTATAGGAGCGACCTCTACCTTACTTTAGCGGTAGCTATGGTTTAGCTTTAGGTAACGATTAAGGTTTAGCTAGTAAAGGTACTAGTTTAGCTAATTTAACAGACTCTTGTGGTTTAACTAAGTCTTATAGGTCTAGTAGGTAAGGTTTTACAACTATAGAGCGGAAGGTCGTAGGCCTATTTAGTAGCTTTATAGTATAGGTCTTACCGTTAACGGTAAGTAGTATATATAGCCCGTCCTAATAACCGCTTTAGCTAGTATTGCCTTCTCTCTAGACTAAGACAGGCGAACTAGGTGGGAGGCCGTAAATAGCGTCAGTTTGTTATCTATTTCGCGTATTAAGGGCGTTAGCGATCTATTATTTAGCTTATAGCTTTTGGATTTCTACTATTGCTTTTTTAATGGCCGCAGCTCGCTATGTAACTAAAAGTGATAGTGCGTCCGATTTAACTATTTAGGGGTAGGCTCTAAAGACTAGGAGTATAGGGACTAGGCCTTCTAGGCCAGCCGTGTTATTAATAGCTTTGAAAGCCATTTATAGGGCCATCTCCTTGCTAATTTTAGGGATTTTAGTTGTAATAATTTGGTAGGCTTATTGTAGTGGACTGTGGTAGCGCTTTACCATTCTAATAGAGTTGTATGATTTGACTAGAACTGACTTTATAGTTACTCCTATAGTAGTAGTATAGTGCTTAAACTCCTTACTAATAAAGTTCTTTCTAGTGTCTGTGGTAATTAAGTCTAGTAGTCCTAAATAGCTATTAATCTAGCACATTTGTAGGATGTTCTAAGTGTACTTGGCGCTAATATCTCGTAGCCATCTACTAGCTTAAAATTGAGTTGCTTTGTTAACTACGTATAGTAGGGGGGAGCCGCTAATATATATAATGTTGACGATGATATTATAATTAAAATTGATGTTATCTTATAAGGTAAAGCGAAATCTACTTAGAGATTTGCTAAACTTTTAGTAGTAGTAGCAGAGTCTAGTTAGCTCTTTAATAGCAGATCTATTAGTATTATAGCCATAGCTAGTCTTATTAAGAAGCTTTTATAGTCTATTAATTAATAGGTAACCAAATTAACGGTATAGACGTTGTAGCTCTATATTAGTTAAGTAGTAAGGGTTTATGTTAAAAGACTTAACTAAATAAGACTGTAAAGAGAAGCTTTATACGAAAAATGGGTGGCTAAATTATCTAACTACTGGCACCTTTTTAGTGCGAGTAATAATAACGTCCTTTAGGTTATTGTATTTAATATAGAGTTTATCTATATCTGCTAAGTAAAGTAAGAAAGAAGTATCTGCTTTAATAATATAGAATTATATCTTACCTATAGGGCTGTTAACGTCTATAGTTTTGATAGACGTAAAGGCTCTAATCCTAAATTGGATAGTTACTTAGCCCTTAGTTAACGTGTTAAGACTTACGGACTTATCTACGGCCTGTAGGGCTTGGAATTGGCCGTAGCTAGCTATAGACTTATATGAAGTACCTGTATTAATTATAATTCCTATAAAGACTGTTAAGGTATATTATAACGCTATAGTTATAGCCATATTATAGGCGAATAGGTTAGTCTCCGTATAGGGTTCTATGGCAGACTCTGTAGTAAGTTCTAAAGCTATAAGTAGGTATATATAAGCCTTATTAGCTAGCTCTACGCTTATAGAGGTTACTTCCTCTATAGTAAGTATTTTAAAGGTAGTGATATAGGTAGAACTATTATTAGGTTCTTTGGTATCGCTTTTAGAGTCATTAGCATCTTATATATAGGCTTTAAAGTCTAAATCTTTATCTTTATCTCTTTCGCAAGCAGCGACGTATTACTTAAAGTAGTTATTAAAGTTACCCTTATTACGGCCCTTAATATCAATAAAGCGTCTCCTATAGTCGTCTTTGGACCGACTACGCTCCTCTTTTAAGTATTTTTATAAACGGCAGTCCTCCTTCTTGTAGACGTAGCACTTGGCCTTTAGTCTACTATTAGTTCTATAAAAGCGATTACTGCCATGGCAATTGGTGTTTTGGTCTTAACTTTGGTTGTTTTAATAGTAGTGTTAATCCGTAAAAAAGGCTTAGTAAGACGGCCTTATTAGGGCTTGTAAGGGGTGTTCTTTTTCCTACGTAATAATAGAGGATTATAGTTTGCTAATTAACTAAGAAAGGTCTTCTAAAGGGTTGGAGATAGTAATATGGTATACTGGCACTCCCTAGTAAGTAGTAACTAACTTATTTATAAGGATGCGGTTTATACGGAAGTCTAGGTATAGTCTATAACGTTACTTTAGTAGTTTATCTATAAGCAGTTAGAAGTTCTAATAGATTAACTTATTAGGGTTCTCGTCTATAACTCCTTAAAGGGTTATACTGTTTTACTCTATAAGGTTCTTATGGTAGTATTCTAGCCCTTTAAAGAACTGTTATATATAGTTATAGGCTTTAGTAAAAGGTCTTAACTTAAGGTCACTGTTATAGTAGTAGTCCTAAGTAAGCCCTTTTAGTATGCTAGGGAATGCTACTGTGTAGCCTTCTAGTGGTAAGCTAGATCTCTTGTAGATGTTATAGAAGATGGTTAACTTAAAGTCGAAGCTGTTACTAACTCCATTATACTTTTAGTTGTCTGTGTAGATCTTTATAATTATAGCTACCTTTTTGTTATATTTAGGTCCTTGCCTAAGTCTTTACTCTATACTAGGCACGGCCAGTTTAGGTAGTGTATATATATATAGCTGCTGCGGTTACTACGGCTGCTATAGTTGCTGCTTTCTTGGCTATAGCAATTGGTTGATAAGGGTGTGTATTTGCCTATAGTTAGAGGTAGGCTAAATAGGGGTAGGCTGAATAGTAGACTAAATAGTGGGCTGAATAACAGGCGTTAGAGGTAGTGGGGGTAGTAGAGGCGTAGATATAGGTGTTTGCGTACTAGACCTAGGTGGTATTATAACTATAGCTATAGGCTAAGACGATAGACCGTTATAAGTGCGGTTTAACCTGTTTTGTAGTGCTTTCGTAGCTAGTAGTTCTGCTAACTCCTTAATAGTTGCCACAATCTCCTTATCTGTCTATTGATGTAGTTCTTCTTATTATATAACTTTAAATAGTAGCTTAGATATAGTAACTCTGCTATTATATTTGCCTATATAAATACCTCTTTTAAGGAGATGTCTTTGCAGTTTAGATCTAATATCTGTGCGTATCTTCTTAAAGCTCTCTACTATAAATCCCTTAAACTACTCTTAAAAGACGGCCTATAAGTTATTATCTGTAAAGTCTTATATCTTATATAGATATATTATTGTTTCTATAAACTCTATTAGTTCGTCCTTTGTAGCCTCATCTATATTAATTCCGTATCTATATTTACTAGCCATTACGGCCTATTCTTTTTCCGTTAGTGCTATGGTTATAGTTATAAGGGTAGGTGTGAGGGTAGGTATAAGGTTAAGGTTAAGGTTAAGGGTGTAGAGGTAAGGGTGTATGCGTGTCCCCTTAATAAATCTATAGTTTTTAAGGACTGAAGACGATTCTTAGTAAAGATATGATCCTCTAGGCGATCTTACGCGTTGGTGGTTAAGCTAATGCGGGGTCTTAAGCTTTGAGGGTGGTGTCTTCTGGGTATATATATGTCCTATTAATAAATCTACAGTTTCTAAAGAACTAAAGATAATTCTTAGTAAAGATATGAGCCTCTAGGCGATTAAACGCGTTAGCAGTTAAGCTAATACGTAGTCTCGAGCTTTAAGGGTAATGTAGCTCTCTCCTTTAACTAAAATAGGGCGATAACTCTGCGATTATTAAACACTAGGTAAGTAGTGCTGTTTCTTAAGCTTTGTTATTGCGTATTTCCTGATCTATACGTCTACTAATTAGTGTCGGTATACTTGTATTATTAACGTGCATGAATATCACTTGTAGTGGTATGTATGTGGTGTTAAAGTTAGTAGTTATTCTTTTTGTCTAGAAGTTAGGGGTTGCTCTAAGGTCAGATTAGCTAGTCTCGCTTCGTGGTCTCGTGACCATGTTATATGACTAACGTTCCGATAGTAAGGTATATATATTTAGAGGGAGTATATATAGGCTAATATTATATAATAGGAAGATTATAAAGAAGACAAATTCTTCTATAAGCGGATTAAGGCTAGTTAGGAGGTATTTAATAAATACTACCTAAAGTTTAATAAGTCTCCGCTATATGCTACAGTAATTATTCTTTATCTATAATGTTATATAGAGTATATTAAAGCAAATTAGAGTAAGAAGTGGCAAAAGCTAGCGCTTAATATAGTAGAGCAACTTTAGAATAAGTATTGAAGTTAGTATTAAGGCCCCTAGCCTTTACTATAAGTATTAAGTACTATATTATATAAGAAGGCCTTATCTAAAGAAGATCTTAATCTATATAAGCAGCTTATTAAAAACCTTAATAAGTTTAATCGCTTAAAGAGCTAAGATAAGTATAAGAACTATATCGCCAAGAACCCACTTCGTATTAAGGTTTCTCCTCTTAAATAGTGGTGTTAAGATAAGTAATATAAGCGTTAGCCACAACTCTTATTAATGGCTATTAATATTCTATTAATTTTAGCTATAAGTAATAACCTAAAGCGGGTATTTTTAGGAGCATATTATATGGTTTTATAGGAGCAAGTAAAGCTTAGGGTTAATATAATTAAGATACTTAAATACTTAAAAAATTAGAAGCAGAATTAAATGGCAATAGAAGAGTTTTAATAGAGAAGAGTTAATTATATAGATAAAAAAGGAAAAAAAGAATACTTTAAGCTAGATATAGAATAGAATAGAATATATATACGTATTTCTTCGTACGATACGTAATTATGCGCTCCTTCTTTATGCAGTACTTTACCTTATTCAACCTCTCTTCTTCCTTTATCTTTAACCCAGCTACTATCTACCACCACGACCAGTTCTAGCTTATCAGC
>Ga0307515_10025070_pt1 | contig 10342 bp, 14 predicted proteins | sample 17_EM_MG_FD_194513 | JGI IMG/M metagenome (GOLD analysis project Ga0307515, IMG submission 194513) | Populus trichocarpa ectomycorrhiza microbial communities from riparian zone in the Pacific Northwest, United States - 17_EM | ecosystem: Host-associated > Plants > Roots > Unclassified | place...
AGAAGAGAGGGGAGAGGAGGTTGGAGGCAAAAGGGGGATATCTTGGATAGACAGAGGACGTAGGAGGGCCTAGCGGTTACGCCGGGCTCATAACCTGTTGAAGCTAACGAGACGTTAGCGAAGACAGCTAGTAGTACGCATATGTTAGATAGGCATAGATGAGGAAAGACATAGGGAACTCACTCCTCAGCGAAGATAAGAAAGCTGAGGAGCGTACATGTGCGACGACTCGACTATATACTGTAGCGACACGAGTCATCGAGTAGATACGACCGATATAGAAACATATACCATAAACGGAAACCGAGAAACGTCGTACTTCGACAGGATGCGGGTACACCAACGTTGCAGGTCGTTTATGGAGGCGAGTTCTACTTGTGCGAATAGATGTTTCCGGCTACGGGGAGACCATCGGCTGGAGACCAAAGAACAGGCTCTGAGGCTGATCCTGCCGTCGACGTGGTCGACCATGCGGTCGATAAGCTCCTGCGGTAATCCGGACATGATGGTGGTCGCCGCTCAATAGGCCGCGTTGATCGCGTCTACACCTCACTGTGCCCCCGAGACTGCAATCCGCTCTGCACTCATTTATATCCTCAGATGTGCGCTCATTCGTATCCGTTCTCAAGTATAGAGAAACTGTGGTTGACGCTGAACTGCATCCTGCTTGTCCGAGTCAAAGCGGCGGTGGTCAGCTCTCTGCACATAGCAATAACGAGCGATCTCCGATATTTGGAGTATCTAGTCCCTATCTCTTCCCGTGAGTCCGAGGAGAACTCACGAGTCAGAGATTTACCTCCCTTTCCCTCAGTCCCCCGTTGCCTAGCCCAAACTCTTGAGCTTTTGGTATCACATTCAAAATGCCCGGATCCACCGTCAGTTATTAACAACGGATGTGACAACTGTCGATTCCGCAGTGGAAGCAATTAGCTTATCCGAATGCCAAGCATGGTGTTCGTCAGCGGTCAGCGAAGCAACTAAGAGTGGCTGGATACTATACCTTCAACATCCACCTCGCCTTTCCTTTGCCGGACGGATCAAAAGTGACCTCCTGAAAATCTTTTGCCGGTTGTTGAAAGACATGATACGGCAGCAGCCTCCGTATGACATCCTCCGCATCAGAAAACGGAGTGTCGACATCCGGAAATATAACGGAGAGGTGATCTGCCGCAAGCAATGAGGCAACCCTATTCACGCGCTCGTGTAGGAGTTACTCAATCAAGATAAGATAAAAAACATTCATTCTCAAAATATAATTGTTACACGCTCCACTTCTATAGATTGTTTAAAGTCACGCTTACAATTCAAAACTCAATTGGTGAATTCAGCGCGAGTGTTGGCTGCGTTCTCTGCGAACATCGGAGCCCACTCGTTATCCCTCAAAGGAGTGAGATCGATACCTTTCTCCGTCCAATCCTTCTCCAGCTTCAAAAACGCATCGATCCCATCTTCGATAGTCTTCTTCCACGGAGTGAGTGTAATCCCCAAAACCTCCAACGCCTTCTTGTTGTCGATGATAGGACGGGTTTGGCTGGTGATGCCAGTCTTGACAAGGCGAGGGGCGAGCTCAGGTCGAGTGGCTGCGATATGCTTGATGGCATCGGCAGGATCGAACCACTCTCCAGTGAGGAGCAGACGGTGGTTGCCTATAACTTTGATACCGGCAACCAACGCCGCAGCTACGTCGCGAACATCGACATATCCCATCGGTAAAGTGTAGGATGTTTTTTCAGGGCCGGCCAAGTAGTTGTACACCGAGATCGAGGTGCTGAGTCCGGAAACGTTCCCGGGGGTGATAATAAAGTCTTCCGCAAAGGGGCCCACGAAGCTCGTCGGGCTGACTAGAAATTCTGTCAGGGACAGTAACGACGCACGGGAGATGAGGCCATGACATACTGGTTGTGAGGCTCAATTCCGGATGTCCTTCCGCGAATTTCCAGAGGGCTTTCTCTGCTTGCGCCTTCGCGACGCTATAGACGAGGAGCCCGTTGCCCGAAGCCAAGGCATGCTCTTCTGTGATTGGGTTCCAGTCTTTGTCGGACAAAGGTGCCTTGATCACCGGACTGGACAAGTCCATGAAGGCGGCAACAGATCCAGTGAAGGAGATGTGTTTGACACCGGCGGTGACAGCCTGGCGGACGATGTTGAGGGCCCCTTCTGTGGTGATCTAAGGAAAACTAGTGTAAGTTGGAGATCAGAAAGTGGGCAGGGAGGTGGCCCGCCTCGAGGATATCCCTGAGCTCTTCATGTCCAGGCATGGGTGTCGCAACGTGAATAACAACGGAAACGCCCTTGAGCGCGTGGGTGAAGTCGCCTTTTATAAGGTCCTCAACGACGACGATGTCGACCTTGTCGCCGTACTTGGCGTACACCTTCCTCAGCGCGTCAGCCTTTCGGGATCTCGCGACTCTGGTGAAGGGTTCAGTACCGTGGTCAACTGGAGTCTAGCGGATTCCCTCACCCCCGAACACGGTACCCCTCTTTCAAGAGAAGTTCCAAAACGTGTGAGCCGGTGTATCCGGAAACGCCAGTAACCTGTTATGGAGGGTTAGTATACGGGCGAGGCGATGTGGGGGTCAACGATCCGCACCAAAACGAGTTCTGAAGACATTGTTTGCGAGAGTGGTTTTCAAAGTTGGGAGTGAGGTTCGGGACTGAGTTGGTCGTTGTAGGGGGTTGCAGATTATATACTGTACCCCTAGTGGGTCCTCGCCTGTCGGGTTAGTTCATAGTTACCTCAGCTGCGATTCGAGATTTGTCAGATGCAACAGCTCAAAAAAATTACGGTGGGCCAAAGAAGAATACTGACCGATTCGTAAGCTCATCTTCTACGGGTGCCACGCGAGACTGGGCTGGAATTTGCTCCACAAGCGCGCTCGTCCAGAGTTGCATGTTGCAGTGGGTAACGATCAGAATGGTCGATCTCGCTGGTTTTGTAAATTACAGCCAACGAAATCCAGGATTACAAGGGCCTTGGCATGAAATCAGTGATCTGCGGTTTCGACGGATCGATTTTACATTCAAAATGTGAGGGGCCTGACGTATAAGTACGTACATGGAGACCCACACCCTGGAGACCCACTCATCTGATTGTCAGGGAGTGGGTTCGGCTGTTGTAAACATCCCAAGAATTTCATGCATCACTGGATCTTCAGACGCGCCGCTTGACGCCACAAAATCACCGGTCACCCCGCAATAAGGCAGGCTCCAACTTTTCCGAATAACGTTAACGCCATCGACAGCAAGTGATACGAAGGTAGCTGTGAACCAACCACCTCCATCTGGCTGATATCGTTGGCCTTCTACTGATGCGTAAGTTACACACTACTCGGTGTTGATCATATAATGCTCACCCGACGCAGACAAGCGCATTGACTGCCGCTACATAACGGTTTTGGGCAGGGTTCAACTCTGGCTTTACGAGGTTTCTGACCTTCTTCGTTCAGTTGGGCACTGGGAGCCCCGCTCGGTAAGTGTTTTTCCTCTCACCCCCTCAGTTCCTACCCTAACCCGTTTTCGTAGTACTGCTAATGAGAAAGGCATCGCCTTTACACGCATACTCATCATCTCAGTGACACTGGTTGTTGTCGCTGTTCCGGAAGGCCTCCCGCTTGCGGTGACCGTCTCTTGCGCTCGCTTTCACCACGAAACGGATGACTGAGGAAAACCTCGTTCGTATTCTCGGTTCTTGTGAGACGATGGCAAACGCCTCCGTCGTCTGCACTGACAAGACCAGAACGTCATGAGCGCCGTCGGTATCCATGCCAGATTCGTCCGCAGCCTCAAGGAGAACAAGGCCCGTACGAACGCACCCGATCAGGAACATAACGTCCCCGGTGCCGCCGACGAGCGCTTGAGTCCCAAGTGAATATTCGCAAAAACTCCGACGATTTCTCTATCGAACAAGACAACATCAATACCATCCTCTCCCCTCAGCCGGAGCGCTTGTTCAACCAATCCATCACGATCAATTCGACTGCTTTTGAAGACATCGACTCCGAGACCAAACAGCTTTCTTTCGTAGGATCAAAGACCGAGACCGCCCTTCTTTAGTTTGCCAAGGACCTCGGTTGGGAGAATTGGAAGGAAACCCGCGGGTCGGCCAAGATCATCCAAATGATCCCCTTCTCTAGCGAGCAGAAAGCCATGGGTATCGTCGTCCGTCTCCACTCCGGCCGTTACCGTTTGTTCCTCGAAGGCACATTGGAGATCCTTACGAAGAAATGTGCCCGTCACATCGTCGTCTCCAAGAACCCGGATCACAGCCAACACGCCGACTCCGAGATCGAAACCCTGCAGTTGACGTCAAGGTGCGTCTCCGCCCTCCGGCCAAAGCCTATCCTTAAACTACCCCTCTTCTGGTTATGCGTAGAAACGAACTTCGTCGCTGAGATATCTACTCATATCTTTGGGTACTCTGGTAGCAATCTCCGTCGTGATTGGGATTGTTTCTGCGTTCACGTATAGCGGGACGGCCACGTTCCGTGGGAAGTTGAAAAGTGACATTGGACCATATTTCGAACGGTACTTTCCTCCCAGAAACTCAGAGTTTTCTGTGGGTCCCCGAAGGTACGTGACTAATTCCGTCGTGCGTTTTTATTGGGCCTGATAAACTCGATTCTCAGCCGGTGATGGAGTCTATGCGACCATGGGGGACGGCACCATCAAGTTCGTCGATCTCAAGTCCAACTCCACCATGGTCCTTGTGAAGCTCACTGGCATCAAGAATGTGAGTGTTCAAAATTCTTGGCAGGGTGCATTACGCTGACTTGTGGAGCAGGACCAGGGCAACGTCCTCCGGTTTTCGAGGTGGAGGATCTCTTCAGACATGAAACTCCTTCTGTTGAAAACCGGCCACCTCAAGCAACGGAGGCACTCAGGTTTCGGGAACCACTGAATCCATGACATAGAGGGGAAGAAGACATGGCTGATGACTTCACCCTCACAGCCTACGCAGTATGGTCTCCAACCGGACAATCCATCGCCTATGTCACCAATAACGGCATCTTCGGTTCGATTCTCGCCTAAGACAAAACACTTTGTTGTTTCGGTCCTATCTTCGGAGAAGGCCGACTGAATGGGGTGTGGGCAGATCGTTCTACAGATTTTCGTACGCAAAGTCCTGCTATAACAGGCATTCAGTCGGCGATATAGGTTGCGTCACTGTCATCAACGCCTATATCAGTCCAATCGTTGAGGTGGTGACGGCAGGGAGCGCCCCCCACCCAAGGCTGACCCCCCCAAATGCGCCTATCTCCTGTGGTCAACCACATGCTACACGTCGACAGATAGACGTAGTGGGGACTCCACTAGGATACATCCAAAAATAGGTAGTACGTTAAAAATCTCGATGGCGGGTTAGGGCAGCGGGTAAGCCCTCTGATGAGCCCCTTCGCAAGGGCGAAACCCAAAGTCTGACCGTCTATGTTATCCCATCCGCTACAAACGCTTCTGAATCTCCCATTCGCGTGACATCCAGCGGCAATGCTTCTCTTTTCAACGGTGTTCCGGATTGGGTGTACGAGGAAGAAGTCTCCTCGTCGGATTTTGCCCTCTGGTGGTCTCCAGACTCGACAAAAGTTGCATTTCTCCATTTGGATGAGACCTTGGTCGAGGAGTATACGTGCCCGATCTATAATCCTACTGAAGACTCGAATGCTGTGGTCCCGTATCCTGATCATGTTACGATGAAATACCCCAAACCAGGATGTCACAATCCTATCGTCTCCGTCCACGCGTTCGAACTAGATAAGTATCGCGATGCCGTTGCCAAAGGCGAGGACGATGCGGAGAGGCGCGCGATCGAATTGGGCTGGACCGGGAAGCGTGCTGATGAGAACAGGATTGTACTTTTGAGGTTGTGTGGGTTGACGACACGGACTCACTGATCACCAAAGAGGTCGACCGAGCGGGAGAGGATGGCCAGGTCATTTATTTCGACTTGGCTGCGGACAACTTGGATGCAAGAATCAATGGTAGGGTCGTCAGGAGGCTCGGAAAGCGCGGAGAGGAAGGTGACGATGGCTGGATCGAATCAGTGGGTTTTATTCAATAAGTTGGCATCACCTCAGGCTGACACTTCTCAGTTCTACTTTTACGATTACGAATACATGGGACCTCTTGCACGGACTGTCATCCCCTCAAGGTCTCGTCGTTTGCTACATGACCACTTCATTCAATGCCGTTGCACAGTCCTCGTGGCGGCTTCACATTTGCCTTTCATTGTGAGATTGACCTACCACACCCAATGTTCGTCCTCTGAACAACGTCCAATGGCAACAGGCGACGGCTTCGCCCACGTTCTCGCCAATTCGAAGCTCTTTACCTGAACTGCGTTAACGTCATTGCACGGGCGACTTGTTCGTTATCGGGCAAAAGTGTCAATTAGAGCTAACTAGTAACTGAGTTCAGCCAGGTAATCCATGATATCATACACATCTCTTTACTCGAACGTGCGGTGACAGCCGGTACAGGCATCGACGTCATCTACCCAGATAGTCCCACAACCAACGCACTTCATCCGATTTTTACCACTCTTCAAGCTTGTCAAGAAACACCCCGGACAAGAAACGCCCCACGGGAGACTTCGCAATCTTTTGAGATGACAACCCTCACATTCCAGCTCCACAAAGTCCTTTGATGGAGACAGGTTCGTCTTGACATCTGCTGGCGGTTTCTCACTTCGTGTCGCCCTCTTTTTCTCTGTTTTGGGTCCTGAAAGAGCTGATGAGTCTGGCGATGCATTGTACTTAGCGGAGGCTGACGCGGGGTTTGTACCAGTGGCGGCATTAGGTAAAGACCGCGATGCAGGAGCAGGAGCAAGGGGTTGTGCTTCTGGAATGGGCGTATTCGGTGCTTCGCTGGTCCTCTTGGCCTGAGGTGTGGGGTCTGACCGTGGGCTGTTCTTCGCCTTTTCGAACATCCTCTCGCGACGCTCTTGAATGGACCCTCCGATGATCAACTCCATGACTGCCGTACGGTGCGGATTTAGACCCGACGAAGAGCTTCGAATGATGCCGGAGATCAAAGCACCATCGATAGAAGGTTTCAACTTAGATTGAAAGAGCTCGTATTCCATTTCTCTGACATCCTTATGACTATGTGGGAATTATGTTAGCACGACGGACTGTCAAGAGTCTGGAACGAATTACTTCGCAGTGAACGGAGAGAACAGCTCATGCACGATGTCGTCCTTGTCTAGCTTGGACTGAATATTCTCGAGGGCAATATCACAAAGTCCGGTCAAGCCGACCTATACAGAAGAGCTATCGATGATCGCATCATTTCGAAGGGGTGCAGACGAACCTTGGTTGCTAGGGAATAGACAGACTTGGGAGACCTCGGTTCAACCACAACAACACTGGGAGGTGAAGCACTGAGCCCTTCCGGATCCTGTGGAGACTTCCCCTCTCCTTGAGAGCCATCCTGAGCCTCCTCCTTCTTAGAGGGGGTAGTATTTTGCGAACTGAGGGTTGTGAATGTGATCTGACCGGTGTACGCGTAAAGGAATACAGCACTCCAACTGCACCGAAAAATCAGCCGATCATATTTTCATCTCAGACAATGGCTCACGTCTTCGCCGCCCCTGATTTCAACAGAAGTGCAGACTCTATCGGTGAGTCCGCGGTCGTAGGATTTTCTCGGACACTGGAGGAAGCAAACTAAGTTCGTAGTGATGAATTGGGGGGGGGATCAACGGACAGCTTTGAACAAGGGTAACACTCTGGGGAGCCCTCCGGGTCAGGATCTTCGTCATCGATATCACTATCATACTCATCCGCACATCGAGGAGGTGGTGCTCTCCGTGCTCTGATTTTCGACGAATCTGAAACGATGGATCAGCAACCCCCCACGTGTGACCCGAGTGGAAGACTTACGTGCTACTAGCTTGGACGTGAAACTGCCAGCAACCGTACTGCAGAAGTATATTGGCCGAACCTTCGGGAGACCGGTCGATGACTTTGACTCGGCTGCATAAAACTGGGAGTCGAGGAACGTCCCGCTGGTCAGGGAACTCGTGAGCGCCCTCTTGAGCCCCTCCCAGTCTCCGCCCGTGGCCTGCTGATTATTTCGTGATGCAGCCGCGGGGAGCGGTGTTTCTTCGACCGACTCATCGCTCTCCATGAGCTCGTAGAGAGCCGGAAGGACATGCTCCGCATGTGGCAGTTCCCCGTTACCGTAGCTTTTGACTTTTGCCTTCAACAGACCCAGTGTAGGGCCAGATTTGGAAGACAAAAGCACCCGTGCTAGCTGCCTGAGTTCAAGTTCTCTCAACTCGGGATACCTGTCGATCCATGGGAACCTAACCAGGCTGAGTAAAAGCGGATAACCTACCAGGAGGTGTACTCGCTGAAGACTTCTTCAGTGATGCTACACTTGGATAGGTCTTGTTTGATCTGCCGCAACGCGAGCTGTTTCAACTCAGGGATGTCGTACTGAAGACGACGTCAGTCCGAGTTGGCAGGGGGCACATGGGAACTGGTCACCTTGTCGGCAAGTCTGTAGACGGATTTGGGTGAGGGTTTGGGAATTCCGTACGATTCTGATGTCTTCTCAAGCGCACGGGCCGTGTGTCTTTTCGTGGAGCCCCATGGGGCGAACTCAATCTCACCTGTGTATAAGTACCGGAGCAGCGCCTGGAATCTGTTGCAAGCAATCTTAGTGCGCACATAAGGAGACAGGAGACCAACCTACGTGACGAAGGCCACATCCTCGATAACTACGATCTTCCCAACGTGAGAGGCGGTCTCCGTTTCGCCCTTCGCATCGGATGACTCAGAAAACAGAGAATCGAGGTCTGAGACGGAGACGACATCAGAAGATTGGTTGCTCTTCACGTCCGAGTTTTCAAGAACGACAATATCGGAGCTGTCTCTCGGCTTCTTCGTCACGACCTGGGAGGGATTTGCGCGCTCGTCATTGTCGTCGTCGTCGTCGTCGTCATCATCCACCCCGAGGTCACTGTCGTCCTCATAGTCGTAGCGGGTCGTATAGGGTCTTCTATCTGTAGGAAACCTTCCCCTCAAGTTCTCTTTGGTTCTTCTCTCGTCGAGTACTGTCAACAAGTTAGCTCAAACATCTCAGATAGCTGAGGTCAACGCACGAGAAGCAAGGCGTGGCACGCGCTTCACGACGTGCCCGTTGACAAAAAGCGGCTTCGGATCTCCAACGCGTCCAGGCTTAGATGCACGTTTTGAGAAGAGCCAGAACTTGGTGTCGACAAAGGTTCCGGATGTGATCGAATCTCTCAGAGCCTCTTGCAGCGGGAATGGGATAGTCATGGTCAGAGTGGCAACGTTCGCAATGGGCGAATTTTCAGATGGGTTTAAGTGATACGACACGTGCCAGTTCAGGTGAGGCTGGTTATCTTTAGCGTCTACGCAACATTTATTATAACTCAAGATACGGAGATACGCCGGCAAACCCGGACTCCCCGGACAATGGTCAAAGTACACCATCTTTGGTTCGACTCTCACCTAAGTCAAAACACTTTGTTCTTTCGTCGCTATCTTCGGAGACGGCCGGTCATTGGCAGGAGTTCGATCAGGTCGTAGTCGGGATGGGGAGCGGTGCACTAAATATGACAAAACGCCACCAAAGTGGAAAACGCCACCGTGCACACATACAACGTGGGGGATATGCAGGATCCACAACGGGGAAGGGGGCACTTGGCACTAGAGATGGATTCATCAGCCGGTCTTAACCCGAACAGGGCAGGGGACTCTGATTCGAGCATCGAAACTGTCGATTCGGTATATGGTACTCTACATGTATATCGGTATCGCCATCATCCGACTCTCTTGTAAGGGGGGAGGACGGAGAGGGGGAGCAAGGAGCAAAGTCTGACCTGAACGCGAATGCGTTGGAGACGGCTCGTTGGTGGGGAAGGTTTTAAATGAGTCGGGGCAAGACGCGTTTACCCTGGAATTCTTGTCCCAATCGAAAGCTTAGAGGAAAAAGGTGTGTGGGACACCCAGGACCTTTTACAAACGGAGTATTTCTAAGTTCCCGATGGCCGGGATCACCACCCACTACTGTCCACCTTGATTTTGCCTCCAGACTCCCTGAACTCAGGCAAGAATCCCTCCCAGACCGACTTGCCCTCCGGCCATCGTCTCAGTGTCAACGGAAAACCTCCCGTAACCTCAGCGTGCTTAGCGATCCGTGACAGCCACCGATCTACATCTACCCACGAATTTCCAAAAGGGAGGCGTTCAACGAGTATCCACCTGGGGCTATCGATAGTGATGGATTTCAGCGCTGGAGCTGAGCCGATGGAACACAGGATGTTTGTAAGGCGAGGTATGGGGTTGGACACAAAAAGGAAGATAACCAGAGAGGT
>Ga0307515_10025071_pt1 | contig 10342 bp, 8 predicted proteins | sample 17_EM_MG_FD_194513 | JGI IMG/M metagenome (GOLD analysis project Ga0307515, IMG submission 194513) | Populus trichocarpa ectomycorrhiza microbial communities from riparian zone in the Pacific Northwest, United States - 17_EM | ecosystem: Host-associated > Plants > Roots > Unclassified | place...
ACTGGCGAATCATCTGCTGGTTGCTGCACAGCATGCGCTGCGTGTTGATCACGCCCTTCGGCAGCTTGGTCGAGCCGGAGGTGAACAGGAACTTGGCGATCGTGTCGGGGCCGACTTGCGCGTGCGCCGCGTCGACCTGCGCGGTCGCGCGCGTGGCGAGCAGATCGGCGATCGACAGCGTCTTGCGACCTTCGACCGCGCCTCTGGTCAGCACCACCGGCGTGTCGTGCGGCACGACCGCGTTGATCGCCTTCGAGAACGCCGCGCCGTCGGCCGCGAACACCATGCCCGGCGTCAACATGCCGACGATGTGACGCAACTTGCCGTGATCCTGCGAGAGCAGCGAGTAGGCCGCCGAGATCGGCGCGAACGGCACGCCGGCGAGCATCGCGCCGAGGCCGAGCAGCAGGTGCTCGATGTCGTTGTCGGAGAGGATCGCGAGCGGGCGATCGGCGCTCAGGCCGTGATCGAGCAGCACCTGCGCGATCGAACGCGCGCTCGCAAGCGCCTCGGCGTAGCTGACGCGGCGCCACTCGCCTTTGTCGACGCGCTTGGCGACCAGCGTGCGATCGGGCGCGGTCTCGGCCCAGTGCAGAAAGCGGTCGGTGATGCGCGCCGCGTAGGGCTGCAGTGGCTCGGTCGACGTGACGATCTGCGAGCCGTCGGCGCGCATCTCGAAGTGCGCAGCGAGCGAGCCGCCCATCGGCACATCGCGATAACGCACCGCCGCGCTCATGCCTTGCCGACCTTCCCCGCCTTGCCGTCGAGGAACGCACGCATGCGCCCCTTCGCCGCATCGTCGCCCTGCGCGATCGCGGCCATCAGCGATTCGGTGAACAGGCCGTCCTCGCGGCTCATGTCGGCGATGCGCGGCAGCGCCTGCACGACCGCGAAGTTCGACAGCGGCGCGTTGGCCGCGACCTTCTCGGCCAGCGCGAGCGCCTTTTCCAGCCCCTTGCCGATCTCGACCGTGTACTGCGAAAAGCCGATGCGCAGCCCTTCTTCGGCGTCGTAGACACGGCCGGTCAGCATCATGTCGGCCATGCGCGCGGCGCCGACCAGCCGCGGCACGCGCGCCGAGCCGCCGCCGCCGACAAACAAGCCGCGCTGGCCCTCGGGCAGCCCGTAGAACGTGCTCGCCTCGGCGACGCGGATGTGCGCGGCGCTCGCCAGCTCGAGCCCGCCGCCGACGACCGCGCCGTGCAGCACCGCGATCACCGGCACACGTGCGAACTGGATCTGCTCGAACGCGTTGTGCCACGAGCGCGAATGCACGATGCCTTCGGCGACCGAGCGCTCGCCCAGCTCCGAGAGATCGAGCCCGGCGCAGAAGTGCTCGCCCTCGCCGCTCAGCACGACCACGCGCGCGCTCTCGGGCAGGTTGACGAAAGCGGTGTGCAGCTGTGCGACCAACGTGTCGCTGATCGCGTTGCGCTTGGCCGGGCGGTTCAGCCGCAGGTGAACGACCGCGCCGCGCTGCGAGATGTGCAACAGGTCGAGTTGGGCAAGCAGGCCGGTCGCGGCGCTGAACGTGGCAGGCATCGAAATCCTCTCAGAATAATTAAAAGTATTAATCACTTCGGCTTGTCGATCCTCGGTACTTACCCGCAGTCCGCTTCTCTATGCAGACGTTCGCAGGCCGCTACGGGAAATCCATGACGACAGCTTCGATTTTAGTTATTAGATTTAACTAGTTGCCTCGTGCGCAACCGACAAGAAACAACCCAGGAGACTCCCGATGAATCGACGACTTCTCTCCGGCGCCATCGGCGCGACCACCCTGCTGACCGTGCTCGCCGCCTGCGGTGGCGGTGACGACGACAACGGGCTGCCTCAGCTCACTCCCGCGACCGGCACGACGCTGGCCTCGTGCACCGACCTGGCCACCCGCATTTCGTTCGCGAACACCACCATCACGGCGGCGAGCGTGATCGCGGCCGGCACGCTCACGGTCGCCGGCAACCCGGTGCCGGCGCATTGCCAGGTCACGGGCAAGATGTTCACCCGCGTCAGCGCAGTCGATGGCAACACCTACGCGATCGGCTTCGAGATGCGCCTGCCGAACGCCTGGAACGGCCGCTTTTTCTACCAGGCCAACGGCGGCATCGATGGCAGTGTCGTGACCGCGACCGGCGGCGTCAATGGCGGCAACGGGCTGACGAACGCGCTCACGATGGGCTTCGCGGTGATCAGCTCCGACGCCGGCCACCTCGGCGCGCAAGGCCCCAACTTCGGCATCGACCCGCAGGCGCGGCTCGACTACGGCTACCAGGCTGCGGCGAAGCTCACGCCGATGGCCAAGGCCGCGATCCAGACCGCGTACGGCAAGAGTCCCGACCGCTCGTACTTCGGTGGCTGCTCGAACGGCGGGCGTCACACGATGGTCGCCGCGGCACGCATGCCCGATCAGTACGACGGCTATCTCGTCGGCGACCCGGGCTTCAGGTTGCCGCTGGCGGCGATCGCCAACATGGCGGCGGCGCAGGGCTACGCCTCCGTTGCCAGCACGCCGGGCGACATCTCGACCGGCTTCACCGCCACCGAACAGAAGCTCGTCTCGAGCGCGGTGCTCGCGAAGTGCGATGCACTCGACGGCAGCGCCGACGGGCTGGTTCAAGACACCAAGGCCTGCCAGGCTGCATTCGATCTCAATCGCGACGTGCCGACCTGCGCCGGCGCGCGCAACGGCACTTGTCTGAGCGCGGCGCAGAAGGCGGTCATCGGCAAGCGTTTCGCCGGCGTCACCGATAGCAGCGGCAAGAAGTTCTACGCGAGCTGGCCGTTCGACGCCGGCATCGGCTACGGCAACACCGCCTTCTGGAATTACACCGCGCCAGTGGTGCTCGACTCCGGCGCGACTGCGTTGATCTGGCAGGTGCCGCCGGAGAACCCGGCGACCTTCGTCGGCCCGAGCTTCGCGCTCACCGGCAACATCGACACGATGCTTGCGAAGATCGGCGCGACGAACACGACCTACGCCGAAAGTGCGCTGTCGTTCATGCTGCCGCCGAACCCGAGCGACCTCGCCAAGCTGAAGAACCGCGGCGCGAAAGTGATGGTCTATCACGGCACCAGCGACCCGATCTTCTCGAGCGACGACACGACGGCTTGGTACGAGTCGCTGCGCGCTGCCAACAACGGCGACGCGGGCAACTTCGCGAAGTTCTATCCCGTGCCCGGCATGACGCACTGCTCCGCCGGTGTCACGACCGACCAGTTCGACATGCTGACGCCGCTGGTCGCGTGGGTCGAGCAAGGCACGGCGCCCGGCAGCGTGGTCGCGAGCGCGCGCGGCCCGGGCAACGCCGGCGGCGTGAACCCCGACGTCCCGGCGAGCTGGGCCGCCAACCGCACCCGGCCGCTGTGCGCATACCCACTGGTCGCGCGCTACAAAGGCAGCGGTAGCATCGAGTCGGCGGACAACTTCAGTTGCCAGTGATCTGACGAGGACTTCATGAACCACGCCGAGCTGATCGCGATCGACACGCACACCCACCTCGAGGTGTCGTGCCGGAACCCGTTCGACAACTACGGCGAGGAGTACGACCGCGCCGCCGACAAGTACTTCAGGTCGAGTCGGCGGCCGACGATGGAAGAGTCGCTCGCGTTCTACCGCGAGAAGAAGATCGGCTTCGTGATGTTCACGGTCGATGCCGAGACGCAGATGGGCCGGCGGCGCATCCCGAACGAAGAGATCGCCGAGGCCGCGATGGCCAACAGCGACATCATGATCGCGTTCGGCAGCATCGACCCGCACAAGGGCAAGATGGGCGCACGCGAGGCGCGCAAGCTGATCGAGGAGTACGGCGTCAAGGGCTTCAAGTTCCACCCGACCGTGCAGGGCTTCGAGCCCTACGACAGGATGGCCTGGCCGATCTACGAGGTGATCGCCGAGTACAAGCTGCCTGCCATCTTTCACAGCGGTCACTCGGGCATCGGCAGCGGCATGCGCTGCGGCGGTGGCCTCAGGCTGCAGAACAGCAACCCGATGCTGCTCGAAGACGTGGCGATCGATTTCCCCGACATCGAGATCGTCATCGCACACCCGAGCTGGCCGTGGCAGGACGAAGCGCTGTCGCTCGCGATGCACAAGCCGAACGTCTGGATCGACCTCTCGGGCTGGAGCCCGAAGTACTTTCCGCCGCAGTTGATCCAGTACGCGAACACGCAGCTGAAAGACCGCATCCTGTTCGGCAGCGATTACCCGCTGATCACCCCCGACCGCTGGATGAAGGACTTCGCCGAAGCCGGTTTCAAGGACGACGTGCGGCCGCTGATCCTCAAAGAGAACGCGAAGCGCCTCTTGAAACTCGTTTGAAGCTCGTCTGAGCGGCCTGCCCTTCAGCGCGGAATCTTCGCCGCCTCGATCTCCATCTGCGACACCAGCGCGTCGAGCTGATCGACCACCGCCTGCACGGTCGCGCGCTGCGTGAGATCGACGCCGGCGCGCTGAAGCTGCGCCATCGGGTGGTCGTTGCCGCCGCTCTTCAGCAGCGTGAGGTAGCGCTCGGTGGCCGCCTTCTTCGAGGCCTCGCTGCCGGTGGTCATCTGCTTGAACAGCTGGGCCGATGAAGCGAAGCAGGTCGCGTACTGGTACACGTAGTACGGCGAGCCGTAGAAGTGCGGGATGCGCGCCCAGGTCCACTTGTAGAAGTCGTCGATGGTCAGCGCGTCGCCGTAGTAGGTCTTCAACAGGCCGGCGTAGAGCTTGTTCAGCACATCGGGCGTGACCGGCTGGCCCTGCTCCACCAGCTTGTGCGCCTGCAGTTCGTAGTCGGCGAACAGCACCTGCGAGTAGAAGGTGCCGACGATGCTGTCGACCGCATGCTGCAGCAGCAGGAAGCGCTCTTTCGGGTCGCTGGTTTTCTTCAGCAGCGTCTCGAGCAGGAAGCGCTCGTTGGTCGTCGAAGCGACCTCGGCGACGAAGATCGTGTAACGCGCGGTGCTGAACGGCTGGTTCTCGTACGACAGCACGGTGTGCATCGCGTGGCCGCCTTCGTGCGCCAGCGTGAAGGCCGACGCAAGCGTGTCGTTGTGGTTCAGCAGCTGGTAAGGGCCGACGCCATACACGCCTGCGCTGTAGGCGCCGCTCTTCTTGCCCTCGTTCTCGTACACGTCGATGCGGCCACCACCGACGAACTTCTTGTAGCGCTGCACGTAGTCGTCGCCCAGCGGTGCGACCGCCTCGAGCGCCAGCGCGCTCGCGCGTGCGTACGAATACTTCTGCGTGCTCGCGAACAGCGGCCGGAAGCCGTCGTACAGGTGGTAGTCGGCCAGGCCCATCAGCTTCTTGCGCAGCTTCGCGTAGCGCTGCAGCGGCGCGGTGCCGGCGCGCGTGGTCTCGATCAAGGTTTCGACGACGCTGCGCGGCACGTCGTTGTCGTTCAACGCCGCGTCGAGCGTCGTCGTGAACTTGCGCGCCTGCGCGTTGAACCAGTCGCGCTGCAGGATGCCGGCGTAGATCGCGGCGTAGGTGTTGGCCTGCGCGCCGTAGGTGCCGACGTGCGCGGCAGCGGCCTTGGCACGATCGGCCTGGTTCGGGCTGTTCTCGAGCAGCGCGCTGTAGTTGCCCGGGGTCAGCGTGACGCTGCGGCCATCGCTGGTCGTGATCGTCGGGAACTTGATGTCGGTGGTGCTCAGCTCCTCGTAGGCGCTGACGCTGGCACGGCCGACGGGTCGTGCCAGCGACAGCAGGCGTTCGCCGTCGGCATCGAGCACGTGGCGCTGCTTGCGAAAGCTGTCGTTGATGCCGAACGCATATGGCGCGAGCGCCGGCGTGCGCGCGATCCATGCCTTGACGTCGGCCTCGGGCACGGCCAGCAGCTCGGGCTCGAACCAGGACGTGGCCGCAGCGAACTTCGCGAACAGCGCCGACACGCGCTGGAAGCGGCCGGCGACCGCCTGATCGTTGCCGTCGACATCGCGCTGCAGCTGCGGGTAGCGGTACAGCCGGGCCTGCAGCTTGCCGATCTCATCGGAGGCCTGGTAGGCCTTGAGCAACGCCTCGGGGCCGTCTTTCAGCGTGCCCTTCAGCTTCACGAAGGCGGCCACCACAGCATCGATGCGCTGCATGTCGGCCTCCCAGGCGGCCCAGTCGGGATAGATCGCGCTGAAGTCCCAGCGGTATTCGGCGGGAATCTCGGCCCGCACGCGCGTGCTCGGGCGTTCGGCTTCGGTGGCGGCGAGACCGGGGGTGGTGCTGGAGACGGCAATCATGGCGGCGGCGGCGCAGAGCGTGCGCTTGAAGAAGGTGTTTCGGGTCATGACCTTGGAGTCGACTGGCGTTGAGGGCGCCGCAACAGCGGCAGGCGCGCAGTCTCGCTTGGAGATCGCCACCCGGTCAACCGCAACTTCCTGCCGGTGGGCGCAAAAAAGCCCGGCGCGGCCGGGCTTGCCTTGTCGAGCGCGAGAACTTACTTCGCGGTGCGGCGACGGCGGGCCATGTAGCCGATCACGCCGAGGCCGGCGAGCATCAGCGCGTAGGTCGAGGGTTCCGGCACAGCCGTGACCTGCGGCGCGACGATCGTGAAGGCGACGCCGCCCAGAGTCGAGTGCGAATCCAGGAAGGTCGTGGTGAACGAGCCGCCGTTGATCGCGAAGGCCAGACCCTTCGACGTCCCGGCGCCCGGCGCGGCGGCCGTGTAGTAGCCGAGGCCCGCGTTGTAGACCAGATCCGGCGGCGCGCCCCAGATGTCGTCGGTAGGCAACTGCTTCGAGTCCGGCGCACCGAGGCCCGCGCCCGCGCCGAAGAATTGCTGGGTGCCATCGCCGCGCGAGTCCAGGCTGCGCAGGCTGAACATCGAGCCGGGGGTGAAGCTGCCGGAGTCGAGCGTCACCGTCATCGTGAAGCCGCTGAGCCCGATGCCGGTGCTGCCGATCTGGAAGACCTCTTCCATCGACGGAGCAAAGATCGCGCCGTTGTTCAGCGTGGTCGGGCCGTTGTACGAGCCGTAGCCGCCGCCGATGTACGCGCCCGGCGCGCCGGCAGCGATGAAGCTGCCGCCGTTGACCGATGCGAACGAAATCGTGCCCATGCCGAGGCCGTAGCCGAAATCGAAGTGCAAGGGCGTGGCATTGGCCGCAGTCCACTGCGCGCTGGTGGTGGCGCCGAAATTGATGCTGCTCAGCGTTTGAGCAGATGCGCCGGCGGCAAGGCCGCCCAGCAGAGCGCCGGAAATGACGAGGGAACGATACAGACGGTTCATGGGAAACTCACTCCTGAGCAGTTGTTGTTGTCGAAGAAATTCGCGGGTCTCATGCCCGCCAGGAATTCTATGAAGTGACTACTGGGCGTGTCGCCCCAGCCCGGCGCAAACCCCTGTTCGCGGGTGTGCAGACTGCACGAATCGTCATGCGCAAAAGTCAAAATAGTGAATTGATTTCCAGCGGACCGCGTGCCCTCGAATGACGCGGCTTTTCATTCAACCCAAGGAGCCTCTCATGTCACTTCGCATCAACGACACCGCGCCCGATTTCGAAGCCGAAACCACGCAAGGCGCAATCAAGTTCCACGAGTGGATCGGCGACAAGTGGGCGGTGCTGTTTTCCCACCCGAAAGACTTCACGCCCGTGTGCACGACCGAGCTCGGCTACATGGCCAAGATCGAGCCCGAGTTCACGAAGCGCAACGCCAAGCTGATCGGCCTCTCGGTCGACCCGGTCGGGCGCCACGCCGAGTGGGCCAAGGACATCGAAGAAACGCAGGGCAGCGCCGTCAAGTACCCGATGATCGGCGACGCCGATCTGAAGGTCGCGAAGCTCTACAACATGCTGCCGGCCGACGAGGTCGGCGCCGATGGCCGCACCGCGGCCAACAACGCGACCGTGCGTTCGGTCTTCATCGTCGGCCCCGACAAGAAGATCAAGCTGATGCTGACCTACCCGATGACGACCGGTCGCAACTTCGACGAGATCCTGCGCGTGCTCGACTCGATGCAGCTGACCGCCAAGTACAAGGTCGCCACACCGGTGAACTGGAAGCACGGCGATGACGTGATCATCACGCCGGCGGTCTCGAACGAAGAGGCCGAGAAGTCGTTCCCGGGCTTCAAGACCATCAAGCCGTATCTGCGCACGACGAAGCAGCCGGGTTGAGCGGTGTGGGCAAGGCGGCTCGGGTCGGCCTGATCGGCGTCGGCGCGATGGGCATGGCGATGGCGCGCAACCTGCACGCCAGGGGCTGGGGCGTGTCGACGCACGATGTGCGCGTCGAAGCCGATGACGAAGCGCGCAGCGCGGGCATGAGCGTCTGCGCGTCGCCGAAGGCGCTGGCCGCGCAGACCGACATCGTGATCATCGTCGTCGTCAACGCGGGCCAGATCGACGAGGTGCTGTTCGGCGCCGATGGTGTCGTGAATGGCAACGGCGGCGCGAAGACCGTGATGCTCTGTTCGACCATCGCGCCGCAGGATTCGATCCGCTTCGCCACGCAGCTCGCGACCCACGGCATCGCGACGATCGACGCGCCGATCTCGGGCGGCCCGGCGCGCGCGCTCGCAGGCACGATGAGCACGATGCTCGCGGCCCCCGCCGCGACGATCGAGACATGGCAGCCGCTGCTGGCCGACCTGGCCGAGAAGCGCTTCTTCGTCAGCGAGCAGATCGGCGACGCGGCCAAGGCCAAGCTCGTCAACAACCTGCTCGCCGGCATCAACCTCGTCGCCAGCGCCGAGGCGCTCGCGCTGGCCGAGAAGATCGGGCTAGACCCGAGAGCGATGTTCGAGATCATCCGCGTCTCCAGCGGCGCCTCGTGGGTGTTCGAGGACCGCATGGCGCGCGCGCTCACCGAAGACTATTCGCCACCGCGCGCCGCGGCGCACATCCTGACGAAAGACATGGGCCTCGCGACCGCGCTGGCCGCGAGCGTCGGCCACGCCACGCCGCTGGGCGACGCCGCGCTTGCGCGCTTTCGCGAGGCGGTCGCGCGCGGTTGGGCCGAGCTCGACGATGCCGCGGTGATCAAGACCTACCAGGGTTGAGCGTCGCGTACAGCACCATGTCGCACAGCGCGCCCTGCGGATCGCGCTCGTGCCGGCGCAACAGGCCTTCGCGCTGCATGCCCAGCGTTTCGGCGAAATGCAGGGCACGTGCATTGCGTGCATCGCTCATCGCCTCGATGCGCTCGAAGCCGAGCTCGAAGCACAGGTCGATCACCGCCAGCGCCGCCTCGCGCATCAGCCCGCGCCCCGCGCGACGAATGTCGCCGACATAGCCGATCTCGCCGCGCGCGGCCTTGAAATCGATCGTGTGCACATCGATGCGACCGACCCAGCCGCCGTCGGCCACCTCGAAGAGGTGGAACACCAGGTCTTCACCCGCTGCGACGCTGCGCGCATCGTCTTCGCAGAACTGACGTGCCCAATCGACATCGCGCGGGCGCAAACCCCAGACAACGTAGCGCAACGCCGGCATCGTTGCAGCGACGCCCTCGGCGAACGCTGCGGCGTGCTCGGCCCGCGGGGTTTCGAGCCGCAGGCGCGCCGTGTGCAGTGCGCTCGGCGCCGGCTTCAGGTCGAGCATGCTCGTGCGCTCACAGGAACCCGATCGACAACCACGGCCACGCGGCGATCACGATCAGCGCGACGAACAGCGCACCGAGGTACGGCCACACATGCGCGACCGCGCGATCGGGGTCGACGCGGCCGATCGCGCAGGCGGCGTAAAAGCCCACGCCGAACGGCGGCGCGAACAGCCCGAGGCCCATCGCGAAGATCACGACCATCGCGTAGTGCACCTCGTGGATGCCGACCGCGCGCGCGATCGGGAACAGCAGCGGCCCGAACAGCACGATCGCCGGGATGCCCTCGAGCACGCTGCCGAGAATGACGAATGCGACCACCGAGATCGCCATGAAGCCCGCCTGCCCGCCGGGCACGCCCTGCATGAAAGCGGCGAGCTCGCGCGAGAAGCCCGACTGCGTCAGCGCCCAGGCCATCGCGGTCGCACAGCCGATGATGAACAGGATCGCGCCCGACAGCGACGCGGTCTCGATCAGCATCGGATACAGGCGCTTCCACTCGAACCGGCGATAGACGAACAGGCCGACCAGCACGGTGTACGCGATGCCGACCGTCGAGACCTCGGTCGCCGTCGCGACGCCTTCGACCACCACCGTGCGAATCACGAACGGCAGCGCCAGCGCCGGCAGCGCGACGATGAAGGTCTTCAGCACGCTCTTGCGATCCGCACGCACGACGTTCGAGAGGTCCTCAGAGCGGTTGTGAAACCACACGACGACGCACAGCGCGAGCGCGCCGACCAGCGCCGGCAACAAGCCGCCGGTGAACAGCGCGGCAATCGACACGCCGGTGACCGAGCCGATCGTGATCAGCACCAGGCTCGG
>Ga0307515_10025072_pt1 | contig 10342 bp, 10 predicted proteins | sample 17_EM_MG_FD_194513 | JGI IMG/M metagenome (GOLD analysis project Ga0307515, IMG submission 194513) | Populus trichocarpa ectomycorrhiza microbial communities from riparian zone in the Pacific Northwest, United States - 17_EM | ecosystem: Host-associated > Plants > Roots > Unclassified | place...
GTTGGGGGAAGCCCAGGAAGCCGCCGACGTCGGCGACCGGCGGGTGCGCGCGGCCGCGGACCAGCTCGCCCAGTACGCGACGGAGAAGCGGTTCGAGAAGCTGAGCACGCCGGTGCGGCAGCAGGTCATCTCCGTCAAGCGCGACCAGCTGCCCGCGCACGCCGCCGAGTGGGCCGAAGCGCTGCGACCGCGGCTGCGGTCGCTCACCGACGACCTCGCGCAGATCGACCGGCACCGCGGCGGCATCATCACCCGCCTGCAGGGCATGGTCGACGGCGCGCTCCGGACGTTGCGCTCGGCCCAGCGCGTCTCGCGGCTGCCGGACGGCCTCGGCGACTGGTCCGGGCAGGAATTCCTGCGCATCCGGTTCACCGAGCTGGAGGACAACGCGCTCACCGAGAAGCTCGGCGAGGTCGTCGACGAGGCCGCGGTGGGCAAGACCGCCGACGGCCGCGACGTCAAGCGTGACGGGCTTTCCCTGGTGCTGCGCGGAGTTCGGGCCGCGGCACCCAAGGGGTTCCGCGTCGACATGCTCAAGCCGGACTCGGTGCTGCGGACCGAACGCCAGCGCGTCTCGGAGATCCGCGACGTCTTCTCCGGCGGCCAGCAGCTGACCGCGGCGATCATCCTCTACTGCACCCTCGCGGCGTTGCGCGCCAACAACCGCGGCAAGGTCCGCAACCGCCACTCCGGCGTGCTGTTCCTGGACAACCCGATCGGCCGCGCGTCCGCCGGGTACCTGCTGGAGCTGCAGCGGGCGGTGGCCGAGGCCCTGGGCGTCCAGCTGATCTACACGACGGGCCTGTTCGACGCGGGCGCGCTCTCGGAGTTCCCGCTGATCGTCCGGCTGCGCAACGACGCCGACCTGCGGGCGGGCCGGAAGTACCTGTCGGTGGATTCGACGATCCGCAACTCCCTGGACGACCTCGGCGACCCGGACGGCGTCGCGCGGCTCTCGGCGACGCGGATGTTCACCCGAGTCGAAGACGCGGCTGATTCCGCTGATTCCGCTGAGGACGAACAAACGGCGTAGCGGGAACATCGCGCGGCGGCCCGGGGTTCACCCGCGCATGACGAAGCTGGGGGCGCTGGGCGCCGCGTTGAACACCTCCGACGTGAAGGACGCCGTCGAAGTCGAGGAGCTGGGCTACGACACGCTCTGGTTGCCCGGCGGTCAGGGGAACTCCCTGCCGCTGATCGCCGACGTCGTCCGGGCCACGAGCCGGATCCCGGTGGCCAGCGGGATCCTCTCGGTCGACCGGGTGCCGGCCGCCGAGGTGGCCCGGGCCTACCTGGACCTGCCCGCCGGGCGGTTCATCGCCGGGCTGGGCGGGGCGCACGGGCCGCGTCCGCTGGCCGCGTTGAACGACTACCTGGACGAGATCGAGGACGTCGTGCCCGCGTCCGCGCGCATCCTGTCGGCGCTGGGGCCGAAGATGCTGGAGCTGTCCCGGGAGCGCGCCTCGGGCGCGTACCCGTTCCTGGTGACGACGGACTACGTCGCGTCCGCGAGGGAGATCCTCGGCGCGGACGCGCAGCTGGCGGTCCTGCTGAACGTCGTCCCCGAGACCGACGCCGCCGCGGCGCGGGAGAGCGTCCGGAGCGGTTCGCTGCGGTTCCTGGCCGGGGTGCCCGGGTACGCGAACAACTTCCGCCGCATGGGCTTCACCGACGCCGACGTCGCGGACCTGTCCGACCGGCTCGTCGACGGCGTCACCGTGTGGGGCGACTTCGACACGGTGGTGGCGCGGTTGCGGGAGTACCGGGCCGCGGGCGCCGACCAGGTCGTCGTCCCGCTCGACGGGCTGCCCCGCGAGTGGTGGCCGCGGCTGGCCGAGGCGCTGCGCTGAGTCAGCCCCTGAGGGCGGCCTGGTACGCGGCGAGGGCGTCGGCGTCGTCGATGCTGCCGTGGTGGTGGACCTGCACCCAGCGGCCGGCTTCGTAGGCGAAGAAGCGCGTCGTCCGGATGCTCAGGGGGACGGCGGGAGCGTCGCCGACGCGGTATTCGCCGGTTTCGCGGCCGGCGAACACCGCGTGGCCCTCGCCGTCGTATTCGACGATGTCGCCCAAGGTCACCGTGACGCGGGCCGGGCCGTGGAAAACCTTGTCGTACAACGCGGTGATCGCGTCGCCGCCGCGCAGGATGCCGCCGAGCGGGTTGTTGAGCTGGGCCAGCGGATCGGCCGTCCAGACCCGGCGGAACACGTCGAGATCGCGGTGGTTGAAGGCGAAGTAGAACGACTCCAGCGCGGCGAGAGCGCCGACCCGGCCCGGGTCCGCGGCGTCTTCGAGGCGGTCGCGCGCGTCGGTGCCGTAGGTCTCGTCGAGGTGCCGGGGCATGGCCGCTCCTTCTAGAGTGTTCGATGGAGGTCGACCAGATTGAGTGTACGACAAACATCGAACACTGCGCGGGCTCGCGGGCTCACGCACGCGCTCCCGGGCGAGGTTTCGCTGCAGGACGCCCTGGCCGCGGTCGCCGACCCCGTCCGCCGCAGCATCCTGCGCGAACTCGCGGCCGTGCCGGAGTGGACGAAGGCGTGCGGCACGTTCGACCTGCCGGTGACGAAGGCGACCCGCAGCCACCACTTCGCGGTGCTGCGCGCGGCGGGCCTGATCGAACAGCGCGACGAAGGCCCGCGACGCCTGAACCGCTTGCGCCGTCCCGAATTCGACGCGGCCTTCCCTGGCCTGCTAGCCCTGGTCCTACGCGAACCCGCCGAAAAGCCGTGAAGGCCTCCTTACCGGCCATAAGAGCCGGTAAGGAGGCCTTCACGGCTTTTCGGTCAGTCGCTGCGGCCGGTGAAGGCCAGCGTCGTGCCGAGGCCGATCATCACCAGGCCGCCCGTGCCGCCGACCGCTTCCAGCCGTCGCGGCGAGCGGGCGAACCACGCCCTCGCCGTGCCCGCGACCAGCGCCCACGCGCTGTCGGTGGCCAGCGCGATGGTGGGCAGGCAGAGCCCGAGCACCAGCATCTGCGCCGGCACCGAACCGACGGATGGGTCGACGAACTGGGGGAGCAGGGCCGCCAGGAACACGATCGACTTCGGGTTCGCGAAGCCGACGACGAAGCCGTCGCGCAGCACGGTGACCACCCGGCCCGGCGTCGAGCGGACCTGCGCGGACATCGCGTCGGTGAGCCGGCGGCGGTGCCGCACCGCCTGGACACCCAGGTACACCAGGTAGACCGCGCCGGCGATCTTGATCGTGGTGAACACCGCGGCCGACGTCGTCACGAGCGCGCCGAGGCCGAACGCGACCGCGACGACCTGCGTGTAGACGCCCACCGAGTTGCCGACGACGGTGAGGAGCGCGTCGCGCCGCCCGACGGTCAGCGCGCGGCTGATCGTGAACAGCACACTCGGCCCGGGGACCACGACCATCAGGAACGTCAGCGCGGCGAAGGCCGCGAGGTGCGCGCTGGAGACCATGCCGCCAGGCTAACGCCGCGGCCCTTGGGGTGACCACGCGTTTTTCGTCGGTGCCGGGTGGTAGGAACGGCGGGTGCCCCTGAAGATCTCCACCGCTCAGCGCCGGGCCCGCCTCGGCACCCGCCACCACCTCGCCGCGCCCGCGGCCACGGTCGAGGACGCCGTCGCGGGCGTCGTCGCGCTGCACGCCACCGACCCGGCGACCGTCCACCTCTCGGCGGCCGCCCGGCTCGACGGGCCCGCGGTCGCCGAGGTCGAGCGCGCGCTGTACGACGACCGCACGGTGCTGCGGCTGCTCGGCATGCGCCGCACGGTGTTCGTCACCGGCCTGGAGACCGCGGCCCTCGTGCAGGCCGGCTGTTCGGCGGACATCGCGGCGAAGCAGCGGCGGCTGCTGGAGCAGCACCTCGGGCAGCAGGGGTACCCGGAGAACGTGCCGGAGCCGGGCAAGTGGTTGGCCGACGTCGAAACGGCGGTCGAGGCGGCGTTGCGCGGCCTCGGCTCGGCGAGCGCGCAACAGCTCAGCGAGGCCGAGCCCCGGCTGCGGCAGCGGCTGCAGATGTCGAAGGGCAAGCCGTACGAGGCGATCGGCAACGTCACCAGCCGGGTGCTGTTCCAGCTGGCGGTGGACGGCCGCATCGTCCGCGGCCGCCCGCGCGGCACCTGGCTGAGCACCCAGTACGTCTGGCATCCCCTGGACGAGTGGGTGGCGAGCGGTCTCGTGCCGTGGAGCGTCGGCGAGGCCCGCGTCGAGCTGGCGCGGCGCTGGCTGCGCGCGTACGGCCCGGCCCCGGTGACGGACCTGCGCTGGTGGACCGGCTGGACGATCGGCCAGACGAAGAAGGCCCTGGCCGGGCTGGAAACGGTGGACGTCGACCTCGGCGGCGTGCCGGGGGTGGCGCTGGCGGAAGACATCGAACCGGTGCCCGAGCCGCCGACCTGGGCGGCGTTCCTCCCCTGCCTCGACCCGACCCCGATGGGCTGGCAGGACCGTGACTGGTTCCTCGGCGAGCACAAGGCGGCGTTGTTCGACCGCTTCGGCAACGTCGGCTCGACGGTCTGGGCGAACGGCCGCATCGTCGGCGGCTGGGCCCAGCGCGCCTCGGGCGAGGTGGTGTTCAGGCTGCTGGAGGACGTCGCCGCGGAGGAAAAGGCGGCGGTGGAGGCGGCGGCGGACCGCTGCGCGAAGTGGTTCGGCGTGGTCCGGGTGATCCCCCGGTTCCGGACGCCGCTCGAACGCGAGCTGGCCGAGTGAGGGGAGGGTGTGCGGACGCAAGGAACTTGATCGATTGAGTCGCTCAGCTCGCAAGCAGCCCAATACCAGCCGGGGAGGCATCCGCACCCTGCGCGGCCAGCCGTAACCGCCGGACCGCGAGCCTCCCTGGTCCGCCGTGGTCCGGGTGACGAACACGTGAACATCACGCCCGGTCGCGAGCCTTCTTCTTAATCGATTCTTGACCCGTTCGCCAAGTGGTGGAAGTCTCGTCAGGGCAGTCAGGGACGCGCATGCCCGCACGCTAGGGTTGCCGCGAGCCCGCAAGTCACGGCCGGGACTCCCGGCCGATCCTCAGAGGAGTGGCAGCAGTGACCGTTCGCGTAGGTGTCAACGGCTTCGGCCGCATCGGCCGCAACTTCTTCCGCGCCGTGCAGGCCAGCGGCCACGACATCGAGGTCGTCGCCTTCAACGACCTCGGCGACGTCGCCACCATGGCCCACTTGCTGAAGTACGACTCCATCCTGGGGCGCTTCCCGGGTGAGGTCAGCGTCAGCGACGAGGGCATCGTCGTGGACGGCAAGACCATCAAGGCCCTCGCCGAGCGCGACCCGGCCAACCTGCCCTGGGGCGACCTGGGTGTCGACGTCGTGCTGGAGTCGACCGGCTTCTTCACCAACGCCGACGCCGCCAAGGCACACATCGCCGGCGGCGCCAAGAAGGTCATCATCTCCGCGCCCGCCAAGGGTGAGGACCTGACCATCGTGCTCGGCGTCAACGACGACAAGTACGACGGCTCGCAGAACATCATCTCGAACGCCTCCTGCACCACCAACTGCCTCGGCCCGCTGGCCAAGGTCCTGCAGGACGCCTTCGGCATCGAGCAGGGCCTGATGACCACCGTGCACGCCTACACGCAGGACCAGAACCTGCAGGACGCGCCGCACAAGGACCTGCGCCGCGCCCGCGCCGCCGCGATCAACGTCGTGCCGACCTCGACCGGCGCCGCGAAGGCGATCGGCCTGGTCCTGCCGGAGCTGCAGGGCAAGCTGGACGGCTACGCGCTGCGCGTCCCGGTGCCGACAGGCTCGGCCACCGACCTCACCGTGACGCTGACCAAGAGCGCCACCCTCGAGGAGATCAACGCCGCGTACAAGGCCGCCGCCGACGGCCCCCTCTCCGGCATCCTGCGCTACAACGAGGACCCGATCGTCTCCTCGGACATCGTCACCGACCCGGCGTCCTGCATCTACGACGCCCCGCTGACCAAGGTCATCGGCAACCAGGTCAAGGTCGTCGGCTGGTACGACAACGAGTGGGGCTACTCCAACCGCCTCGCCGACCTCGTCAAGCTCGTCGGTTCGAAGCTCGCCTGAACCCGATGACCGTCAAGAACCTCGAAGACCTGCTGGGCGAGGGCGTTCAGGGCCGCTACGTACTCGTGCGTTCCGACCTGAACGTCCCGCTCGACGGGGACCGCATCACCGACGACGGCCGGGTCCGCGCCGCGCTGCCGACGATCAAGAAGCTCGCCGACGCGGGCGCCAAGGTCGTCGTCACCGCGCATCTCGGCCGCCCCAAGGGCGAGCCGGACCCCAAGTACACGCTCGCCCCGGTGGCCAAGCGGCTCTCGGAGCTGCTCGGCGCCGAAGTCGCCCTCGCCGGTGACGTGGTGGGCGACTCGGCGAAGGCGCTGACCTCCGGCCTGGCCGAGGGTGGCGTGGTGCTGCTGGAGAACGTGCGCTTCGACGCCCGCGAGACCAGCAAGGACGCCGTGGACCGCTCCGAGCTGGCCGCCGAGCTGGGCGCGCTCGTCCCGGGCGGCGCGTTCGTCTCCGACGGCTTCGGCGTCGTGCACCGCAAGCAGGCCTCGGTCTACGAGGTCGCCTCGGTGCTCCCGGCGTACGCGGGCGGCCTGGTGCTGGCCGAGCTGGACGTGCTGAAGAAGCTCACCGACGACGTCGCGCGGCCGTACGTGGTCGTGCTCGGCGGCGCGAAGGTGTCCGACAAGCTCGGCGTCATCGCGAACCTGCTGACCAAGGTCGACCGGCTGCTCGTCGGCGGCGGCATGGCGTACACCTTCCTCAAGGCCCAGGGCCACGAGGTCGGCCAGTCGCTGCTGCAGGCCGACCAGCTCGACCAGGTGAAGGGCTTCCTCGCCGAGGCCGAGAAGCGCGGCGTCGAACTGGTGCTGCCGGTCGACGTCCTGGCCGCGACGGAGTTCTCGGCCGACGCCGAGCACGAGGTCGTCGACGCCACCGCCATCCCGGCCGACCGCCAGGGCCTGGACATCGGCCCGAAGAGCCGGGAGCTGTTCGCCGGCAAGCTGGCCGACGCCAAGACCGTGTTCTGGAACGGCCCGATGGGCGTGTTCGAGTTCGAGGCGTTCTCCGGCGGCACCCGTGCCGTCGCCGAAGCCCTGGTCAAGAGCGACGCGTTCACCGTCGTCGGCGGCGGTGACTCCGCGGCGGCCGTGCGCCAGCTCGGCCTGCCCGAGGACGGCTTTTCGCACATCTCCACCGGAGGCGGGGCCTCGCTCGAGTACCTCGAAGGCAAGGAACTGCCGGGCGTTTCCGCCCTCGAGAGCACCTCCTTGGAGGAGAAGAACTAGTGGCACGCAAGCCGTTCATCGCCGGCAACTGGAAGATGAACCTGAACCACCTCGAGGCGATCGCGCTGGTGCAGAAGATCGCCTTCGCGCTGCCGGAGAAGTACTACGCGAAGGTCGACGTGGCGGTGCTGCCGCCGTTCACCGACATCCGCAGCGTGCAGACCCTGGTCGACGGCGACAAGCTGTCGCTGACGTACGGCGCGCAGGACATCTCGTCGCACGACGCCGGTGCCTACACCGGTGAGGTTTCGGGCGTGATGCTCGCGAAGCTGGGCTGCAGCTTCGTCACCGTCGGGCACTCGGAGCGGCGCGAGTACCACGCCGAGACCGACGAGCTGGTCAACAAGAAGGTCAAGGCCGCGCTCAAGCACGGCATCACGCCGATCCTCTGCATCGGGGAGAAGCTCGAGATCCGCGAAGCCGGCGAGCACATCTCGCACACCACAGCGCAGCTGATCGAGGGCCTCAAGGGCCTGAAGGCCGAACAGGTCCAGACCGTGGTCGTCGCCTACGAGCCGGTCTGGGCGATCGGCACCGGCAAGGTCGCCACCCCCGCGGACGCCGAAGAGGTCTGCAAGGCCATCCGCGCGACCCTGCAGGAGAAGTACGGCGACGAGGTCGCGTCGTCCGTCCGGGTGCTTTACGGCGGTTCGGCGAAAGCGAACAACATCAGCGATCTGGTGGCCTGCGAGAACGTCGACGGTGCCCTGGTCGGCGGAGCGAGCCTCGATGGAGACGAGTTCACGAAACTCTGCGCACTCGCCGCGGGCGGGCCGCTGCCCTGATCGAGGCCACGACCGGGTAACCTGTGTATCCGGTCCGTCACACAGCAGTGGACGAGTCCAGGGGTACGGTGGTGGTCGTCACGACCATGCCGTGCCCCTGCATTCTCCTAGAGCCCAGAGGATGACATGAAGCTGTTCCTGCAAATCCTGTTGATCGTCACCAGCGTCTTCCTGGTGGTGGCGGTTCTCCTGCACCGCGGGCGCGGCGGTGGCCTTTCGTCGCTGTTCGGTGGCGGGATGCAGTCGAGTCTGGCCGGGTCGAGCGTGGCCGAGAAGAACCTCGACCGGATCACCCTGCTGCTGGGCGCGGTGTGGCTGATCAGCATCATCGGGCTGGGCCTGCTGCTCAAGGTGTGACGTCCGGCGCTCCCGCCGGCGATCGAGACCGGGTCCCACCAGCGGGGTGCGCAGCGATTCGGCGTGCCTATTGGGGGGCGCGCCGCCGATTCCATAGGTGTGAGGATTCATGGTTGGCGGTAACGCGATTCGGGGCACCCGGGTGGGTGCCGGACCTACGGGCGAATCGGAACGAGGTGAGTCGGCGCCGCGGCGCCGGGTCGGCTACTGGTGCGCCAACGGGCACGAGGCCCGTCCGTCGTTCGCGATGGAGGCGGAGATCCCCGACGAGTGGGACTGCCCTCGCTGCGGGCTCCCCGGCGGGCAGGACGAGAAGAACCCACCGGCGGCCCCACGGACCGAGCCTTACAAGACCCACCTGGCGTACGTGAAGGAGCGGCGCAGCGACGCCGACGGCGAGGCCATCCTCGCCGAGGCCCTCGAACGTCTTCGCCAGCGCCGGGAGATCATCTAAGCGTCACCGCCGGAAGCCACCCCGAGGGAAGCGGACCCCTCGAGGTGGCTTTCGCGCGCCCAGGCCTTGCGCTCACCGAACCGCGTACCTAGCCAGTCGACTCACGTACCCGCACGGTCAACTCGCGTGCCCGGAGGGTCGGCTCGCGTGATCAGCCGGACGACACGCGTGTCTGAGCGGACGTCACGACCTGATGCCGTGTCGATCCTCCCATCACGCGTGTCGGCTCCCCAATCACGCGAGTCGACCCTTCGATCACGCGAACCGACCCTCTAGGTACGCGAACTGACTCTCCGGGTACGCGAACCGACCCCGCAGGTACGCGAGCCGACCGTCCGGGTACGTGAGCCGACCCGCCGGCCACCTGAGCAGCCCCCGATTCAACGCTACGAGCGGGCACCGACAAGTCCTGAGCGCGAAAAGCCGCGAGTGGCGGGCCCAGGACGGGGAAGTCCTGAATCCGCCGCTCGCGGCGTCATCGAAGCCGGAATCGTCGGTGCCTGCCCGTAGGCTGGAAACCGGGGGCTGCGCCCCAATCCGCCCTGATCCGCCCCGATCCTCAGTGGTTCAGCGGGTAGCGGGCGCGGACCCGGAAGCCGCCGTCCTCGGTGCCCGACGTCTCGAAGCTGCCGCCCAGCAAGCGGGCCCGCTCGGCCAGCCCGGTGAGACCGTGGCCGCCCGAAGGCAGGGCCTCCCCGGTGCGGCGGGCGCGCTCGTTGCGGACCTCGATCTTGAGCGCTCCGTGCTCACCCTGGATGCGGATGGTCGCCGTCGCGCCCGGCGCGTGCTTGTGGACGTTGGTCAGGCACTCCTGCACCGTCCGGTACGCCGCCGCGGAGACCTGGTTGGGCAGCGCGTCCGGCAGGTGCTCCACCGTCAGGTGCACCGGGACGTCGGACGTGCGGATCAGCCGGTCGAGCTCGTTGATGCCGGGGCGGGGGCCGTCGTCCTCCGAGCCCGCGCGCAGCACGCTGACCAGCGAACGCAGCTCCTCCAGGGTCCGCTTGCTCAGGCCGCGGATGACCTGAGCCGTCTCCATCGACCGCTCGTCGGTGGTCTGGGCCTGCAGCGCACCCGCCTGCATCGCGATCAGCGTGATCTGGTGCGACACGACGTCGTGCATCTCCCGGGCCAGCCGGGCGCGCTCCTCGGCACGGACGGCGTCGGCGTGGAAGCGGCGCTCGCGGTCCCGGCTCGTGGCCAGCTCGGCGAGCTTGTTCGCGACCTCGGTCCGGGCGCCGATGAGCATGCCGATCGCGATCGGCATGCCGGCGACGAGTACGCCGTAGATGCCGTCGAGGATGTGCTCGCGCCAGCTGAGCTGGACGAAGTCCTCCAGCGGCCACTGCACGAACCGGCAGGTCCACACCAGCGCGGCGCCGACCCAGGTCTGCCAGTGCAGCTGACGGCGGGTGGCGAGCATGCCGAGCGTGATCATGCTCGCCAGCTGCGCCCACCCGGCCAGGAAGCCGGGGACCGCGACGAGCACGGCCA
>Ga0307515_10025073_pt1 | contig 10341 bp, 5 predicted proteins | sample 17_EM_MG_FD_194513 | JGI IMG/M metagenome (GOLD analysis project Ga0307515, IMG submission 194513) | Populus trichocarpa ectomycorrhiza microbial communities from riparian zone in the Pacific Northwest, United States - 17_EM | ecosystem: Host-associated > Plants > Roots > Unclassified | place...
ATATCATTTAAAAAGATGAAAGGTAAGATAGCATGAGACAAAATTGATGTTATTTTGTAGGTTTTTCTTCTTGTTGTCACGGGTTCTCTGTATTGGTATGTGTTTTTTCTTTTGTTTTTTTTATTTTGAAGTTGATGATATATCTTAGAAGGTTGTATCATCTCACTGGTTGCCTGTAATGTGTTTCAAGACTTGTCCTTTAGAAAATGTTCTGAAACTCTATTAATAAAACATAACTGTTCAATCTTGTTTTTTTCTCTTTATTTATGATTGAAGGTTTAATTTTACATTTTAAAATTTTATTATGTAATGGCTTAATAAATCATTTAACTCAACTCAACTTCGTTCACAAGTTATCATAACATTTTTTTAAAAAAAACCAAAACAATATTATTTAAATAAATATTATTAACCCATAACTCATAAATTAACTCAATAATCCGATAACTTTTTTCGGGTCAGTCGCAGTAGGATCTAACAATTATGCCATTAGGGGCTTTATACATTTGCGCGAGAATCCCCTGGTGAGGTCCAAAGAAGGGGGAAGTTTGGGGCATAGGAGGCTCGTTCCAGAACTCTGGTATGGTTTGCTGGAAGCTGGTTCAATGTCCCTAGCTTCGTTTTGGTTTGTGGGGCTTCGGGATATCTCCTCAAGAATAAAAGAGGGATTAGCCCAATGTTAGTTGGAATTGGGCAAGCCTAATGGGTCGTTTCGGGATAAACCTCCCGAGCTCCATAGCTAAAAGGGAAAAGTGAAAATCTCACAAGTTTGCCCCCTCTAATATGATATTAGTGGTTTCAGAAGGCAAAAAAAATTAAGTAATTCTCTGCTTATTGTTCAGTCTTCCCTAAGGGTTTTGAATTTGATAGAGATAAGCTTGTCTTGCTATGGATGGCAGAAGGTCTTGTCAGGCAACCGAGGAGGCAGAAGAAAATGGAAGAAGTAGGTGATGAGTATTTTCGTGATCTATTATCTAGTTCTTTCTTTCAAAGTCAAGTTGCAATGATGAATTTTTGTTGTGCATGACCTCATCAGTGATTTAGCCCAATTTGTTCTTGATTTAGCCGTTGGCTTTTTGCAACACCTGACAGAAATGGAAGATTTAGCCATTGGTGGTTGTGGTGACATCACCACGTTGTCCAACCAAGCTGGATTTCAGCACCTGAGTTCTCTTCAAAAGTTGCAGATATATGGTTGTTCAGTATTATTAGAGAATTTACCTCACGAGCTGCACAAACCATCATCTCTGACCTTCCTGGAATTTGAGGGGTGTCCAAGTCTATATGGGATTGCCAACTATGCTTACACCTATCACTATTGAAATTTGTCAAGCTCTCGAGTGTCTGCCTGAAAGACTGTTGCGTGGCAGCTCTAATCCTCAGTATTTGTGCAATAGTGGGTGTTCATCTCACACATCCCCTCCATAAAGTATGATTACAATATTGTTTTGTGACCTGCTGGAGAAGATTATAATCTCATGCTTCAGGTTCCATTTCCTGCTTTAATTTACAGAAATATGAGAGAAAATCAAAGCAACTTACGTCGATTCCTTTTACTTCTCACAGCTTCATGGCCGTAGTTTTACTTTTTCTTTCTCTCCGAGTGCTGTGATTTAGTGCTCGCTCCTCCATTGATCTGGCCATGTAACATGTTTAGCAGTTTAGTTTCATGATTGAGATTTCATGTCTACAGGTATTAAAGATCACTAGAAGTTTCTAAACTATTAAAGCTTCGAGATTCTTGCATTTGCATCTTAATTTCAAAGTTATGATCTTCAGCTTGAGCCGACCAAAACCATCATGACAGGCACAACAAACAGGGCCAATTGGAACATAGACAAAGATGGGTTTGCCTCTACTTACAATTGATATCCAGGCTTGGTGAAGCCCAATATCATCTCAACGAACGAAAAGTCTAAAACCTACCTTGCTAATTCAACTTGCCCTTGCAAATTTGCAGGCTAAAAACATCATGCAGCATGCTGCGTCCACTCCGAATTTCTACTTTTCCACCTACGTCCTTTATAGATGCAGGGGAAATTGAGATTTCATTTCAAATGGCTGGAGACTACAGTCAATGGACTTTACGCTAAATATATGAAATAAAGGTGAGCGTTATATATATATATAACATTATAACAAGAGATATATCGACATGCCATATTTTATACATATACTAATCATAATTAATACATCGATCTACTGATTGCCTGCCTGCAATCACTGTAAATTTGTTGATATAGAGCATTGGCATGTTTCATGTGTTGACAGATAATGTGATATCAAAGACTTGTGGAATGATTAGGTGTTTTTTCCAGAAAATTTACGAGAATCACTGAATGCTTTAATTGACTTATCCAATCTCGTTTCAGGATGATTTAATCTTTTTAGAACACTCTCCTTTCTAAAATTTTCATGTTTATTCCATGTTGTGGAAATGTTAATTCGATAGGCCTATAATTCAAAACCCGGCTTAATTCAAAAGCTTAAGAAGATTAGATTTGTTGATTCAAAACTTCAACTAAATTATTTTTTTATTTTTCTAAAGCAGATTTAAACTTGAATCACTTAGCAGATTATTTGATAACTTAATTAATCCAATCAAAGTTCAAGTGAAAATTAATTAAGTTAATTTTATTTATTTTTTTTAAAAAATAATATCATTTCACCTTTATTTCTATTCAAAATAATATTATTTTGATTTTTTTTTAAAAAAAACTTTGTTTTAAAGTAATCTTGTATTGACTTATCAATCTTATTTTTAGTCGAGTAAAATTCTAAACTAGATTTAAATAGTGTTTAAAAATATGGTTGAAACCATATTTTTTTTAAAAAAATTAAAAATTATTTTTTATATCGTTTTGATATACTAATGTTAAAAATAATTTTTAAAAATAAAAAAAATATTATTTTAATATATTTTTAAACATAAAATATTTAATGTTTTTTACTTGAATAACCCTACATGCATTTCTGCTTTCCCAGACTAGAAAGGATACATGAGTAACATGACAACAAGCTACTAACAAATTTGGCAGCAAATGACGCCACAAGACCGTGCCAGCTACACGAACCGAGAAAAACAGTAGAGTTTAGTTTATTAACCATGTGAAACCGGTTCGGTTTGGTGGCTTGAAATCCTTTGTCAAACCAACCAACCTTAATTGAAAAGGTCGTACTCCTTTCATTTTCAAAAACCCTCTCTAATCTTATCTGCTTCCTTAACCAGACATCTTGAAGCCTCGGAAAGCTCCTGTCCTGAATCAACCTGTGTCCGAAACAGTATGGAAGTCAAGCACAGGACAGCGCGCTCACTAGTTAAAAAACTAGGTTCTGTGTCCGAGATAACACGGTCAGAAGCCTTAGCTGAACTTCGCTTAATGACCAAAAACGATGCGGAATCACGGCTGATAATTGCCGAAGCCGGTGCCATCCCGTATCTAGCCGAAACCCTTTATTCTTCTTCTCACGACTCACAAGATAACGCAGCTGCTACTCTCTTGAACATCTCTATTTCTTCACGCGCCCCCTTGATGTCAACGCGCGGCCTTCTTGACGCGATCTCTCATGTCCTCCGCCACCATGCCACCAATTCTTCACCCTCAGCTGTCCAATCATCTGCTGCTACGTTGTACAGCCTTCTTGTTGATGATTCTTACCGATCCATTATCGGGGCTAAGCGTGATATTGCTTATTCCTTGATTGAAATAATCAAGAGGCCTAATTCGCCGCCGAGGTCTATAAAGGATGCGCTGAAAGCCCTTTTTGGGATTGCTTTGTTTCCGTTGAATCGGGCTGGTTTGATTGATTTAGGTGCGGCGGGGGCGTTGTTTTCGCTGGTTTTGAAGGATGGGAGAGTGGGTATTGTGGAGGATACGACGGCGGTGATTGCGCAAATTGCAGGGTGTGAGGAGAGTGAGAGCGCATTTTGGAAGGTTTCGGGGGTTAAGGTTTTGGAGGACTTGTTGGATGTTGGGACGGGTTCGAGCGAGAGGACAAAGGAGAATGCGGTTGGGGCATTGTTGAATTTGGTGAGGTGTGGAGGGGGAGGAGTGATGAGGGAGGTGAAGGAAATGAGACCGGGCGCAGTGGAGGGGATCAAGGATGTGAGGGAGAATGGGACCGCGAAAGGGAAGAGCAAAGCGATTGCATTGTTGAAAGCTGTTGAGGGTGGAGCAAAGAAATGGGATTTCGCGGTTTGAGTCTCTTACTTGAACTTTGATCTATATGAACTAATGGTTTCTTGGATTGTATTTTTAGTTAGTTATTTACATATTTGTTTGTTGTTACTTGTAGATGGAAATGTGTAAATTAGGTGTTGATTCATAGTGATACTTGAAAAGGAACAAAATGCAGTGATAGTGGAAGGATTGTAAGTTATATTCTGTTGAGATTACTCTGGTTTGTGAATTGTCTAACAGTTAACTTTAATAATGAGAAAGACGACAGTTTTCTTGTTTGTATGGTTCTGATCATTTCTTATCTGGAACTGTAACTTCTTTCCTGTTTTGTGTTCCTTAATCGCGGCAACTCGTAAAACTATGGTTTTTCCATAATCAAATTGGGTTCTTTGTCCTGGAAACCCTTGAACACATCTTCTGTAAATGGCAAATGCATAGCCAATAAGCAATTTGAAGAGCCATTTCTTTTTATTTCCCTGTGCCACAGCGTTTGTTCATCTTTTTTGTGTGTTTGTGTCTAGCACAGTTGATTGATGAATCGGTAGTTTTGGATATTTAGATGCTAGAATTCCCTTTTTCGTGAAGATTTTCGCAGTTTGTTATATTATAGGAACTTATTAACACATTTGCGTGCCAATAACACTTGCGTAGCTCACAGCTGCTGTTGGGCCATGAACTTGAGCAAGCCATTCCTCTGTTATGTAGATTTTACTATGATTTACGGAGCATCCAGGCCATTAATTTGCTGGAAATAAATTTTGTCTGTGTGAACGTAACCAGCTAAAAGTTGTAGTATATTTATACTGGTTAGTAGATAAAAACTGAGCTCTACTACTATTTCACTGAAATGCCTTTATTAGGTCAGTCATCGCGCGGTCCAGCTATGTGCGAAACTCCTTCTGACTGAAACAAATTGAGTTTCACACTTTCCCAACTTTCCATCTACACTACGATGCGGTAAGTTTGCTTTGATCAGAAAGCTAACATAATGATCATAGATTGTTGCTTTTGGTGTTGGATGAGGAATGTTTCTCTAAGAAACATCTTTAGCAGTTAATGACTGGATTCAGTCTGCTTGTTGTGGATGCAAAATGTCACTCATTTGCCTTTTCTATTCGAACGAGTAACAAATCCTTTTACCTGTTAAATCAGCATACAATTTTGATCTTGGAAACTTTATCTTATGCTGGCAATTACAAGCGTTGGGAGTTTTTGGGACCAGCTCTTTGATATACCTTTTATTGTACCAATAAGAAGTGGATTTTGGGCTGTAGGTAACTTATTGCGTTGAGCTAGTCAATGCTCAAATAACCTGCCATTATCTTGCTTTCCCTATCCTCGGCATTCAGTAGTGCATTGAGAAAGTCAATAGAGCACTTTGGGAGTTGGCGAAAGAAGCCATCGCCCGTGCGTGGAAGGATAAAGTTTTTCAAGAGCAATTGAATTGGAAGCTAAGAGGTTGCATTCCACTAGCAATGCTTTGCTTGCCATGGAAGGCAAGTAACAGAAGCGTGTCAAAGGGTAGATGATTGGATTAACTTTACTTTTCGAAGTGGAGGGGAAACATTTGAAAGGGTAAATTTTGATGACAGGTGTGTTCCGTGAGGCAAATGGCACCAAGGAGACAACATTGAGACAAGACTTTTCACATAAAAGGAGGGAGGTGGGATAGAAATATAGCTAATAGATAGTCTAAACACCGTTTTATATGAAAAGTAAAAGCCAGTCCCACCCGGGAACGTGTCATGTTCAATTCTGTACAGACTCAAGTGTCCAACGTTATTTTAAGAGGAATCTCAAGCTCCTCTTCCCAAGACTTCTTGAGTTTCAAGATATTTGTGATGTTTTTAACAAAGACATCACATTCTCTCAAAACTATGGATCGTGATTACCTTGTATATCAGCTTCACTGTTTATATAAACACAGTTAAAATTTTTTTTGTTCAATTCCTTTTTTTTTTTTCATTCTTTTTAATGAATTTTATCCTTAAAATTTTTTTAACTGTCATTTGAGCAAGCTTTTAAATCAACTAAGTCGATTGAATTATAACGAGATAATTTTTATATGATTTAATTTTAAATTTAATATAGAAAATGAATCTGATCGAGAGAGTTTTTCTTGTTAATTTTTTTTTTAATTTTATTATTATGTTTTTTTTAATGGTTATTTAGTTTGTTTTTGTACCATCAAGTTAATTAGAATATGTCAAAATAGTTTTTATATAATTTAATTTTAAATTTAGATTGGATAAATAATCAAATTAAAATATTTTAAGGTTGATATGTTACTCATTTAATAATATTTTGAAGTAAATCTCTCTAATATTTATATTTTCTTTCTTACCGACCTCTAAACTAGTTCCTTCCAAAATAAGGGGAATGTTAGATCCCGAGGTAATTAGGAGTGTAATTATTTTTATTTAATTCTCTTATTTTTTTATTTTAAGTGACCAACATACCCTTGCTTCCACCAACAACAATACAATTGTTACAAGCTAATGACGCATTTGAACAACTACTATGTATTTTGATATTATATTATTATTATTTTACTTGAATTCCCAAATAAAAATAAAAATAAATTGCCAAGACTTTTCATTTTCAACGTAATTGTATTCTCATTAATCTAAGAATCTGCATAGCAAACTCTACTAAACAGTCGTCACCAATATCAAGTGTACCTAATTCCAAATTTGTTTTTCTCAGACTAAGCAATGAAGCCGAGGCAACAGAGCTCTGGAAGAGTAAAGCTAGAAAATTTTCTTTATTCGTGAATTAGGTGGGCTGATCCAAGTGTATCGTGCTGGTATCGGTTTCTGATGATATGACGATGACAAGGCATTTAAGCCCTAAGCTCTATAAAATGCCATGCTTTTATTAAGATCTTGTTTGTATGCGAAGCATTTTCTCACCTGAAAAGAAAAAAGAAACAAAGACAGCTGCATTTTTACATCATTCATATTCTTCAAATCAAGACCAGAACAGATCCTGTCTTGGTGTGGCTTTGTTTGTCCTACTATGAGCACAAACATTGTCATTATATACCATTTCATAGCATCCACCAGCTCATAGTTGTTAGATTTGGCACTGATTTGGAAAAATATTCTCGGAGTTAATTATATCATTAAAAACTCACCCGAGTTAATTAGTTTAATCAAATTTAATTTAATTTAAAACTCAATTAGAATGATAGTGACTTACGATTTTCTCATATTAATCTACTGAATCTGGTAATAATTATGATACAGGCTATATATTAAAAGGGAATGCATCTTTTCTGATTTCTCTCCCGAGTATCCTTGAAAATCTTCGTTTTCTATGAAAAGGAAGGAAAGTCGGTCACAAATCACGATCTTGAGCTTGATGCCAGGATTAAATCAGTGTATGTGGGCAGATGAAACAAAATTAGCACATTTATAGGTGAACAAGCTGTGATGGGCACGGCTGGTTCCACATGACCTAGATTCTTAGATGTACAAAATGGGGGAATCATATATGGCCTTTATGCAGGACAAATTAAATGGGGTTGATCACTTATTGTAATTATAGTTGTTGAGTAAAGAATTGAATTTAAAAAAAAAAGTTTGGGTCACAAAGTTAAAAATAAATTATTTTGATTAAAATACTAATGTTTTATTAATTTTTACAAGATATTACAAGTTTGAAGTGGGTTTCACCTGCTCAACCAAATTATTAAAAATTTAATTAGATTATTATCTTATCTAATTTAACTAAAAATCCAACTCAGCTCATCTTTGAAGTCTCGGAGTTTCTAGATCAACCCGTTAAATTTTAATAATCATGTTGCTACTAAATTCTTTCCATAGATTATTGGCTCGTAAAACAATACTCTCTTTTTTTAGAGATTTCTATCCTCAAGAGTTCATGCAAAAATATAAAAAAATTTCATTGAGTTCTTCCTAGTAATCTTGAGAATTTTATTAGGAGTTGTTCATAATGAAGACCTTTTGTCATAAAGCTTGATGTTTTTCATCTTCTATATTCTTGCAAGTAGCAAACAAATCAAATGCATCTTTTTTTGACACAAAAACAATAGCCTTGAACTCCAACTAACCTTTAACAGAGAAGTACTTAACAATTAAATAATCCTCCCAAACATTGATTAAGATCTTGTAGGAAGAAGCATACTCCTTCTTGGAAATCTCCCAAGGCCTCCATAACCATATAGACTTCCCTCCTTAAAGAATTACCACTAATCCTCCTTAGTCTTCTTCTTCTTGGATTCAGTCTCCTTTTCCTCATCAACTTCTTCAACATCACCCTCATCTTTTATTCTTTGATCCATCATCCATATAATTTTCATCTTCTTGCACTTTCACACCAGAATTCTCAATCTTTACATCAAACCCTCCACTCTCATAACAATTCACAATAAGCAATATTTTTTTTATTTAAAAAATCAAACTTTACTTCATTTTCTTCAAAGCCCGCTTCTTGTTTCTCTCCTAAACTAATCTCATATTTAGTTAAAGAAGAGCATTTTATCTCATTAAAAATATGTTGATCCATCGTAGTAAATTCTTGATGTTATAAGAATTGAACATAAACATTCATTCCCTTTATAGTTGGCTGAACACTTGTGAGAGCATTCATGAATGAAATAACATCTTGTAATTGGTGGAAAGTTCGATTATCATCACAAAACACAACAAGCTTTGTTATAATCCCTAATATATGGAATAACTGAAGCAAGTCAATTTCAGAAACTTCATAACTTTGAAAGATTTAGTCATTTTTTGAACAACCCTCCTTGAAAGAAGTTAGACTTTGATCATCTTGATGATTAGCTTCTGCTTAGACTGATTTGATGGATGAAAGAATCACTAGAGATGATTCTTTTAAGCTTCATTGTCTCTTTAATTACTTCTTGGTTGGTTATAAAGGATTTAAGGGTTACCAACATGGTTTTTATTTGCAAAGAAAGCTTCTTCAAAACCTTTCTTAGGTTGTCTTCCACCATTGTTAATTGCTTTTACATAGTAACAACCTCCTTTTGGCCTTGGAATATGATACCAATTGTTAATGTCTCCCTCATCAAAACAAAGGAACTAGAGATGTAGGAGAGATAGTAGAAAAAGAAGAGGGAGAACTACAATTAAGTAAAAAATCATTATTTTTATTGTTTGGATTCCACCATTGTCATACATTTTTATTTATTTATACAATGAACTAACCTTAACTATCTAGAAACTTTCATGCAACCAACTATTAACTAATTAACTATTCTTCACGTGCTAAAATATATTAATCAACACATGTAAAATATACTAACAATTGAGTAACTATTTCCCGCCATATTTATAACATATTACTGCTAATTTCTTTTCGTCAATCCTTGGGTCATTACATATATAATTAAATTGAATTACTCTTTGAGTTTTATTGTCACCATATGGTTACATTTATTTAGGATGGAGGAGAACACCTAAACAATCGTGAAGGAGAATAAGATAGCGTAAATAATTAATTGCGAAGGATTTTAGGTAATAATGATGTAAACAAACACTTGGTTTTATTATCTAGCACGTGTGGCTTAGATGCTTTGTATTTACAGGAGTCATTGTCACAAGGTCCTTGGAAGACACTGCTTTATTCTTTGTTGCTGGAAAACAAAGTATGCTTGAATCTAGCTACTGCTCTTCAATAGTCTTGCATAAACACACTGTGTGAACCGTGACTGGCTTAATTACTTATCAGTACCACATTCATATTCCTGATCCGATTTGACAATAATTCATCTTGGTGGAGCTGTATCTTAGCTGGATGCACACTGCTACAGAGTAATATATATATATATATATATATATTATTGAATAAATCCTTGGATTTATATACTTTTTTTGATACTGTATCGTAATATTAATTATCAAGTAATCATATTTTATCTAATAAAATCAACCACTATGTACTGGTGAATTTACGCGATCACTGAGTTTAAAGAATTTTTATTTAACACAAAATATAATTATGTTTCATGAAAGCTGTCAGATGCCTTGGTTTGAGCAGCTTGTAGGTATGATTTTATATATATATAAACAAAACTTTTTGATGGAAGATTTTTGTCAATTTACTCTATTTAAAACATGATTTTGTTTTCTTTAAACAATATTCTTTTAGAATACTTTGAAAGTTATTCCAC
>Ga0307515_10025074_pt1 | contig 10341 bp, 9 predicted proteins | sample 17_EM_MG_FD_194513 | JGI IMG/M metagenome (GOLD analysis project Ga0307515, IMG submission 194513) | Populus trichocarpa ectomycorrhiza microbial communities from riparian zone in the Pacific Northwest, United States - 17_EM | ecosystem: Host-associated > Plants > Roots > Unclassified | place...
ATTCCACCGCTACCAGCTTGCTCCCAGCGAAGCCAGATCCACCGCTAACAGCTTGCTCCCTGCGAAGCGAGATTGTCAGAGGTGAGAGCGAGCATTCCAATGCCACCAGCGAAGCCAGATCCACTGCTACCAGCGAAGCCAGATCCACCGCTTACAGCTTGCTCCCAGCGAAGCCAGATTGTCAGAGGTGAGAGCGAGCATTCCACTGCTACCAGCGAAGCCAGATCCACCGCTACCAGCTTGCTCCCAGCGAAGCCAGATTGTCAGAGAGGTGAGAGTGAGCATTCTACCGCTACCAGCTTGCTCCCAGCGAAGCCACATTGTCAGAGAGGTGAGAGTGAGCCTGTCAGAGCAGTGAGACCAAGCATATCTGAGGTTGGAAAGTGAATATGTCAGAGTTGTGTGAGCGAGCAGATCAGTGGTGAAAGTGAGCATGTTAGAGTTGGAGTGGTAGCGAGTATGTCAGAGTGTACACATGTCAGAGTAGTATATAAATAAGTAACTCTTGAATATATAGTATTATCCATAAATTGCAGAATACAATACATGCGCTACAGTCGCATTATAGTAATATTTCAGTTATGCTATCGGTAAATTACAGGTGCATTATGGTGCATTACCGAAAACAGCTCTGGGGTGTTTTTCATTATGCGGTGTTATCGGTGTTACGGGAGCTTACGGTAGGCCATATAGCCTCCCGTAGATTACATGTGACAGAAAATGGTTTTCCTGACGTGCTCCCGTGCAGCAATGGTATACTGCTGCAAGACCTCAATCGACTCTATTTACGGATTTCGAACACAGTCGCCTACAGAGATCCGGAAAATGGTAGCCTGGCTATTGGCCAAGGACAGGTTTACATGCCCCACAAACGTTCGTGAGGTAAGTTCAAAGTTCCCTCTTGTTTAATCCTTGTCTTGACGATCGATTTAGGAGTGCAAGTTTCGATTTGCAGCGACTGACATTGTGGATCTTATTCACCGGACATACTTCTATGGCATACGACAGATGGGATTGAAAGATAGATCATTGATTGATAAAATCAACCCGACATTCATTGCCCTCACCGCAACGCCCATCCACCATTGTCTGTCGGCCTGGAAAACAGGCGAGTTTAGGGTCCCGCCAGAGTTTGGTCCAGGAGGTGGAGCACAACGTAAGTGCAATACAAGAAACATTAATCACGCGGTTAATAATGCATGCACAGATGTATTTCGTCGTCTCGATGCGGATTTTCGTTCTTCCTCGCCAGAGGTTCAAGCCAAAAAGATAGGCAATATCCACAGCATGATCCGCCGAAGGATCCACTCAACTGGTACAGACCCCGCAATGGCACAACCTCACAATGGTCAGGGCAGCTTTGATGAGGACTTCCTTGATTACGTCCCGGAGGAGCTGATAGAGCAGCCCGACAATTCTTTTAATCGTCTGAGCAGCTTTGTTGCTGCTACTGAAGCTAGTATGCGATTCTCAGCTGTTCTGCCTGCCATCGCCAGCAGCAGCCAGCCCGTCTGCTGCAGCGACAGCAACAGCAACAGCAACCACATCACCAACATGACCAGCGTTGAGAATACGGGATTAGTCGATGGAAGTACCATTCTACAGGGTGCGATGTCGCTTGGAGGTTAGGAATGGTGTCAGTGATTGGATTTAGTATTTCCTTTGTGTGCTATTTTATTCTAGCTTTCATCGATATATCATAATAGTAGTAAATGTAATAGAACTGATGGTGTACTGAAGTCTGATCTCAAATGCGTGAAATCATAATCGCGACGATGCATAACCCTCCCGCGATGAACTGCAAGCTACTGACGATCTCATATCAACAAATTAAATATCATGAACCACTTCTGCATGGTAACTATCATTGGTCAAATTAAGCCATGAGGGTCTTTAAAAACAAGAACTACACGCTTCATTAAACGTATGCAGCGAGTACTATCATCATCGCGAGGACTAATTGAATTGCGCGACGTAGGAGTATGCTGAGAGATGATTTGTAATATTGCCAAAAGAAGTGTGAAACGTTCGTCAAGTGCTCGTTGTCACATTCTCAAGCGTGGGTACACTGGTCGTGACACTTGAAAACAGCATCGCGACGACTCACAGAACACTCTGGAACAGTAAAGCAATGCCATATTTCAGGGAAACCTCGATTTCATTTTTTTTCGAGTTTGTGGGTACAATAAACTAAATAAATTTAATGAAGGAGATTTAGTTTTTGCTGATGTTTTAGCCCATAAAGGCGGCCGATGCATTGATTATGGGTCAAGGGCGATGCACAGCGCTTTGACTGTCCATGATGCAAGACGAAAAATTGTTGACTCTCCATTGACGCTCATTTTTAGGAGGTGGTAGCAATATCGTATCTAGCATTTTTGCCAATAAAGGCAGCCGATGAGTTGATTATGGGTTAACGCCATTCCGTAGCCCATAGATTGTCTAAGATGCAAGACCAAATGTCGTTGACGCTTCGTTGACGCTCATTTCTAGGAAGTGGTAGTGATATCGTCCCTAGCATTTTGGCCCATACAGGCGGCCGATACATTGATTATGGGTTAATGCCGATGCACAGCACTCTGAGTGTTCATCATGCAAGACCAAAAATTGTTGACGCTCCGTTGATGCTCCGTTGACGGGCATTTTTAGGAGGTGGTAGCGATATCGTCTGTAGCACATTTGCCCATATAGGCGGCCGGGACTAGGATTATGGGTTGACGCGGTTGCATAGCACTTCGAATATCCAAGATGCATTGCCAAAAATCGATGACACTCCGTTGACGCTCATTTTTAGGTGGTAGCGATATTGTCAGTAGCATTGTTGCCAACAAAGGCGGCCGATGAATCGATTATGAATCAAAGCCAATGCACATCGCTTTGGGTGTCCATGATGCAAGACGAAAAATCGTTGATGTTCCTTTGACGCTCATTTTTAGGAGGTGGTAGCGATATCGTCGCTGCCATTTTCACACATAATGGCGGCCAACCCTTCCGTTATAGCTTAATGTAGTCGCACAGCTGTCCGAATATCCAACATGCAAGAACAAAAATCGTTGACACTCCATTGACGCTCATTTTTACGAGATAGTAGTGATGTCGACGCTAGCATTTTTGGCCTTAATGGTGGCCAATACTTTGATTATGTGTCACAGCGACCATGTCTTTTGTTTGATTATCAGACTCACAAGCCCAAAAATCATTGATGCATCGTTGACGCTCATTTCCAGGATGGTTCAATGAGCGTGTCACAATCCTTTTTACCTATAAAAACCGCCAATCCAATCACTTTGGAAAGATGTGACTATGCAGCCGTTTGTTTGCCGAAGATGTGAGACCCAAAATTGTTGACGCTCCATTGACGCTCAACTTAATGACATACTAACAGTCAGTGGATGCTCAACAATTGTATGTCAAAATGCATATAGTCGTTATTGGCAGCCAATAAATCGTTTCTATGTATAAACATTTGAATCCAAAACCTTCCAAGCCTCTGAATTTTTGATCCACCACTAGACAGGTTATCTGAGTGATAAATGACGTTAGCCTATCACGTTCCAGCGCTTTTGGCCGGCAATTGACCGCATATATATCCGTACACTAGTTTTTGATATATTTAGCTCAACTTCCTCACCTTTCCTCATCCAGCTCATTCTCCGCGATTTCCATGACCTAACATAAGGAATTTTCAAAATCTCGACCATGTGCACCAGGTCTGTGCAGAGAGTTATGCAGTTGGATGCATGATCGCATGCACCATGACGGTCGTCATTCATCCGGGTTTGTGTTGCGCATTGACCGCCTCACCTATAACACGTATGACATCACTGACTTAAATTTTGTTAGTTAGTTTCGTCTCTAATTCAGTTTAAATTGTCTGACTGAACAGTAACCAGCAGGACGATATCACGTTCATTGGTCGTCAGTCAATACAATTTGAATTCTAGAACATTGGCATGGACTATCCGACCTATGCATATGCACAGACAAATTATCATGTCTCACAATTTGGTCACTGATATCCAGTAAACGCTGACACATAGCAAAATAGGTTCATCTATTGCATTTCGAAGTGATACATCATCACGAATACCAATTTGCCTATTTAATCCTCTGGCGACGCAGGAGCCGTCACAATGTCTTCGTCGGAATCTGATATCTATCTGGTGATTAGTCTGGGACGCTGTGTGCAGGGGTTATAGCTTACAGGTTCAACCTGCTTAGATATCTGAATCATTGATGAATCTGGAGCTGGGGAGGGCGGGAGGGACGGAATGCCTTTGTGTGTCTCGGGTTTCCGCAATCCAAGCCTCATTTGACTACTCCCTGGTTGAGAAGTCACTTGCGGCATTTGCGATCTTCTGGGGACGCTATCAAGTGTCTCCATTGGCTCACCAAATGTCGTCGGCGCCGAACAGGTTGCATCCTCTTCCGTTTGCGATTGAACGCCCGCTGGAACCTTCAATTCCGAAGTCCTGTACTTCTTATCTCTCTCATGGAAATAGTCGACCGCGTCTCCCCAGCCTGGTTGCTTCAATTTGTCAAGCTCTATCTGCTTCTGCCGAAAACGCTCCATGCGATGCTGTACTGTTTTAGAGATTGTGCCCATCACCCAGCCGGGTTCGTCATCTTCGCCAATCTTGCCTAGCTCAGGATTATCTTCATCATCATCCTCGTCTTCCCCATCCTCCCCATCGTCGGAACTTGCAAGATCGCTCAGACTATCTCCGATGGCGTTCAACATCTTGTCAAATGTTGTTTCAGGCTTGGTGGTTGTCAATCCCACATTTTCAGCATTTCTCATTTCTTCCTGCGCCTGCTTAATTGCTGTCTCTGCGTCTCCAACTCGCTTTCTTGCCACAGTGGTCTCTCTTTCCACATAATCCTCAATCCATTTCACCTTCTCTTCGTTGCATATAAAGTGTGTATCTCGTCGTCTCCCCGCCGCAAGCTGCGCATCGCTCCAAGGGCTCGGACCCTTTCTGCTTCCAAGCCGCTCTTGTCTTCATTCACTTGATGATGTCGTCTTGTGGAACGCTTTGTCGATTTGCTGTATTTGCCTGCCGCTAATGGCGAAAGGTTCTTTTTTGGAGCATTGACCATTGTATTTTGTGTTGACTTTGTTGATGGACGAGATGTTGGATGTTGCAAGATATGGACCACATACATGCAAGCTGCGTCTTTTATGCCGAGGTTGGTAAGCTTAATCGATTTGAACAAAGCAAAATCTGCGTTTTGACCGTCACTACATTGGGAATAGCAATGCTAACCGTACATCATGACATGATGTTTAGCGTCTGCTGCATGTAGGACCCCAGGGATGTCTTGAGACGAACATCAGCAGACATCCTTTCCATCGAAAGATGTACCCTTTATATGTCACACAGACTAGATTTCTGCGGTCGTTCACCGCGATTTATCCCTGTCAACAAACACACAACATCAGACCCACTTGGTGCAAATTGCAGGGCGGTTGGCAACCCGTGCAACGGGCAGCTATGTGAAACAGGATTCATCCTGTGTAGAACGAGCACGTTGGCTGTTACCCATGCCATTTTGACTTGAAGCTAATGATATATTCCTCAGGACTTCCCACTTCTTTCGTTATCTTCTTCCTCAGGACTTCCCACTTTGTTTCATTATCATCATCTCTTCGCTTCCACAGCAGCAAATCATGGCTCCACAAGCACCGCAGCAATGTGAGAGTGGAACAGAATCGAGCAGAACGATGGCCATTTCATCCGATACGCCACCCGCTGAGACCCAACTACAACGCAGACACCACTTAGTTCACCACGACGCTGCAAATGCAGCCACCAAAAATATGACCTCAGACGCACAGTTACAAATTGTCTGTCAAACCGGAAGAAGCAAGAATAAGAAACGGCATGCAATCGGATGTAGGTGTAGTCGTATCGAGATACACAGCCGTCAACTGATGATATAACATACAGCTGGAGTACGTAGAGAGCTGCATGACCAGTTTATAGCCGCCCGTAATGGGAAACCTCCATTGTCGACCAAGGCATTTGTCCGGACAGTCCGCAAAATCGAACATCGTGATGTTGTCAGCTCTGGGATTTTCGCAGACGAATTTCGTGATAAGAATCCGCGAGAGTGGACCAACATGGCTTCAACCACGTTACAGGATTATACAGAAGCGTATATGGTGGAGGTAATAGCTGAATCTAATCTGTAGATGCAGGAACTAATTTCTTGTAGGTTTTCAACATGTCTGCAACTATGGCAAGGCAAGGAGGTCGGGTACAGCTAGAACAGTCTGACATGCGCCTGGCCTTGAATATGGCCAAAATGGCCAAAGGAGGGTTTTCGCGTGCCACAATAGAGGAAACGCAATTCCTAATCAAGAAACCTCAGGCGGAAGTCCGAGAAGAGAAGAAGCGGGGAGTTGAGTTTCCTGGGCAGCAACATGTGAAGGCTGCGATGGAAAGACACCCGGCTATGCTGTGGGAAAATCAGATGGACGGCTGCCTTCCTGGCCAAAATGACACAGCACAGAATCCCCAGACACGCTGGAGACGCAAAGGCACAGGTGCACCTCCACGAGAGCGACTCAGACAGCCGACACCAGAACCGATGCCAAATCCACCCGAAACGCCACCTGTTCCACCCGGTAACAATGAGGCAGCGCACTTATCCAAACTCGAAGGTGTGCCACCCGGTTATGTGTATATACATACTCCTCTTCCCAGTGCTCAATTTTTCAATCTTGATGCATATGCCACAGATCGCAAGCGTGACCAAGATTTCAATCCAGATTTGCTGACCGATGAAAGAACATCCACTGGTTAGTACACTATCTGCTGCGAGGTAATGCAGCTGACATCCATTTTGCAGACGACAGCAGCATATTGTGCGAACCTGACAGTGAAGATGAGCATTGATCCAATGGAACGGGATTTTTGAGTGTATTATTATCTACAATTAGCGGACACTTTAAAGTATATTTTAGAGGATATATTTATATGTATTATTAAAGAACAATGTAGTGATGAAGGAGAAAGTACATGAAGACGGTACAAAGGCTGCCAAAACACCATCAATGATATAGTAGGCCAAATTACATGATAACATATTGTGGATACGCCCAAGGCAAAATGAGGGTCAACAGAGCGTCAACGATTTTTGGTCTTGCATCATTGGTACTCTGCATGGCGATCGTTTGCGGCCATTCATAAATGTGGTATTCGCTGGCTTTTTAGGCAAAAGAGAGAGCCACACGCTTCCTCTTTCTTCTTGCAGAGTATGCAAGTATTATTTTAATAAGTATTCTTGTCTCAATATTATTCTTGGGTGGTTACTTATACCCCTGCCCCATTCTGAACATGGGCGTCAACGGAGCATTAACGATTTTGTGTCGTGCGTCATAGGTAATCTGAGTTGCGATCGGTTGCGGCCATTCATAAATGTGGTATTGGCTGGCTTTTTAGGCAAAAGAGAGAGCCACATGCTCCCTGCCCCATTCTGAATATGAGCGTCAACGGAGTGTCAACAATTTTTGGTCTTGTAAGTCAGGTAATTCAGAAGCAATTTGGTCATTACTATGCATAATCATAGCATTGGCCGCCTTTATTGGGAAAAGAGATTGAGGCATGTTCCCTGCCCCATCATGAAGCTGGGTGTCATCGGAGTGTCAACGATTTTTGGCCCTTCATCATGGGTAATCAAAGCGCGATGCATCGGGTATTGTGTATATACGATGTTCTGACAGTGTTTCTAGGCTACAACGTTCAACAACTCTTCGTTGCATCATTGTAAATGAAATTAGTTGTTACTGTCCGGGAGGCTGTTGTGGGAACGTTGCTTGCTTATCCGCCTAGAGTGGCTGTTGTGGGAACGTCGCTTGCTTATCCGCCTAGAGAGGCTGCCAATTTCTCCATAATACGGGTTTGCAATCATGCGCCACTTAGATTACCCAAGCTGCAAGACTGTAAATTGTTGACACTCATATTCAAGATGGGGCAGGGAGCGTGTCGCTTCTGCTTTTGCCTATAAAGGAGGCCAATACGTCAGTTATGCCTCTCTGGAACCAATGTCCGCTCTGATTACTCAGGATGCAAGACCTGAAATCGTTGATGCTCCATTGACACTCATTTCCAGGATAGGTCAGGGAGCATTTGTCTACATATTTTGATCACAAAGGCGGCCAGTACATCTAACAGTAGGATATCTCAATGGGAGCATAAATAGAACAGGCCGAAATGCAAAACCGGAGATTGGACCCGAGGGGTCCTGCCAAACCCGGCGAAACCCGCTGGTTGACGGGTACGGGGCCGGGTTTGGACCGCCAAGAATCAGTGGGTCAGGTATTTGGACGGTTCTGGAACCGAACCGAACCGTTTTTCCTGTCCAAACCCGGACTGCTGGCGGGTTACCCGGACCTGTTGCTAACACTAGGCTTTCCTTTGGGTTTATGGTTTTCCTTTGGGTTTATGTCTTTGATTTGGGTATAAGCTTATATGGGATGAAAGTGGAGAGGTGTGCTTTGCACAAAGGGCCAGGGAGAAGTTGCAGCAGAACAATCCAGTTCTCGCCACCACCACCACCACCACTCAGTTTGGCAGAGGGAAGCTAGTGGGGGGCATATGGAGATACAGGGGTAATGGAGATGGATTGAGCAACCGGGAGTATTTATTTGGGAAGCCACAGAGTAGATAGACATCATCCTATCATACAACAAAATACACACTCTATCTTCCCAGCTCTTGGTCTCACTCGCTTTTTCCAAGATATCATAGATCCACACAATTTGTGCGGTTCCTCATGGCCAGGTACCCTGCCATGTCCTCTCACCCTCTTTCTACACTCTTTGAGTCAGAACTGCTCTTTCTCATGAATACCAGTCGGATGCCACACGGTCTAGTGTTAGCAACGGTTCCAAATTCCGGGTTTTACCCCATCAAAAAACCGAACCGCACCTAAAACCACAGTTTTTTGGCCAGTTCCACCCGCAAATCTATCACTCCAATTAAGTATTTGACTTCTGATTGTATCACAATATGATATATGCGTAAATTATGCAGATTTGAATGCTCTTTCACCTCCCATTCTCTAATTCGCGATCCGATCAATATTGATTGAGTCGCTGTGAAAGACGCCCAATTTTCGGCGTTATTTCACCGTCATTCAACGAATATTGCTCTGATTGGAAATCAGAGACCGGGAGGTGAAAGAGCACCCAACACTGCATATTTTACATATAAAACACTTTGTGATACAATCAGAACTGAAAAACTTAATTGGAGCCAAAGTTCTGAGTTCGCGAAAATGACGCTCTGCATCGGCAAAAGTGCAAATCGACTATAGGCTGTGCTACGCGCTCAGGCGCAGCTCCTAGCAAGCTTCCTGTGGACCCCTGCGCAACGCGCAGCCTATATTCATCCATACTCAATTCATAGAGGTGTGCGCGTGGGCCTATGGACCTATATATAGCTGCCGGCCAGAGATGGACCTATACTTGTCTTTACTGCCTGCTGTTATACTGGTACTATACACAGTATCGCTGCGAGTCTGCATGAGAGCCCGCCGGCGATTGAAAGCCTGCACTACAGCCTACTTGAGAGCCTGCTTCAGAGAGCTGCGCTTCGGCAGTAGTAGAGTTTTCCTCCACTGGAAGCCTTTGGCCGATGGCAAACTCTGAGTTTGTGGACGCTTTAGCTAATAGAAGCCTCTAAGACTGTGGAAGCTTTGGCTAATGGAAGGCTCTAAGTCTGGAAGCTTAGGCTAATGGAAGGCTCAAAGTCTGTACAAGCTTTGATGCTAACGTTGACGTAGCCAACCGACTTATCCAAGTGCTTCTGGTACCATGATCACCATCACCGACACCATCACCATCACCGTCATAACCATCGCCGTCATAACCATCGCCATCATCACCATCGCCATCATCACCATCCCCATCATCACCATCGCCATCATCACCATCGCCATCATCACCATCGCCATCATCACCTTCGCCATCATCACCATCGCCATCATCACCATCACCATCATCACCATCACCATCATCTGTGGGCAAATAGCCTCTCCGTACGTATAGAAGTGAATGTTATTGATCATCGAGCTGACCTCTCGCTAGAACTAACTAATACATGAGTCTCCCGCAGAGCCGCACTAATGCCACAGAGCTGCACCTAATGTGACAGAGCCGCACCTTAACGTGACCAGAGTCGTCCACCTACATCACAACCTTCTCCAATCATCTTCGAGAAACCTCTCGAAGAAACAAAACACCCTGATCTAAAAACAAACATGCCTCCGCAATGTCTCTCAATCCTCCAAAAAAACGCCTACTCCTCACACCTTCTTTCGTGTGGTTTTCCT
>Ga0307515_10025075_pt1 | contig 10341 bp, 6 predicted proteins | sample 17_EM_MG_FD_194513 | JGI IMG/M metagenome (GOLD analysis project Ga0307515, IMG submission 194513) | Populus trichocarpa ectomycorrhiza microbial communities from riparian zone in the Pacific Northwest, United States - 17_EM | ecosystem: Host-associated > Plants > Roots > Unclassified | place...
CCTCAGCAGTTCGACAAACTCGTCGGTCGACAGCCCTTCGAAAGGCGAACCCGGGCCGCAGAGCATCACGCGCGCTTGGCCCGCGGAAAGCCCGCCGGTCTGGGCGATGAGGGACAGGAGTTGCTGTATGAGCGTCGAAAGATGAGCGCCATGCGCGCGCGGCGGTTCGAACCATCCTTCGGCCAGCAGTGTGACCATTGATGCCATCTGAACGGTCTGCAGTCGCAACTGCGTACTTAGGCCGCGATTGGCCGCGAGTGAGTCCTCAATGCAATATCCGCGAAGAATCGCTGGCTCGCCCTTCCGTCGACCCGATCGACCCAGACGCTGACGCAGACTCGCCACCGATGGCGGGGGACAAATCTGCGCCACACTCTTCACGGCGCCAATGTCGATGCCAAGTTCCAACGTGTTGGTGCAGACTGCTGAAGCTGGCCGCTCTTTCTGCTTCAGAGCCGCTTCGGTCTCGAACCGAATCTCGGCGGAGAGGTTTCCGTGGTGTGGCCAGAATTCGTTGGGCACCCGCTCGGAGGCGCACAGCTTGTTCAGAAGGTGCGTATACCTCTCGACCTCCCGCCGAGAATTCGGGAAGATGAGATTGTTTGTTCCGCGAAGTACCTTGAACAGATGGGCCGCCACATGAGCGGGAGTGACGGGATCGGGCTCGTCCTCTTCGTCGGACTCAGGGCGGACAGCCACGGGCTCCTCGAACCCCTTGATCAAGACCTTTAACCCAGACCCGCTGGCCTTCGAGTCGACAAGCGCCACGTCCTCGGCTGCACTAGGCCGAAGGAATCCGCGGGCCAAGTCCATGTCACCCAAAGTTGCGGAGAGTCCAATACGTGGCACGCGGCGCCCCAAGATCGACTCGGTGCATCAGTGACTGAAGTTGCTTGCCTCTTTCCGAACCGATGAATGCGTGCAACTCATCGATGATGAAGAACGACGCTCGCTCAAGGAGACTTTTGACTGAGCTACCGCGGTTGCAGAGCAAAGCCTCCAGCGACTCGGGAGTGATCAGCAGCACCCCGCAGCGCTGCTTGAGAAACTTGGTCTTGCTGGTGGCGGAGATGTCGCCGTGCCACGGCCAGACCGGCACTTCCAAGTCGGAGCACAACCTGTCAAGGCGGATGAACTGATCGTTTATCAGCGCCTTGAGCGGACTGATGTAGACGATGAGGCCCTGTGGGCTCGACGCCAGGAGGTGAGTCAACGCGGGGAACATGGCAGCTTCGGTCTTGCCCGCCGCCGTAGCTGCCGCAATGACGACGTCACGGTCGCCCTTCACTATCAGCGGAATAGCGGCCTCCTGAGCGTCTCGCAGGTCCTCCCAGCGTTCCGCCCAGATGAAACGCTGAATGCGTTCATCCAGGAGGAAAAAGGACGCAGAGCTTGCCATGCCGCCTACAGACGCAGCGTCGCCAACTCGTCGTCCGAGTCGACATTCAGGTCAGCGGCACCTCGAACGTCGGCAGTCACCTCGATCTTGCCGAGCAACGACCTCCAGTCAGTGCCGGGGTTTTGTTCCAGAACGGCCAGGAGGTCAATGAAGGACGTGATGGTCGTACGCGGCGTTCGGAAGTACGCATCGCCGATCCGCTTCGAGCAATGCTCCATGAAGCTCACGATGCCGTCCTGCTTAAGAAGGTACTTGCCCTCGTCACCGGTCGCGTAGACGTGGCAAATCTTCTCAAGGAGCACGTAGAAATGGTCCGCCGTGAGGCTGGACAATTGAACCACTGGGCCGCTCAAATCGACCAGTTGGCCCGTCGCAAACGAGTTCTGCGCGAGGCGGCTTTGCAGCGCCGGGTAACTGTAGAGACCACGCCTCGGATCGAGCAGAAATTCAGGCGTTCCGCCAAGCACGAAACCCAGCCCTTCCGAACCGCCTTGAAGGGAATCGTTGAGTATTCGAAGAATCTGCTCGTAGTTGGAGTTTCGAGCTTGGGTGTTGGCGAGCTTGTACAGATTGACGAGTTCGTCCAGACAGACCAAGAGGCCAGAGTAGCCTGCGAGCCGCACGAAACGCGCGAGCAGCTTCAATTGGTCATAGACAGCGGCGTCGTCAACAATCGATCGCACCCCGAGCGCCTGCCGCGCGTCCGTCTTTGTCGAAAACTCGCCTCGCAGCCATCGAACCGCGTCGCTCTTCAGCTGTTCGTTGCCTTCATCCGATCCCCGACAGTAGGCGGCGATGACGTCAGCAAACTCATACCCGTTCACAAGCTCGGTCAGGTGCTCAAGCTTCTTCCGAATGACCGTCTCCGTCGGAATGTCAGCAGCTTTTGCTTCGATCTTGGCCGTCGCTATGAATTTTTCAACGACGCCACTGAGCGCACCACCGTCCGGCTTGGCACGAGTCGACATGTTTCGCATCAGCTCCGCATAGAGCGACCGCGCCTGACCGCCGCTTGCATGCAGCCGGCGATCGGGATTCAGGTCAGCGCCGACCACGACAAGCTTCCTTTCCATCGCGACCGCGCGTACGAGGTTCAGGAAGAACGTCTTCCCGGCGCCATACTCACCTGTAACGATGCGGAATGCAGCACCGCCGTCAGCCACCCGATCGATGTCTTGAACGAGAGTCTCGATCTCGCGCACTCGGCCCACCTGAATCAGGTGCTGCCCCACTCGCGGAACTACACCTGCGCGCAACGACTGAATAACAGCGTCACGGTCCTTTGGTCGGATGGTTGGCTTCATGCTGCGATTTTCTCCAGAACTTCTTGGTTGACTTCCACCGGGTCATCGCCCTCAGCGAGCGCTGTGTCGTGTGCTTCGAAAGATGCATCGTTGATGCGCTCGAGCGCACCGTCCAGCATCAACTCTAGGTCAGCAGAGACATCCTGAAGCTCTGCGCGACTCCAAAGGGGTCGTGACAACAGCATGCGAGCAAGCGCGCTGTGCGCCTCGTCAAGGCCGAGAATGCCGGCGAACTCGGGTACGGTGTCCGTTGACTCTTCGTCGTCAGGTGGTTGCGCATCGGTGACCCCGCCATTCGCGTCGTCAAAGATGGTCGCAAGCAAGGCCGATACTTTCTCTGTCTCTTTGCGAAGCTGATTCAGGCGCGCGGCGTCCAATTGAATTGACTCGGACGGGGCCTTCGTCGGCGACGCGTCGTGAGTAACGCTGCCGGCCCCCAGCTCATGTAGGTCAGCAATCACTTTGCCGGGGTCCAACCCGAGCGCTCGATAGGCCTTCTCCAGAAGCTTGATCTCTTGTGGATGCAGGACCTCGTCGCAGTGCGCGACACCCATCATGAAGAGCGCGATTGCCTCGCGAGCGGCCTTACTCAACGGTTCCAGCTTCTTTTTGAGACTGATGAGCGAGGCCGGCGCACTCATCAAGAGTCGCAGTTGCGCGAGCAGGCGCTTCTTCTGGTTGGCGGTCAAATGTGCCCAGGACTGAATGCTCGTTCGGAGGTGGCCCATCTCAGTGACAGAGAACTCTCCATCTGCAGCAGCGACCGCAGAAGCGAGCTGCACGGTCAAGAGTGCCGTTTGGTAGACCGGGTCTCCTCGCGAACTTGGTTCACCTGGGTCAGTTGCGAACAAGACAATCTTGTCCTCAGCCTTTGGAAGTTTCGCGCCGGCGAGCACGTCGGGCTCCAAACCTATGTTCATGGACTCCAATGCCCGCGCCAGGCCAGCCACCTTCTCGCGCGTCGGCGAGGTCTTAGCGTCCAGGTCTCTCAATAGATCCTGAAACGCCATCGTCACCATGCCGCTGCCCATCCGCTGAGACAACCCTTCTAGAACTGCGCGAGCCGAGTCCGGCCAGAGCGAGGCCGGGAGCTGTAAGAGCGCATCGAGCGTGGCGCCACCTGTCGGGTTCTTGCCGAGATACCGGCTGTAGGCCTCGAGCTCCTTGGTAGTGGCCTCGACGACATCGCGCAGCTTCTGAATTGGCCCCGTGAGAACGGACACGTCGGGGATGTCCCCGAAAGTAAGCTTGATCTCCTCCACGCCTCTGAAGCCGGATGACGCCGGTCGATAGACGAACTTGAGCTTCGTGCGATTTCGTGGCAGCACCATGCCCTTGCCATGGAGAGACGCGTACTTCTGGATGAATAGTTTCTCGAATTGGTCAGGACACCGCACCGCCGGCGTTCGGAATGGAACGTTGGGCTCCGCCCTCGCCCATCCGAGCGCGAACTTTGCAGGGATCGGCGCGCCGTCAATCGCGGCCTGCCCGAGGCCAAGTCGGATGTAGACCGGCAATTCGTAGGACTGGCTGAAAGTCGGGAGTTCGCTCAGGTAAATCTTTGCGGGATGCTCGACCAACTCCACCCAATCAAGCAGCTCTCCGGCGTAGCGACTGAAGGAGCCGGACTGAGTCCCATAGATGGACAGGAGGCGACGCAACTCTGCCGCGATGGCAGGCAAATCACTTGATGCTTGCGAATCCTTTTGAGCATCGACGATGGCTCTACGCTCCAGCCCGTAAAAGTACAGAAAGACGTACCCAATGTCCGCTCTAGGATCGCTTCGGCCATCCGCAAGCCAATTCAGGTACGCGCGCCGGGCCGACGGCGACACCTCCGAATAGGTTGGCCAGTAGTTCGTTTGGCGTTGGGTGAAGTCGCCGTTCGCCGTTATCGGCTTGGTCGGGTCAATGAGGCAAGGGTCGGCATCGCCATGTCTCGTCGGCAACGCGGTCCCGAAATAGACGAATCCAGCCGGTACGCTGATGTTGCCGCGCGAGTCGCGGCCCGCAATGGTGAATCCCTCCGACATCGGCAACCATCGAGCTACAGGAGCCAGAGGGGCCAGAGTCTTGCTCGACACTCGCGCATCGAACGCCGGTAGAAGCTGACCACTGTTTGAAGACGGCTCACCAACCAAACGGCGCGAAGTTGCGGCGTGCCGTGAGGATTGCGCGGTCTCCTCACGCCTTGCTGCTTGCTGCTGGTATGGGTCTAAGGACGGAGGTGCCTGGCGTGCACCCGATGCGCGACGAGACAGGTACACGTAGGCTACGACGCCTACTACAGCCAAACCGGCGATGCCAAGCCAAATCGCCTTCGGGACCATCGCAAGCACGCCGACAAGGGCAAGGATGGCGATCCCGAGGGCACTTCCGTCGCTGTTCTTTTTCTTTCTCGACATCTTTCCTCCTCCGCGCGGGCCTTTAGGCCTCGGTCTTCTCACGTTGCGAATCGGCGAAGGTCTGAGCCTTCATTTGAGCGCTGATGTCCCCATTCACTTCGATGGAAGCGCGCTCCTCTGTCAAGGGCTCCCCAAACGCTTCGAAGGCACAGTCATTGATGAGCTCGAGTGCGCCGTCAAGCATCAGGCCATTCGCGACCGCCAACTCCGACAACTCTTCTCGGGTCCACTTCAGGCGAGAGACGACGATGGCGGCAAACCTTGTGTGGGGTTCGTCCAGTCCGCTAAGGAGGACAGCAGAGGCCGCGTCGCCGTGTAGTTGCGGCAATTCGATCTCCGCGGGCGAGGCCGACTCGTGCCGGAGCTCATCCGTGAATATCTTGCTGAGCAACGCGTCGACGGCGCGGCTCTCTTCTTGCAACCGAGCGATACGCGACAGATCGACGGTCGGCCGGAGTTTCGGTGGCTCAAGAGCGACTTTCGGCTTGACGTCAATTGGTCGCGTTGTCGGTTGCTGCACCGCCATTGGCGGCTCTGGATCTTGATGGGCAGACCCTGGGTCCGCGCCTTCGCGGCTGACGATCGTCGGTGGCTCCTGGCGGATAAGCGCCACCTTTAACATGTCAAGGGCCACCGGAGGCTTGTTCTCGGCTTGGGGAGGACGTACAGGAGAAGGCAACTCTCTTGCCTCCAGCTCAGCGAAACGCGCGGCCAGATCAACGTTGATGTCTTGCAGGCGTGGTCTCGTGATCGTCGGCTCGGGAAGGCGGAAGGTCGGCGACGCCGATCCAGACAAGACCGGAATCGCCACCGGTTCGACGGGCGCGACGCTTAGCTCGCTCGCCCTTCCCGGTGGCTGCACGGCCTCGACGTTGCCGTGCAGCCGCTCGCGAGAATTTAAAGCCGCAGCGAGCCGAGAGAGCGCATCGCGCGTCCCTAGGGTACTGGTGCTCTGGGCGCGGCCAGTCGCGGGCGGCACAGAAGGCACAACGACAGTTCTCGGGCCCGTAGGAACGCCGCTCGGCACGCGGATTGAGACCGGTACTTCGGGCTGAAGCGGTCCCTTGGCGAGCTCCGGCGTGGAGGTCCTCGTGCGCGAATCCAGCCGGGAGCCTCGAAGCTCCTGTAGTGCGGCTTCCAATTTGGGGCGATCAGATGACGGCTTTGGGGTGACGGGCGCGTCTTGTGCGATCAACGGCTCAACTGCTCTGGATACCATCGTCGGTACAGGTTGCCCGACGACGACTGACGGAGAAAGTCGCGGCGCGACCACTTTCGTCGGAGCCGTCGGGCTGGCTGCCCGAAACGGAACTCCGTGCTCTTGCGACGGCCGCGACCTCAAGAGTTCCAGATCTCGCAAGAGCTTTGCACTGCTTGAGGTCTCGTCATCCGAACTGGGCCTGTCCGAATGCGGTGGAGGGAATTGTTGCACTACGCCCGCACGATGAATGGACGGGGCAGCTTGAGCCAATCCGCTTGATGGTGATGCCGTTTTCGCGGCGCTGGGAACCGTCAATCCGGCCAGGCCGATGGCATTCGCAGGCGCATTGAGCGGCCCTTGACGCGAGGCGCCCGGGCCTTCCGGCCGCGGACCTGGTGAAACCGGGCCGTGACGTCGCATGGTGCGAAGGAGCGCCCACATGCCTAGGCCGACCACGCTGACGAAGGCGACGAACACAAGGTGGCCACGGCCCAGTGCAGGTAAGTTCGAAACGAGGAGGTAGATGAACCCACACATCGCCCCCAACGCCGCGAGATACGGCCACGCTCGCACTGGGACCGCACGGACGACAGCAATCGCGCCTCTGATCAAGGCAACGAGCACAAGTGCGACCAAGCGCACCTCAGGACTCGACCGTCGGCGTCCCATGTTCGGGCGGGTCAACCGATCGCTCGCGCGGACGGGAACGTCGAGGAGTTCATCACGAAGCAGACCGTCGAGCCTGCCCCTCCGTGACGAGACCGGCAGCCAGGCAATAGTCGGCCAGAAGCTTCTCGAGCAGGTTCGTTTGACTGCGCTGCTCCCGCGCCGCCGCGAGCTGCAACATGCGCTTGACCTCCGGAGTGACTCGCATGCTCAAAGTCTCGGTCTTGTCCATCGTCACCTCACATGTACTGCAGTACACGTTACAGCTGGTGACAGACGACCGCAAGCCACCAAGGCGGGGTATCCGTCCAATCGGTCAGATTCCATAACTAACCGCACGACTGACCGCAATACGCGACTGCAGGAAACTCGCACTCAAAAGTCTGCTTGCGCATTGGTAGCAGATCCGCCCAGCTAGATGGGTACGCATTGATCGCCAGCCCGCCGGTATCCACGTATGCAGGTCCAAGCGTGTCCCGTGTAGTCGAGCTGCGCATTCAGCGGAATCTGCACAGCACTGCAACCTCCGCCTGACATGGAGAAGCCCCGCTGACAGGCCCAAGCATGGCCCGTGTAGTCGAGTTGTGCGTTTGCTGGAATTTGAACCGGGTTGCAAGCAGCGCCTGATGCGACGAAGCCCCGCATGCACGTCCACGCGTGACCTGTGTAGTCAAGTTGGGCATTGGGCTGCATCTCCACTGCTATGCAGCCGCCAGCGCTCGCCACAAATCCCCGCATGCATGCCCACGCATGCCCGGTGTAATCGAGCTGGGCGTTGGGAGGCAGGCTTACCACTTCGCATGCACCGTTAACGGCGGAGAAACCTCGTTTGCATGTCCACGAGTGGCCGGAATAGTCGAGTTGAGCGTTTGTCGGCATCTGCACTTCGACGCACTGCGAACCGAGCTGGGTATATCCACGATTGCACACCCACGAGCGCCCCGAGAAATCCAGCCGCGCATTGTCCGGGAGTCCCGACCGAGAAGGTGTTGGTGCAGGTTGCCGGATTGCCGAAGGATCTGGTGATGGCAGCACTGGCTGAACGCCAGCGGGCGCCACGGAGGTCGCGCTTGGCGTTGCCGCAGGGGCCGACGCGGGGTCCTGATTGGGCGCAAGAGTCGCCGCATTCGCCGACGAGGCGGTGGCTGCCGCAGCCTCTTCGGCCTGAAGGCGCGCCTGCATCGTCGAGTACCAGTCGATGCGCCCCTGCTTCTCGATGTCGGACCGTCGACCATCCACCTGTGACTTGGCAAGCTCGAAGTCGGCACCGGCGCTTTGGTACTTGCCGCATCGCGACTTGAAGTCGGCGATCAGTCGTTTGAGCTGCCTGGCATCGGAGGCCATGCCCGGGCGAACCTCCGCCTTCGCGGCGTCGATGCGAATCTCGCTCGCGACGCAGTAGCGCATCTGCGGCATCGTCAGGCGCCCAGACTGCCTGAGGGTCGGTGCAACCTCGTCAGATGGTTGCGATGCCGCTAAGGGGACGGGTGGAGATGACGGCAACTTGACGCTCGGGGCGGAGCCGCTTGGGGCACTCTGACCACCAGTGGCTGTGCCCCCGCTGCCGCTCCGATTGGAGTTCGACAAAGCGATGGCGACGACCGCTATCAGGCCCAAGACAGCCCAGCCCCAACCGGCGGCGGATTTGGTAGATGACGGGGTCACCGGCGGCGGCGAATAGTGAGGCGCTTGAGACGAGGAGCGACCCGCTGGTGCTCTAGCGTTTCCGGCAGGTGCGGATGTCCCCCTGAGGGTTGCGAGGACTGCCTCGTTGGGCGATGCAACCCTTGACGACGGTCCGGATCTGGGAGGCGTCCCTACCGAAGGGGTCGCCGAATAGGTAGGGGTCGGCGCTCGGCCTTTCATTCGGTCGATCAGTCCATCGTTGGGCGCTGCCTGGAAAGCGACCTGCGAGCCCCCGGCCAGGCGCCGTTTTGCCTCCGCCTCCGAGATACGCGAAAGCTGGTTGGCAGTTGCCACCGTGATGGCCAGATGCGAGTACTTGAATCGGTTGTTCAAATACGGCGGCTCCATGAGCCCGACGACACTGACCCACTGCCCCACCCAGGACGCCGTGGGCTTGGGCTTCACCACTGCCAATCCCTCTGACCACAAAGAGATCTTGAAGATCCTGCCGCGCCAGGGTCCGAAGTTGATGAAGATGTACGGCTTGCGACCTTTGGTCTGGTCTTCTTTCACCTCGACAATCTGTCCAATCACCTCAACTTTGTCGCCGACACTGCGCAGACATGCTGCGTAGTCCAGAGCAGAAAGTACCGCGTAAGCGCCGATGTATCCCGCCTGCTCCGCGCTTCGGGTTGGCGCACCCTTGAGGACGATGGAAACCGGCGGAATCTTTCGGCCTGCAAAGAAGTCGCCCGCGTCCGGCGCGTCGGCCATCGGCGATTTGCACACCGCGGCAAAGTTCTTCGCCTCCGCGGACACGGCGGCGTTCGCGGACAGGAGAGCGAAGGCAGCCGACGACCCGGGGTCCGCGAAATCGGTGGCCCTGAAGACAATGGCATCGACTTCAGAGTTGGTCTTTTGCCAGACTGATGGATCCGTTCGGAGCGCCTTGAGCGCCAGGCCCAGGGAGATGAAGGAGAAACGGTCGAGATTCGCATCGAACGGATTAGTCGCCTTTCGCTGAGGGTGCTGAAAGTTAACGTGACCGAGCTCAGCGCTTCCGAGATCCCTGATGCCGCTGACGAACATGCCGTCATAGTCGATGAGTTGGACGGTCGAGCCTCCGCGCGAGACCATGATGTTTCCGGGCTGCAAGTCACCGTGCGCAATCCCTTGACCCTCAAGGTACACCGCCATCGCGCTCAACGCGTCTGAGAGCTTTGTCAGCGCCGACGCGTTTCTGTGATTGGCCTCAAGAAACTCCCCCAGGGTCTCGCCGTCGGCCCACGCCATCTTGACGATGGGGTATGACGCACCATCGACCTTGATTCCGTGCGGCTGGAACTCAAACGCGACGAAGTACGGGGACCTCAAACCATTGAGCCGCTGGGAGATCGCCGAGTACCGCCGCTCAAGCGCCTTGGACTCGCGATGGAAGCAACGAACAGCGTACTTCTTGGAGCCGGATTGGACTGTGTAGGTCAGCGCGAAGCCGCCGCTTATCGCGAGTGGGAGCCCCAGACCGCTCTTGGCGAGAGTTCCTGACTTGAGTTCCGGGTCCGCGAGCAGCTTCGAGTGGAGCTGAAAGGCCAGGTTGTACTGTTCAAGCGTCGGGTACGGCATCGGCGCTACTCGATGGTGCGAACGAAAGTACGAGCAGCGTCGAGTCGTCTACGCGCAGCTCTTTTGCGCTCCGCTCTGCGACCACGAGGTCACACAGTTGCTGTTCCGACTTGATCG
>Ga0307515_10025076_pt1 | contig 10341 bp, 11 predicted proteins | sample 17_EM_MG_FD_194513 | JGI IMG/M metagenome (GOLD analysis project Ga0307515, IMG submission 194513) | Populus trichocarpa ectomycorrhiza microbial communities from riparian zone in the Pacific Northwest, United States - 17_EM | ecosystem: Host-associated > Plants > Roots > Unclassified | place...
TTATATGCTTTTGGCCAGGTGCCGGGTTCTACTCTTTCTTCCAAAACTATGATCAAACGTGCATTCCCACCTCCACTTGTCAGGACCAGATCCTCAATATTGACTGTGGGTCTGACGTCCATATTTACCAACTATCGACGGTCGCTACCACTTTTCCACTCAGCGTGGAACAATGGCCGATTATTAATTTTGCTGACAATCGTAACGGGTAAGTTTCAAGCTATTATTTTGGAAGCTGAACCAACCAAGTATGTTAGGTTCCAATCTACCGTCACTGCATGGTACCAGGATTCTCTCCTGCACTAACAAGGACGCGTTTCTCGTTCGACTTTGTCTCTTCTTAAACGGCCCTCGAGTCCATTGTCGCTCCTTCTTTTATTTTTGTTTCCTTGCCATTATTTATGTAGGGCCGGGCTTAGCCTGAATAAAGGAAAAATCTTTTGCAGGCTTGCGAACATCGGGCGGCGCCTATTTGAGCTGTAGGTCATCGCATTAATTGTCCCCAACCCTTTCTGCTCGGTTTCATTCAAAATAGGGAAACAATACGCTTCCAGACCGGGGCAAGTACAGCACTCATCAGCTTAAATAGTACAGGTCTCAGCGGAAATGTGGACAACGGAGACCCAAAATCATATGGAAGGATAAATCCACGTCCATGGGTCGCTAGCTTTCCGTACATGCGGCATAATAGTTCCGCTCCAAATAATGTGGCCCTGCCGTCTCAAATCTCGCTCTCTGAGTAATGCTACTTTGTCATCTCAAAGTCCTGCCGACCCAGGACAGAAACGCAGACCACTATGAACCATCCCCCCTGGATAATCGCGGCTGGCTTTGGCCTTCTGCCCTCCCCAAACGATCATGCGACCTACAAATAATTAATCAGTCAAGCCCAAGCCTGCGAATACAGCATTGTAGCCTTGCGTCCCGGAACTTGTACCGCTTCGCACTTACTATTCGAACGTACGAGCCCAAAAGGGGGCACCTACGAGCCACTAGATGACTAGCCACAGGGTGTATCACGCCTGTACCTCACTATGAGAACTTCCCTTGTCTCATAGACAGCCAGAGCCGCGCTTCATTTGGAGCACCAGCAGTATAATCATGATGTCAGACTATCAGATCAGAGGCCTCGCAACTGGGTTTTGCAAGTGAAATACCCAGGTTTTAATGCCCATGCCAGCTACACCACGGCTTTGTGTACGAGTTTCTAATTGGATAGCTTAGGTGACGTGAACGGCAGTGGCTCAACAGAGTTTTACCACCTTGTTCATGTGAGCAATCGAGAAGCTCTTAACCCTGGTCGGCTTGGCGTGGAAAGCACTACTTATGTGTCGTCAATGTGGCTATGTACGTGGTTTATCCAGAGCAGAGCTCCAGAACCATAGCGACGAAGATCACATTGATCTCTCCTGCCTATTTTATGATGCGTGTCTGCTACTATTTTTCCGCTTAATCATGTTTGTTCGCCCTCCGCTACTCTTCAAAGAACGTACAAAGTTATTTTTCATCCTATACGGCGACAGACCCCTTTCTCGATGAGGTTCTGACCATGGGCGACTTGAAAATATCAAGGCACAGAACAAGACCTCACCTCCCTTGTCCCAGCAAACACCGTAACGATACGGCGCGGCACGAGTCTGGGTGGTTTACAAAGCATTTCCAACTCCGCGCAGCAACCAACAAGACCGGCACGTCTGCTGAGCCGAATTACCTCGTTTCAGAAATAGGGCAGAACCTCCATCTTCAACCCTAATGCCTCTCCATCCTGTTCCCAATTCAGTCTCGGATCGACCTTGAGTCACGCCTTTTATTGTGTATTCCCTTTATTCCCTTGCCTCCGATTACGGCTCCCAACGATCTCCCTGTGCCTATGTATTATGCGGTACGAATCCCTGTAACCCATCGGTACATGTTCTCTAGTCTGAATCTCGATCTGGACGCATCTGTCCATGTGTTTCTCCTCCTTTTCCGCTGCTCATCCTTGTTTATCCCTTTAACGGTATCCTCGAGATGACATTTCCTGAATACTCCCCACTTCCCGGTTGCTTTCCTGACAGATATTAAATTCAAATCCTAGATCCTGGACAATTTCACGACGCTCGATGCCTTTCACAAGTTATCGTATCGGAGGGTTTTTAATCGTGCACTCCCTGAAGGACTGTTGGTTATTGTGGTCATCATATCACTACAACGGTGGCGTTGCATATCCCCTGAATAACCAACCGGCCACGCCCCGTAGCTACGAAATCTTCTTTCAGGTATGATTATCTGTGACTATTCGATACTATTATCTATATTGTTCGACCGCATGTGTAATAGACGACCATTTTGTGAACTTAAGTGTTTGTAGAGAGGGCCCCAACAAACACGAGTATTTTCGCTGTATTATCAGTCTCATGGAAATTCCAATACGAGGTGCATCGCTGCGACTCGACTCACGTTCCCACATTCCCCTCTTTCAACGTCGGGACATTTGTACACACGCGGTCCCGGAAGGTGAAGGTGACTGAAGGCGTCTTGATCTTGGTGGGTGGTCTAAGTGGACGAGGTTCGTCCAAGTGCTCGGATTTTATCCAAATTTGAGACGCCTAATCACTGTTAAGTTCAAGGCGCGCTCTCCCATTATACTCACTACCCCTGAAGGGCTCCATTTTGATCGCCGCGTATAGGTAGCAGAGGATATCGAGTGGCGTTTTCGGTTTGTGCGCCAGCAATCCGATTATGATGAATCTCAAAGGGGTAGCTGACTGGTGGGTAATAGGTATTCCTGTGTTTGTTTTACCGCTCCACCTAGTCTTCTCTCTTTGCTAATCAGGTACTCGAATTCTGTCCTGTAGGGCAATCCTGGCGGCAGCTGCAAACTGAGTCGTAGCAGTCACTGGCGTTATAGTGGCCTCATCAGCCATAGATAGCCAAATATTCTCAAGAGAGATGTTACCGAAATGGTTCTCTATTATATTACCAATTCTATGGAGTGGCCATCCAGGGGATAGGGCCACGAACCTTGAGCTCGTGGAGCAAAAGACATATATATATGCGGATTGTGACCTATTTATCTATTTTGACTATTCTCAGATTATGAAAATGAAAGCGGTCAGAGACCAAAAGCGTCGCTTCAAACAACATGCCGTGAGCCCCTCCAGTCGTCTACACAGCCAGAACCATTGCAATATGTAACTTTCTTCAACTCATCGCCTTGGAACAGACCCTGGTCTCTCCAGCGTGCACGAAGAAACTGTAAATGTGAAAATTTGTCAATACGTGTGAGGTAGTATGTGATTTAAACAAAAGAGTGGTCATAAATACACATGAGGATACTACTTGTGACAAGAGATAGCGGAGAGGCGAGCCAGGGTTAGAGAGAGAGAACGCAGGTGGAGAAAACAAAGCAATGAGTATTTGAATGGCGTGCAATGATTTTTTCGCGGACACTCCATCCCGCCAAGTCCACCACTGTTTCCAGGCAATACAAAGCGTCTCCGTCATGCCCGCGCTTCCAGCTAACTCATTTCCAATGACACCTGACGTCGGGACCCCGTGTGTCACCGCGAAGGTTCTCCTTTGGGTTTTCCATTGGGCCAGGGGCCGCTTGGTCCCGTCCACAGCCTACTACTCATGCCAACAACAAAGGAATCGTGGCAGCTCGAAGCGGAAGGATAAATGTGGAGTCGCCGCCATCCGGCCCTTCGACGGCTTCCTGACGTGCGGCTTCGTTTGCCGATTTGTCGCGGGCTCGGGCTACTCGCCCTGACGAGTTGATGCTATACATGCCGTGCAGTGAACTTGAGGTTATCAGCAAGATGAGCACAAGGGTTAGGGTCCACCACCCGTGGTGTCCGCGCATGAGTGGTCGATGTCGTGACTGTCTGAGACAACCATGGTGTAGAGGGCGTAGGTACGGCGGTGGTTGGAGGTAGAATGGATTGGGCTCAGAGATCGGCCAACTTGTCTCATAAGAGTGAGTATGGTGGCCCACGCCGATATTCGGTGATGGGGGTGGTGTGATAACGATTGTTGGTACCGTTAGAGTATCCATTGGTACGTGCTTCTCCTCGTCAAAAGAGTCTGGCGGTGCAGGCCACGCATATCGAAACCTCGACAAACTGCCCATCATGATGCGGGGGTCCGAACGAGTGGGGAGGAAATGCGGCTATATGGCACTGGTTACCTACGTCCCACTCCCGAGTGTGCCACTGCTTCGCGCAGGGTCTTTAGCTGAAGCACCAGGGCTGAAGCAATTGAAACTGGGCAAGGAGCCGGAAGCTGTACAGAAGAGGAGGAGCGCACTTCAGTGGCCGTATGTCAGTACATTTGGTGAGACCTTTATCTAATGGCGGAGCGGAGGCTTAAGTTTACTGCGTCCTATCTAGAGAACGGTGACGGAAGTAGGCTCCAGTAAGGCCACATAATACTGTGGGTCAAAGTGGAGCCCACTGATGAGCATTGTTCTAGCCCTGGAAGGGCTCGTTATGAACGCCTCATTTGAAGGGTTTACGAGATTGTTTTTGTGGCGCGCGAAGAGTAATCCCATTTGCACAGAGTTTAGTACAGATGAGAAGCAACTGGCGGGAGGAATAGAACAAGAAGGTCCCCGGGAACCCCTTACGATTAACTGAGTTTTTTCGCTGTGAGCGCCAGGTGGGCGCTATGTTCGTCGTAAGGGTTCTTGGATAAGGGAATCTCTCTCCATAGATCGGGCGTGAGGAACGCGTATGTTTTTGTGATCTGGAAACCATGAAGGAGGGCATGAGATTCCAATCCAGGACCACCAGATGGATTCTGGCGATGAGAATGGTACTCACAGCAGCGAAAGTAGCCTTCAAGAAGTTACCCATGGTCGCGGTGCTCCCCTTTGATTGAGTATAGACGTCTTGTACACCCGCGAGCTGGAGAAGCCTCTTCGATGCCGGGGCAGCGACAATACCAGTACCCCGTGGGGCAGGGATGAGACGGCACATGACCGAACCAACCTTACCAGAGACCTTGCTGGGTACAGTGTGCGGCTCACCGAGAGCAGCACCCCAGTAGCCTCGTCGGACAGGGATGACAGAGAGCTTGGCGAGGATGATGGCTCCACGAATGGCGGTAGCGACTTCTTTTGCGCACTTGACACCAAGACCGACATGACCATCAGAATCACCAATGGCGACGAAGGCCTTGAACCGGGTACGCTGACCGGCTCGAGTCTGCTTCTGGACAGGCATGATCTTCATAACCTCATCCTTGAGCTTGGGAAGGAAGAAGTCGACGATCTGGAACTCCTTAACAGGAAGAGAGAACAAGTAGATTTCCTCCATTGACTTGATCTTGCCGTCCTTGACCAGTCGTCCAAGCTTCGTCACTGGTTGCCTATGAGATTGCACAAGATTACTATCGTTGCCGATTGGCGGAAAAGATGTGAGCGTACCACTCCTTCTCCTCATCTCGTTTACCTCCTCGCCGAGGGCGGCGACCACGTCCACGGTCACGTCCACGACCGAATCCACCACGTCCACGTCCAGCATCGGCCATTGTGTATTTTTATTGACAGAGCTTCTTGAAGGGGAAATATCGGGACTGCGCCTATAATATTGCAGAAATTGGGACTACGGTAAGCCCGAAGGTTAATCTGAAAGGAGAAAGAGGGCATATACGTACAAGTGCAAGTCTTATGAGCTGAGGAAGGAGGAGATCGGGACAAGGATTAGAGTTTCGAGTCGTTGTTTGGGCTTATTTGGCTCGTGAGTTGACTTCCACTTCACATTTATCATATGACCTCTGATGTTTGCTTCATCTTAAGAGCTTCTGTTTTGTTGCACTTTCTCTGTCAGACAACTGGAAAATCATTCGCAAGCTGCAAAGGGAGCGAAGTCGACTAACTTGTCGTTAACAACCTTCACAACCAGCTCAGGTCGCATCCTTTCAAAACAAACGGATTAGATATGCATAGGTTTCTAGAGCAGGACTGGATTAACGCCATTCGCCTAAATAGTCCATGGTGATGCAAATAATAGATACAAAATATAGTGTAGAAAAACTGTGGCTGCACACACCAAGGCGTATTTTCCCTTAGACGCGATCTAATCGCGTCGCTCTGAATAGTAGCCCGGCTTTGCGTACACCTTCGCCGTCTCGTAGCTTGGCTCTTCAAAGTACGTCTCCGCCGTCTCATAGCTCGCCTTCGCATAATGCCGCTTCTCTCTCTCATAGCCTGGCTCTTCATAGTATGTCTTCGCCGAGTCGTAGCTCGCCTCTGTATAATGGGCCTTCGCCAACTCGTGGCTCGCCTCCGAATAACCCCGCTTTCCCCTCTCATGACCAATTGTTGAATAATCCGGCGGAGCCATGTCGTGGCTCTCCCGGTCCATATGCGCAGACCACTCCGAACCATCGCCTCTAGACAGTCGTTGGTACGTGTCAGCCCTCGACTTCCTGCGTTGGAATCTCCTCCACCAAAACATCGCACAGCCCGTGATAGTGGCGATCAAGCCCAGCGCCCCGATGACAGTAGCAATGATAACGCCTTTTTTGTGCGCCAGGTAGAAACTCTTGGCGCCAAACCGATCGGGGTCCTTGAATTTGAACCTGCGACCGACAATCTGATCCTCTGGAGGCGGGTTCTTTGGGTCGTAGCAGTACTTTTTGAAACAGCCCGAGCAAATATCAGATCGCGGGGTGACGGGGTTGGTCTTGAGCCGTGCACGGTCGATGGCAGCGCATTGGAGACAGGTTCCATATGCAGGATCAGCACCCAGCTGACCATCCATGAATCCATCGGTGGTGCTCGCTTTTGCCTGGCTGAGGAATCGGGAAGTATGCCACGACGCATATTGAAGTCTGAAGGTTTTAGTACTGAGGGGTGATAAGCACATGGTTGTTGAGGGCGAGTAAGCGGGCTTACTTGGTAACGGGGTCACTGCCATCGGCCGGAGGAGCGTTGGGAATGTAAATCATGAGAGGGAACTCTGGAGGATTCTGCGTGGGGTCACAGCCAAAGAATGTGGTACGAAGACTGAGACCGAGACGGCGAATGTCGGACAGGTTATCGGGAACAGGTGGGAACCTTTGGGCGACGGCGGCGGTGACTTCCGTTGTACGATTGCGAGTTGCAAACACCGATATACCTCTGAGGGTGCACGGTCGGTATTAGAAATCGGGAGACGATCGAAAATGAAACGTACGTCGGCCAATTATTTGCGTCGTCGGCGCTTCCGTCAATGGCGACTATAACATCGAGGTTTCGGGCCTTGATAAGTAAAGGACCAATAGGTATGTTCTCTCTATTTGTAGATCCATCGTTAAGCTCGATCCATTTTGATTCAGAATCCTGGAAAATACCCGGGTTGATACCCTGGAAGGGCTGAAAGGCGAATTGAGGGGTTATTCAAGCAGGGGAAGGGTAGGGACACACATTGGGGTAGTTCGCAACGTCATTGGCACGGGTTGTCACCATTCTCAACATCCGCCTGAGAAGATTGAGCAACGCATTGCTGTCATCTGGATCAAACCCGTCGAGCTTGTCTTCGACAACAGAAAAGATTTGCTAGAAGGGTGGGTTAATGTCAGATATAAGGTGTAATGGAGTAAGAATACGGACATCGAACAAGCTACTGCTTGTGCCAAAGATGAACGAGGTCTGGTCAAACTCGGTAACACAAGCAGTAGAGTTGAGGGGTTTCCCGTTAATCAAGCGAGTACCCAAAAACTGTACGTCGACGAATGCGGACAGATCGGGATCATAGCTCCCCATTTCCCAAGGCGTGAACTCGTACTGAGTCGAATTCAAGAAAAGCACGGTATCCGGCGGCAACTTGGTAAACCCTGGAGGGCGTACGTTGGTCACGATAATCGGTAGAGGAAACTCGCGCTTCTGGAAGGTCGGGACGTTCTTCATGTCGGACCAAAGAATGCCCGAGCCGTGCGAGGTGTCATTGGTGAAGAAGTTATCTCCTGTGGTGATCGTATCTATTGTTTTGAGATCTCCAAGTCCAGATAGGAAGTGATACGACAATGCGCGCGCCCAAATATCCGTCAACGACGTGTCCAGCCCAGTTCGGGCCTTGTTGCCAACGCCCCAAAGAAGACTCCTGGGGAGAGGTGAATACACCTGAGATGGTAAATGATAAATATAGCGACGCACCCGAAGAAGAATTCGTTTTTGTCGCTAAAGGGGTTGATTCCATGCGGGAGAAACAAATGCTTATCAAGGAACCAACCGTTGAGAACTCCGCCATTGTCTATATTGCCCAATACAAGGTCGTTCATCTCCGGGAAGTCGTGGAAGAGCATCGATGAGACGAGCCAGCTCCCACCACTGAGGCCTGTCAGGTAGCTGGACACTTGCAATAGTCCGCCCGTGCCCTTCTCCTTTGCCGTTTTGTCGCGTGCATCAAGGCCGGATATGACGCCAGCACCATACTGTGATGCACTGCAATAGCAACAACGAAAAGATTAGCGCGTTGTTGACGTGCCGGATGCCTCATGGGAACGCACCGGTATCCACCACCACTCGCCGCGATGCCGATTACGGGGAGACCAGAACCATTATTTGCGGTTATGCCCAGCTTGTTGAGGTCATAGCCCAGGTTGCTGCCGTCCCCTACCCAGTCTCGCCACGCATCCGGGAAGAGCTTGCGGCGCTCAGCCAAATAGCGGACCTCGCTGGGGCTGAGGGTCTGATTCGAAGCAACAGGTTGTCGTAATAGCGTCTGGGGGCATTGCTGATTCGTCTTTGGTGCGTACGATCCCGGATTCTTCTTCGAACTCGAACTGGGCAAGACCGCGAGCACCCAGGTGATGAGCAAAAAGATAGAGACAGTCATAGAGAAATAAGTGGAGGATAGATGAGCCGAACGGGGCTTTTTGAGAAGAAAGGGGTCTAGCCATGGCTTCCGAACCCGAACCCTAGCGGACTTTTACAAGCAGTGATAGCGGATTCTGCGATACCAAACGGGCATTGCGGTACTGCCATGAGGGAGTGCCGTGAGACACTCGACCCTCGGCAGTCGTGGGCTCAACAAAAAATGTATAGCCTGCTTTATGTCGTTCTCTTAGCCTTGGCCTCTGAACATTGTTTTTGCCCCCACGAATGTGTCGTGAGTTGTGAACGATCATGCTTGTACTTTTTAATAGCCCGCCTGCCCATTCGTACCGATCCATACGCGCCGTCGGCAGAAGCCGACCCTGACCAGCTGATCACGGTCACCTCGGCTCACCGTAAACGATATCCCCGAAACTTGGCAGGGGTCATTCGACACCAGCCACACGGGTAATGGTAATGTATAATAGCGAGCAGGCAGAACAGATGTAGTTCTGCCTCCAGGAGCGAAGAGATAATGCCAAACTGTACCTTGCAATAGACACGGACTAAGAGCTCGGCTTTGGATTACCGTCACATCGCTCGACTGTATTTCATACAGCCCGATTATCGCGATACGGAGTTTTGGAAACTACTCTGTAATCGCGTATATAGTTCTGCCGATGCAGGATGACAGCTGACTCAGGACATCTCTTCTAGACAGTTGCTGATTGGTGGCAGATCTCAGTTGTGTTGGAACCACTCCCTCCAACCAAAGCGTCGCGATGCTAGAATAACGTCGGTCTTGTGCGCTATGTAGGGAGCGTTGATACTAAACGTACCAAGGTCCTTGAACTTGAACCTAGCAATCTGACCCTCCCTCATGATGTTGGCGGCTATGACTCATCACAGGGTTCACTCGGCTAGTTTACGTATGTTATTTTGGCTCTTGTCTGTTGTCCCCTGCGGGATAGGTGACGTAGCTAGGAGAACGTATATATTTTATAGCGTAGCGCACGACTAGGTGGGGAGCTCCTCACGGTTCTCCCTCACCTCTACGTACGTTAGGTAAGCTACACTATTCATATTATATAATTCTTCCTCCCCTCTTCGCGCGCTAGGTCTTCCACACTGGGAGCAGGTGTGGGTCGTAGCAGTATTTTTAAAACAGGTCGGGCAAATATCCGATCGTAGGGTGTGAGGTTAGTCCTAGGCCTTGTAAAATAAATGACAGCGCATTGGAAACAGTCTTGTATGAGGGTCAGCACTGAGTTGGAAGGCCCATCAAATGTGGCGGCTTTTGCCTTGCCTGACTGAGATTGCTATCCGCCAGAAGAACCCTGGGGATGTAAATCAGAGACGTAACTCTGCAATATGCTCCTTGGGGTCACGACCGAAAGTTTTCCGCTGTGGTGATCGTGCTTGTTGCACCAACTGGTTCCGCCGCATTTTCCAGTTCCGCTTGATGACATGTGTCTAGCCATTATAGGGGCGGTGTAACTGATCACCGAGAGACCCGCGGCCCTATACACCGCCGCCAGCCCCCTTTCCCTCGCCCTGGCTCC
>Ga0307515_10025077_pt1 | contig 10340 bp, 8 predicted proteins | sample 17_EM_MG_FD_194513 | JGI IMG/M metagenome (GOLD analysis project Ga0307515, IMG submission 194513) | Populus trichocarpa ectomycorrhiza microbial communities from riparian zone in the Pacific Northwest, United States - 17_EM | ecosystem: Host-associated > Plants > Roots > Unclassified | place...
TTGTCATTTCTTTTCTTATAAATCCCATCTCTTTTCTGTGTTTTGGGATTGGTACTAAACTAAATTTGTTCATAGCCCCCTTCATTTTGGTTTGGACTTCTCCTTTTCTATTCTCAGTTTCATCGCTTGCTCTTGGAACCGGTCTTGCATGACATGCTAACAGTGAAGATGAAATTATGATGCTGTTGTATTATATGTGGAGATTTATATTTTTTTTGTGTGCGCGATCTTTTCCTGCATTTCTTTATTGGTTTACTTCTGTTTCATAGTAGTTCTCTTTGATCTCAAATGGTTAAAAAATAGCAATCCCCTGTGGTTGTAATTTTTTTTCTTCCAAGTCTAATTTTTCCATCATCAGCTGTTGGACAATATGGTTTATGGAGATAATATTGTCTGCCTTCATCTTTTTCTATTCAAGCTGATGGTATTTAATTTACTTTTTCTGGACTTTGAATTGCTGTATTTTAGTAAGCATGGACTGTTAGATCCTAATCTCAGACATTCTGTTGCAGCAAGCTAGGGCAACAACTATACCGATGGATATGTTTGCATCAAGTATTCAATCTTCAAGAGGTTCTGATTATGCTTCATCTTTCCTTGGAACCCAATCAATGCCCTCAAGATTTGATAGTACTGTATCATCCACTGGCAATCCAGCCATCTCCCAGTCAGAGGTGTGTAAGGAATATCTGCTGAATTTTGAATTAGGTGACTTTATGTATTTGTGCCTGAATATTTTATGAGCATTTTAATTTGTTACTCTCTTAAAGAAAAAGATTAAGGTAAGGGACACAGAATTTCTCTGTGATGAATCTCTGAATAGATTTATGGAGAATCATGGACCTCTGAATTCCAGGCTTCTATAGCCACATCAACTTTGTATGCTTGATTTGCAAGATTAGATTAGACTGCATACATGGGATTAAATTTCAATTTTAAGTACAATCAAGTTAATTGATTTTGATATAACTATAATATGTCAATGTGATGTAAATTGGTTTTGATAAACTATAATTCATAAAAACTTTGCTTTATGGTGTTCATATGATCGATTGGTCCTGTATTGGCTGTTTGGCATCTAGCGTATTATTGTTACATGCCCCACCTATATACATGTCACATTGCAGTGCTAAGAACCTCATAGGTGAAATGCAACAAAGCTAATTTTTCTTCATTTGTACTCGTGAATGCTCAGATTCCGAGCCGGGTTGCTTTTTCTCTACCTATGTCATATTCACCGACACTGCCCAGTGCTAATATTGTCCCACAAACCACACTTCCCCAGCATCCGTCAACTAATTTGCACAATCAGTCTATTGTTTCCTTGGAAGAGCTGGCCAATTTGACTGGCTATCCTGCTATGCCTCGGAACTATGCTCGTAATCCATCTGCTTTTCAGCAAGCTTATCAAGATAGCACTGTGTTCCATGATTCCCTGTCAAACATGGGCTACAGCCACGCACAATACAAAACAGGTGTTTCCAGGAGCAATTTGCCCTTGTCTGATGTGAACATTTCTGGTTATGGAGGTTTAGGGATCCCTGCCAACTTTCCTGGAGCCGTTTTGCAAGCTGCTGCCCCTACTGGTTCTGCAGGTGGCTATGATATTTTCCATTCTCAGTATCAAGAGAGAAATAATTTCACCACACGTCAACAGGTAATGGTAATAGGGTTCCCTCTGTTTTTGTATGAACATTCATTTTGCTTTGTCATGTGACTTGTGGAAGCTCTTTACACTATCTTCAGTACTTAAAAGAGATTTCTTTAATTTATTGACCTTCGCTTTTGTAATTCTTTCTATTAAAAAAAAAACAGAATGATGGCTCTTCAAGAACGATGGCAGCCCTCCTAGACAACGGATATTTGAGTTTGACTGGACAGAGTCAACCGCTTTCTGAATATCCACAAGGTCAGCAGCAGCGCTCACATGATCATAGGTCCCTATTGCACACACGTAATTATCAACAAGGTCAGCAGCTCTCACAGGATTACGGTGCTCCATTTCATCATGCAAATGCTTATCATTCTCAAGCCGGAATTCGACCAGAACAACCACGCCAGAGCCTTAGTGACCTTAGTAGTTCTCAAGGGCCAGCACCCGAGCAATTACAACATCTCTGGCAGCAGAGCTACTTATCATCTAATTGATCACACCACTTTGAATGAACAGCTGCTGATGGTTTCTGTAGCTCCTTTTGTGGCGAGTTAAAAAGCGGCAAATTAGGTTGTTTTTTGCAGTTAAAAGTTAATCGACGGTTTGGCTCTGTCCAATTTGTAAATACTTTAAACAGGTTTATCCAATGCCTCAGTTTTGAGATGCAGCACCGCACCCAAGTATTTTACCAAATTGATTGTGGCATAATGTCTTAAGTTTTGAGATGTAGCTTTGCTAATGTGTATCTCCTCAATGCGAAAGTACCACACGTCTGCTTCATGCTATTAGTTAGAAAAATGATTCAATGGCGTTATGCTTTACAAGCATAATTCACCTCACCTCTCCATGCTGTTAAAAATACAGGGGAAAAAAAAGAGTTCTCTATCTGATAGTTTCCTCGAAATTGAGAGCAAGTTATCATGGAAGTCTTCGTGTGTGCATCATATAATTAATTTAAGACTTCCCGAAATGATTTTTGTGGTAGCGGTGGTGGTTTAAAGTATTTTTTAAAATAAATATTTTTAATATCAGCAAATCAAAACAATATAAAAACATAAAAAAAAGATTATTTTAAATGAAATTTTTTTTTAAATTTCTGAAAATACAGTGCAAACTGCATTCCCAAACACTCCCAAATTTACTCTGGGAGTCGATTGACATGAAGGGCATGCCAGTTGGGAGGTAGGCAGGGCGAGGAATGCATATAAACTAGTTAATTACAAGGTTGGTGCCACTTAACCTCCTCCTAAACATGATCATTCTTTTGGCTCCATGCAATAAATTTATTCGTGCATAATGTGCTACTTAAGCTCAGAAACCGAGCACAGTTCCTGTGTATTCTTTTTGTTTATGAATGGCTGGAGCTGCAGACCTAACATTCCCTTCTCTTGGATCTGAAAGAATCATGGATCGAAGCCAAGGCTCGGAGAAGGTTAATAACCACAGACCGAGCATAGAAGCAATCCTTATGGCCCCAAAATTGCCCAAGGCAGTTCCACCAGTTTCTTCAGCACCGGATGGTGAAACTATGATCAGGCGTCCTCGTGGCAGGCCAGCTGGCTCAAAAAATAAGCCAAAACCTCCTATTATTGTCACTCGAGATAGTGCAAACGCACTCCGCGCCCATGCAATGGAGGTGAGCTCTGGCTGTGATGTGTGTGAGAGTTTAGCTAACTTTGCAAGAAGGAAGCAGCGTGGAATATCTGTACTTAGTGGGAGTGGTTGTGTAACCAATGTTACCCTAAGACAACCAACTTCATCTGGGGCAATTGTAACCCTTCATGGGCGTTTTGAGATACTCTCACTGCTAGGATCTGTCTTGCCCCCACCTGCTCCGCAGGGGATCACGGGACTAACTATCTACTTGGCAGGGGCTCAAGGGCAGGTTGTTGGTGGAGGTGTAGTTGGTGCGCTCATTGCTTCGGGCCCTGTAGTAATCATGGCTGCATCATTCATGAAGGCAACTTTTGATCGTTTGCCACTGGATGACGATGAAATAACTGCTGCTGTGCAGAATCAGCATTACCAAAATGGTCGTCACCATCACCTTGATATTTCAGATTTGTACGGAATGCCGCAGAACTTGCTTACCAATGGTGCTGTGACCCCTGAGATTTACTCTTGGACACCAGGGCGAACCATGTCAAAATCCTAGTTAGCAGCACATCTTCTAGTCTCTCAAATTGGCAAATCATAATATTAATCAATGTTGTGTCATTTCACTAATGTTTTCGGGCTTCCTTGTAAGATTAGCTACCTGTTTTACCTGGCATGAACTCTTTATTTTCCATCAATCTAGAGTTCCTTCAAAACACAGTGCAAGGTTCGTGTGTGTGTGTGTGTGTAGAGAGAGGGAGATTCGTTTGGACACGCCTTTAAAATATGGCCTTGTGTTTGAATCAAAGAAAACATGCAAATCAGTGATGATCATTAAAATCTTAAGAAGCTAATTCATCGTTGGTGATTTTAACTGTTCTTTGTTTCACTGGAGTTCAACCACCAGTATCAGAACGCATCCTTGTTACTCGAAAGAACCCATTTCAAGTCATGATATAATTCGCTAGAAACAACAATCTTAAATGGTTCATAACAATCCTGTTCCATCGCCTTTAATACCCATCCCAAATCATCAGATTCATGGTAGATTTCTTTGGATGGTGCAGCCTTCCCCCAGAAACCAATTCATGAACTTCTCCATTAACTTCAATCGAACTACATCCAGGTTCTTTGTCTATCTGCTTTTCTTTCAAAGAAAACCTTTGCTGCATTGCTTCGTCCAAATGACAGCATAAACATTCGACAGAAGTACAAAACTTGAGCTCTTTTTTGGATTCAACTCACTCAGTCACGTGCTTCGCTGCTCGTTTCGCCATCTCAATTTTTCCGTAATTCCTGCAGAGGAGAGTAAAGGCCCCCCCATATAACGGCACCTGGATTTACAGGCATGCTTCTTATCAGCTCTTCTGTCTCTTCGAGGAGTCCAGCTCGGTCTAGAACATCAACATACAGCTATAATGCTCTATCGATAGTTCGATCTTGATTGTTTTTGTCATTAACAAGAAATAGTCCGTTTCTCTGTCCACCATACCACCGTGATTACAAGCCGTCAAGACACCTAGGAAACTGACATGATCCGGTTTGCAATTTGAAGACTCAAGCATTGAAAATAATTGGACCGCTTCATTCTCACGGCCATTCATAGCTAGGCCTAAAAGTAGGGAATTCCAACATAACAATGCTTTCTTGGGGGCGCTCTCGAACACTTGGAGAGCCTTATCAATGCTTCCACACTTGGAGCACCGTCTATAATTGCTGTAACAATAATAGCATTCAACGCAAAGTTGTTCTTCCCTATATAATCATGAATCCATTCTCCCTGTCCAAGTGCTCCTAAGCAAGCACAGGCATTTAACAAGCTCACCATTGTAACAAGCTCACTTGGCTTAGTCCTCTCCTCTTTCATTCTTCTAAACAGATCCGTTGCCTCAAAGAACCTTCCTTTCCCGACATACCTACGAATCACAGAATTCCATGACACGGTACTCCTCAGCACCATATTGTCAAACAACCTCCAATAGACTTATCAATCTCTCTGCATTTAGTAAGTCCTGTAATCATTGTACTCCACGTAACAACATCAAACCCATAGCTCCATCAAATATTTTTTCCCCGCTTCACTCAAAAACCCACAATTTACAGCTTGTATATTGTATGAACTGATTCGCACAAACTTTTTTTTACCTTCCGCCACCTGTATTTGACGAAAACCATATATTTTGGGTTATTACCTGTGAGCTGTGGGCTTGACTTTCTGTGACTCTGAGATCCACACCAATAATTTGGGTTTTTCTTGCCCACTTATTTCTTTGAGTGGGCTTTTGGGAAGTCCGAAAGTGGCACCCAACCGCTTTTTTTCTGGGGGAGAGGATGGACCGGTAAACTAATTTATAATCCTCAATATTTATCAGTGTTTTTATTTTAGTCACTCAATCTCAAAACTTATTTCTTAGTCCCTAATATCTTACAATTCGATGACATTATTGGGTGGGGACTCTTTGATTATAGCACAAAATATTAGAATCTATCGTTAGAGAGTTCCTTCTTCAAATGATATTATAAAATGACGGGATTTTATCTTCATTTTTTCCAAATATATTCTTAATTTTGAGGTGCGTAGCATGTAGCATGTGTATGTTTTAAGATTAATCCACATTAAAAAGATAAATTTGTGATAGCTATAGCAATTATTATCAAGCAATAATGCTTGTTCTTTTAAATATTTTTACTTCAAATTGTCCCCATCAAACACATGCCCACTTAAAATAATCTAGCAAGAGAGCAACGATCAAGAAGTGGCTTTATTTGCACTAAAAAAAATTTAAGTCTAGGAGTATATTATATAGTAGTACCACATAATGTATCCAATTGGTCAAAAGTGCAGCCTCGGGATAGAGTTTTGGACGGCTCGCCTTTTGTTTTTGAGGAGCAATTTTAGTTATTTTCTTAACATTTTTAACAATGGTCCCCTTCCTTGCAAATTTAAATATAAAATTTTGTTGGAATGGTGGTTCATATGAACGTTTGGTATTAGTGGCCATCAAATGCTAAACACTAGTAGATGATTGTCGACGCCACCATTTACACGTTAATTAGGAGACGATGATTTTTATTTTTTATAAGTATAAAAGACACATTTCTTTTTAAGAAACGCATTTTAAAATTAAAAAAATCACTGTATAGTTCGAGATGAACAATATCTCTTGAAATGATCTAATATGTACGTCTTGAGGCAAGTCATAACCAATTTAGGGTTATGATTAGTTTGAGGTTAAAAATTGGAATTAAGGAATTACGTGTTGAGGATCGATATAAAAAAGTGATATAAATTGTTATGATGTTTGGTGATATTGTAAAAAGCTATTTATAATAATGAGGTTCAATAATTTTTTTAATTAATATCAAAATCAAATATAATAAATAAATAACAAATAATGGCTAATGGTAGAAGCCAATTGTAGTTTTTTAATGAAATAAATATTGAAATTAAAAAATGATATGTACAAATTCTAAAATTCCTCTCAGGTTATTTTTTCCCTCGCCCTCCTAGCATCAAGTGTTAACCCTCTCTCCCCAACAAAACTATCAAACAAAGCTGACTCTTTAAAATCGAATCCCCTCCGATCCAAAATCAAAAACAATTCAGGCTAAAAAATAATATTTAAGAGAAGAAAAGGGAGTTGTTAGAGCTCTTCACGAGATTAGGAATAAAACTTAGTTGTGATCGGTTTGTCCTGCATGGTTTTTCTTGGGAGCTGACCGTGAGTCTACTCTACTCTTTTCTTTTCTTTTTGAAGTTTTTTCCCTGCGTGGTTGCTTAAAAATCTTGCTTCGGCTTTTCTGCTCGGCATCAATATACGACGACGCGTTACCTGAGATGGGCACGCTATGCCTTAAGCACCACTCTTTACAGTCAGGGAATCATTATCTATTTCCATGTCGAAGTGAAAAATTCGACAGGTTTGTGTCACCGAGAAGAATAAGAAATGAAAGGCACATTCTCTCCATGTAGTTGGCAGTCTTGATCAATAACAACCCAACAAGAAACTGTAGCAAATACTTTAACCCAACCAAAAAGCAGAGAGAATACTTGAGTATCACTCACCCCACTTCGGGAGATCCAGGCTCGATCATCCCACATAAGGTCAGTTGTGCAGTGCCAGATTGATCACAAAAACATGCAGCACATAATATATATCAAAGAAATTGACTGGATCCAATCCAAGTTCGACCTGTGCTCTCATTATTTATAAGACAGTGAAAGAAGAAGCATAAACTTAAAAAAAAATATTAAGACAAATTAAAGGCAAGATGTATACATCATCGTCATCATTACAACCATCACTTGCTAGCCCACAAACCAAATCTAAATTCCAAAACGATTCTCTCCCTTTACTTCTTTTTCAACCTTCTTCTCACCTTTTCCCTCCTTTGTTGTTCCATCTCTTGCTTGCACCCTCCTCTACACCCATGTCTCCTTTCTCAAGTCTTCCTCTACACCCACATAGAGCTACTCTTTCTCTCTCAAGAGTACTGTACTTATTCCACAAGATATATATTTTCATAAAGCACAAAGGATGCAAAATCTTATTTTCTCAACAAGATCATTGATGCGCGCTTCTGTAGTTTAAGATTTATTTCCTTCTTTTCCCTTTACTTGCTTTGAATAAAGGGTAAGCTGATTGGATAAATACATCATAGAAGAGAAAGAAGGAGAAGGAGGAGAAGAAGAAGAAGAAGAAGAGGGCTTGGGGTTTAAGCCCATGGGTGGCAGAGTCATCTACTCCCTGATGTTTTTCTTACTCGGTCTCTTCCTTTCTTCAGGTGATGATTTGCTTTGTATGATTGGAATGACTCTATTGCAGAAAAATTGTGTTTCACAACTTCGTTTCCATCAGACCAGGGAAGCAACAATTTCACATTTTCGATTTATAAATACATTACTGATTTTTTTTTCTTTTCGATTTATAAATACATTACTGATTTTCTTAATTTCTTGTTAACTCAAGCATACATGATATATTTCAATTAGATTTCAGAAACATTATGGAGATTTATTTTTTATTAATCAATCGAATATACATACATACATACATACATATATATAGACACACACACACACACACATATATATAGTGCCTTTGCTGTGAGTTTTATCTCCTCATTCAAGTTCTTGTTTTATTAATTCTGTTCTTTGGAGCCAAGCTTTCGCTACTTTTTTTACATGTTGGAAGCAGAAATATTTGATAGCTTTCTTCCATGTGGTTTTAGCCCTCTTTTTGAAAATGATGCTTCTTTCTTCACACATGATTCGTTCCTATCCATTGGGCTATAGTCTATTGTACGAAGTAGATTTTTCAAATTTCCAATCATGGTTCTTATTCAATTTCAAAGCTTGTCCTTCCTTTTTTTTCTTGTCAATTATTAAACATGGTGGCCTACTCCAGTTGGACACTCTTGCTGCACTGTAAATTACCATTCTACTTGTGACTTTAGGCTAGTCGGTGAATTTTGGAACCATGCACATAATAATATCTTGATGTTAAGTCTGAAATAGTGTGTGAACAGAACTAAAAATCTCGACGATTCCAAGGAAAGCTTGATTTTACTCTTGATTTGAAATCCAGGTTCAAGTGTTGCAGAAATGTTAGCAGATGAGAATAGTAGACAGGCAGACCATGGAACAAAACAAGTTGTCGTGGATGCGAGTTCTATTTCCAGTACCCGAAAGGACATCACCACCCCGATAACAACTGTTCCCACAATAATTCCCACCACTCCCACTGCTTCAACTCCAGTAATAAACCCAAATTCTGAGCCTGATTCCACATCGCCTGCTACCATGACACCAATGGTAACCCCAACCTCAACGGCATCCCCTGTATCTCCCGGAGCTAGCTGGTGTATCGCTAGCCAAAGTGCATCACCAACAGCGTTACAAGTTGCTTTGGACTATGCTTGTGGCTATGGTGGTGCTGATTGCTCAGCAATTCAGCCAAGTGGAAGCTGTTACAATCCAAATACTCTCCGTGATCATGCCTCTTATGCATTCAACAGCTATTATCAGAAGAATCCAGTGCCCAGTAGCTGTAATTTTGGAGGAACTGCTGTTACTACTAGCACCAATCCAAGTAAGTTAGGTCCTTTATTGTGCCGTATCCACTCATTCTCTATGTTGCATATTCATTCATTATATGAGATTAGTTATAACTTAGTCCCCGTATTTTATCAGAATTAATTAATTAGCACTCGTGGTTTCACAAATTAAATATTTAATCCTTGTATTTTTTTTAAAAAAAATCATCTATAGCTTAATCATTTTCGTTCATTTTATGCTATTTTTCAATTTATTTTTATTTAAAAGATTGAAAAAAGAAAGATAATAAGTGGATGATATCAAAATATTAATGAGAAAATACAGCATTTTTTGGTCAATAAAACTACTAAATTAAGTATATTCAATAGTGGTCAAAGAACTATTTAATAAGTTTTAATATCAAAAAAATTTATAATACTCAAGAAAAAATAAGTGAAATCCTATTAGCTATTTTATAAAAACAAAATTTATACTATTGGGATTAATTATTACTTTATATATATAAACAACAGGAGTATAATTAACTCTTCATTACATCCAACCATATATATTAAAAAAAAAAATTCCTACGAGTAGATTTGGGTTAGAAATCAACAATGGGAGTTGGTAAAACTTACCACAGCTAGTTAATTGATTGACCAGTTAATCCAACTTCCTTTTTGAAACTAATGCTTGGAGTCTCAGTTTTCTCTTCTATGTTCACACTTTACAGTGAAGTTTTTAATTTTCCCTTTTAATTAACACCTGAATTTCTGTCTTTTTTTATTATTATTTTATGAATGATCAATGGTAAATTCCAGGTCACACACTTGTAAGTCTACCTTTTCCACTCATTTGTAAGTATCGGTCGTAAAGGTTTCAGGGGATTCGGCTTCTTTATTCCTTATTCTGAACAAAAAAAGAAAGAAAGAAAGAAAAAGCAGTGCCTTTCTTTTATTTATGCTTAATTTCCCATGTTCAAGTTCTTATTAGAACAGTGCTTCACTCTGTTAATGAACAAAAAAGCTGCGCTCTCATTTACTTGTTCTTTTT
>Ga0307515_10025079_pt1 | contig 10340 bp, 6 predicted proteins | sample 17_EM_MG_FD_194513 | JGI IMG/M metagenome (GOLD analysis project Ga0307515, IMG submission 194513) | Populus trichocarpa ectomycorrhiza microbial communities from riparian zone in the Pacific Northwest, United States - 17_EM | ecosystem: Host-associated > Plants > Roots > Unclassified | place...
CGAGCTCACCTGGTTACCCTGTGTTACATCAATGATTAATAACGCTCGTAATGAAAACATTGTCTGCAGGTTTTGATGGGGTTGAGATCCATGGGGGTTATGGTTACCTTATTGATCAATTCTTAAAGGATGGGATCAATGACAGAATAGATGAGTATGGTGGATCAATGGAAAACCGTTGCAGATTCTTAATTCAGGTGATTCAGGCAGTAGTCTCAGCTGTCGGCGCAGAAAGAGTAGCTTTCCGAACGTCCCCTGCAGTAGATCACAATGATGCCACAGACTCTGATCCACTCAACTTAGGCCTTTCAGTGATTGAGAGAATTAACAAACTCCAGCTACAGGTGGGCTCAAAACTCACCTACCTCCACGTCCAAAGAGAGTTAGGCAGACCTGGCACCGAAGATGTGGTGGCGCAAACGACCAGGACTTGGAGGAGGGCATATCAGGGTACCTTCATATGCAGTGGTGGGTTCACTAGGGAGCTGGGAACACAAGCTGTAGCTGAAGGTGACGCAGATTTGGTATCCTACGGTAGAGATTTTATCTCAAACCCAGACTTAGTATTGAGATTGAAGCTTAATGCACCCCTGAATAAGTATATCAGGGAGACTTTCTACACCCACGATCCTGTTGTTGGGTACACAGATTACCCTTTCCTGAGCAAAGCAAGTGGATGACTGGCACCACTCTCACACCTTTGAATATTGAAGTGAATTATAAGTTTCTGTCCGCAGAAGATGATAATTGAATTAAATAAAAATAACCTAAAAGATTTGGTGTTTCCACCGTAGTCACGGAAACAGTGCTATGATTTTTATTTTTCAGTACTTTATTTTATTTTATTTTTCAATTGGGTCCTTTATCATTGTGTTTATTGAGAATTAGTCTTTGTATTTTGTTTCTCATTGCTTTCTACGAGACTTTGTAGTCCCAGCAAAACATCTTGCTATTGGATTGGTTTTTGAATTTGGAAAAATCTATTTGATTTTATGATTCGCACAAAATTAAAAGTTAAAGGACTAAAATTGAAAACGAATAAGAAAACCATGTTATAGAAAAGAAAAAATTTGTCCTTACGTTTATTTGCTAAATTTTGCTTTGGGGTTTTGTCAAAGTTTCTTTTTAGTTCTTGTAGTTTCGAGATCAAATGTTTTAGTTCAAGATTTTATTTTGTTCCCATCTTGGCCCTGGTTTGAGAGAGGAAAATAGTCATAAAAAAAACTAAGTAAAGAGAAAGTTATCAGTTAATCAAATATCAACTATGAAAAAAGTAGTTATTGATGTCAACGAGTTTCTTTTAACAAGAAGAGTTTCATTAAGGTGTTCTTTGACATTCATTTTGTCTGTGAAAAAGTATTTCGAGGCTTGAAATGTTTTTTGAAATCGAGTTGATTCTGTATTTTGAGATTGATTTTTTAAGTCTAAGACCACAAATGAGTTTTTAAGGTCTTGAGTGTTTTTTAAGTGTTTTTAGATAAAATATTGGTTGGAAAATGGGATAATCTTGAAAAATAAATAAATTAGAAAACTCAACCTCGAATCAACTCAATATTAAAAGATGAAATCGATATAAAACAACATTTAATTAAAAAAACAAAATGAAAACGAGTCCAAGAAACTCGCGACACAAGTCATGTATGTCATCATATTTAATAAATTTTTTTATCCTTGATATTATTTTTCATTTAATTATACCATAAGAAAAACACTTGATATTTTTTTTGTATTGAATAACATATTTTTTTGAAGAACAAAAAATGATGATAGCCACGTAGGGATGGGAAGGCAAAGGTAGATTATATATTGAAAACAAAAGATTAATTGCATTCTTTAAGGTTTGATTTAAGAAACAAAAATTGATCATCGATAATAAAAGGTGAAATTGTATTTCTTAAAAAATATTAAGGGACATAAAAAGCATCAAACAAAGAAAAGTAAATAATAGCCTGAATGTTGTGGATTAATTAACCCGTTAAACTCGTCACCCTGTAAAGAATTCAATTGGATTCAATGATTTGTTTTCTCAATTTTTTTAAAAACCAAACATAAAAATATAGTCCAACCTCATGGGTCTAGGCATTAAAACAAAATAGCTCAGCTAGCACGTTTGAGCCTTTTTTTTTTTCAATAAAAGGGAGCTTTTTATATATAAAAAAGACAACACACAACACGTTGTTTGCTTTCTGTAGATTTCGGCAACCATGAGTCGCTGAAAAATCAAGGTTTCTATTTCTTTTTCATTTTAAAACTCAATTCCAATCTATTGTTGACTCAAAACACCTTGATAATACCCTAAACACCTTGATAATCCATGCCCACAATAAACCCAAAAAATCAAATTCAACCCGAAGCCAAAATCATTCGCACGATCAGATCTAGCTTCTCGAAGAAAGGAGAAGGAAAAAAAACACTAATAATCATCAACAACAATAAATTTCTCTTTTTAAGTCAAAATCTAGTGACCTTTTCTCTCTTCTGACAAAAATAAGGGAATGAAAAATGAGAAAAATGATCTTTGACACCAAAATTAAATTTAGAAAAACTAAAGCGACTGTCTACCTAATAGGTAAAAAAAATAAGGAACTAAAATAAACTTTTCAATTGAAATTCTAAGATGTCGTCTGTTTTATATGTGCTTTGTATTTTAATCCTCTATCTTTCAATTCAACCCTTCCTTAAAAAAAATAAAATTGGATGCTAATTTGGGCTAAAAAGGACTTAATTGTGTAAAGAAAAAGTTTGAGGACCAAATTAAAATTTTTAAAAAAATTCATTATTTCAATCTATAATAATTTGTGAAAGTAAACAATAAATGTTGCTATAATGAAAACACAACAAGGCTTAGTGTTTGTTGATTTTCTATAAAAACAAACAGTCTCTTACGTACATCAAATTATATATTACTCTTAATATCACTGCCAGAAGAGTATAACATGCTCTTGTAAGAAGGAGCTCTTCGAAGATTAATATGTTTTCGGTGATATCATCATCGTTGTGAAAAGTTTAAGAAAGAATTGACTAGCAGTTTCTTGTACAAGGGGAGAGCTGCTATAGCCAAAATTTTAATTATTAATTAGCTAAAATTCAAGATTATTGGTTGATATTGACTTGAGGCATGATATATATAGCTAGAAAAATGGAAGGTCCTAAAAGGTTTGGAAGTTTTTAATTAATAACACCCTTCATTTTTAATTAACAGTTTTGCATCCCAAAAATTAATTATTTTCTTATTCTTCCTCAATCCTAAATTTCTGATTCCAACCTTAGACGTCGGCCTCGGGTGTTAAAGTGAACAATGAGAAAATATTAACCTTTGGACCTTCATTTCAGGTCAGCCAATAAAGCATCTCTTCTGTTCACATCAAAATCTCTAGACGATCATCGATCCATTTACCTACTGCTGATGTTTAAAATCAGGTATATACTCTTTATGTATGGAGAATTCTAACGAGTCCATATCTAGGGTTTCAAAGAGAAAACCCATGTGAAATGCCTCAGGTATCAATTCGGTACCAGTCCACTTGTATATTGAAGCACACTAATTAAGACCAGACCTTCACACAGGTATTGACCGATGGAGGGCAGAATAAATTAAGCAAGCAATATGTGTGTGTGTGTGTGTGGAACAAGGACTGCGCATGGACCCTTAAGTCTTTGATCTATATGCATAATATTCTTAATTGTTAGGCCATTTAAATACTATTTACACGGAATTTGCATCGATCTAAGCCTATGTGGATTCCACTTGAATCACTAATAAGCTTTGTCAAAGCCCCAGAATTGGCCTGTCAAAGTTTGCCAGTACTTGGCTCAAGTCAAAACGTCTTAGTGCGCTCGAGGTCGATCTTCCACGCTTTGATTGCTTTCTTTTTGCAGCAAAGATGGTTGACCGTTCTTAGGGTTTGTACAGGTTTGGACTTTGGATATTGGCTAGCGAGATTAATAATAAAAAAAAAGAGCTTAAATTCAGTGATTCGTTTGCAAATTTGAGAGAGAATTGGATCTTCTAGCAATGAAGGGTTTTTTTTTTTTTATTGTAGCTACTAATGATGTTCATGCTCTCGGCAATCGCACGAGTGTGAGATCATGCTTGCATGGCATGTGATATCGCACGAGCATTAACTAAAAAATTAAGATGACAGTCAAATAATTTATAACCCTATCAACAGGATATTCAAAACTAGGTAAAGCAGATTCAAATCCTAATGATAATATAATGGGATACATGTATGTATGTATGTATGTATGTATGTATGTTTGATGTATAACATTATTAAGCCTTAGGTTGATATATATAAGAATCATCTCACAATAAAAATATTTAATTCTCATATAATTACGACTATAAAGACTCGATATAGTCAATTATCAAGTTAATTGAATATATTCAAAGAATATGGGAGTTAATTGAATGAATTCAAAGAAAATAAATGTTTTTGAATAATATAAAATCATTTATTTATCTTTATCTAACAAATTCACCAATTGGTTGTTTGACAATAAAGGTTAATTTATCTAACATTTTTTTTTTTAGGGTTGTGGTTGGTATCCTGATCCTCTGAACGCAATTTGATTGTTTTCTTAGAAGCCCAGTTCTTAAATATAGCTTAATATCTCCTTGAATTAGTTACTCGCACAATAATTTTCTTAATATCAGGGATATTGTTCTTCTCTGGTGACCATATTCTTCTGCAACTGTAATGGCCACTCACCTGTAAAAACAGGAGTTGACTAACTGTGCCGGAAGAAAAAGAAAGAAAAAAAACGAGAAGAAGAATTAAGACAAATTAATTCGAAACTTATCCCATTTTCTTTCATGAGAAAATGACCAAACTTTTTCAAATTCTCCGTCCCACAAGCAAATTGAATCTATTCTGTGATTTGCTGCTTTCAACTTGAGAAAGTTGGGCAAAACCCCATTAGCAAAGCTTGCTGTCATGTTCTTCGACGTATCTACATGCTAAGTCAAACTTGGCAATATATAAATATATGTGCACGTATATATAATCATCTCTACTACCTGCTTATGTATTAATACAGTTAAATACGATGCTCAAATCTTCAATGTCTAACACCTTCATTCTCTGCAACTTTACGCGGCCTCATATTAGCCATTGATTGATTACATTCTTTCTTCTTTTTCGTGTAAATTCGAGGGATCTGGTAGCTTTTAGTGTGCTTCATTTGCTGGTGAAGAAAAGGTCTCTTTGTAGGCTGTGCTCTGTGGTTCATTTTCTTTGTTTGTAGACAAGGTATTGCTATCTTAACATTCTTAAGTTGTTTTCTTTCAGTGTTTCTTGTCCTCGATGGACTATATATCTCTCTTGCATTCATCTTGTCTGGGTTTTGGACAGAGGTGCTCATGATCTAGGGACTTGAGTTTGACATAGATTGTACTAGAAGTCTTTTCTTTGTCTATTTTTACATTAATTAATCTCTTGGGATTTGAATTGTTAGTTAATGAGCTTTATTTATTTTCTTCTTTTAGAAAATACAAATTTCGTTTTCAGTTTTTCTGGGATCTTGTTTAATGCCAGAGAGATTAGACTAAGAGTGCGTAGCTAGGGAATACCAAAAACGCAGGGTTAGCCCTTTTATATGGCATCAAAACCGGTTTTAAATTCAAAAATAAATTTTAAAAAATAAAAAAATATATATTTTTTTAATATATTTTAAATAAAATCATCATCGCAAGCTTATTTAACAAAATAAAAAATTAACAGGAATGTTATTAAATTTATGTAATAATGATACTGTATTAATATAAACGTTTAGACCGTGTGACCATGGATGCCCTTCTCATGGGGTGCTTCTCTTGCGCTTTTTTGCTACATTTCCATTCATTCATGTAAATATAATACGAAGGCACAGGATCGTCACTACACAAACTTCAACCAACACCATCGACATAATTTCTTCATTGCCTTCTTGCCTGGTCTTTCCTTGCTCTTTTTGGACCAGAGTTATTCTGAGCTTTTCTTTGGCTACAACGCTGAAATTCTAACACTTTGTGCTGTTTGGTTGGCAGAAAATCAAGTCTGGTGTTAATTTGAAGCATATTTTCAATACAGTCGAGTTTAAATGCTTAAAAGTTGGACATTAAGTATGAATAATGGTTTAAGTTCCATGTATGTTAATTTGATTGCTTTTGCAGGTAAACATTCATTTTAATTGAAATCAAGATATTGGCTTAATCCAGAATTCGACAATGAAAAGTGGGGATGACTTGGAAGGGATGCTTAGTGATTATGTTGGAGGGAAGGCCAAGTCCAAGTTACATAGGATTCCCTCAGCTAGGCTTGTTACAGCTCTTACTTGTCTCCAATTTGCTTTTGCAATTTATGCAACTTTCTTACTATACTACATGAGCCCTACAATAGATTTAAGATCCAAACCAGACTTTACCTGGGCTACCAGAATCGCACAGCAATGGAAGCAATTTATTATCCCACCCCACGTTCTTGGTCGATACCAAGAAGCTGCTTCTCTTGTCAGAGCAGAGATCCAACCAATCAATCCATCACAAGTTTGCGAGCATGAAAAGATTGATTTCCAGCAGAAGAAGTCAAATGATTCTCAAATGATTAAGTTGAAGAGAGAGCTGTATGATGAGGTATTGGATTTTCAAAGTAAGTCCATTGGCACAGAAACACTGTCTGAGCTAATGGCAATGAATTCTAAGTGGGATTTGCGAGGTCCCAGTAAGGCAAAGGTCACAGTGATCTTAAACCATTTCAAGAGAAAGACACTTTGCGCACAGCTTGATTCTCTGCTTCACCAGACACTTCCTTTCCACCATGTTTGGGTACTTTCATTTGGGAGCCCGAATGAGCTCTCACTAAAGCGAATTGTAGACAGCTATAATGATTCAAGAATCAGTTTCGTTACTTCTAGCTACGATTTCAAGTATTATGGAAGGTTCCAAATGGCTTTACAAACCGAAGCCGATCTTCTATATATCGTTGATGATGACATGATTCCAGGCAGGAAAATGCTACAGATATTATCGCACGTAGCAGGGACGGAAAAATACAAGAACTCAGTTTTGGGCAGCATAGGAAGGATTTTGCCTTTTAGGCAAAAGGACTTCACATTCCCTAGCTACAGAAAGTTCCGGTCCAAAGAGGCAGGGCTCTATTTGCCTGATCCTGCTTATGATATAACAGTTAATAAAATTGTGCAGGTGGATTTTCTTTCCAGTTCATGGTTTTTATCTGCAGAGCTTGTTAAGACACTATTCGTTGAGGCACCTATGACCTTCAAGACAGGAGAAGATCTGCATCTTAGGTATGACCATTCTTACTACATTTCAATTTTTTGTTTTATTTTGATCACTTGTATTCGGTAGTTAAAATTAAAAAAAAAAGAAAGTGATGGGTTCCTGTAAACTTTGATCTCTAGGAGTCACCCCGCTTTCTTCACATTAATAACAATATTGGTTTAAGCTAGTATAACAACTTTTATAAAACATTCATGCAAGTATTATTGAGCTTTTATTGAGTTGGTAACCTGTTCAGTAGTACATTGGCAAGCATTTGAAGTTTTATACTTAAAATCAGCTTTTTTATTAGATGCAATGAGTTTTCAATACAAGAATCTTCATAGAACAGCCTTCCCTTTTTAAAGATGTGGCCAACTTTTCTTCTGTTAGTCACTATCCTGAACTTTGTTAATATAATATTTTCCACTTCGAGATGATGCTCTGTATCCTGTTTCCACCACTGGTATTTCTGTATCCACTAATCTGTCTACATGTTTAATTTGATAAATGAAATGAAAATAACTGTGTTGGAATTAGCACTTCCCTTTTGAGATTCTCTGTAGCACTATCTGCGCATTATGGAGGAATAGTTTGGTTAGGACATGGGAGTAAGTTCAAGTGTACCGTCAGTGAAGGTTGGAGGAGGGTGCACCAATACATCAGTTATGGTTTATTATTTTTTAGCTTTTGGAAATGTGCAAATGGTTTCCAAAGCTGAAGCCATGGTTATCCATGTAGTTTTAAGTCATTTAACTGCTATAACCATTACCAAAATAACAAGTGATGGTAAAAATGGTATATCATGATAGTTGATTGTGGAAGAATGGCAAGTTTTCTCAATATGAGAGAAAAGTGGTTCTCTGGATATCCAACTTCTTCTCTTTTTTCTTTTTCTTTTTCCTTTTGATTTACTATTCTTTTGTCTTCCTGATTGAGCTTCTAATGTTATGATTTTTATCCAACATATGCAGCTACCAGCTTCAGAAGTACAGGAATGCTGGTTCATTTGTGCTTCCAGTTGATCCAAACGATAAGGAAACATGGGGTGATAGTGAGCACAGGCTTGCTTATGTTTCTGAAACCACTGTAATTTTCAAGGACATTGTTCAAGTCCGAGATGATCAGTGGTGGAAAGCACTGTCTGCTGGTTATGTGACTCAGTGGGCAGCAATGCACCCTCAAAAAATAGATGCACTCTTTTATGCCCACTCGGTCGATGAAGTTAAAGCACTTGCACCACTTCTTGAAAGGTTCAGGTCAACTGCTGGCAAGAAGGCATACATTGCTATCTCTGGAGGCAGTTTTTGCCCTTGTGAAGATGCTGCAACTGCTCTTAATTGGCCTAAAGTGGTTTGCGAAGAGAGAAGATTCAGGATATTTGATTTGGCGGTTGGGGCACAGTCAGATATATCAGACTCGGAAGTGCCAGTGATGCAGGCAGTGTACTCGAGTATGAAAGGATTGATCAAAATTCACAATCCCAGTGTGGTGATCACAGTGAATGACATTGATCCTAATGTGAAGAAAGCCTTGAAAATGGCGACAGAGACTAATGTTAATGGCACAACGATGGTTCTTCTTCCAAGGCCCTCTATATCAAAGGTTCTTTGGATGGCTGATCTAAGATCAACTGCTTTGCCAAGTAAGGATGCATCCTCTCTTTCTGCCCTTGAAATTATGATCTATATTGTGGAACCTTTCTTTTTATGGATATGACTGACCATACACTTAATTTGTCGATGCAGACTGGAATAAAATGCGGATTTCTGTCAACATAATCACCCAAAACCGTGCCCCTTCCTTAACAAGACTTCTTGAATCTCTCAGCAATGCTTATTATTTGGGGGATGAAATCCCCATCAGCTTCAACATGGACAGTAAAGTTGATGAGGAAACTATAAGATTGGTGAACTCATTCGATTGGCCTCATGGTCCTAAGACCCTCAGAAGAAGAATCATCCATGGAGGCCTAATTCGAGCAGTCAGTGAAAGTTGGTACCCTTCTTCTGATGATGATTATGGCCTCCTACTCGAGGATGATATTGAAGTCTCTCCATTCTACTATCTGTGGATGAAATATGCTCTTCTGGCCTACCACTATGATCCTCAAGTGTCACTGCCTGAGCTCTCCTCCATCTCGCTTTACACACCTAGATTGGTGGAGGTGGTGAAAGAAAGGCCTAAATGGAATGCAACTGAGTTCTTCAAGGGGATCCATCCTAACACACCTTATCTCCACCAACTACCTTGCAGTTGGGGTGCAATGTTCTTCCCTAAACAATGGAGAGAATTCTATGTTTACATGAACATGAGGTTCACTGAAGACGCCAAGGCAAACCCAGTTCAGATTCCAAAGTCAAGAACAAATGGATGGCAAGCTTCATGGAAGAAGTTCCTCATTGACATGATGTACCTCAGAGGATATGTTAGTCTCTATCCCAACTTTCCAAACCAGGCAAGCTTTTCAACTAATCACATGGAACCAGGGGCTCACATTAGTGCAAAGGACAACGTTGTTAAGCATGACAAGACAGATTTTGAGGTGCCTCTATTGAAGGAAGATTTTACTTTCCTTTTGCCTGAAGGAAAGTTGCCTCCAGCATCCAAATTGCCATCACTTAACTTGTTCAACCAGCCTGTTTCGCTTAAGGGTCTAAAAGCAGCTGGAGCTAAGTTGGGTCAAGACGTACTCAGATGCGACAATGCCACAGAAATTGTGAGTGTGGATCATGAAACAGGTCTGCCTACGCAATGCTCAAAATTCTGATGACTGAAGATTTAGGTGATTGATTAAAAAAAATTTCTTCTTTTTAAACCTTTGTAATATTCTTCTTAGCTTTATAGTTTGTCTATAGTCCATACACAAGATTATTTGAGCTTTCCAGTGGAGGAAACAGTTGGATTCGAAGTAGGACTGCAGTTTCTTCCTTTATTGGATTTCCCATCAATGGTTCAATTTCAGTAGCCCTTGTTATCGGCCTTGATTTTGATCGGTAATGACATCTTAAATTTCTTTCCAAACATGGAAGACAATAACCCTCTGGAATTGGGCCGGGCTTCTGAAGCCAACTAGTTC
>Ga0307515_10025080_pt1 | contig 10340 bp, 7 predicted proteins | sample 17_EM_MG_FD_194513 | JGI IMG/M metagenome (GOLD analysis project Ga0307515, IMG submission 194513) | Populus trichocarpa ectomycorrhiza microbial communities from riparian zone in the Pacific Northwest, United States - 17_EM | ecosystem: Host-associated > Plants > Roots > Unclassified | place...
CTTTGTTATTATATGGACAATTAATATGGATCTTCCAAGCAAAATCATTCTCCTAGTAGAAATGAAAGCTTATAGAAGAACCAAAAGGGACCAGCTCATGAGTGTTTGGTGTATTCTAAGGATTTACTTCCCTCTTAAATCAAAATAAGATCACCCATTTAAGGTTATTAGGGCAGCCAAAGCGAACACCTATCAATTCCATGACATGTTTGGTAAAATCTACACCATATTTGGCACTTAGATCACCTTAAGATGCATAATCCTACGAGGGAATGTAAGTTTATTTTTGAAATAAAAATATTGTATCTTTGATATGCATTTTCTATCTATAAATCTCTAGTCTCGGATTGACACATTCTCCATGTGATGCCTAAGAGTCTCTCACTAACTCGCTGGAGGTTGATCATAGATCCCCTATTCTCATAAAATAACCACTCTCTAGTGAGGGGCTCCTCTGTGCCATATGACAATGCTAAGGAATGCAATTAACATACTCTCTAATGGGGGGACTCCCAAGCCCTTATGCCATCACCATAGAGGCTTCAAACCTCCTACTCTTCAGTGAAACATTTCTCCAATCGAGGGCTTCCAAGCCTCACGTCATTGCTAGGGAAGCCACATGCCTCCCACTCTAGTGCAACCACTCTTTAGTAGAGGGGTTTCTAAGCCCTATATCATTGCAAAAAAGGCCACAGATCTCCCACTCTAGTGTGATCTCTTCTTAGTTAAGGCTTTCCAGCCTCATACCATCGACTAGAAGGCCATAAGCCCCCCCTCTCTAGCATGATCTTGGATTAGTACAAGGCTTTTAGGCTTCATATTATTACAGGGAACAACCTTTATGGAATTCCCTTTGCCCTTTAGAAATTTTTCTAAATATAAACTCACCCTCCTTGGTTTTCCACTAGCCCTTTAAAAAAAAATTTAAGTATGGAGTCCTATATATCTCAGTTTACTCTCATAGAATTTTTTCTATGTATGAGATCCTCCATGATTCTCCTATACATACTTATAAATTTCTTCAATACAATGCATGCCTCTACACACGAGTTCTTTTTTAATAACCTTGAGGTTTTCACCCCTCTTCTCATATGAAAAAAATTTAACGAACTCGTCATGGTAACCAGATTTTTTTATAAGTCTTTGTAGATCAATATCACAAAGATTTAGAGGGTTTCTGATAAACCCAAATAAAATGGGCCCAAAAAACCCCTCTAAAGGCGGGGAAAAAGCTATAAAAAAACACTCAATGACATTGGACTCAGGCACCTTGCTCGAGCTCAGCTCTCAGGGGCATGGGCTTGGGCAAAATCCCGAGCCCATGCAAGGCATGCACCCATGGGCAGGGAGCATGGTCACACGCTTAACTTCCCATACAGGGCATACACCCATGTAAGGCATGACACGCCCAACTAGGCATGATGTCACTCCTAACATCAAGGGTGCTAGGCATACACCTCAGCACCCTTATAAACTCAAGCCATCACGCCTAAGTCCAACATATTTTCGTCCAAACAGCGTGTCTGGACCAATTTTTCATATCTAATAGGTTCGAGCACCTTGGTCGAGCCCAACACTCCCTTGAGAATTTTTTCAGGACTCCATACAAGTCCCTCAATATTTTACATTAATCATGTACGTATTATTTTGAGTAGAATACAACTCAAAATATCATAAGGGTAAAATTACACTTCAACATTTTCTCTCTACAAAAGGACAAGACTCATAGGCTATAAATACATCATGAATCATTTAAACCAAAGGTTCACAATCTCTTTATTCTTAACATGTTCAGCATATATATTTTCATAATATATCTCTCTAAAATATCATTACACCTTTTCTCTCTATAAAGTTACTGACTTTACCATCAGAGAGTTTCCATATCCATCAAATAAAACCTTTTACAAGTGTCATAACACATTTCTAGATTATTCCTTAAACTCAATTTTTTCTTCCAAAATAAAAAATAAAATAAAGGCTGGCAACATGAAGAAAACAGGTCGATAAGGATTCTAAAAAAAACATAAAAATTGAGCTATAATTTTGGATGAAATTTGAAGTCTACTTGTACCCCATTATACCCAAGACAAAAGAAATAATGTAGATTCAAGGTTAAATTAAATGATTATTAGACGAATCTGCATAAAAAATATGTTTAAAGACATAATTAGATTTTTAATAGGTCAATTTAAAGTTTAATTATGTTTATGAATTAATTTGGGTCTAATTGAAGGATTCAATCAGGTGCAAGGACTTAATTATTCTTTAAATAAGTCAAATTAATTTTATTAAAAGTTTAATTGGTGAAAATTAAGTGTGGAACCCCAATTTGGGCTTAATTATGAAAATTGGAATTTTAGGATATCAAATTTGATTTTTACCTAGTCAATTGATTGAAATCAAGGGCTAAATCACAAAAACATCAGAGTTTTAGGGTCAATTAGGGGTTAAATTAAAAAATTTCACAGCCAAAGACCAATCAGCAAAAGACATCGAACTATAGGGACCCAATTGAATGAATTCAGGGGTGAAATTGAAAAAAATTTAAAGTTTAATGGTCAATTAGGGGCTAAATTAATGAAATCCAAGACCATGGACCAAAATGAAAAAGGCATCAAGATCTAGGGTTGAACTTGAAGTTTGCTAGGGGCTGAAATGCACAAAATTAAAAATTTGAAGCCAATTATGGATGTAATTGAGAGAAATCAGAAATTGAAGGACCACATTGAACTTTATTAAAACGGCGCTGTTTTGGTTATTGTTCATCTTCTTCTTCAATTTTCTCTGAAATGATAGTTCGGGAGAGCTACTTTGTAAGTGCATTTAATGCCTCTAATCTCCACCAAATTTAACAACATATGCACCAAAATGATCACCTGACATTTCTCTACACTCGGGTATGGTCTGTTCTGGCCGATTGATACCACAACAAGCCATGACGCTGGCTTAAAGAGGCCAACTCAGGAAACCTTCAACTGTTAAATTTAACAATTCATGATGTCTACTTTGAGCCAACGGTTGAAATCTTTCCCAGATGAATCAAGGGTCGAAATTTTTTCCTAAATGAAAAAAAGATTGCGCTCTTGCAACCCCTATAAATAGTGATGGATTTCATGGACTGAGGATCAAGAAATTTGGGTCCAAAGTTGGCGAAAAATCAGCTTCCCTACCAGTTTTTCTGCCATTATTTTCTTTTCCTTTCTCCGCCGTTCCAGCCACTAACCGCCATCACCTCCTGCTTGTCCACCACCATTTTCCCCACAAGCCGCCAGCACAAGTCATCTCCACATTAGGAATCATTACGCTAACTTTTCTTTCTCCTCCGCCAGTTTTTCTTCTTTCTCCAGCACCGACAACAGTGAACCGTCATGCTAGCTCCTCTATGAATGACTTTCATCAGCTTCGCGTTGACCTCCCAGACCAGCAACTCCTTCTCCTCCTCATCCTCCTCCTCATCCTCCTCCTCCTCCTCCTCCTCCTCTTTTTCTTCAGGTTCCACTGTTTTTGAACAGTGGAACGTGAAATATAATTCATGCCTTGTTCATGCAACCCAGTCACTGGGTTGGGCCAATGACTGAGTTGTGCTGGGGTGGACCTGTCTCAGCCCAGCCTAGATGGTTGGGCCAAGTCCTTCCTAGTCCAAAAAAAAGAAAAGATTTGTTGGTAGACATCGGCCCAACCCCCTTTTTGGGTCGATCTCGGCCAAACCAGGATGGGCTTGGCCTATATAGTTGGGTCAAACCCAGGCCAATATATTTAATAATAATATAATTATAATAATATAATGATAATTTATTATATATAAAAAAATTAAAAAATCCTTTCAAAAGATTATGATTTTTTCACATGTATTTTTACCAATTTTGCATAACATCGGACTGTATATTTACACTATAAGATACAGATCCGATATTAAAATACTCGGTTTTCAGTTAAACGATTCTAAAAAAAAATTCAAATTAATTTCCTCTTTAATGTTTTTTTGTTTTTATGTATATGTCCAAATCCTAAAATTTTTCCAAGAATATTTTCATAAAAAAAACAAAAATTGTATCTTTCTCATATTTTTAAAATGCAAAAAATAGATATCATAACTAGTTTATGATTATTCGTTAGTGTTTGGCTAAAATGTCAAAAAACTTTCACCATTCATTTTGTTTATTTTTTATTAGAGTTTAGATGTAGACTTTAATATTTGGAGGTATAAAATTACACGGCAGAGTATATCATCAAGTATTAAAAATACTAAGTTCAAAATAAATGTGATACTAAAATTCAGATTTTAGATTGGTTAGGATTAAACTTAATAAGGTAGAGATTTTTCCACGAATAGAGATTTGCCTTGAACCTTAGACGAGACCAACGAATAAAAATATGACATAGAAAAACAATCAAACAGGAATGCATCCTATCTCAGGTAGGGTGCACTGGGGATGATGCGTCTTTCCCTTGCACAATCAGTGTTTTACCCAAACTCTCGCATACCATAGGGTTCCTAGTAACCATAATACTAGGTGGCGACTCTTGAACCTTAATAATAATTTTATGATTAAATCAAAAATCATTTCCTTCCCAACTACAATACCTCTCATGAGGCATAAAAAACACGTCAACCCGACGTTGCCCCGCGAAAACAGGCACGAGCTACCAATCACTTTGACTTACCAAAAGCCATCTACTACTACCACGGCTACCAGCCACCTTGGCTTACTAAGCATCATTTGTTACTACCAACCACCTTGGTTTTTCATATTAAGCTGAAAGACACATTGGTTTAGGAGAACAAATCAAATTGCTTGAATTATAAGATTAACTAATTATCCAACACATTAATTTTATTTCAAAGCATCTTGTATTTTGGGACTCATCATCAAGCAATGTAAAAATTCCACTAATTATGTTTTTTTTATATATATAAATTTTCCTTCACTATGTTTGTTAGTCTATTATAATTTCATCATCTCCTTGGACTCATTAAAAAAACAAAAAAGGCAGACTTGGTCAATCCAACATTGATCACTTTAATTATAAAGTGTTATGACGCCGTGTATTTAATGGTCATCATTGTAGTTTGTAAAGTTATTACATATGGTATAGTTTTTGACCCAATTTACAGTTTACAATAGGTTAGTTAACTTTGGAGATCAAAGTAAATTTGAAATGGCATTATTTTTTTAAAAAAATTAAATAATATTTTTTAAATTTTTTTAAATTAAACTATATTTTAACTAGATATATAAAATTAGAGGTTGATCCGGAAAGTGAACTTGAGGTTGACGTGGTTGGTTCTAAAAATGTGATAGTCTGTCAAAATATTACAATTTTAACTATAACAAGTACATTTACCAAAGGAAAGAAAGGAAGAAGTACATTAATATATTGAGCGATTTTCCTGGAAAGAAATATATATTTTGCTGCCAAGACAACCTGAAACGTGCAGTCAATTTTCCTTGATAAAAAAAAAATACTATATTTGCACGTGTCTCAAAAAGGAGATGGGAAGCGTGGGTCTGGACAGGACGAAAGCTGGGCAACCTAAGATTCATGGGAAATAAAATTAGAAAAAGGTTTAATTGCTGACAACCATGGGGCGGGACACTACAGTTATATGCTCCTCAGAGACCCATTAAGGGTTCATACAGCCAATAACAGCACCGAGTATCTTGATTTCTCTTTCAACTCGAACTCCATAAAAGGGTTTTTCAGTTTCTTGATCTCTAGCCTTGTAAAACTCGATCTTGTCACCCACTTCAAGTTTCTTCTTCCTCGCAAATGCAAGCCAACCCCTGGAAAGAACTGGCTTCTGATACGGCCCTTTCTTGCGAGTGGAGCACTGAAAAGTCCAGACTTTGCCTCTCTCCTCTTTAGCTTGAAAAAACACCGCATGGCCGCCTTTGAATGGTGGGAGAGACTTGAGAAACTTGGAAGGCACTGACAGTCTCTTCTCAGTATCTGTCTTGGTGAGGATCTTGGAGCAGCTAGCCATTTCTTAGGACAAACGAGAAGGACAATAAAAAAGAAAAATGATCTCTGTTTGTTTATTCGACCTTCTTAATTTGTGTACATATTTATAGATATACCAGAATGTTCCGAAATGATAAAATCATTTCTCATACATGCTCTGTGTCGCAATCCGGTCATCTCAAGACGACGTCACAGCATCTCCATCGAAGACTTTCTGGAAAAAAAAAAAAAAAAAGAGCCTTGGAAGATATATATTAGGATCGGGCGATCTAGTAAGCAATCGAGCGAGGTCTTGTTGTAGAAAAAAAAGGTATCGCACGATGTGGAATGGATTTCATTAATCACTTCTTTTCCTGGGGTAAATGTATAAATGTAATTAAATAATTGTGTGATTCTGGATTGAAATTATAATAACTCATTTGGGTTATTCATGAGTTGGATTAATTTAATTGACAAATATTCTTGCAATGAAACACTAGTGGTTACATGTCGCTATCTCAACTTCTATGCATATTTATAAAACATTTTCATGTCTATCGGGTCTCTTCCGTGACTTTTTGACTCAAAATATCTAGCTTGAGCAGGTTGAATTTTAAATTTAATTTTTCAATTAAAATAATATATTTATAGACCAATAAAATTAATACACACACACAACTATGTTTTTATATACATAACACCTTTTTTTTACTAGAAAAATAGTTTTTTATATTTAATATACCAATAAAATTAATTCTCTATTATTAAATCTGATTCTCTCTTCCATCTAGCACTAACAATTAATTATATATATATATATATAATAATAATAATAAAATTTACAAAAACAATTAATTAGGTCTTATATATGGGGTAGTTTATTTGGCAAAACCACTAGCTATCTAGTTGTTACCTTAATTATCTTCCTGTATTAAACATGAACTTTGTTATTATTCTTGGTAAATATAATTTGCTAATAATATCAACTCTTGAAATTTGTTTCTTTGTTTCATCACAAATAAGTTTTGAAATTTACTTTTTAATTATTATTTTAAAACTTGTTTTTATCATGTAAAATATTTGAAAATATAGTTGTGATTGCAGCGTAATATATTTTTTATTTAAAAAAATATTAAAATAATAATTTTTTGTTTTTAAAAAAATATTTTTAATATTATCACATTAAAATAATTAAAAATATATAAATAAATAATAAATAAATTAATTTTAAAAAAAAACACGGCCCAACAGTTCCAAACACGCTCTTAGAAAATAAATTAATATGTTATAATTCTATCTGCTTTGAAACTTGCGAAGTTACACGGCCGCCCACACCCTTTGATTGACTATGCAACCCTTTTCTTGACTACGAAGTCTCTGATTTTCTCCTTTTATTTTTTCTTATAAAAGAAATGGATAAACATCAGAAATAGCGCACGCTTATTTGCCCACGACATCTTCTTCTGGAAACATAGAATCTTTTTTAGCGTAAATACAAGTTGGTTAATTTGTTTTTTATTTAAAATTAAATTTTTTTATATTTTTAAATTATTTTAATAAATCAATATCAAAAATAAATTTAATAAATAAAAAAATATATTATTTTAATATATTTTTAAACAAAATATATTTTAAAAAACAATTATTATCCCATATAAAAAACTACAGCTCGTAGCTTGCCAGCCAATCCTATCACTTGCATGTGTCACCAGCCAGTTTCAAACTTTGAACATTGAATCATTTGTCTGGTGGTCGTGTGTTGCAAGATCACATTTGTGGTCTTGGAGAAAGTCCACCACTCCACCGGCGACTCTTCTTTCTCTTCCCTATTTTATTTATTTTAAACTGTGCTTTCTTTCTTTCTCTTGTCCAATCATATTTTATAATCATCCATATCCATCGTGACCAAATTATTAATTGCATTCATAATTGTATCCTTCGTTATGAAATCTATCCTAAAAAATTATCGTAATATTTTTTATATATCTTATTTTTTTTTAATTTCATCGATGATATATGTGATTTTATACAACATGTACCGGCTCATGAGAATCACAAGTGAACATATATATATATATATATATATATATATATATATATATATTAATTTTTTTTTAGTGATTAAAATTATGGATCTCTCCCTTTTGAATAAATATCCAACACCTATAATTTTCGGTTAATAAAAAACCATAATTCTTTTTTTTTTCAATGTTAAGTTTGGCTTATAAACTTAATATGATTGGGTTGGGAAACCTATTAATTATACGATAATAAGAAAAAATTCTAATAATAAAAGGAAAAAAACAGCATTTTAATTGAAATTCTTGTAATCATTGGTTATTTTTGTCTTTCTGGTAGACATTTAACTTCCTAGTGGGGATGTAGAATTTTTCCATCTATATATAGCATGTGCATGTGCGAATCGGTCTCTGTACTTTTCTTTAGAGAAAAAATCAACTTAAAAAGGAATCTGTGCTCAACTTGGACTTGGGAGCTATGACTATGGATTGGCCCCAAATTAACAAGTACGGATGGAGTTTTTCAAATTTCTATCCACTTTGATTAATTTACCATTTTACGACAGAGATTTTGCACTCCTATGAAAAGATAGGCTGGAAATAATTAATAAAAAAAACAAAATAAATCATGACCATATATTTCCCTCGTTATCTGACAAAGAAAAAGAAACCCAATTAGGTCCTACACGGTACATGCCATGAACTTGGTCCGGTGATTAATCTGTAATTAATGATGTGACTCAGATTTAAACACAATTAGTTGTCAATTGATTTGCTATGAGGCACATTATATATATATATATGCGCTACTGTGAAGCACTTGATGCAAGACCATCATGGGGCAATAAAAATTATCTTTTAATTAATACACTCATTTATTATATATACAAAAAAATAATAAACTATGAAGAACATATGACTAATGCATTATAGGGGGGAAAAACCCATCACCTATCATGTGTGTGTGAGGTCGCTGGGTCCCCAAGATTTACAGAATTTTCAAACCCCCCTGTAGTTCGGAATAAATTTTCAAGTCAATTCTCTAAATGGGCCCACCTAAAATTGAAATGTTACACTCCCTTTGAATTCGTCCCTACAGAGAAGGGCTGGCTCCGAGAAGAAGTGTACTAGACATTCTAATGAGCCTTCTGCTAAACTTTTTGTTCAGCTCTGGTTCCTCTCTCGATTTCCAATCCCGATGCGACGATACTGTTTAGGAAGCCCTCGTGGCTTTCAGACTTCAGTATCCCCTACCGTGGCTTTTGTAATAAACTAATATGATAGTTGAATATGTGCCTCTTGAATTTATTGAAAATAAATTTATATTTAATTTAAATACACAAAAATTAGATTTAAAAATAATGACCACTAACTTAATTTTTAATAAAAAAAAATATAAAAACCTAAAAGTAATAGGTTCATGTGAACCTAGAATGAATCAAAAAGTTAGAAAAAAAAACATAGATATATTTTATTTTTATTTATTTAATTGTATTTTTAGTGAAAAGTAATAGAAACATAGTATTGAAAAAGATATTTATGATCCTAAATGTGAAAGATGATCCAAAAATATTTTGTGAAGCTGTATCTTCTAGAGACGTTATCTTTTAGAAATAAACAGTACATGATAAAACGGATTTAATATTGTCTTATAATACTTGGGTTCTAGTAGATTACCTTCAGGTTCTAAGCCAATAGGATGCAAATTGATGTTTAGAAGAAAATACAATATTGATGGTTCTTCACAAACCTTTAAGGCAAGATTAGTGGCCAAAGGTTTTACTCAAAAAAAGAATGTTGCTTATTTTAACACTTATTTTTCAGTGGCAAGAATTACATACATTAGAGTTTTATTTGCATTAAGATTAATTTATAAATTGTATGTTCATCAAATGGATGTTAAGATGACTTTCTTAAATGGAGATTTAAAGGAGTAAGTGTATATGAAACAATCTGAGAGTTTTATACTTCATGGAAATGATAAAAAGGTATATAAATTGATAAAGTCTTTATATGTTTTAAAGTAAGGGGGCGTTTGTTTCATGGAAAATGGTTTTCTAGAAACCACTTTCCAAACTTTCATGTGTTTGTTTGTCATTAGAAAAGTTAGTCAACGGAAAACACTTTCCAGTCAAAGAAAAATTTGGCTTGGTTTACAGGAAAGTGTTTTCCTTTTATTTTAGGCGAAAAACACTTTCCAGAAGTTGTAAATTTTTTTAGAAAAGTCATATTATTTATTGATTATATCAAATTTCGTCCTCAAACTTTTGATTGTTATATATATTTTGTTTTGAATATTTTTTTTTCAATTTCATCCCTTAGAATTTAATTTTTATATTAATTTTGGTCCTCATTTTTATAATTGTTATTTGCTTT
>Ga0307515_10025081_pt1 | contig 10340 bp, 8 predicted proteins | sample 17_EM_MG_FD_194513 | JGI IMG/M metagenome (GOLD analysis project Ga0307515, IMG submission 194513) | Populus trichocarpa ectomycorrhiza microbial communities from riparian zone in the Pacific Northwest, United States - 17_EM | ecosystem: Host-associated > Plants > Roots > Unclassified | place...
GCACCAGCAGCGTTCCCAAAGAAGAAGTTGTTTTCCCAGACTGCTCTACTGTGATTCGAGGTGCTCCCAGGTGCTCCCGGCACTACATCAGTCCAGTAAACTTGGACCCGTCGCCTGGGCGACGGGCAGCGTGTAATTCTCCGTCAGAGGGTACGAGGTTCCGTCAGAGCCGTCAGAGCCGTCCGGAACACCCGGGTGTTTCTGACAGAAACTAGAGTTGTTGCTGATGTCACAACATTTCAAAAACTTGTTTAGTCATTTAAGATAATTCACTGCACTTCTTTCTTTCATGTTGGTCCACTAGATTTTAATCGTTTTGATGGGTATTTGAACTGTTCCATTGATCTCAAGAATATTCTGAACTATTTAATCCCTTGAGACATCGATTACACACAAGCTCGCACAACTCCCAAAATAAAAATTATGACACCCAGAGTAAACACTCATCAGATTTCTATAAATCGCTGCAACGATTACTTCAAGCATCAAATCGAATAATCTACATGTAAAACAAACCGAAAGCATTGAAGTGAATTGTGTTGCTTAAGTAAGACAGGGTGCTAACTGGCTGCGGCATCAGCGGAAGAAGGCGCACAGCCCCTTGGATCATGCAGATAGGGATGATATAAGCGGTTCTGACCCTGAAAAGAGGCTGGCAATGGTAGCTTCTCTTGTGCAAGGGTTGCATCAGGGATTGATGTCTCTTCTCAACAATCACCATACCAGCAGTCTAATGTATCGGCCCTGTTGCAAACGTCTGACATCAGCAACAATTCTAGTTTCTGTCAGAAAGACCCGGGTGTTGCGGATGGCCCTGACGGCTCTGACGGACCCTCATACCCACTGACGGAGAATTACACGCTACGCGTCGCATTGCATACCTACCTCCTTTAGTTTGTGGTGACGTTGACGCACCATCAGAAGGACACGTGTGTTACACTCTTCGCAGGGGCTGCAGTCATGCTGAAGCCGTTTACACAACTCCTGGCGATGTTAAATCATAGCTACTACTTATCGTTCAACGATTTTCAAAACTGATGCATTCAGTTTGTATTCTCATCTATGTATCTATGTATCTATATCGCTATCTATCTACACATCTCATCTATGTATCTATATAGCTACCTATCTACACACGGTATAACTGGAGTGGCAGCACACGGTAATTGAGAGTAATTCGAGGTGTGCTTGAAGATGCTGATAGAGTGAACTCAGAGATACACTCCGAGGCTGTGATCGAGCAAGTTGAGAGATGCACTTGGAGGCCGAGATTGAGTGAACTCACAGATGCACTTGGAGGCCGAGATTGAGTGAACTCAGAGATGCACTTGGAGGCCGAGATTGAGTGAATTCAGAGATGCACCTGGAGACCGAGATTGAGTGAACTCAGAGATGCACTGCGAGGCCGTAATCGAGTGAGTTTGGACATGCACTTGGAGGCCAAAATTGAGTGAATTTAGAGATGCACTCCGCGCTATGATCGAGCGAGTTTAGAGATGCACTTGCAGCAGGCGATGATCGAGGGAGATTAGAGAAGTACTTGGAGGTGGTCGATCTAGAGGCGGTCAATGGGAGGCGTACCAGGTGCTGAGACTCTACTCATCGGTTAGTTAACTCGAAACCGTGGGAATGTGACGAGGTGACTTTACCTTTGAAGCTCTTATGAAATCGTGAGAATGAAGGGATGACATACAACCTTAGGTGTATGCTGTACTTGGAGTATGCTGTACTCGGTGGATGCTGCACCCGGCTTATGCTGCTCTCGGTGTTAACTGATGATCATGGCATGGAGAGATAGAGAGGGATGACGTAACTTTGTGTTCTGCGATGATGGTAGAGTTGTGGATGAGAAAGAAAGAGATAGGGGATGAAGATGAGAACGATATGGAGGATACAAGCGGACCTGAAAAATCAGGGGTACGACTTGCCTGATTGGGTTCAGAAGACTTCGTAGTGGTGTTATTACCCGCCAGATTGGGACTCGTCCCTGCCGCATCGGGGATGGTAAATTGACTTGCACATGAAATTCTCTTAAGTCCCAGATTCTCATGAAGATTTCCCCCATCTCCTCTCATTCTTGTCCTCAAGTCTACCATCACCTAAGAACACAGAGTTAAGTCATCGCTCTCTATCTCTCCATGCCATGATCGAGATTTAACCCCTAGTACAGCATACACCGAAGTACAGCATACACCGAGTACTGCATACACCGCGTACTGCATCATCGTAAGATCGACTATCACCCGCTCCCAGTCAGTCTCTCATCTCTCGGCGGATGTTGTTGTACTCAACTCTCTTCATACCCACAATTACAAGTTAACCAATGAATAGAGTCTCAGCTGCCGTCGCGCCTCCGTCCCAATCGACTGCTTCCAAGTACTCCTCCAATCTCGCTTGATCGTAGCCTGCAAGTGCATGTCCAAACTTGCTCAATCATGGCTCGGAGTGCATCACTGAGTTCACTCGATCTCGGCCTCCAAGTGCATGTCGAAACTCGCTCGATCACAGCCTCGCAGTGCATCTCTGAGTTCACTCAATCTCGGTCTCCAAGTGCATCTCTGAGTTCACTCAATCTCGGCCTCCAAGTGCATCTCTGAGTTCACTCAATCTCGGCCTCCAAGTGCATCTCTGAGTTCACTCAATCTCGGCCTCCAAGTGCATCTCTCAACTCGCTCGATCACAGCCTCGAAGTACATTGTTCATGAGTGATGGCGGGTGTACTGAGATACAGCGGTAACAGAGGTGGACTGAGCGACGTGGAGTACATATTCGGGAGACCCCGGGGTAGATAGACATCATCTGATTTCGATCTCATCTTATCATACAACGAAAATACACACTCTATCTTTCCCAACGTTTTGTCTCACTCACTCTTTCCAAGATGTTGTGGATCCACACAATTGTATGGATTCTCATGGCCCGGTAGTATCATATCTTCTCACTCTCTTCCTAGGCTTCTCGAGCTAGATCCGCTCCCGATGCTCCTCCGATTATGCTCCACTAACATCTGTGGCCAGATTGACCGTATATATATATATAGAGATCCTCAAATAATGCATGCCATATTATGAGGTAGCAAATATTGTTACTCTAACAAGGACGAATATGATAGATGAAATGCCTTGTGCTTATGGAACCCTGCGTGTGGTTTCTGGACCGATTTACATTTTGCTGATGTACCCAATGAACCCATTCCGATGTATGGTCACAGTTGGCCCCAACGCCAAAGTGTTCGTTTACAATACGATACCGACAGAGAAAGAAGAAACAGCGAAACTGCGATCGCAGGGCGATATGGAACACGCTGCGTCGAATTGGCACCGGGTGGGGAGTAGTCTGCCACCGGGGTGTCTCCGACGGCTCTGACGGAGTGCGTCCACTCTGACAGAGCCATTTTGCCCAGACGGAAATGTTCTTTCCTGATGGAACCCATGCAAAACGCCCTTTAACGCTGGGTCAGGATCCTCGACAACGAAAAGATAGTTCAAACGTGTGGGCATGAGTCCAGCTCCCAACTTAAAGTGGCTATCCAGACTTGTTCCCATTCAGAGAAGCACTGTACCATTTCTTGGTGGCTTATTGTTTCTCCACCTTGTGGACCCAGTGCAACAAACCGTATGGACCACCTGCTCATTGCATGGAAAAGACGTCACCGGAATTGCTACTGCGTTATACCACATGCATTTTGCATCGTTGAGACAACTGAGATATTGATCGTGATTGACATAGTCTGTTAAGTTGGCAAATCTCTTGAAACACGAAGTAATGTGATTGTGTAGCTCCCCTGTTGGCATTGCACCCCACTCAGCCAAGTCATCAAGGGTCTTGCTTTCTGGTCACAGGTTTTTCATCATTCACATGATAGGCACTTTGGTTAGAGGCATTACATCGTCGCGACATTGTTTTAAAGCATTTGCATTCAGCTCTGAATACTTAAACACCTCCCTCCAGGCATTGGTTCGCAAAATGTGGAAGGCGGCCTCATTACGATTCGATTGTTGGTATGCTTGTTCAAGATCCATCATCACCATTCCTGGGAGTTCAGAGCTTGCATTAATGAGGTTGCCAAGCTGGAGGATATGGTCAGAGAAGTGGTTCAGGAGATGCATTTTCACAAAGTTGAAATTGGATTCTTTGACATGATGTTGTTCAATTTCTGACTCGATCTGCGTTTTATGTTCATCAAATTGATTACGGTTTGCACCCACAGCTAGATAGTTCCAAGCGGGTTGACCCTCCTGTTTGTCCTGTTTGTCCAAAGTAAGCTGCTTTTTCAAGGATTCCAAGGCCTTCTTTGTAGATTTACTGGCACGGAATTGACTAAAAACATCCTTGTGACGATGAAACTCCTCCACATGATTCTCCATGTACTTGATTGTGGCATCAGTATGGTACCGGTATTGTGCCATAGAGTGAAAATACATTAAGTTCGTGACACACAACAGGGCTTCTGTCAAGGTAATCCTTTGGCTCGCCGAAGTGTTTGAACGAGTCGCCGAGAAAACTGGCATAACCACCCACCCGAATGCTTGTATCTGATTAGCACTTGATTTTGTCACCTGGCTATATGGCTTGTTGAATCCAGCAAAGCCAGGATATGGTGGCATCATTGCCCAGAGCTGGTTGAATCTGTCAATGCTGGAATGTTGTTTGAGGAAGGACGTTAACCGATCCATCAAATGCTTAAGCATACTGAGATGGACAGTACGAAGAATATCGGGTACAATAATAGTCATTGGGGAGATGCATTTCATATTCCAGAAGATGCCTTCTGAGGTTCTAACCGCTCAATCATCCAGATATTATGTTGCTTCCCTTCTCTCCGACTCATCTCACTGAGTTGCAAGTACTATCTAATGGAAGTATAGCTGATAGTCTCTCAATTGCCAGGATGATGAATTCCCATTGCTAAATGACGATTGCATTGCTTTGCACACTGGGCAATGGGGCTGCTTGAATGAGTGCAAGTGGATGTTTTTGAAGTAATCAGCTGTCCGTGCACAGATGACAGGATAACTTTGCCTCATCCGACTGTTCGCACAAAGCAAAAGCTGTGCAGTGTTGGAAAGTGAATCAAGAGGGCTAGAAATCAGCTCGAAGACCTTCCTTAAAACCTCTCAAATGTGGCTCTGTAGTTCCTTGACGGTAGTTGTTTTTCAATGTCCGTCAAAGTGATATTCTGGAGGAATGGGAAGAGGGGCAATGAGGTTGCTTGCAAAATTTGATGACTTTGATCTAATCATTGCGTCAATGTTTCTGAGACTGAAATATACTGGCCATTCCTCGTTGTTGCCTGAATAGTTTGTAAGATGTGTCTGGTCTCAACTGCTGAATAAAGGGGCAATCATAGCTCTAAGCGGTGGCCATACCTATTGAAGACGTCGAAATCGTCATTGCTATGAGGAAATTCAACTAATGTACCCATTTGTTACACCACCAGTTGCTTGATTTCACCTCTGAGTAGATACGTTCCTCAGCTTCATTGAATTCTTGTGCTGGAGCAGACGACAGATGTTCCCTGAACGCAGGCTGTTGCATGAGGAACTCAATGCATTCAACAGGATTGCGGTAAAACCACAATGTGTAATCATCATCGCGAAAGTTGTTTGGATCGGTCAAATGATTGTAACACATTTTACCCGATTTCTAAGAGTTGATGCCCAATATGCAGGACATTTTGTGCAACCTTTTGAATAATGTGTGGGATGAAGTGAAGTTGCTGATGGTTGCCATTGTAGGGCTCCTGACAAGCTCATTGATAGTAGCTCCGCTCAAATAGTGCTTGACACACCAGTGCACTAATCGATACTCCTACTTGAAAGGAAACGGTGACCATAGATCCATTTCAATGTCAAAGATATTGAAAAAGTCATTAGTAATAGGCTTGCCTGCTAGACAGTTGTCCAAGTGTAGAGTGTTACGGGGAAGCTATCAACTAAGTAACTATTCTTATAACAAGTATCAGTAGATACTAAAGTAAGTACTCGGGTACAAAGCCATAGATCTTATCCTATCTTTCCTTATGAGTATCTCCAGACACAGCATTTTGGGAGTCTGTATAAATCGTATACACAAAGAGGACAAATATGTATAGTCATCTCACATGCTTCCAAATAAATAGCAACTAAGTCATATCGCGGTGTGACACAATACTGACAGTACATATAATTGATCTTGGTGATTAATGAAAAATGTAGATGTATCTGTATAATCAATCTTGGTGATTAATTAATATTATAGCATATGTTAATATAATTAATCTCAGGGATTAATTAATAACATAGAGTATATTTGTATAATTAATCTCAGTGATTAATTAATCTTGTGGCAGTAATATCTTGCACATTGATAGTGCAATTTAAATTGACACATATCTTTACAAATTGTGTTCAGCTTTATCACGTTGATAAATCTGGCTTTCAGATACTATCATGAATATTACATCTCAGTGAAATCTCCCTAATGATCTATGTCTATTCAGACCCAACTGCAGGTAGTACGCCTAGTGTTAGCAACGGGTCCGGGTAACCCGCCAGCGGACTGGGTTTGGACTGGAAAAACATTTCGGTTCTGTTCAAGACCCATCCAGAAACCCGACCCGCAGCTTCTTGGCGGGCCAAACCCGGATCTGCACCCATCAACCCACAGGTTGTGCCGGGTTTGGCTAGACCTGTCGGTTCCAATCTCCTGTTCTAGTTTGCGGGTTTTTCTATTTGTGGTCGCATTCAGATATCCCTCTGTCTTGTGCAAAATATTCACTTTGGTACATCATTGTCTTTGTTCGTTTTATTGGCTGTCTTTATAATCAAATCAAGCAGAGACATGCTCCCTGCTACATCCTGAAGTTGAGTGTGAATGATTTTTTGTCTTGCATCATTAGTAAGATTTGAGGTACAGAATGGCCATATTGACAGTTAAGGCAGTCATTAAGCCGCAAATGGATTAGTGTGCACCTGCTACTGCACAGAAAACAGTTGGTGAGCTGATGGAGATACACGATAGCAAAACCAGAAAATCGCAATGCCCCACCGATCCTCACAAGCAGAAAGACGCCATATGAGATTGGCATTGAGGGAACCATGGTTTTACATATGCAAATCAACTCTCACGCCCAACGAGGTACTGAATTCGTCACCGATAGACAAATCAAAGGCTGTTCAACCCGTAAGCTTTTACCCCTGCATGTAACCTCCCCAGCTAATTACCATACAGGAATTGGTTTCAGATGAACATATTGTAATGGCTAGTTTGTCATTGGTACACTACCTGCACAATTAGTGATTATCGACGACTTATCTCCATGAGAAGTAATTGGTGGACCAACTTTGCTACGTGTCAGCGTTTTTTTGATCTCACTGACCAAATTGTGAGACGTGATAATTTGTCTGTGCATGTGCAAGGGTCATACGGACCATACGAAAATTCTAGACTCCAAACCAAGTTGATTGACGATTGATCAACCTGATATCGTCCTGCCTCTTACAGATAAGTGAGAACGTGCAATCCAAATTGGAGACAAAATTTACTAACGAAATTTGTGTCAGTGATGGCGTACCAGTTAGTGATGAAGTGGTCAATGCTAGAGTTAGCAACGGGTCCAAATTCCCAGTTCGGTTCCGGGTCTGGTTCCAACCTGGGACCGAACCATTGCGACGGGTTTCCACACAATACCGACTTCTCAAAAGGCAACATTTCTTGCTCCAATTGAGTATTGGAGTTCTCATCGTATCGCGGCATAATCTATAAGTGAAATATGCAGTTTTATGCCCTCTTTGATCTCCCATTCTCTGATTTGCAATCGGATCAATAGTCGTTGAGTCGCGATGGAAACCCAGTCATTTGAGCGTGATATTCAGCTTAATATCATAGCAACTCAATGAATATTGATCTGTTTGCCAATCTGAGAATGGGAGATGAATAGGGCATCAATCAGCACATCTCATGTATAGATCATGTAGCGATACAATGAGGATTCAAATACTTAATTGGAGCCAGAGTTGTAGGAACCGTAAAATAGAACCGCGGTCCGGTTTGAACCCGTCACTGAACCTGGTGGGTACCCCTGTTTCCCGGGTAACCAACCGGACTGGACCGTCCGGTCCGGTCCCAAACGTGGACCACCGCCGGGTAACCTGGAACCATCGCTAACACTGGTCAATGCGCAACGCGAATCAGTATGAATGACCACCATCATGTTGCATTCATCCATACATCCAACTACGTCACTCTGCGTTCAGACCTGGTGCACATAGTCAACATGTTCAAAATTGCTTATGGTAGGTCATGAAAATTGAGGAGAAGGAACTGCATAGGGCAAACTGAGGAAGTTGGGCAATATTAATGAAACATTAGTGTATGGATCTACATGCGGTAAATTGCCAGCTGAAAGCGCTGGAATGTGACAGCGCTGCGTTATCCATCGCTCAGAGATCATGTGCTTCAGTGGATCAGACATTGAGACGCCACAAAGCTTTTGGATACAACTGAGTATTCATACAAATTATACATTGGCTGTCAATAATGACTATATGATTATTTGTACAAAATTATTGACCATACAACAACAGTTAGGACATGTTTATGGTGAGCGTCAATGGAGCGTCAACAATTTTTGGTCTTGTAAGCAAGTTAATTGAGAAGCGATTTGCTCGCTGTGATTCATAACCAACGTATTGGCTCCCTTGATAGGCAAGAGAAACTGTGAAGCGGTTACAGCCACATGCTGAAAGTGAGAGTCAACCGAGTGTCAATGATTGTTGGTCTTGTAAGTAAGTTGATTGGGGAGTGATTTGCTAGCTGTTATGCACAACCAAAGTATTGGCAGCTTGTATAAGCGAAAAACAAAGTGGCACGGTAACAGCCCCATTCTGAAAATGAATGTCAACGGAGCATCAACGATTTTTGGACTTGTACGCAACTTAATTGGGAAGCGATTTGCTTGCTGTTATCCATAATCAATGTATTGGCAACCTTTATAGGCAAAAGAGACAGCGACACGGAAACAGCCTCATTCTGAAAATGAGCGTCAACGGAGCATCAACGATTTTTGGTCCTCTAAGTGAGTTAGTTGGGAAGCGAATTGCTTGCTTTTATCCATAAGTAACGTATCAGCCGCCTGTATAGGCAGAAGAGAAAGCGACACGGTGACAGCCCCATGCTGAAAATGAGCGTCAACCGAGCGTCAACGATTTTTGGTCTTGGAAGTAATTTGTTTGGGAAGCGATTTGCTCGCTGTTATCCATAATCAACGTATTGGCAGCCTTTATAGGCAAAAGAGGAAGTGACACTGTAACAGCCCCATGCTGAAAATGAGCGTCAACAGAGCATCAACGATTTTTGGTCTTGTAAGTAAGTTGTTTGGGAAGCGATTTGCTCGCTGCTATCCATAATCAACGTATTGGCAGCCTTTATGGGCAAAAGACAATGCGACATGGTCACATCCCCATACTGAAAATGAGCGTCAACAGAGCGTCAACAATTTTAGGTGTTGCATCTTGTATAATCCAAGGGCTGTGCCACAGTGTTTACCCATAATCTGTGCATTAGCCTCCTTTATAGGCAATATGGTTAATGTCAATGGCGCTACACCTAAATATGAGCGTCACCAGAGCGGCAATGATTTCGGGTGTTCCATCTTGTATAATCCAAGGGCTATACTACGGCTTTTACCAATAATCGAAGTATTGGCCACCTTTATAGGCAATATGGTTAATGTGGTTGTCGCTACACCAAAAAATGAGTGTCAACAGAGCGTCAACAGAGCATTAACAGAGCATCAACTATTTTGGGTGTTGAATCTTGTATAATCCAAGGGCTGAGCTACGGCTTTTATGCATAATTGAAGTATTGGCCCGGCTTTATAGGCAATATCGTCAATGTCAATATCACTTCACCTGAAAATGTGCGTCAACAGAGCGTCAACAGAGCATCAACAGAGCATTAACAGAGCATCAATTATTTTGGGTGTTGAATCTTGTATAATCCAAGGGCTGTGCTACAGCTTTTATGCATAATCGAAGTATTCGCCGCCTGTATAGGCAATATTGTTAATGTCGATATTGCTTCACCTGAAAATGAGCGTCAACAGAGCGTCAACGGTTTCAGGTGTTGCATCTTGTATAATCCAAGGGCTATGCTACGGCTTTTACCCATAATCGAAGTTTTGGCAGACTTGATAGGCAATAACGTTAATGTCGACGTCGCATCACCTGACAATGAGCGTCAACAGAGCGTCAACAGAGCGTCAACAGAGCGTCAACAGAGCGTCAACAGAGCGTCAACAGAGCGTCAACAGAGCGTCAACAGAGCGTCAACAGAGCGTCAACAGAGCGTCAACAGAG
>Ga0307515_10025082_pt1 | contig 10340 bp, 5 predicted proteins | sample 17_EM_MG_FD_194513 | JGI IMG/M metagenome (GOLD analysis project Ga0307515, IMG submission 194513) | Populus trichocarpa ectomycorrhiza microbial communities from riparian zone in the Pacific Northwest, United States - 17_EM | ecosystem: Host-associated > Plants > Roots > Unclassified | place...
ATGCTCACCACTCGTTCGCGCTGTTTGATCAAACCAAGACGTCAACCATCCACGGTGTCGTCAGCCGGTTCGATTGGACCAACCCTCATATCGCGGTCTACGTCGACCTCTCCGGCCCGCCAGCACAGCGCTACAAGGTGGAGACTGGCAGCGTCAATGCCATGTCGCGGCAAGGCTGGAAAGCCGGCGACATCAAGGTCGGTGACAAGGTGGCAGTCGTGTTCCATCCGTTGAAGAACGGCGGACCGGGCGGGCTCCTCGTTGAAATCAAGACGCCGAGCGTCACCCTAAAAGGGGCCGGCTGAGCCTGCCGATGTCTCTCGCGCCGCCGTTCTTGGCGGCTGTCAAGCTGATCTACCGGGGACTTGAATGAAACTGCAGTCAACGCCAGTCAGGGTTATCGCCGTTCTGCTCATTGTCGCGATTGCAGTCTGGGTGTTCATCGCTTCACGGAGCCGACATGAGTTATCGGCGAGCAAACCTGACATCGCGGGTACCTGGGAAAGAACGCCGGAAGATTGGTTCGGCGTGGATCCGGACAACCCAGTCCTGCCGGGCGGAAAGGCGCCGCTGAAAGAGCCGTTCGCCGGCCAGTTCGACGCGCTGAAGAAGAGGCTTGCCGCAGCCAACGAGGCCGGAAAACCCATCGCGACGACGAGCACTCGCTGCTTACCTGAGGGCATGCCCACCGTCATGGCAGCACTGTTTCCCATTGAGATTATTCGCGATGACACGCGAGTAATCGTCCTGGGGGAGTACCTGCAGCAGGTTCGCCGTATTTTTGTTGGCGAGAAGATGCCGGCGAAGGACGAGCTGCAACCGTCATTCAACGGTGTATCTGTCGGTCATTGGGAAGGCGAAACCCTGGTCGTCGAAACCCAGGGCGTGCGCCCGGATGTGTTGTTCTATGACCTGCCGCATGGCAAGAGCATGAAGATCACCGAGCGAATTCGCCTGACGGCTCCGGACCATCTGGAGAACCAGGTAGTGATCGAGGACGCTGAAACCCTCAGTGCGCCCTACAAGTTCACATTCGAATACAAGCGATCGAAATACAAGATCCAGGAGTTCGTCTGCGAGAACAATCAGATCGCCGTCGACAGTGAGGGCAGGGCGCAGTGGGAGCAGGCCAAGTGACGGCAGCATCACGGCGAGGCGCATCGATGCCAGCAGTCAAATTTAGCGCGCTGCTCGTTGGCAGCAGCTTCGCGCGTGTTTGTCAAAAAATCTGCTGGCTAGCGCTGGTCACTCCCTGGGTTGCATCTGCGGAAGTGCCGGCCATGCCAGTAGCCACTGCGGTGCCGCCTTCGGCTAGCATGCCCCTGTCTTCTGCCAGTCGCCAGGGAACCGAGTACAGCAACCTGGCTAAGGCTGCCTATGTGGAAGAGGAGTATTACCTCTCCGGCGTGGGTCCGGCCATCACCGCCGCTGGTGAAGCGCTTTTTCTTGCGCCTTACACGACCCGGATCCTGGTGCGCAAGCCGGTGTCGCCCACGCGGTTCAATGGCACCGTGATCATTGAGCCGTTCAGCTGGTTTGGTGAACGCGCCGCCGGCTGGATCCTGACACGCGACTATCTGCTGCGAAAAGGCTATGCCTATGTTGGCTACACGCTGAATGCCAATCAGCCCGAGGTCGACCCGAAGTTCATAGCCGATACGCCCGACGCGCAGGCTGATGGGATCAAGCAGTACGGGAAGATCGTGAACTTTGAGTTCATGCGTCGTTTTGACTATGCCCGCTATGCACCGCTGGGCGTCTACTTTGATCCGGGGCGGTTCGTGCGGGGCAACGTGCCCGACCCGTTCATTCCCCAATCCCAGGGCATCGCGGCGCAACTGGCAAGACTGCTGAAGACCAGTTCGACGCGAGGCCCGCTCGCGGGTCTCAAGGTCCGGCGCGTCTATGTCAACAGTTGGGCCGTGACCGCCCAGGTCTGGATGGACTACTTAGACCAGGGGCGTCATCAGCAATGGCGCATGCCCGACGGCAGCCCATTGATCGATGCCTACATGACCGGCCGGATGGCTTATGGCGAGGTGGGCGGCGAGGTTCTCCGTGTTCCCCGGAAGATGCCGCTGGACGTGCCATTCGTGACCGTCTACAGCCAGTCGGAGCTGGTGCACGACGCAATGGAGGACATAGCGCTGCCTCCGGACACCGACCGGCCGCGACTCCGCTATTACGAAGTGGTCGGCATGCCGCATCTGCGCCTGGCCGATCTGGGTACTCAACACACGGAACTGCTGGCTTCGGACGTTGGAAAGGGAGGCGACCCGGTTTGCCGGACTCTTTACGACGAACCCGCCGAAATGCCTGTTTCTGCGTTGCTCGATGGGATGGACCGCTGGGTGCGTGAGGGGAAGGCCATGCCGAAGGCGCCCAGAGTTTCGCGTGAGGGAAAGGGTGTTGAGCGCGACCCCGTCACGGGCAACATGCGCGGCGGCGTTCGCCCGCCATGGGTGAGCGTGCCCTCCAGCCGGTACATGACAGATCAGGAAACAGGTTGTGGGCTGATTTACGACACCAAGATCCCTTATTCCGGCGATCAGCTGCAACAGCTATACGGCAATTACGAGAGCTATGAGCAGAAGTTTGAGGCCGCCAAGAGGCACTCGGTCAAAGAGGGCTACCTGCTGCCTGAAGACGCGCTGAACCTAAGGCCCATCGCAAAACCGACGGACTTCTGACGGCTGCGCTGCAAGTTACCCGCTTCCCCGGCCGGGTCATCGCCGGCTGAACTCTTGGAGAACGAACTTGTCATTGGATAGCTTCATCACATGGCTCTACGCGACACCGCTGAGCACCCTCATCAGAGACGTCTCATGGGTCATACCGGCCGTCCAAAGCATTCACATCGTCGCAATTGCTGTGGTGGTTGGGTCCGCCATGATCACCGACCTCCGATTGGCCGGCATCTTGGCCACCGATGAGGCGCCCGCTGCCGTCGTGCGCCGATACACACCGTGGATGTGGGGGGCGCTCCTCGTCCTTCTTCTGACGGGTATGGTCATGAGTATTGGTGAACCTGACCGAGTGCTCGTGAACTCGTTGTTCTGGTTCAAGATGGGCGCGGTCGTGACGGTCTCTGTGTTGACATGGTTCCTGCACAGACCGTTCCTTAACCCTGCGCCACCAGCGTGGCTTGTCCGGCTGAATTCATTCACCAAGCCTGCGGCCTGGTTCTCGCTTCTTCTGTGGGTGGGCGTGATCATTTGCGGCCGCTGGATCGCCTACGCGGTCTAGGCTCTATTTCCGCTCTCTAACTGCTCTAAAGACAGGTTGCATTGTGGACATCCAGAAGAATCTTCAAGCTGTTTACGACTCGTCTCTGGCGACTTCCATGCGTCAAGTCGGGGTGCTCTTTCCGACGATTGAAACCCTACACGTGATTGCTATCACTTTGGTGCTAGGAACGATTGCCGTCGTTGACTTGAGGCTGATGGGCTATGCATCTCATCGCCGCAGTGCGCAGCGGCTGATTGCGGAGTTGCTGCCTTTCACATGGGGTGCTTTTGTCCTGGCCGTCGTGACTGGACTTCTGCTGTTCGCCGCGAAATCGATTGACTATGCGCAGAACAACATGTTTCTGGCCAAGATGTGTGTGCTTGTCTTGGCGGGCGCAAACATGGCCGTCTTCCACTTCGGAATTCATCGGCGAATCGGGGCGTGGCATGAGACGTTTCCGCCCCCGGTAGGCGCGCGGGTGGCGGGATTCACGTCGCTGGTCTTGTGGGTGGTTGTGGTGTTCCTGGGGCGATGGATCGGCTTTGTCTGAAGGCGCGACTTTTGTTGCTTCAAAGCGGCGATCACTCGTGATGCTGCAGTTCATTTGCTGATTCGGGCTAATTACCACTCAGTTCCCAACACGACACTTGTTGTCATCGAGAAGGTGGAAGTGCTTGGTGCATAGGGCGGCGCTCTTTGAGCGCCCGGCGATATGCGCGCAACACGTCGGTGCCATTGTCATTGGGCGAAGTCCGGCCTTCGGTGGCATCGGGGGCCGTATCAGACGGCGCACCAATTTTTTTTGATCGACAGGCGAGCTGCGAGCCGATCTATTTCTCGCGTGCCTTCGCTGAACCCGCGGACCTCGTGGAGCGTCAAGAAAAGTCTGACTGCCACGCTGCATTAATAGGAGACATTGAATGTCTGTTCTCAATATCGGATTCCTGATCAACGGCCCCCACTCGGCCGCGGCACGTCATCGGCTTTTACCGCTTTGCGCCGCCCTCAGTCTCCTGCCGGGCGTAGCGCTGTCTCAGGAAGCGAAGCCCGAAGCAGAAAAGGTGGATCAGACGAGCGCGGAGGCGCCCACCGTCAACAAGCTCGACGTAGTGGAGATCACTGTCACGGCAGAGCGGCGCGGCTCGGTCGTCCAGAAGACGCCCATCAGCATGACGGCGGTGTCCGGCCTCAAGCTCAAGGAGCAAGGCATCACCAGCGTTGCCGACTTGATGCGTGACATCCCCGGTGTAAGCGCCAAGTCCGGTGGATCCGGGCAAACCGAGTACACGATCCGAGGCCTGTCGAGTGCAGCTGGCGTGGCGCCCACGGTTGGTTTCTACCTGGACGAGGTACCGCTATCGTCGCCGACTACTTCCTCGAATGGCAAGTCGCCGGTCGATCCGGATATGTACGACTTGGCTCGCGTCGAAGTGCTGCGCGGCCCGCAGGGAACCCTGTATGGCGCCAGCTCCATGGGCGGGACGATCAAACTGGTGCCGGAGACGGCAAAGCTCAACAGGTTTTCCGGCAGTGCGCAGGCCATTGCTTCCCAGACGCAGGGTGGTGGACTCAGTGGCACCGTCAATGCAGCGTTGAACGTGCCTCTGATGGAGGACGTTGCCGCGATGCGCCTCGTCATCACCAAGAAGCACGAAAGTGGCTGGATCGACCGAGTTAGCTCGAGCGCCCTGCCGCTGGTGAACCCGGATGGGTCGCGCGGGGACGTCGCGGCGGCGCCAGCAGACGCCGTTAGTCGTCGGGCCAATGACACCCGGCTTGATGGTGCTCGCTTCTCTATGTCAATCTTGCCGACCGAGCGGTTGAGCATTGCACCGAGCTTCCTATATCAGCGCACGCGCCAGGGTGCTCCCGACACATTCGATTCCGACCCGGGTCATGAAAAGCACTATCAGCCGTTCAACATTTCGGAGCCGTTCAAAGACGAGTTCTCGATCGGCAGTGTCAAGCTTGACTACGATCTTGATGCCGTCACGCTGACGTCCATCACTTCGTACTCGAAGCGCCGCAAAACTCGGGTTGAAGACGAGACCGAGATCCTCCAGCGATATTTCACGCTTCCTTCGTACAGCATCGCCGGCGGTGGGTTGGGCCCCGTGACGGATACCGAGTTCAATTCCACCCGCCAGTTCACGCAAGAGTTCCGGCTGGCGTCCAACTCCGCCGGCCCCTTCCGCTGGATCGTGGGCTCGTTCTACAGCCGGTTCACGTCTGTGTTCGAGGCAATCGCCGATGGCTCGCCCGAAGCCGCCGCGGCGGTGCTCGGTACGAGCGACATCTTCCATCAGACCATTACAGATACCTTGGTCCAGAAGGCTGTCTTCGCCAACGTCAGCTATGACATCACGAAGAGCCTGAAGATCACCGGTGGCACGCGCTTCTTCAGATCCAATGCCCAGAACGTGTCCAAGGCGTCGGGCATCATTTCCGACGGCTCGAACCATGACGAGAAGGCGTCGTCAAAGGGAACGACGCCGATGGTCAACCTTGCCTATGAAGTTGACCGGACGTCCATGTTGTATGCAACGGCTGCCAAGGGCTACCGGGAAGGTGCTGCGCAGCCAGGTGTTGCCGCAAGCTGTGCTGCCGACCTGTCTGCCCTGGGTTTGAACGAGGCGCCGGTGCGCTACAAGCCTGATTCCGTGTGGAGCTACGAGCTCGGGAGCAAGAATCGCCTCCTGGACAATGCGTTGACGCTCAACGGTTCGGTATATAGCCAGAAATGGTCTGATGTGCAGCGGTTCGTGACGTTGCCGACGTGCGGCTACCTGTATGTCGACAATGCCGGCGAAGCGCAGGCGAATGGTTTTGAAGTTGAAGCCGCGCTACGTGTCGCGGGGGGGCTGTCGTTGAGCTTTGCCGTTGGACATACCCGTGCGGTCTACAGCCGCGATGACGCGCGCAGCGGCACTGTGCGCGGTCAGCGCCTGGACGGTGTTGCAGCGTGGACGGGGTCTGGCTCGCTTCATTACGAAACGCCGGTCGATGACTATGTCTTCATCGGCAATCTGGGCGTGAGCTACACCGGGCGCTCGTCGCTAAATATCTCGGAACCGAAGGTGCTGGACGCCTATACGTTGGTCGATGCGCGGATCGGACTCAAGGCGAATAAGTGGAATGTGAACCTCTTCGTCAAAAACGTGACGAACCACAAGGCCGTCACTACCATCGTTCCTTCGCTGACGTTCAATCCCCCTGGCCTTGATCGCTGGGCGGGAGTTCGCCCGCGCACGATTGGCTTCGATGTGTCGCGGGACTTCTGACCCGCTTCACGCCCCACCAGGTGGGGCGTTCTCGAGGTTGCGAACACAAGCTAGATGGCGGTGCCATTAGGCGGATGCTCCTTCGAATCGAGGGCAGACATGCTGAGCGCGACCTGGTTGCGACCAGCATGTTTAGCCCGGTAGAGCGCGGCGTCGGCGCGTTCGAGATGGCGCTCCGGGCTTTCGCCTTCCACCGGCACGGCAGCAGCAATGCCAACGCTGATCGTGACGATGCCATGCAGTGACAGTTCGTGCGGCAGGCGTAGCGCAGCTACCGCATCACATAGCCGTTTTCCCATTTGATGCGCGCCTGCCAGGTCCGTGTTGGGCAGAACCAGGACGAACTCTTCGCCGCCGTAGCGCGCGACGAGGTCGACAGTTTCTCGAATTCCGGTCTTCAACGCGCTGGCTACCCGCTGCAGACACAAGTCCCCCGCCTGATGGCCGTAGTGGTCGTTGTAGAGCTTGAATTGATCGATATCGATCATTCCTAGCGCTATCGATGCCCTTGGCCGTATGGCGCGTGTCCACTCCGTGCGTAGCACCTCGGTGAATCGTCGGCGGTTCGGCAAGCTGGTGAGCGGGTCGGTAATGCTCAGCAAGGCGAGATTGCGGTTGGCGGCTTCGAGGGCGTCGGTCCGTTCCTGAACTTTGCGCTCTAGCGATGCATACAACTGGGCGTTATCCAGGGACACGGCGAGTTGCCCGGCCACGAGCGATACGGCGTCCAGGCGATCCAGTGAGAAGGCACCCGCCGACAGGCGGTTCTCCAGTATCAGGATGGCCTTGCGTTGTCCTTGGCTGTCGATAGGCACTACCAGCAGCGAGCACTGAGGCTGCTCGATGAAGTACGGGTCTTTCGCGAACCGGTCATCAGTCACGGCGTCTTCCACCAGCAGCGGCTCCCTTGTCCGGTCGACGTAGTGCAAAGCTGTCAGAGGCAGCATGCCTACCTTGCCCGCCTCGGCTACCGGCATTGATCGCGGCAGCCGCTCGTTTGGCCCGGCCGTGAACAGCGACCAATCCTGCGTCTCCTCCTCGAGAAGGGCCAGCGAGACAGCCGTGGCGCCGGTCATCGCGCTCAGGAGTTCGCCGACCCGTGCGTTCAGCCGGTAGAGACTGGTCTCGGAGCTGAGAGCCTGGGAGGCCCGAAGTACGCCCATCATGTCAAGGCTGTCCGACGAGACCATGCTGCTGCTTCGGGCGCTGCCAGACGCTGCGTCAGGCACTTTCAGATGCTTGTGGCGATGTTCCATCGCACGCACCTTGCCGATCGCGCCCCATGCGCCGTATAGATCCCTGGCCTCCCGCATCAGCGCTCGTCCAGCCTGAGTGACGCCGCTTGAGATGTAGAAGTGGGCAGCGCGTTCGGTGATGAACGCCTCGTGCCAGGAACGTTGGTGATGGTTGGCCAGCGCTGCGGCGGCGTCGAAAGCAATCGCAGCCGCCTTGAAATCGTTCTCGGCCCATGCCAGTTCGGCCCGGATCAATAGCGCGAGATGGGAGAAATTCGAGGGTGCGTCGACGGCGCGCGTCCTCCACCATTCAAGCAGGGGATCGAGTTCGCTACGAAGCGCTTCACGTTCGTCCGTGCCGGCTGTGGGAAGGCGCCGGATCAGCGTCAACGCGCTCAGCAACTGGGCCAGCGCGGACAGGTAGAAAGCTTGTGTATACGGCGGCCGTCGATTCGCTTCCCTGACGTGGTGCGCGAGGCCAGCGTCATTGCCGAACAGCGCGGCTGCCAGGGCACAAGTCACGTGGAGGCTCGCACGGGCGAAAAGATCGTCGCGTCCCGATGCGCTCAGGTACGACCCGCCGACGAAATGCTCGTCCGCGAGTTCGCTGTAGGTGGAGGCCCGGCCCTGAAGCTCGCAGACGAGTTGGCGTTGCAGGGCGAAGGTGCCGGCGGCGTTGGCATTGCCCGTACGTCGCGCCAGCGCCAGTGCGGCATCCATTTCCTCTGCCACGTGGTCAAGCGAGCGGCTGCACTCAAGCACCGCCGGCAATAACGGAAAGTAGCTGAAGCAGGCATTCTGAAGGTCACCCAGCCGCAGGAGTTCTTCTCGCGCATGCTGGGCCTGCAGGATGGCTTGCTCCAGCGGCTCGAACCAATGTACGGCGCTGAAGGCAAACAGGAATCTGGCTTGGGAAGCTTGTTCATAGCCACGGTCTTCGCTGATCTGCAGTACGCCGCGCACTTCGTCATAGGCGCCTTGGTAGTCTCCTGCTGGGGCTAGCACGAATGCGGCGTGGGCGACTGGCCCCACCAGTTGCGCGCAGGGGCCGTGCTGCCGCCACAGTCGCCTCGAACCGTCAATCATCCAATCGCAAACCTGCGCAGCGGGGATGAGACGGTTGATGATTTTTGCGAACGCGATCACCTTGTGCATCGTGACTGCTTTTTCCGGAGCATGGTCACGGCGGACCTGCTCGGCCAGCTGACCCTCCTGGAAAAGCGTCTTGCCGTCATCGACGGGAAAATCAAGCCGGCGCAACAGCGCAGTCCCCAGGGCCAGCGCTTGATCCAGCAGATTGCGGTTGCCGAGGCTGCTGATCTGGTTGCATGTCACATCGACCAAAGACAGGGGAGGGAGGCCCACTGCCTGGATCTCGGCATAGAGCCTGTCCGCTTCTTCGAGGTTGCCAGCGCTGACACAAGCCCGGTGCAGCTGGAACCGCAGTTCCGTCGCCAGCGCGGGATCGTCAGCTTCGTGATTCGCAAAGATCTTGAGGGCCTCGGCCAGCCACAGCCTCTCCGAGGCGTAGTTGCCCACCTGGCGTGCGCGCTCGCCGGTGACTTGGTAGAGCAGTGCAGCCTGCCTGCATTCCTCGGGGTCCTGCACAAGGGACGCGGCCGCTCGATACTGCTCGGCGGCGTAGACTGCGAACGTGCGGTGTCCGTGCAGGCGGCGCGCCAACGCCAGGTGCAGCAGAGCGCGCCGTGGCGCCTCGATGCAGCCGTAGGCGGCCTGCTGAACGCGGTCGTGCTGGAAGCGGGCCACGGATCCTGCGTCAGCCCGCGCCTGTTCCGACAGGATCAACCCGTCCTCCTGCGCCGCGCGCAGCGTCGCGCCGACTCCTTCTGGGTCTAGGCCTGTGGCCGCCTGCAGTAGCCCAGCGTCGGTCGAGTGCCCCAAGCATGCCATTGCTTCGATGAGTTGGATGGCGCTCTGCGGCAGCGCATGGATGCGCCTGACGATGAGGTCCAGTACCGTCCCTTGGCCGATATACCGCCGGACGGATTCGGCATCCCAGCACCAACGCCCTTGCTCAAAACGAAGAATCTGGTCACGCCTAAGCCCGTTGATCAGTTCGACGGTGTCAAAGGGGTTGCCGGCCGTCAGCGGATGCAGGGCAGTCGCCAGGTCGCCTGCTAGTGCCAAAGGGAGGCGAAGCATTCCCGAGACCAGCTCGGTGACGTCGCCCGGTGGCAGGTTCTCCAGTCGCAACTGCAGCGGCACCAGCTGCGCCGCGCGCCAGCGGGCCAGCACGGCGTGCAGCATGTGCGCGGCGTCGACTTCGGTATCCCGATAGGTGCCAACAAGAAGAAAGCCGCGCAACTGCGGCGCGGCAAGGAGTCGCTCGATGAGCTTCAGTGATGTACTGCGCGCCCATTGCAGGTCGTCGATCACCATCACCAGGGGCCGGGTGGGTGAAGCGACCGCGCTCACCAAGTCGACGGCGGCTTGCAGCAGCCGTTCCTCGGCATCAGCTGCGTCTGAAAGCGGAGGCGCCGTGGCCAGCCCAAAGAGACGAGCAAACTCAGGCGCCACTGCGGCAAGAATATCGGCGCCGGGGCCTAGTGAACGCAAGAGGGTGTCACGGTGGCGA
>Ga0307515_10025084_pt1 | contig 10339 bp, 3 predicted proteins | sample 17_EM_MG_FD_194513 | JGI IMG/M metagenome (GOLD analysis project Ga0307515, IMG submission 194513) | Populus trichocarpa ectomycorrhiza microbial communities from riparian zone in the Pacific Northwest, United States - 17_EM | ecosystem: Host-associated > Plants > Roots > Unclassified | place...
TATAAAAGCTTATATTTAAATTTTTAGAAAATATTATTAAGTAGTGGTTGAGATATTTAAGATTTAAATATCGGCTTTTTGGTGTATTTTGAAGTGGCCAGCTCGGTGGGGTGGCCGGCTCGCTAGTAGAATACGTTATACCTATATACTTACCCTATATAGTACTAAACTCTCTAAATTAGACAAGATATTATACTAATAGAAAACCTCCCCTATAGTTAAATTTACTTTATTACTATGCTAGTATTATATTAAGAATGCGTTCTAAATATATCTAAAACTACCTACTATAATAAAAGCATCTACTCTCTTAGGGAGCCTCTTTATTTTTAGATAGACTTTATAAGTAGCTTAAACTATTAAAATAGGGTTTAAATGGGTTATAGATAGCTTATATAGCTCTTTAGAGTGCTAGACATTATATTTAAAACAGATTTAAAATGGATTTGAAATAGATTTAATAAATTTGGAATGGAAGGTAAGGTAGAAGGTAAGGTCAAAGTAAGAGGAAGGGTGAGATTTGGTGTGGTAGGCGGAGGTTTCGCTTATCGGGCCGACCTTTTAGCGTGGTCTAGCCGACCTATACGCACTACGGCACGGAACGGAGGTAATTGGGGACTCACTACCTCTTTTTGATTATTTGATTTCGATCTTCTCTTCTGCACGGGAACTTACCCTACGCGCACATATTCTTGTAATTCTAATTTCGGGCGTTTGCTTCTCTCCTGGGAACCGTACACTTACTGCACGTGGTAGATAGGCGGATGAGGGCCTTACGGAATCACTGCTGCAGGTGAGACGGGTGGTCACCCAGGATCTACCTCTGTAAAATAGAAGACCCGGCATGGCGCTCTTAGGGCAGCTAAAACGGTGTATAATTTAAAAAAAAAAAAGCCACCTCGGAACTTGCCGCCTTTTGGCACACTGTTTGATCCCTATGGCCTAGAACAGTCCTTTTGAAGCAAATAACTGTTTTCAGAATACGAACACTCAGCTGCATGGTAGTTCCGGTGCATGCAAGTCTGCTGTGGCACTTTGTTGCCCAGGTTGTTGCGATCCTCTGCTTAAATCAGTTCTTCATTGCTTACCTTTCCAATATTCACCTACCTGGACCCATTGACAAAGCTTCACTTTAACTCAACAGTATGGATCTTGAAGAGCCCCAAGGAAAATTCAAGTGGACAAAGGAGGGCTTAGGATCGTGTTCCTCATCTTCTGATACCGACAATAGCCATTACAAACCGGGACATAATAAAGGCAAGGCCCGAGATCATGGCTGCAAACCGCCCTGCGAGCCTCAAGAGCCACCTCCAAAGGATGCCAATCCACAGCCGGTGACAGTCAACGTGACCGTATCTTGCTGTGGCCACAAGAAGGGCATGGGATCCTGTTGCTGTGGAGGAGGCCACCACGGGCCCGGTGCTGGGGGCGGTACGGGTGATGGAAGTAACAATAACGGAACACGTCCAGGTCATCATACAGGCACATCTGACGGGTCAATTGGCAAAGGCGTCGGCACTCCCGGCGGAATTATCAGCGTCACAACTCGCCCGCCAACGGTATGGCCCGGTCCCCGCTCAAAACTCTATCTTCCCTTTCTCTTCATCCGCGCCAACGAAGGAGATCTAGGTGCCAGGCCCATCTCTGGTGTCTTCTGGGAGTCTCCCGACATCATCATACTACCTGGAATCGCGGCAAGCGACGCTCCCGAACGCCCTTCGCAGGACGCACAACTCGGCGCAGTTGCAAGAGCTAATTCCCCCAACACACTGTATGCGCATGTATGGAACATGGGTCTGGCGGACTGCCATGGGGCCATTGTTGAGTTCTACTGGTTCAATCCGGCCTTGGGCTTCGACAGTAAGAGCGCAAACCTGGTTGCCCGGACTACCATCAGTCTTGCACGAAGGGGTAGCAGACCGTCGCACCGCATTGTAAAATGCCCTGTGAGCTGGACACCTAAATTCCTGAATGGAGGGCACGAGTGCCTTGTGGTACGGTTGTTTGACCCGGCCGTTGACACCCTCTCTACGCCACCATGGGATGCTCGTCAAAATCGACACATCGGACAACGGAACATCCACGTCATGTCGGCCACAGAAGCCGGTATTGTTCCCGTAGCAAATATAGCAATGGTTCGCAGAGAGTTAGCCGCTGCTGCTGCCGCTTTTGCTCCAACCATCGGGATCAACATTGGTTCTTTGTATGGCGGCCAAGCCCAAGTCGATGTCAAACGGGCTGAGACGACGACAATGCCATGGCTTCAGCTGGTTACCATGCAGAGGAAGGTAGTCCCGCAGACGGGTACTGCAACTGGGGATGTTGGCATCACTTCGCCAGTGTCGACAGGCACAACTTTGCCAAATCTCGGCAGCATCCCGGACCCTCGGACAGTCGGAGTAATTGGTGATTCTCATGGCGTAACGGACGATGACCAGCAAGTCGGCTTCATTACTAAAGATGGCAATCCCGGAAATGGGAACGCTCACGTATACAGAGTTACCGGAACGCAGAATGGTTCGCAGTTTGGAGGCTACACGGTTGTACTTTTGGGAAGTTAGGCCTAGGATATTAGGGAGCTATCAAGAGCATTTGACTTATTGTTTTGAGTCTGAATAAAACAACTCCTTTAAATGGCCGTTCTGGTTGTCTCAGAGTGCATCTTGAAAATTTCCCGGACAGCATCGACCCATCCAGTGATCTTATTTAGTAGTGGACCAGCTTTAATAAACTCAATCATTTCCTTTAGCTGCTGTGGAGTCCTTGCTCCAAAGATAATAATGTTACTATATTTTATTTCAGGTGCCTTAGCCGCTTCTCCGAGGAATTTGTAGCGTTGCATAGCCACTCTCTTGCCACAAGCTCCACTCTACCAACTCGTGCGAAATCCTGAGCCAATAGAATGTTGCGCTACCCCCTAGACCCCTATACCCCCCTAAATTTCTCTATAAAGCGTCTAAGAGATTATAGGCGCGTATTTACTATAAGCTATACTACTTTAGCAACTTTAGGATATAAGAGAGAAAAGATTAAGAGGCTATTAATTAAGAGGTTTTTAAAGAAAAGCGTAAGTTAAAAGGATTTCTTACGCAGATAAAACTAAAGATTAGATATAAAGGTATAAAGCTAAAGTAACTAGTAGATTAAATAGCGTATATAGGACTATTCCTAACGGGCTAGGCACTAGAGTAGTTTAAATCCTACCTTACAGAGATATAAGCTAATAGGTTAGCTACTACTAACTTAGAGGTATGGTATATATTATTAAGCTAGGAAGGATTTAATAGTAAATTAATGTAAATATATAATGATCCGGAATTAGTAGTAATGGCTAAAGATAAGCTATACTAACTTACGTAAAGGGGATTAGTAATAGACTATATAGCATAATTTTAAATATTAATAGCGTAGATTAAGTAGAACTAAGGGGCGTTAATAGCTTAGTATAGGAGGGGATTAAAGGCTAAAGTTTAAGTAACTATAATACTAATATCGGACGACCTAAGCGATATAAGAGAGCTTATAAAGTAAGCTATTAAAGTAGATAACCGGCTATACTAGAGCGAAAAGTTAGGAAGGATATAATAGGGACTGGCGTATATAAAGAAGATATAGTAAGTATTTAAACTATAGTATAGCGCGGAGCTAATAGGCCTAAGCGGTATTAAAGAAATTAGAAAGATAAGTAACTATAAAAACTTAGAGGATAAGGATTAAATAATTAGAGGTTTAAGGGGCAGAGGCTAAACTGGGGATCTTAATAGTAGAAGACGCTTAAGCGGACTTTATAATAAGAAGAGTAGTATAAAAAGGGTGCTTGTATAAACTGTAAAAAATAAGATTATTTTGTTAGAGACTATAGAGGTAGTTAAAGTAACTACGTAGTAAAGGGAACTAGACTAGTAGATAATATATATATATAAAGGAACAATAATATACTGCAAGAAATAAAATAAAATTTAATTAGAAGTTTCGCGGTTTATTATAATAATATATACTAAGTTTATAAGGACGCTAAGTATAGTATAAGCTATTAGTTATAAGGGCCTAAATTAAAAAGACTTTAAGGTATAAGAGAGTCAGATAAAGAATAAAATTAATTTTATAAACTAGATTAGAACCAAGTCGGTATATTTAGCCAGTAGTTAGTAGAGAAAGTTCTTATATACTAGTTATAATAAAGCCTTACAGAAAATACTACGGTACACTTGTTAATGGGCTAGGTATATAGATAGCAATAAGTTAACAACGTAATAATAACTAGTAGAGTAATTGCCTAATAAATTAACTCTAATTATATTCTAAGATTTACTGTAAAGAAAAGAACTATCTAGGTAGGGACTGTGGTCCTTTAAATATATAATACTGCGCCTAACAGATATACTAAGTACGTCGGTACGTTAGTATATCGGTACGTTGCATTCCTACATTCCTACGTTCCTATATTCTAAACTTATAACGTAACTACCTATATAACTTAGCTACCCCTTATCCTATAGTTTAACTAGTTCTAGCACCTTCTATACTTCCTCCACTAGTCCGTTTATGTCTCTCCTTAGTAGTGCTACTACTGCTAATATAAGGTCCGTAATATTAGTTCTACTAAAGGGTAATAGAATTTAAGGATTAGGATAATTAGACTATTAGCAGTAATAATAAGGCAATAAAGGTAGCTTACTAGGAGTATATAAACCTTAAGGACGTAATAATAGAGGTAGAGGTTAAATCTACTATAGAGAAAGGATTAGTAATGGGAATTAAGACTCTATTAAATATAATATCTATTACTTTATAAAACGTAAGAGAAGTAAAACGGCGGGCTATTATGGCACTTAATAAAGGCAAAAGGCTAAAGACTGAAGATTTTTAGGAAGAGATAAGAGAAGCTTAAGGACCTATAATAGACGAAAACTAATATAGTAGAGTAGTAACTTAGTTTAGAAATAAGCGAATAAGTATAGGAGAAAGATTCCCTCGAAGTAAAGAATAAAAGAGGCTTTTATAGAAATAGAAAAAGAATCCAAACCCAGAGTAGGCATTAACCCCTATAAGTATAGAGGATATAGCTAGAGGGCTAGGCCGCTAGGTAGATAAAATGGCTTATAAGACTAATAAATAGAGAGTAAAAGGTAAATAAGGTATTTAGCCTTAGAGTTAGATAACTAATATTAGAATTATAAAGTTTAAGGATCTAGAGGATCTAATAGCCAGATATAAACTAGGAGAAGACTAAAATGAATTTAAGAATTAAATTAAATTATAGTAAGAATAAAGAGGTTACTAAGGATTTAAGATACTAAGTAAATCTAGGGATAAAGTACCTATATATAAGATTACTAATAAGCCTAAGGTAGGCACGCTAAGAGCGAAATAGCTTAAAGAATTAAAATAAGAAGAGGACTAAGAAGTTCTAAATAGATTTAAAGAACGGTATACTAAAAGTTATAATAATATAGTAATAATAAAGTACTCTTTTATAGATAGATCGTAGGCGCTTATAGAGCTATATTAAAAGTAGTATAAGTAGCAATATAATAATAACTAGAAAGACTTTTACCTATAGCTAAATAAAAGAGTTATTTAAACCTAAGTAATTAAAAAAAGACGTATAAGTTATACTAAGGGAGCATTTATAACGAAGCCTTATAGTAGAAACTATGGTAAACTTATTAATAGTGTAACGGAACCTTATAGCAAGTACTACGGTAGGTCCTATTAATGGGCTAGGTGTATAGGTGATGCGTAAAGTCAACAACGTAATAATAACTGGTGGAGTGGTTACCTAACAGATTAACTCTAATTATATTCTAAGAATCACTACAAGGAAGGAACTATCTAGGTAGGGACTAAGGGTCCTTAAATACACAACCGTACTCCTATAAAATCCTTCTTATACGTAATGTACGTAATATACGTAATATACGTAACGTTCCTTTTATACCTTGCGTATTCTACGTATTACATTATATAACCTTAGTTACTATTCCTCGTTATATAGTTCTACCGGCTCCATCCTAAACCGTGCCTATATTAACTAACTAGCTTCTTCTAACTCTTCTTTAAGTAGTTATAACATCGTACTTAAAGCGTCCGTAATACTATCTCCCTCCTCTTTATTTTTATCCTTAAAGATTCCTAATATCTCTAAGTCGTTTACTAGAGGTATAATGTCCGTCTAATTAATTTAGTTAATATTGTTGCTTATAATACCTCTAAAGGTTTCTAAGCCTCCTTCTTCTTTATAAGTATAGCGTTATGCTCGCACTGTAGCTTTAATACTATCGCTAGGTGAAATAATGCTATCTCCGTATTCTCGTTATGCGAAAGAGGGGTTAGTCTATATTACGCTGGCGAGTCCCTTATCTCGGCAACCCTCTTTTTATTTAAAGTACATTAAAGCGAATATTTATTCGTCCTATAACGTTCGCTTTATATCTAACGCTAAGTATACGCATCCTATAACTCTTAATAGTCGTTAAGTTCCCTAAGTAATTTATTATAGGGTCTCGTATTTAATCTACTGCTATAAAACTTAATAGTAAGCTCTTAAGCGCTCTAGATAAACTGCGTTATTCGCGGAAAGTAGAGCAAGAGGCTGCAGCTACTTAACAGCGTGCCCTTAAAGCTCGTCTCTCTGCTTCTACCCATCTTCTTTATCTTAAGAAGGTTTGTAAGAAGGTTCGTTCTAAGAAGTAAAAACTTATAGAATAAGGTCTGTAGGAACTTAGTAATAAAAAAACGGATTCTCTTCTAATAGCAAAGGAAATAACTCTAAGTAGTTTAGCAATCGCTCTTCCTAGGTCCCCCTTAGGTGACTTATTCTTTAGTAATTCTTTTTTAATATTACCTAACCTATTCTCTTCCGATACTTCTATACCTTTCTTATAGCGTTCTTTAAATTTTTTAGTGGTTCCTAGGTAGTCTTATTATAGCCTATCTACTTAACCTCGTACCATATTTCATCGTCAACATCCTTATAACTAACGATCTTTAAAACTTGCTATTTATCTTCTTCCTGTCCTCTATACGTGTCTGCTTTATAGACTAGTGGCTTAACTTCTTTATATGCTAGCTCTAGCATTATAATATACTATATAGGGTAGATCTTCATCTTAGCTAGTAGGTTTAACTTAAATGTAACCGGTAAAATCCTTTAACTAATTTTGAAAGGTCCTAGTCTAATATAGTCTAACTTCTTGCTTAATCGTTAACTCTTAAAATTTTTGTATAGTAGTTATACTTTATCTCCCTCCTTAAGATCTGGTCCCTCAGATCTCTTAGCATCATAGTATTTCTTTATTCTTTACTATACTACCTTAGCTGTTTCCGTAAGGTTCTTATAAAGATTTATTAATATCTCCATCCTTTGCTTAGCTGTACTACTTATCTTCTTTACTTAACGTGGCAATAGTAATGTTCTTAGCTTATATCTATAATTCGCCTTAAATAGTAACGTACCCATTCCTTCTTATAGTGTTATATTGTATGCAAACTATATAACTAGTAACAGTAATACCCAATTATTCTGCGCGTAATTAATATAATATCTTAGATACTGCTCTAGTGTCTAATTTAATTTTTCTGTTTAACCGTCTGTCTGCGAGTAATATACGGTAAAAGTTGCTGCTTAAACTCCTTGTTCCGCTAAGAATACCTCCTAAAATACTGCTACGAATCTTAAATCTCTATCCGATATGATTTTGCTTAGTGCTCCATATCTTATAAATACTTCTTTAATATAGATTCTAGCGATATCTTCTGCTAATATTTCTTCTATACACGCTATAAAGTATCCCCACTTTGTAAGCTTGTCTACTATTACTAAGATTGCATCGTAATCTTATCCGGTAATAGGATCTTTTAACTTTAGCAACTTAATAATAAAGTCCTATAATATAACCTCCCATAGTCTCTCTGGTATTTTAATAGGTTATAGCCCTCTATATAGCTTATACCTTATTAGTTTATTCCTCTAGCAATCTAAATACTCTTTAGTAACCTTTCTAGCTATCCTCTAGATTCCGTCAATAATATACTCCTCCTGGAGTCTTAACACTAAGCCTATAGCTCCGTTGTGTCCTTAAGTTAGTCCTTTATAGAAATCTTCTATGAATTACTCTGCTATGCTTTTTAGGATATACTTCGCTTCTCGGTTTTCGTATATATCTATCTATAGATCTTCTAGCTGTGCTTTTAGAATTCTTTATACCTAAAAGCTTTCTGGTAACTTATAGATTTTCTCTAATTCTTCCTAAGTTACTATAATTTTCGGATAATTATACCTAATTAATCCATCTATATCTTTTCGCAATAAAGCCCCTAATGGCTTTTCATTATTTTATAGTTTAGCCTTTTAACTCAGAGCATCTGCTCTTATATTGTCTATACCCTTAGTATACTAAATCTTAAAATAGTATTCTATAAGCATTTCTGCCTATCTAACCTATCTTCGGTTAAGTTCCTTTATTATTAGAAATCCTATTAGGTTCTTATAATCCGTCTTAACTATAAATAGTTTCTCTGTACCTTATAAGAATGCTCTCTATTCCTTTAGTACTATAACTATACCTAGCAACTCCTTATTATAGATGTTATAGTTTAGTTCCGGTGGTGTTATCTTCCAACTATAGTATACTACTAGGTGCCATTTATCTGGATGCTTCTGTATAAAGTATGCCCCTAGTATAAAGTCTAATGTATCTATCTTAACAACCGTCTCTAGACCTGGTTAATAGATCTTAAGAACTAGCTCCTGGGTAAACAACCTTTTGATTTCTTTAAATAGTTCTTATTATTCTTCTCCCTATACCCATAGTTCTTCTTTCTTTGTTAATCGCGTAAATAGCTTAATATCCTTTAACTATTGCGCTATAAACCTTCTACAGTAATTGCAAAACCCTAGGAATAATCTTAACTGTGTAACGTTCTCTGGTTCTTACCAATTCACTATAGCCTTAATCTTCTTTAGATCTATACTAAGTTAGCCTAGTTTAATAATAAATTTAACAAAATCTATTTTCCTGGTAAAGAACTTACATTTCTTAATTGCTACTAGCATCTATTCTTCTTATAGTCTCTTTAAGACCCATTTAACGTATTCCCCGTGTTCTTCCTTAGTTATTAAGTAGATAATAATATTGTTAAGGTATGCTATAACAAATTTATCTAAATGTTCTCCTAATATATTATTAATACGCTTCTGGAACGTTACTAGTGCGTTTATAAGTCCGAATTATATAACTAATAGTTTATACAGTCCTTCCTTTGACCTAAAGGCTGCCTTCCATTTATTGCCTTCCTTAATCCTAATCTAATGGTATGCCCATCTTAGATCTATCTTTATAAAGATTTACGCGTTGCCTATCCTGTCTTAGATTTCGCTAATTAAGAGTAAAGGATACCTATCCTTTCTGGTAATACTGTTTAACTGTCTATAGTTAATACACAGCCTTAGCTTGCTATTCTTCTTTAGGACGAATAATATTGGATAACCCGCTAATAATTGCGATGGTCTAATATATCCCTTTTATAAGTTCTCCTGGATAAACTCTTTTAATGCTCTACCTTCCTCTTTAGTAAGCTTATAGATTGGAAAGAACTTTAGACTTATTTCTGGTTCCAATTCTATTTTATAGTCCCATACTATATACTCTAACAGCTTTTTACTTTCTAGTGACCATAGTTTTTTGCCGTACTTATGGTATCTCTTTAGTATATAGCTTAGTCCTTTTTCTATTTCCTTATAGGTCGCTCCTACTTAGTACTATACTAACTTAGCTTGTTATTGCATCTTATGGCGTTAAGTATCTCTAATATTGACTTAACCTATAACCCAATTAATCTTTAGATTATATTCCTATAACTAAGGCATCCCTAGTATCGCCTCGTCCTTCCCTAATAGTAGGATATCGAAAGACATCCGAATTTGTCTTTCTTCGATAGTTAACTAAATAGGTCCTATTTTAAGATTAATAATACCGTCTCTATAGGCTATCAGATCTCCTAAAATTATCACTAATAAATATAGGTGCTTCTTTTTCCTGTGTGGTAGTCTCATTCTTTTAACTGCTACTAGTGAGATGTGGTTCCTTATTACTCTACTATCTATTAGTGCTTCAAACTGTTGATCTTGCTATTTAACTTATAAATTTAGGTGTCTTCCTTAAATTCCTTTAAGGGTCTAAGGCTCTACCACTGGCTCCCTCTGGTCCCGTAGGCCTCTACTTTTCCTAACTATTGGCTACTAGATCCTATTTATACTTGGTCTAACTTAGGCTAATACTTAGTTCGCTTTTTATCCTTAATATGCTATAGATAGGTATTCTCTAAATATTTCCAC
>Ga0307515_10025085_pt1 | contig 10339 bp, 9 predicted proteins | sample 17_EM_MG_FD_194513 | JGI IMG/M metagenome (GOLD analysis project Ga0307515, IMG submission 194513) | Populus trichocarpa ectomycorrhiza microbial communities from riparian zone in the Pacific Northwest, United States - 17_EM | ecosystem: Host-associated > Plants > Roots > Unclassified | place...
CCGGTGGCGGGAGATGTCCCCCGCCACCGGCTCACTGCCGCGGTCGGCGCCCCGGCTCACCGGGTAGTCCTGACCGACGCCGCTCACTCGCCGCTGAACTCGGCCAGCAGCGCCTTGCGCTGCCGGTCGCCGAGGCCGCGGAGACGACGGCTGGGGGCGATCTCCAGTCGTTCCATGGTCTGCTGCGCGCGGACCTTGCCGACGCCCGGAAGGGCCTCGAGCAGAGCCGAAACCTTCATCTTGCCGAGGACTTCGTTCTCCTCGGCCTGCTTCAGCACGTCGACCAGAGTGGTACCGCCCCGCTTCAGCCGCTCCTTCAGCTCAGCGCGGATGCGGCGAGCGGCGGCGGCCTTCTCCAGCGCCGCAGCGCGCTGTTCCTCTGTCAGCTGGGGAAGTGCCACGTTTTCCTCCGGTAGTTCTCAAATCTGGGTGGGTGACGCGACGGTACCCACCCGTGAGCACCGGCCACAATGCGGGGGTGGCTGGTGGGACTGGATTCCGGGGCCTGCTATTGGCCGTTTTCCTGCGGGTCGGCCAGCACTTCGGCGACACGTTCGACCGCTTGGCGCAAAGCGGCTTGCTCCGGTCCGTGACGCAGGAGGTCACGGGACGACGCAGGCAGTACACCAGGTAGTCCTACACCGAAGAGAGCCCTCAAATCGGCCACAGTCGCTCCCTGGGCCCCGAAACCGGGCGCCAGCACGGGTCCGTTCAGCCGCGAGAGGTCGAGTTCGCCCGGCGCGACGGTGGCGCCGACGACGACCCCGATATCGCCGAGCGGCCCCACGTGAGCGTTGAGCGCCGCCGCGGAATCCACGATTCCCTGTGCCACGGTGCGTCCGTCGGGCAGCCGCGCGTTCTGCACGGCCGCCGCTTCCGGGTTCGAAGTTCGCGCAAGCACGAAGACGCCGCGCCCCGCGGCGGTGGCCGTGGCCGCGCATTGGGCCAAAGAGCCGAACCCGAGGTACGGCGAAACGGTGATCGCGTCCGCCGCGATCGCCGCGCCCTCGGCGACGTACGCGGCCGTGTAGGCCGCCATCGTGGAGCCAATGTCGCCGCGCTTGACGTCCAGCAGCACGAGCGCACCGGCTTCACGCGCCGTTTCCACGACCCGTTCGAGCACGCGAACACCCGCCGCGCCGAAACTTTCGAAGAACGCCGACTGCGGCTTCACGATCGCCGTGTGCGCCGCCAGGACCTCCGTGGCGGACAGCGCGAACCGTTCCAGGCCCGAGGCGTCCACCGGGAGCCCCCAGGCCTCGATGAGGCCCGGGTGGGGGTCGATCCCGGCGCACAGCGGGCCCCGGGCCGCGACGGCCTTCGCCAGCCGCGCCCCGAACCGGTCGGGTGCCGGAGCCGCGGTCACGACCGCGCCTTCAGCGCCGCCTGCAGCTCCTGCAGGGACTTGACCCCGATGTCGCCCCGGATCAGCGCCTCGATGCCGTGCACGGCCGCCCCGGCGCCCTGCACGGTCGTCACGCACGGAATGTCGCGCGACACCGCGGCGGTGCGGATTTCGTAACCGTCGATCCGCGGACCGCTGTTGCCGTACGGGGTGTTGATGACCATCTCGACGCCGCCCGCGAGGATCAGGTCGACGATGTTCGGCTCGGCTTCGCTGGAGCCCTCGTAGTGCTTGCGCACCACGGTGCAGGCGACCCCGTTGCGCCGCAGCACTTCCGCGGTGCCGGACGTGGCGAGGATCTCGAACCCGAGGTCCGCCAGGCGCTTCACCGGGAACACCAGCGAGCGCTTGTCGCGGTTGGCGACCGAGACGAACACCCGCCCGGACGTCGGCAGCGAGCCGTAGGCCCCGCTCTGCGACTTGGCGAACGCCTTGCCGAAGGAGACGTCGACGCCCATCACCTCGCCGGTGGACTTCATCTCCGGGCCGAGCAGCGAGTCGACGCCGTGGCCTTCGGGGGTGCGGAAGCGGTGGAAGGGCAGCACGGCCTCCTTCACCGCGACCGGCGAGTCGGCCGGCATCCGCCCGCCGTCGCCCTCGGCCTGGAGCACCCCGCTGCCCCGCAGGTCCTTGATCGTCGAGCCGGTCATGATCAGCGCGGCGGCCTTGGCCAGCGGCACCGCCGTGGCCTTCGACACGAACGGCACCGTGCGCGAAGCCCGCGGGTTGGCCTCCAGGACGTACAGGACGTCGTCCTTGAGCGCGTACTGGACGTTCAGGAGCCCCCGCACGCCCACGCCGCGGGCGATCGCCTCGGTGGACCGGCGGACGGTCTCGAGGTCGGTGTGGCCGAGCGTGATGGGCGGCAGCGCGCACGACGAGTCGCCGGAGTGGATCCCGGCCTCCTCGATGTGCTCCATGACCCCGCCGAGGTAGAGCTCCTCGCCGTCGAACAGCGCGTCGACGTCGATCTCGATGGCGTCGTCGAGGAACCGGTCCACGAGCACCGGGTGCTCGGGGTTGATCTCGGTGGCGCGGCTGATGTAGCCCGCGAGGGTCTGCTCGTCGTAGACGATCTCCATGCCGCGCCCGCCGAGCACGTACGACGGCCGGACGAGCACCGGGTAGCCGATCTCGTCGGCGATCCGCTTCGCGCCCTCGAACGACGTCGCCGTGCCGTAGCGCGGCGCGGGCAGCCCGGCGTCGGTGAGCACCTCGCCGAACGCGCCGCGGTCCTCGGCCAGGTTGATGGCCTCCGGCGGCGTCCCGACCACCGGCACCCCGGCGTCGGCGAGCTTCTTCGCCAGGCTCAGCGGGGTCTGGCCGCCGAGCTGGACGATCACGCCGGCGACCGTGCCGGACACCTGCTCGGCGTGCACCACCTCGAGGACGTCCTCGAAGGACAGCGGCTCGAAGTACAGCCGGTCGGAGGTGTCGTAGTCGGTGGACACGGTTTCCGGGTTGCAGTTGACCATGACGGCCTCGAACCCGGCCTCCCGCAACGCGATCGCCGCGTGGACGCAGGAGTAGTCGAACTCGATGCCCTGGCCGATCCGGTTCGGCCCGGAGCCGAGGATGAGCACCTTCGGCTTCTCGGTCTGCGGGGCCACTTCGGACTGCGCTTCGGGGTCGGACTCGTAGGCCGAGTAGTGGTACGGCGTGGTCGCGGCGAACTCGGCCGCGCAGGTGTCGACCGTCTTGAACACCGGCCGCACGCCGAGGCGGTGGCGCAGCGCGCGGACGCCGTCCTCGCCGGCCAGTTCCGGGCGCAGCGCGGCGACCTGGCGGTCCGACAGGCCGGTGCGCTTGGCGCGGCGCAGCAGGTCGCCGTCCAGGACCGGGGCGTCACGGACTTCGGCGCCGACCTCACCGATCAGGGCGATCTGGTCGATGAACCACGGGTCGATGCCGGAGGCTTCGTGCACCTGCTGGACGGTGCCGCCCAGGCGCAGCGCGCGTTCCACATCGTAGAGCCGGCCCTCGTGCGTCACGCGCAGAGCGTCCAAAGTGGACTCCAGCGTGGCGCCCGCGGGGTCGGGCAGCGTCCAGAACCCGGTGGCCTTGGTCTCGATCGACCGCATCACCTTGCCGAGCGCCTCGGGGAAGCTGCGGCCGAACGACATCGCCTCGCCGACGCTCTTCATCGTCGTGGTCAGCGTCGGGTCCGCACCCGGGAACTTCTCGAAGGCGAACCGCGGCATCTTGACGACGACGTAGTCCAGGGTGGGCTCGAACGCCGCCGGGGTCACGCCGGTGATGTCGTTGGTGATCTCGTCGAGCGTGTACCCGATGGCGAGCTTCGCGGCGATCTTGGCGATCGGGAAGCCGGTCGCCTTCGACGCCAGCGCGGACGACCGCGACACCCGCGGGTTCATCTCGATGACGACCATCCGGCCGTCGGCCGGGTTGATCGCGAACTGGATGTTGCAGCCGCCGGTGTCGACGCCGACCGCGCGCAGCACGTCGATGCCGACGTCGCGCATCACCTGGTACTCGCGGTCGGTGAGCGTCATCGTCGGCGCGACGGTGACCGAGTCGCCGGTGTGCACGCCCATCGCGTCGATGTTTTCGATCGAGCAGACGACCACGACGTTGTCGCTCTTGTCGCGCATCAGCTCGAGCTCGTACTCCTTCCAGCCGAGCACGCTCTCCTCGATGAGCACCTCGGTGACCGGCGACTCGTCGAGGCCGGTGGAAGCGAGCCGTTCGAGTTCCTCGGGCGTGTGCGCCATGCCTGAGCCGAGCCCGCCCATGGTGAACGACGGCCGGATGACGACCGGCAGGCCCAGGTCCGCGACGGTCGCGCGGACCTCGTCCATGGTGTTGCACACGCGGGAACGCGGGGTCTCGGCGCCGACCTCGGCGACGATGTTCTTGAACTTCTGCCGGTCCTCGCCGCGCTGGATGGCGTCGATGTCGGCGCCGATCAGCTCGACGCCGTACTTGGCGAGCACGCCGCGCTCGTGCAGGGCGACCGCGCAGTTGAGCGCCGTCTGCCCGCCGAGGGTGGCGAGAAGAGCGTCCGGCCGCTCCGCCGCGATGACCTTCTCGACGAAGTCCGGCGTCACCGGCTCGATGTAGGTCGCGTCGGCGAACTCCGGGTCGGTCATGATGGTCGCCGGGTTCGAGTTCACCAGGGACACGCGCAGGCCTTCGCTGCGCAGCACCCGGCAGGCCTGGGTACCGGAGTAGTCGAACTCCGCGGCCTGCCCGATCACGATCGGCCCGGAGCCGATCACCAGCACGTGCTGGATGTCCGTCCTCTTCGGCATCAGGCCTTCTTCTCCATGAGCGAAACGAAATCGTCGAACAGGGGGGCCGCGTCGTGCGGGCCGGCCGCGGCTTCGGGGTGGTACTGCACGGAGAACGCCGGGACGTCGAAGGCCCGCAGGCCCTCGACCGCGCCGTCGTTCGCGCAGTAGTGGCTGACCTGAGCCGCGCCGAAGGGCGACTCGAAGCGCTGACCGGGTTCACCTTCGAGGGCGAAGCCGTGGTTCTGCGCGGTGATCGCGACCCGCTTGGTCACCACGTCGATCACCGGGATGTTGATGCCGCGGTGGCCGTAGCGCATCTTGTACGTCCCCAGCCCGAGCGCGCGGCCCAGGACCTGGTTGCCGAAGCAGATGCCGAACAGCGGGATCTCGCGGCCGAGGACCTGCTTGGTCAGCTCGGTGGCGTGCACCGTGGTGGCCGGGTCGCCGGGTCCGTTGGAGAGGAACACGCCGTCCGGCTCGATCGCGAGGAGGTCGTCGATGGTGCTGGTCGAGGGCAGCACGTGCACCTCGATGCCCCGGGCGACCAGCTGGCGCGGGGTGTTGGACTTGATGCCCAGGTCCAGCGCGGCGACGCGGAAGCGAACCTCACCGGAAGGCGAGACGACGTACGGCTTCGGCGTCGAGACCTGGCCGGCCAGGTCGGCGCCCTCCATCTTCGGGCTGGCGAGAACCTCGGCGACCATCTCGTCGACCGTGCCCAGCGCGTCGCCGGAGAACACCCCGGCCCGCATCGCGCCGCGCTCGCGCAGGTGCCGCGTCAGCGTCCGGGTGTCGACCTCGGCGATGCCGACGATGCCCTGGTTCACCAGCTCGTCGTCCAGCGAGCGCTTCGAGCGCCAGTTGGATGGCGTGCGCGCGGGGTCGCGCACCACGTAGCCGTTGACCCAGATCCGGGACGACTCGTCGTCCTCGTCGTTCCAGCCGGTGTTGCCGATCTGCGGCGCGGTCTGCACCACGATCTGCCCGTGGTAGGACGGGTCGGTCAGCGTCTCCTGGTAGCCGGTCATGCCGGTGCAGAACACCGCCTCGCCGAGGCTCCGTCCTCGCGCGCCGTAGGCGGCGCCGCGGAACACCCGGCCGTCTTCGAGTACCAGTGCGGCCTGAGCGCGCGCGTTCACTGGGCACCTCCCTTGATCTTCAGCTGTTCGATCCAGTGTGGATAGTCGTCGAGTTCGTCACCGCGGAAGCCGGTGTCGAGCTCGGTTTCGCCGGCGCGCCAGGTGAGCACCAGCAGGGCGTCGGTGCCCATCACCTTTCCGGCGATCTTCGAGTCGCGCCGGACCCCGGCGATCGCCTCGCGCGGGATCCAGAAGTCGGGGGCGCCGCCGCGTTCGACCGCGACGCCGCCTTGGTGCAGCCGCCAGACCGCGCCGGTGCGCAGGCCGGCGCCGCGGGTGACGACCCGGTTCTGCCACTCCCCCGCGATCGTCGTGGCCACGTAGACCCCGGTGGACTCGAGCAGGATCGCACCCGGGTCTGTGGGGATTTGCTCGAACAGCGGCACCTGCACGCTCTGCGCGCGCGCCTTGCGGCGCCAGCCGAGGTACATGCCCCACAGGCACAGCAGGAAGAAGGCGACGATCGCCAGCACCAGCCACAGGCGTTCCATCAGCAGATCTTCCCGTCCCGGGCGGTGACCCGCCCGCGCAGCAGCGTCGCGGTCACCACGCCGGGCAGCCGCATTCCCTCGTACGGGGTGTTGGCGGCGATGCTCGCCAGCTCGGCACCCCGGACCGTCCACGCGGCGTCCGGGTCGACCAGGGCCAGGTTCGCCGGCTCCCCCACCGCGATCGGCCGGCCGTGATCGGCCAGGTTCCCGATCTCCGCGGGCCGCTCGCTCATGACGCGGGCGACACCGCGCCAGTCGAGCAGCCCGGTGCGGACCATGGTCTCGGCCACGATGGACAGCGCGGTCTGCAGCCCGAGCATGCCCGGCCGCGCGGCACTCCACTCCGTGTCCTTGTCCTGCACCGCGTGCGGAGCGTGGTCGGTGGCGACGCAGTCGATGACGCCCTCCGCCAAGGCCGCGCGCAGCTTTTCGGCGTCCGAACTCGTGCGCAGCGGCGGGTTCACCTTGTTGACCGGGTCGTAGGTGGCCAGTCGCTCGTCGGTGAGCAGCAGGTGGTGCGGCGTGACCTCGGCCGACACCTTCGTGCCGCGGTCCTTGGCCCAGCGCAGCACGTCCGCGGTGCCCGAAGTGGACACGTGGCAGACGTGCAGCCGGGCCTTCGCGTGCAGCGCGAGCAGGCAGTCACGCGCCACGATCGACTCCTCCGCCGCGGCGGGCCAGCCGGTGTAGCCGAGCCGGGCGGCCTGCTCGCCCTCGTGCGCCTGGGCGCCGACGGTCAGCCGCGGCTCCTCGGCGTGCTGCGCGATGACGACGTCCAGCGCGGTCGAGTACTCCAGCGCGCGGCGCATCAGCAGCGGGTCGGCGACGCAGAGGCCGTCGTCGGAGAACACCTTGACCCGCGCCTGCGACGCTGCCATCGTGCCCAGCTCGGCGAGTCGCTCGCCCTTGAGCCCGACGGTGACCGCGCCGACCGGGTGAACGTCGACCAGGCCGACCTCCTGCCCGCGCCGCCACACGTGCTCGACGATCACGGCGTTGTCGGCGACCGGGTCGGTGTTGGCCATGGCGAACACGGCGGTGTAGCCGCCGAGCGCCGCCGCGGCCGAGCCGCTGTCGATCGTCTCGGTGTCCTCGCGGCCGGGCTCGCGGAGGTGGGTGTGCAGGTCGACGAAGCCGGGCAGCAGCACCTGGCCGTTCGCCTCGACCACGTCAGCGTCTTCGGGAATTTGGACGGCGCCTATCGCAGTGATCACCCCGTCCTCGACCAGGACGTCGACCGGGTCACCCTCGCCGTAGAGGCGGGCGCCCTTGATCACGGTGCTCACGCGCGCACCTCGCTGACGCTCGGTGCCTGCTGAGCACAAAGCGCTGTGCCGAATGGTTCGCTCGCAGGCTCGCTCACGCGGCGGCTCCTTCACTGGCCAAGAGGTGGTAGAGGACCGCCATGCGGACGTGCACGCCGTTGCGGACCTGTTCGGTGATGGCCGAGGCCGGGGAGTCGGCGACCGCCGAGGCGATCTCCATCCCGCGCAGCATCGGGCCGGGGTGCAGCACGACCGCGTGGTCCGGCAGCAGCTTCTGCCGCCGTTCCGAGAGGCCGTACGCGATCGAGTACTCGCGTGCGGAAGGAAAGAACCCGCCGTGCATCCGTTCCGCTTGGACGCGCAGCATCATCACCGCGTCGACCGCGGGCAGCTCGGCGTCCAGGTCGTGTGAAACGGTCACCGGCAGGCTTTCCACGCCGTAAGGCAGCAACGTCGGCGGCGCGACGAGCACCACCTCCGCGCCCAGGGCCGAGAGCAGGTGCAGGTTCGAGCGGGCGACGCGGCTGTGCAGCACGTCCCCGACGATCGCGATGCGACGGTCCTTCAAGGACCCGAGCCGCTCCCGCAGCGTCGCCGCGTCGAGCAGCGCCTGGGTCGGGTGCTCGTGCGTGCCGTCGCCGGCGTTGACCACCGACGTGCCGGGCTCGGCGAGCCAGCCCGCGAGCCGCTGGGCGGCGCCGCTGGCGGGGTGCCGGACGATCACGCAGTCGGCGCCCGCGGCGGCCAGCGTCAGGGCGGTGTCCCGCAGGGATTCACCCTTGTTGACCGAGGAGCTGGACGCCGAGACGTTGATCACGTCGGCGCTCATCCACTTCCCGGCGATCTCGAACGACACCCGGGTGCGCGTCGAGTTCTCGTAGAACAGGGTGATCACGGTGCGGCCGCGCAGTGTCGGCAGCTTCTTGACCTCGCGGCCGAGCAGGGTGTGCTTCAGCTCGTCGGCGGTGTCCAGCACGGCCGTGGCCAGCGCCGGGTCCAGCCCGTCAGTGGCGAGCAGGTGCTTCACGAATCTTCTCCAGGTGCGGCGGCGGGCTCGGCGGCGCGGAGCACGACCGAGTCGCGGCCGTCGATCTCCGCCAGCAGGACGGACACATCCTCGGTGCGGGCGGTCGGCACGTTCTTGCCGACGTAGTCGGCGCGGATCGGCAGCTCACGGTGACCTCGGTCGACGAGCACCGCCAGCTGCACCGCGCGGGGGCGACCATGATCACGGAGGGCATCCAGCGCGGCCCGGATCGTCCGGCCGGAGAAGAGCACGTCGTCGACCAGGATCACCACCCGGTCGTCGATCCCGTCGGGAGGCAGCTGCGTCTGCTCGAGGGCGCGGGGCGGGCGGCGGCGCAGGTCGTCCCGGTAGAGGGTGACGTCGAGGGCGCCGGTCGGCGGGCGGACTCCGGAGAACTCGCCGATCTTGCCGGCGAGGCGGGCCGCGAGGGGGGTGCCGCGGGTGGGGATCCCCAGCAACACGGGCGGGGTAGTGCTCTCCGCACCGTTCGCGGTCTTTTCGATGACCTGATGGGCCATTCGGGCGATCGTGCGCGCGACATCGCCGGCCGTCAGGAGCTCGCGCTCCCCAGCCGAACCAGCCGCGTCACGAGGACGTGACGACACTGCTGACTCCTTCCCCGCCTCACCGGACGGGTCCTTAAAGGACGTCTGTTCCCCTGCTGGTCGGGGCTTTCGCACCGACAGTAGCAGGCACTTTGCTCAGCCTTACGGGTGGTGTGGCGCGATTCGCGGCAAGCTCCTGCTTGACCTGGTGACAACAATGCGTAACCATTACTCTGAGTGTTCGACTCGAGAAGTCCCCTGGACCGGTCACCCCGACCGGGAGGGGGTGAAGAACGGAGAACGACCAGATGGGCGATTACGCCAAGGCGCTCGGGGCCAAGCTCCGCGGGATCCGCCAGCAGCAGGGCCTGTCCCTGCACGGGGTCGAGCAGAAGTCCGGTGGGCGCTGGAAGGCCGTCGTCGTCGGCTCGTACGAGCGTGGCGACCGTGCCGTCACCGTGCAGAAGCTGGCCGAGCTGGCCGACTTCTACGGCGTGCCGGTGGTCGAGCTGCTGCCCGAGGGCCGGGTCCCCTCAGGCGCCGAGCCCGCCACGAAGATCGTGATCAACCTGGAGCGCCTGCAGCAGCTGCCGGCGGAGAAGGTGGGCCCGCTGGCCCGCTACGCGGCGACCATCCAGAGCCAGCGCGGCGACTACAACGGCAAGGTGCTCTCGATCCGGACCGAGGACCTGCGGTCGCTGGCGATCATCTACGACATGACGCCGGGCGAGCTGACCGAGCAGCTCATCGACTGGGGTGTCCTCCCGCCGGAGGCACGTCCGTCCAAGGAGGACTGATCGAACGTGTGCTGCCGACGCAGTGAGCGTTCCCCGGTGGGGCACCGGAGACGCTCACTGAGCCGTCGGGGGGCAACAGCACACGGGCGCGTGCTCGTCGAGCGCCGCTCCTAGAGCACGGCGCGCAGGCGGTCGGCGATCGTGCCGATCCGGCCCAGCACGCCGTTGACGAACCGCGGCGAATCGTCCGTGGACAGTTCCTTCGCCAGGCCGACGGCCTCGTCGATCGCGACGGGGTCCGGCACGTCCTCGGCCCAGAGCAGCTCGTAGACCCCGACCCGCAGCACCGCGAGGTCGACCTTCGGCATCCGCTCCAGGGTCCAGCCCTGCGCGTGCTCGGCCAGCAGTTCGTCGATCTGCGTCTTCCGGGCGGTCACGCCCTCGACCAGGGTGATCGTGTAGTCCCCGACGGGGTC
>Ga0307515_10025086_pt1 | contig 10339 bp, 6 predicted proteins | sample 17_EM_MG_FD_194513 | JGI IMG/M metagenome (GOLD analysis project Ga0307515, IMG submission 194513) | Populus trichocarpa ectomycorrhiza microbial communities from riparian zone in the Pacific Northwest, United States - 17_EM | ecosystem: Host-associated > Plants > Roots > Unclassified | place...
CGGCCAGCGCCATGCCGTGCAGCAGCCGGAGGTAGCGGCGCACGGTCGGCCGGGTGCCGTCGGCCCGCAGCGCCGCGAGCCGCTCCACCAGGTACTCCAGGTCGGCCGCCGCTGCCGCCTCGGGTGCGGCCGGCTCCTGCTGGTAGCGGACCGTCCACGAGCGGTCCCAGCTCAGGTCGGCGAGGTGCACCACCAACTCGTCACGGTCCGGGTCGTCCTGGTCGAGCACGCCGATCAGCGCCTCGCGCCACATGATGGCCGCGTCGTAGTGGTCGACGCTCTCGGTGCGGTCGGCGAGCCCGCCGTGCGCCAGGCCCAGGCCGTAGACCCAGAGCAGCTGGTCCGGGTCGTCCGGCGCCTCGTCGACCGCGCGGCCCAGCGCCGTGACCGCCTCGATCAGGTCGGCCGGGTCCTCGGAGTCTTCGTAGCGGGTGAGAGCGGCGACGCCCGCCGCGCCCGCGTCGTTCATGTGCTTCCCCGCAGGGACCGCGACCGGGTCGGCGCGCCGCCGCGCTGGGCGGGCACACCGGTCAGCCAGGCGAACTGCGTACCGCTGACGGTGACCTGCTCCCCGGGCCGGCAGGTGCTGGTCTCCCGGCCCGCCGGCGAACCATCCCGCGAGTAGGTGATCGTCAGGGCGGTCTCCGCCGCGCCGACCGAGGCCCGGGTCGCGCGCACCTCGCCATAGCCCGGCAGGCCCGCGGTTCCCGCGTTGAGCACCATGGCCCGGCCGCCGAGCGCCACCTTGCGCTCGTCGCCGTTCGCGGTCCGCATGCTCAGCGTCCCGGAGAGCATCGGGTGCAGCCGGCGCTTGCCCAGCAAACCCAGCAGGACCAGCACGGCGAGCACCAGCAGCGCACCGGCGAGCCAGTACGGCCAGCTGCCGCGCTGAGCCGAGAGCACCGCGGGCGTCTCGCCGCCCGTCCAGGCCGGCGCCGGCTTCAGCCCGAGCACCTCGGTCAGCACCGGGTGCCACGGCGAGCCGGCGGCACCGGTCAGCGTCAGCGTGCCCCGGCCGGTCTCGGTGTGCAGCGGGGCGGCCTGTCGCGGACCGGCGTCCCAGTCGACCGTCACCCGCACCTCGGCGGTGCCGCCCGGCGCGAGGCTTACCGGTCCGCCCTGGACGGTGGCCCGCAGCGCCGGATCGGTGCTGCGCACGGCGAGGTTGCCGACGACCAGCGGGACGTGCGCGGCCGTCGAGTGCAGTCGCACCCGCAGTTCGGTGCGGCCGGCGCCGAGCCGGCCGGCCTCCGCCGGCCACTGCACCCGCACGCCGCGGGTGGCGTCGGCACCGAGGACGGCACGGGCCTTCGCCGCGCGGGCCGCGGCCTTCGGCTGCTCCAGTTGGGTGCCGAGCCGGTCGATCGAGGTCGGATCCAGCACCTTCGCGCCCGGATAGACCTTGCCGAGCAGGCCCGCCCCGGTCGATCCGGCGAGCGGGATCGCGTACGCGTTCAGCGACGTCTTCCGCAAGCCTTTCGCCGCCGCCCGCAGCTGGTTCCAGGCGTAGCCCTGGGTGAACGGGTAGGCGCTGTTGGCGGCGGGGTCGTGCAGGCCGTCGGTCAACAACACGACGGTCGCGGTCGGCGGCGCCCCGTCGCGGCGCAGCACCGCGAGGCTCTGCTCGATCGCCGCGCCGAGGTCGGTGTGGTCGCCGTCGGCGGTCTTCGGCAGCTTGGCGATCAACGCGTCCGGGGACCGCCCGGCCGGCGCGCTGGCGCGTACCACCCGGGCCTTGTCGGCGAACGTCACGAGCGCCACCCGGTCGTCCGGGGCGAGCGCGGCGAAGAACGCAAGCAGGCTGCGTTTGACCTGGTCGTAGCGGCCGTCCTCGCGCATCGAGCCGGAGACGTCGACCATCACCACGTAATCGGCGGCCACCTTGTCGACGCCGAGCGCGGCGTAGACCTCGTCCGTCGTGGCCGGTGCCGCAACCGCCGGGGTGCCGGTCGCCACCAGCACCACGAGGCACGCGGCCAGCACCGCCGTCGTCCGTCGAAAGCCGTTCACCACGTTCTCCTCGCCCCGCACCGCCCGTTCGCCTCTCTCTGACGGACAGGGGGTCGGGGCCTGTCCGTCAGAGACGGGTGGGATGTCATCCGAGGGAAGGAGAACCGGTGCCCGAAGAACTGTTCGACGCCGGCGATGGGCCGGACGAGCTGCCGGACGAGGAGCCGGGCCGGCTGGACGAGCTGGCCGATCTCCTCGGCCGGGAGCTGCCGGCCCTGCGTGCCCAGATCGCCCGCGACCACGAGCGGGCCGCCGCCCGCGAGGAGATCATCGGCCGGCTGCACGACGACATCCAACGGCTGCGCGCCGGCGAGCGGCAGCTGGTGCTCCGCCCGCTGCTGACCGACCTGCAGCGGCTGCGGCACGACATGCTGCGCACCGGGGCCGGGCTGCCCGAGTCGTTCAGCGCCCGGCAGGCCGCCGAGCTGCTGGGCTCGTTCGCGTACAACCTCGAGCTGACGCTGGAGCGCGGCGGCATCGTGGTGGTCGCGCCGGAGCCCGGGACGCCGTTCGACCCCGCCGCCCAGCGCGCGCTGGGCACGGTCCTGGCCACCGACCCGGCGCAGGACGGGACCGTCGCCGAGGTGATCACCGACGGCTACCACGACGTGCAGACCGGCCGGACCTCGGCGCCGGCCGCCGTACGGGTGCACCGGTGGGTGCCGCCCGAGCCCGCCCCAGGCGAGACACCCACCGACCAGACGCCCGCGGTCCCGGCACCGCCGGACCGCGCGATGACCAGCCAGCCCACCCCGTGACAGCCGGACGCACCGGCGGACAGGACAGCACCGAGATGGCCGACGAGAACCTGACCTTCTTCGGCATCGACCTGGGTACCACGTACTCGGTCGTGTCGTACATCGACGAGACCGGGCGGCCCACGGTGGTCCGCAACGTCGTGACCAACCACGAGACCACGCCGTCGGTCGTGTACTTCGAGGAGGACTCGGGCGAGGTGGCCGTGGGCGAGGCCGCCAAGAACGTGTCCCGGCTGTACCCGGCCCGGGTCGTCGAGCGGGTCAAGCGCAGCATGGGCAAGGAGGTGCAGTGGGAGTTCGACGGCAAGTCGTACAGCGCCGAGGCGATCTCCGCGCTGATCCTCAAGCAGCTGGCCCAGGACGCCCAGGACCACACCCAGCGGGACGTCCGCCAGGTCGTGATCACCGTGCCGGCGTACTTCGGCATGCTGGAGCGCGACGCCACCCGCAACGCCGGCCGGATCGCCGGCCTCGACGTGATCGGGATCGTGCCCGAGCCGGTCGCCGCCGCCCTGCAGTACGAGGTCGCCGCCGGCGGTGGCACCAAGACCGTGCTGGTCTACGACCTCGGCGGCGGCACCTTCGACACCACCGTCATCCGCATCTCCGACGACCTCATCGAGGTCGTCTGCACCGACGGCGACCAGCAACTCGGCGGCGTCGACTGGGACGCGCGCCTGGTCCAGTACCTGGTAGACGAGTTCGTGGCCCGCGCCGAGCCGGCCGAGGACCCGACGCTGGACGAGCAGTTCATGCAGGACCTGGCGCTCACCGCCGAGGACGTCAAGCGGCAGCTGTCCAATGTGAAGAGCCGCAAGGTGCCGCTGCGCTTCGCCGGTGCGGTGGCGCAGATCGAGGTCACCCAGGACATCTTCGAGGACATCACCCGCGACCTGCTCGACCGGACCGTCGAGTACACCGGGCGCACCCTGCGGAAGCTGGGCGAGAAGCTCGGCATCGACGACCCGGCCGCGGCCATCGACGAGGTGCTGCTGGTCGGCGGCTCGAGCAAGATGCCGGCGGTGGCCCGGCAGCTCGCCGAGAAGTGGTCGTGGACGCCGCGCCTGCACGATCCCGACCTGGCCGTGGCGAAGGGGGCCGCTCGCTTCGCCCTGAGCCGAGCGCTGTGGGACTGGGAACGCGCCGGCGAGGCCGCGCCGACGGCCGAAAGGCAGCAGGAGCGGATCTCCGAACTGGCGCTGAGTACCGGAGTGGGCGAGGAAGCGCTGGCGTCGATGGCGAGCAAGCGGATCATCAATGTGCTGCCGAAGGCGTTCGGAGTGAAGCTGCGCGACACCTCGGACCCGGACTGGCGCAGCAAGCCGGACAAGCTCTACGTCCAGCACATGGTCCATGCAGACGAGCAACTGCCCAGTGGGGTGCGCGAGCTCAGCGCGTCGACCGTGGAGGACGGCCAGACCGCCGTGCACATCGAGGTGTACGAGCAGGCCGGTTCGACCGAGAGCCCGGAGCTTTCCGCGAACAAGGCCGTCGACCACGGCGAGGGCACCATCACCGGCCTGCCCTCGCTGCGGCGCCATTCCCCGGTCGACATCACCATGACGATCGACGACGAGGGCGAACTGACCCTGCGCGCCGTCGAGCCGAGCACCGGCAAGGACCTGAAGATCAACGTGCGGGTGAGCATCCTGAGCGAGGAGGAAGTGCAGGAGGCCCGGGAGTTGGTCGCGGGCATCACGGTGAGGTCCTGACCGGACATGGCCTTCGACCAGAGCTCCTACGTCCGCGAGGTGATCAACCCGCTGCGCGACCACCCGGGCGGGCTGCCGGCCACCGACCTGGCCCGGCACTATGCGATCACCCCGGGCATGCCGGCCGAGGAGATCCGGGCCCAGCTCAAACAGGTCCGCAACCTCTGGCAACGGAAGCTGGGCGGCGCCGGCGCGGCGGCCGCGGTGTGCGCGCAGCTGATCAGCCGCGACGAGCGGTTGCAAGCCGAGCACGGCAACGCCATGGCCGACCCCAAGTGGTGGCGTGGCCAGGAGCAACAGCGCGACCGCGCGGTCCAGGCCGAGTCGCAGCGCTTCGCCGAGGTGCTGCGCAACGCCTACGGTGCCGTCGGCCGGGTGACCGCCGAGCAGTTGGCGGCGATCGCCCAGCAGTGGCCCGAGCTCAGCCGAGGCGGGGTCGACGAGGCCGTCCGGCTGGCCGGGCTGCGGCTGGTCGAGATCGTCGAACTACCGTCGTCCAGCGGCCTGGGCAGCTCCTACCGGCGCCTCGTCGAGCTGCAGAAGCAACTCGGCGTGCGGACCGTGGTGCAACTGGTCCGGCCCGAACTCGTCGGCGGCTCGTTCACGCTGCTCGGCGCCGACGCGGTGACCCTGGACGCGGACACCGTCGACGAGCAGCGCCGGGCGATGGAGCAGGTGGCCGACGCCAACGAGGTGCGGGCCCGCAAGGAGGCGCTCGGGCTGCTCGACACCGCGCTGCGGCACGGCGTCGACCTGCGTACCGTCGCGCTGTTCCAGATCGTGGAGCGGCTGCAGGACCTGCGCGCGCGCAATCTGGCCGACGCCTTCCTGGTCGAGTCGGCCACCGACGCCGGGCTCGCCCTCGCCGAGGCCCAGGCCGTGGTGAGCAACCTGTCGGCGGCGGTCGTCGCCGGCCCGGCCGAGCGGATCCGCGACCTGCTCACGGACGGGCAACTGCTCGCCGCGGACCAGGCCCTGCCCCAGCTGCCCGCGGCCGACCCGGACCGCCCCGAGTTGCAACAGGCCATCGAGACACGGTTGGAACAGGTCCGCAAGCTGCGGCAGAGCGCCGAGACCGCAATCCGCGAGCGGCGCGAGGAGGACGCGGCGACCGACCTGCGGGACGCGCTGCGGATCGCCGCCGACGACGAGGAACTGCGGCGCCGCGCCGAGACCCTGCCACCGCCCCCGGCCCGCGATCCGGTCGCCCGCGCGACCGACCAGGGGGTACGGCTGAGCTGGTCCCCGCCGCGCACCGCCGTCCCGGAGCTGCTGCGGTACCGGGTCGTCCGGTCCGGGCAGCCCCCGCGGACCGCGGCCGACGGCGAGGTCATCGCCGACGATCTGACCACGACGGAGGCCGTCGACCTGGGCGCGCCCCCGGCCCGGGAGCTGCACTACGGCGTCTTCGCGAGCACCGGCGGCGACTGGTCACGTCCGGCGACCGCCGTCGAGCGGCTGCTGCCCGCGGTCTCGGCGGTGCAGGTGCGCATCCAGCCCAACGAGATCGCCTGCTCCTGGCGGGTGCATCCGGCGGCCGAGAGCGTCCGGGTACGCCGCACGCTCGGCCGCGCGCCCGCCTCGCCCGACGACGGCGTGGAAGTGAACGCCACCCGAGCCGGCCTCTACGACGACACCGCCGGCGACGACGCGGACCGCTTCTACGGCATCGTCGCCGTCTACCGCGACGACACCGGTGCCGAGGCCGGCGCGCCGATGGTGGTGGCCCGGGCCACGCTGGGGCAGGCGGCGCCGCCGTTCGTGGAGCGGATGCGCGTGCACGCCACCGCGGTCGACGCGCAGACCGCGACCGTGCACCTCACCTGGCCGGCCCCGGCCACCGGCACGGTCTCGGTGCGCCGCGCCGGGCTGCGCCCGACCTGGCCGGCCGGCACCACGATCAGCCGCGCGGAGGCCGAGGGGTACGGCGAGCCGCTGATCGGCGACCGGCTGGTGCAGGGCCCGGAGAGCCAGCTCGAGGCGGTCGTGCCGAGCGGGCAGTTCTTCTATACCGCGTTCACGCTGCACCCCACGGCCGGCACGGCGATCGTGGGGGAGCCGGTCTCCGTCGGGGTGACCGAGCCGGTCGGCCAGCTGCGGGTCCGCCGGATCGGGTCGGAGGCGACCGTCGCCTGGGTCTGGCCGCCGTCGGTGAGCCTGGCGGAGGTCGCGTTCACGCCGTCCGGTGCCGGCCGACCCAGCGTCCGCGAGCGGGTGAGCCGCGGTCAGCTCACGGCCAACGGCTGCCGGATCCCGGTCGGATCCAGCGGCGGCCGGATCACCGTGCAGGGTGTGGTCCGCGGCTCCGGCGGCGAGGCGATGTCGGCGGCGGCCGTCGCCACGGTGGACGGTGTCGCGGGGACGCTCGACTACGAACTCCTCCGGGTCGGCGGCCTGTTCAGCCGCAAACGGCTGCTGCGGGTCACCGTCGACCAGCCGTGCGCGGGCGTCGAACTGATCCTGGTCGCCGCGCCCGGGCTGGTCCTGCCGATCCGCCCCGAGCAGGGCCGGGCCGCGGTCCACGTCACCGGCCTCGCGCTCACCCCGGAGCTGCCGTGGGAGGCGCCGTTCACCCTGCCGTCCGGGCCGCCGAAGCCGCGCTGGCTGCGCTGTTTTGTCAAGCAGCCGGCCGGGGTGCGGGTAACCGATCCTCCGATCGACGAGATGAAGGTGTCCTGAGATGGCGACACTCGCCTGCCCGTACTGCTACGTGCGGATCAACCTGCGGGCGCCGTGGTTCCGCTGCACCGGCCGCAAGCCGCCGGGCAAGGTGGCGTGCCAGCGCCAGTACGACGAGGCCCAGGAACGCGAGCTCGGCCGCCGCGAGATGGTCCTGCCCTCGTTCCCGGCGCAGGGCCGCGGCTTCCGGCCGGTCAACGAGGCCACCTGCCCGGACTGCGGGATGGTGTCGGGGATCAAGGTCTGCCCGAACTGTCACAACCGGCTGCCGGCCACGTTCGGGGAGGGCAGCAGCCCGCTGATCGCGATGGCCGGCGCCAAGAACACCGGCAAGACCGTGTACCTGCGGGTGCTCGCCAACCAGTTGCGCAACGGCATGGGCCGGCGCTTCGACGCCGACGTCCGGCTTGCCGGCGACATCCAGTTCCGCTCGGAGGGCGAGGGCGGCCTGGGCTTCGGCGCCGCCTCCGCCGAGCTCTTCCCCAACCGCGGCCTCTACGCGCAGACCGCGCAGGCCGTCGCCGGCCGCCGCGAGCCGATGGTCTTCGCCTGGCGGCAGCGGCGCCGGCTGACCGGCTTCGACACGACGTTCCTGTCGTTCTTCGACACCGCGGGCGAGGACCTCACCGACCAGGACACCGTCGACAACCTGGGTTACCTCGGCGCCGCCGACGCGCTGATCCTGCTGCTGGACCCCTTCATGATCCCGCAGGCCCGCGATCAGATCTCGCTGCCGGCCGAGGCGCTGAACACCGGCACCTCCACCCTCGACGTGGTGAACCGGGTGACCGAGAACCTGCGGACCAGCCACCGGCTCGGCGGCAAGAAGAACATCCCCATTCCGGTCGCCGTCGCCTTCGCCAAGATCGACGCCTTCTTCGACGTGCTGGGCCAGGACCACCCCCTGGTACGGCGCCCGGAGCCCGGCCCGTTCTACGACGATCAGGCCGGCCGCAGCACGCACGAGCAGGTCCGCGCGCTGCTGCACGACTGGGGCGCCGACGACATCGACACCCACCTCAACCACAACTACAAGAACTTCCGGTACTTCGCGGTCTCCGCGCTGGGCGCCGAGCCGGACTACCGCGCCAACCTCATCGACGAGCGGGGCGTGCAACCGTTCCGGGTCGACGAGCCCCTGCTGTGGTTGCTCAGCCAGTTCAACGTCGTACCCCGCAGCCGGACCGCGCGATGACCGCACGTTTCGAGACGCTCGTCTACACCGACTGCCGGCCCGGCCAGGGCCTGAACGGCGGGGCCGGCCTGCAGTTCCAGGCCCGGTCCTCGGAGGCTGCCGCGGCCGCGCAGGACCTGGTGCGGCAGTACCTGCTCTTCGAGCCCTACCCGGCGTGGATGTCCGCCCTGCGCCCGGCGGGCGAGTACCCGCCGTCGTTCGCCCACCTGGCCCCGGCCGGCTAACTGGCCACGGCCTCCGGGCGCTACCTGGGCCAGGAGGCGAACGGCACCCGGGAGGGCAACCAGCTCACCCACGCCATCGTCACCACCGACCCCGGCGCCTACGGCGGACTCCGGCCCGCCCAGCTCTTCGGCGCGGCGTTCTGGTCCGGCGCCCCGGCACCGACCACCGTCTGCGCCCCGGTCGAGGTGGTCCGGGGCGCCGCTACCTACTCGCCGAACCGGGCCAGGGACTTCGTGCTGGGCCAGCCCGACGGCGAGCGGATGCTGCGTACCCTCGTCTCCGCGCTCGACGAGGCCGGCCGGCCCGGCAAGCACCGCGTGCTCTTCGTCGGCGACGACGTGCCGACCATCGTGGAATGGCTGGTGGCCGGCACGCTCCTGGTGCCCCGGCAGCGGGCCTTCGAGCTCGGCTTCAAGATCTTCTCGACCGATCCGGCCCGTTCGGCGCTGCCGATCCTCGCCGTGCACCCGGAGTTCGCGGGTTCGGCCGGCCGGGTCGACAACCAGCTCGGCTACGCCGTCTTCGACCTCGTCGCCCACGACTGCACCCCGGTGCCGCTGACCTGGGCCGCCCAGCACTGGGTCGACCTGTTCCTGGCCGAGGACCCCCGGGACGTGATCGACGCGCTGGACGTCGCCGCCGAGTCCGGGTTGGCCACCGAGTCTGGGCTGGCCACCGAGTCTGGGCTGGCCGCCGGGCCGGAACCGGAGCCGCAGGAGCTGGCCATGGCCCTGGGCACGGCCGCCATCATGCGGCGCGAGCCGGACGAGCGGTGGGCCGAGGACATCGTGGACTGGCTGCGGACCGGGCCGGAGCAGCTGCGCGACGCGTACGCCCCGGACGTCGCCGAGCTCTTCGCCGAGCTGCCCGAGCGCTGGTCGCGGCGGGTGCTGGTGCGCCTCGACGCGGTCGGCTGCGACGGGCTCATACCCGGCAAGGCCGCCGACGTCCGGATCGCCCTCATCATCAGCGAGATCGGCACCGCCCGCATGGCCGGCCGGGTCTTCGACGAGCCGCTCGGCGAGCTACCCGCCGGCGAGTGGCTCGAGGAACACGACGACCAGGTGTTCCGGATGGTCGTCGAGGCGCTCACCGCCGGGGTCTCCGGCACGATCTTCGAGGCCCTGCTGCAGGTGGCGAAACGCTTCGGCGCGCAGGTGCACCCGGACGACCTGGGCGAATCCGGTGTCGCCTTCATCCGGTACTGGGCCGAGCACCCCGGCCAGTTCCAGCCCGGCAGCTGGCCGCGGCACCACGACATGGTCGACAGGCTGGAGCAGGAGCTGACCCGGCGGGTCCGCAAGGATCCGCAGCAGGCCGCCGTCATCGGTGACGGGTGGCGGACCTGGCTGCTGCCCCGGATCAACACCCTCGACCCGGCGTTGCAGGTGGCGGTGCTCGGGGCGAGCGTCCGCCACGGCGATGACCGGGCGTTCCTGGTCGAGCGCTATCTGCGGGCGGCGCAGGGCGACCCGGAACGGTTCGCCTGGGTGACCAGCGCCCTGTGGAGCCAGAGCCTGGCGACCGAAGCGGAGCTGGGTCTGGTCGCCGCCCTCGCGCCGGAAGGGGCGAGTCCGCCGCCCCGGATCTTCCAGCCGCTGGTGGCGCAGGTCATCGGGCCCGGCCCGGTGCATCCGGACCAGCTCGAGCTGGTCCGGACCCTGCTGACCCGCGGCCTGATGTCGGGCAACGGGCGGCTGGAGGCCGTGCTCGCCGCGGACGAAACGGTAGCGAAGACCCTGGCCGAGGCGAACGCTCTG
>Ga0307515_10025087_pt1 | contig 10338 bp, 8 predicted proteins | sample 17_EM_MG_FD_194513 | JGI IMG/M metagenome (GOLD analysis project Ga0307515, IMG submission 194513) | Populus trichocarpa ectomycorrhiza microbial communities from riparian zone in the Pacific Northwest, United States - 17_EM | ecosystem: Host-associated > Plants > Roots > Unclassified | place...
AATACAATCTGAATACGTGAGTTTTAACAATTGTTGAACGATAAGTAGTAGCTATGATTTCCAAGCGCACCTGCCGGATTCCAGGCGCACCTGCAGCATTCCAGGCGTACCTGCAGCATTCCAGGCACACCTGCAGCATTCCAGGCGTGCCTGCAGCATTCCAGGCGCACCTGAACCATTCCAGGCGCACCTGAAGCATTCCAGGCACTCCTGCAGCATTCCCAAAGAAGATGATTTTCCCTGACTGCTCTAGTGTGATTCGAGGTGCTTCCAGCCTTGTCAAAGGCGCTCCGAGACTTGTCACCAGCGCTCCCAGACTTGTAGCTGGCACTCCTGGGTGCACCCAAAGTTCTCTCCGGCACACCAAGGTGTTCCCAAACCTATCACAATCACTCCCATGGTACTCCTGTACCAGTCATCGGAGACCACAATTACTCTGAAGGCCGGCCGGAATGCCCTCCTACAGTCTGATACTCTTCTGAAATCGACGCATCTAAGTTTACACTCCACATTCTCTCAGACACTTCTGGAGTCTTCCAGAGACTAAAATACATTTTGCTGATGTACCATTTTTGTTTGTTTGTAATCATTTTGCATTCGCCCGAAGGGAGGCGCCCAGCTAAGTTACCATAAGCCGGCCGACCACTAGTGGTCATGGCATTTTACCCCATTTCCCCGGAACTTCCTCGGTCTTCAGTCTGCGGAGGGCACAAGGTCATTGAAACTCCACCTACCTCTCTCCTAGGCAAAGTCGTCCCTCCTACTTCCCCACAAAACCACCAAAAAAAGCACACTAAAAAAGCAAACTAAAACAAAAGAGAGTCGTAAATACACATTCTGTTCCTGCAGGATCATCAAACCCAAAGGCGCAATCTAAACTGCCATCCCAATATTCCAACTCTCCCTGTTCCTATGCCCTGTTCAGCTAGCCCTTTTGGGGTTGCCAACTTTCATATCTTCCACTGCGACAATCATATATTTCAGTGATTCCGTGGTCATCATCATACTTCGTAACGACCCGACTTCGTTGCAGTCGCTCCTCTTCATTTTTCCTCTCCGGGGCTTCAAACTCCCCCCTCTTTTGTTGTCCTCATATCCTTACCATGATGGCCTATGCCTATGAAGTCATTGACTCAAGCTCGGTCATCTCACAACCTGAATTATTGGATAGTCTACATGTTACCTCAGCAACTACGCTTATTTGATTATAACAGCGAAAGTCCGAAGAGATTTATTAGAATCTCAGAAAAAGTAAGCAAAGTAAAAGTATTGCAAATATAACGAATTCAATAAGTGTTTGAAAGATAAGCATATACTGAGAAAAGGATTCGAGTGGAGATATTGTAGTATTCCGATCGATGTCTAAGCAAGTCTAAAGAACTGTTCTCTAACCGGAGAAACAGTATCTATATATACAATAGTAAATGGGTGATTGTCCGTGATCACAGTCGCAGATCAATAACCCAAACAGGAAGAGAAAAACTCTGCAACTGTACAAAAATACATAAGAACCGTAAGGAATATAACAGAACAATCTAGGCGCAGTCTTTTAAGATAAGTGCCGATAAATCCTTTTCCAATGGAACCAAAAAGAAGGTTCTAGACAAGTTCTAACTGGAACTTTCTAAACATAAAAGATAACAAAAGTATTAAAAGTTATTAACACACCACATTATTCCTATCCGTAAAATACCATCTTATCATAAGGAGAATACTTAAGAAAGTACAATATTAGTAAAGAGAAATGTAGATACTTCCGTATTTTCAATAACGCTGAGCTCTCGACGATAGTGAAGCCAACTGTGAGCAGAATTCAATTGCATGATACTGATGACATGAACATTGGAGGTATTACTATCATGGCACGCTCATCACCCTCGTTAACGTTTGGAGCTTTCCTACAAGGCTCTATCGTGCCCATTATTATTCTAGGCAACCAAGTGCCTAGATAGTTGTAATGGCTATGGTTTCTGCTGTCTTGATGGTTACAGGGTTTTGTAATGGTTTATGGTAGGCACTGGTAGTCTGTCATACTAAGGCACTGGTGGCAGGTTTATATTTTAATGTGGAGATCGTTAGAGTATGTAAAGGCACACGGTTATCGGTGTATAACCACTAGTGTATACCACCATCAATACCGCCGTATCCTAAGCTTCGTTAACATCGAAGCTAGGATATATCGTCCGTTTCTAGAGTGAGGTGAAACGGAGTCTCTATCCACACCACCCCTATGGAGATCAAACCTCTGAAGAAACCCCCTAATGCCTAGACATCCCTAGTTACCCAAGGCATTCTGAAAACCCTCGCCGTATAGTTTTTGAAACCACCGAACACAGTACACATATTTTGATGGTGGGTGCAGTATGTTGGAAGTTTGAGGGCTCAGGGCAAGGTTTGTCCAAGTTCCCTAGTCTTGGGTGCGGGTCGGGCCGCAGAGCCTCTACGTTCACGACATCATCTCTTCCTCCCTCTTGTATTTTCATGCCCACAGCCCAGAAGATTTACCCTCAGATGGTGATGGTAGCCAACCGCCATTACCTTACCTGTGGTCCAGCTGTCTCGACGCTCAGGTGAGTTAACTCGGTGGCTTCACCTCTCGCGGCTTGTAGTTGTTCTTGTACATGCCCACTGTATTAAAGCATTATAGGTTGGTGATGCTGATTCGACAAAAGAAACTAAACCTGAAGGCGTTTGAATACCCCCGGGATAAAATACCACATATTCTCACCCTTCATTGGACCAAATGAATCTGACATTGCCAATAATTCCTGCAATCACCGCCCATTCTGGTGATTGCGGCGAACCATGCCCTCATAGATTGCGAATACCCCGTGCACTTAGAAAGATCATTGGCTATTAGGTGGGTTGGTCCACATATTCATACATCTATGTACTTAAAATCCATTAAAACGTATATCGAAACAATCTATTTATGGGGTACAATCTCGTAGACAGGACAGGAGTTTCTTAAATTTCCCACAAATAAAGAAACGCGCACTCTAGCTCTGGGTTGGGTATTATTTTCGTCGACGAGAGACAATAGCAGCGCGAAGAGAATGAGGATAAACTGAGGAATGTCGGGCCTAAAGGAGACGCAGCCGAAGAGACACCGTCGAAGGACAAAAGCAACATATGGGATGCTGAGCAATCCATGGTTCCTAGTTCTCTCGATCGATATAGGCTTTCCAATTTCTCTCTAGCTCGGCCACCACCTTCGCTCGAACTTCAGTCTTGAAGTCTTTATCGTTGAGGCTGCGTTTAGGGTGGTCTAAACCTTTGATACATCGTCTCACTTGAAGGAATAGTTAGATATAATACAAAGATGCGGAGAATGATCTTACCTGCATCACCGTACATAGGACCGGCTTGCTCCCTAAGTTTGTCCATCAGAAGGTCCACAGTCAGGTACTGTGCAATGTCAATGTTTTGAACGTCATTTTGCGGATATTCAGGAAGATCCTCCAAACGCTTCCCGACCCAAAGCTCAACAAGAACGATGCCGAGTGAAAAGACGCTTCTGTCATATTGTACAAAGAGTGATACCAACGATTCAGATTTGGTCGGCTTGGTCGTTTCTTGTTGTGTGCTGAACACCTGACGTACAAATAGATTGTCGATAATAGGTTTCCGAATTGAAACGGCTTCGCCGTCTTCTGTTTCAATTTTTGAAGTCTCCTGCGGGAAGAATATGTCTCGTTTGCCCCAACTCCCACTCTTGCCCAACCATTTTGTTGTATGAAGTTGCATCACTGCCATAGCAAGTGTCACCCCAAGCTTTAGCCGATCTCGAACCTCAAGGGGCCCACGCTTAAGTAGACTGTCCAGTGAGATGGTCGCAGGGAGATAGCATGGGGAATATGAATCCGCGGGACATAAACGCCACCAAATCCCTTCCTCCGCGGCAATAGCTCTAATTGAGTCGGTGTTGATTGCTTCGTGGATCGCCAAACACAAGTTCTCTATTTTTTCAGCGTCATCCAGAGAATTTGGTGGGTCTGGTGACTCTGGCGGCGGAGCGTTGAACATAACTTTCTTTCTCGCTTTTATGCTGAGATATGTTAGCTAAGCCGCATACATATAGATTTGTACTTACGGTTTGGCACTCAAACCAACTCCTGTTGCCACGGCCAAAGCACCAGCTGTCGTATCTCTGAGAGCCTGCCCGATTGCCCCTAGGTTGGGATCTGAAAGCAGTTTCCTCACAAACAGGGAAATTAAGGCAGCGAATGAGCTTCTCTGTTCGTCGACCACCGATATGCCGTCGCAGTTGTCAGTACCACTCCGGTCGGTTGTCTTGTCGTGCTGTATTTCCTCCTGACCGCCAACTGACTCGAAAACGATTTCGTGCCAGCTATCAAAGGCAAATAGCATATTGAATCGCACAGTCCCAGAACTACGACTCTTCTTATCCGCAGAAACTCCTCGTAATAATAGGCAAACGTTATGATCAGTAGAACAAGCATAGAGATGATCGGCATTAAACTTCTCTCGAAAGACCTCGTGGAGCTTGATGGCATGTTCCCGTACCCGAATGTACGACTTTATTGTTCGAGTCTGTCGGGATGGTTTGATGGAATTTAAGAATATTTGGTGCAGCACCAAACGGTCGAGGTCGGCATTTATTTTATAGATCTGGTCGAGCAAACTCCAATATTCTCCCTCGTCAAGGACAAACTTGATTTTTTTCCACTGTTTTCTTCTAGTATATCTATTGAGTAATGCAGGCTGTAAGAACCGTCATCAGTATCTGACGTGCCATTGCGAGAATCTTCTCAAACTAATGACATACATACTTACCTTATTGTTTTTATCGAGCTCAAGTTCATCCTTCAGGTCGTCAAGAGTGGAAGTCATTGAGTGCATAAGCTTCCTAAAAACCTTTGCAGTCCTCCGGCCAAGCCGCTTCTTAAGCCTCTCTTGGAATTCCGGGTCTTTCCAGCCAGACCCACTTAGTCGTTCTTCTGTAACCATATCTCCAAGGATATTTGTGCAAGTATTTACAAACTTGCCCCTCTCCATGTCAAGCTGCCTCACCACACGTCCCAGACACCGCCGGTAGCGCCTCAAGTTTTTGATTTTGCGTGCCGTGTAACGAAGGGAACTCAAGCCATTCAAGACAATTGGAAATACTGCTAAAGCAACGCCCGCAATTTCGATGCCGGTAACCATGATGTTGTATTCGTGGGTATCCGAGGATTGGGAGGACGTTCGGTGGTCGATGAAGAGAGATTTTGCGGAAATGAGAGTTTGTACATCCTGTACAACTACTCTTACCCCGCATCTGATGATGCGGAGTAAATATGGACTTGATTGGACGATATGAGCCTCTTCAATCGCATACCAAACAGATATCACCATCTCCACCACGCCTCCGACTTATCCCCATATCTACTCTGCGCAATATCAAAACCTTCCACAACATGACTTCCAGAACCAGTGACGCACCAGACGTCGTCTCTTTGTATCGAGCTTGCACCAAATCCTTCAACGTTCTCTTCGAATCACTAGAAGAGAACCAGTCAAAGGCTATTTCCCCACGCATCATACAAGACGAACAAGGGCGATTTCGAATATGGGCAGAAAATTCGGGCGCTCATCGCGACAGGGGAGCCCAATGTCATTGGATCATAGGCTTCGTGAGGCATCAGAGATTAAGAGAACAGTCATAAACCTTCTTGATGCTTTGAATGATGCTCTAAACGATGGTCAGCAGCTGCAGTGATAGGAGTGTTAATTGAACTGGTGGCTGACCCATTCTTAGCGCACACTATGACTTCCGGCCATAATCTCGAAGATGAGCAGCGTTACGATTCAGGATCCGATAGTGAGTGGTATTCGACGGGATCAGACTCTGAGGAGAAAGAGAAATCAACAGAATTGGAGGATTGTTTGAAGGATATCTCTCATTCTATCACCTGTCTGTACAAGTTCTCAATCGCTATTCAGAACCCCGCTCCGCGAGACAGGCTTGAAAGGTGCTCCAAGATTGACGTATCCTATTTTGAGCGATTTGATATCAAACATGTTGGGCAAAAATTTCCGCACGCTGCTGGATACCTGAGAGAACGCCTTGGAAACGCAAACACCAAACGCCGTCAGCTTCTCAAGTATCACGAGAAACATCACGAAATGATTGTAGGCACTGCATCTCAACCAGAAGCTTCCGGGGCGGAGGTGATTGACGCAACCGATACCAAAGACGCCGACCAGGCGGACGCGGCACAACCCAACCCGGTAGCACCCACCATGCAGACTTCTGTTTCGACTGTACGGGAATACAGTAGCCCGGATGTCACTAATACACGATCCGAAGGAGGCTTTTCTCAAACATCCTATGCATCTTCCGTAAATAATCCTGGTACCATTCACGTACCACTTCCTCCAAACGCGGAACAGGCTTTTGATGGCGAGCCTTTCTTAGTGAGTTACAACCTGCCGAGCTTTCCGCAGCAGTAGATGCTAATTCACAATCACTATCGTAGGCGTCACGTGTTTAGGGATATTCGGCCTTACATTTGCACGTTTAAAGATTGCTTGAAGTCGGACAGCCTTTTTGGCAGTCGGCACGAATGGTTTGACCATGAAAGACAGATGCATAGGAGGCAAGTCAGTATAATTTAACCATTAAACCTATATAAGCCTTGGGAATGCAATTAACGGTTTTTTCCAAGCAGTGGTTCTGCAATGTATGTCACAAGGTGTTTACTTCGGGAACTGAGTTCGAAAATCACCTAATAAAGAACCACCCCAACCGTTTTGCACCATCTGAGCTACAGATTGTTGTTAATTGGTCTGAGAGCTCCAATGAATTGCTACAATCTTGCCCATTGTGCCACGAAAAACATTTCCCGCATCCCTTTCAGAGGCATCTAGGACGCCATATGGAGCAAATCTCACTATTTGTGCTTCCCGGTGCCGCCGAGGAGGAATATGGTTACGAGTCTCGTGGGAGCCCTTCTATCTCTGGTGTGTCGGATGCGGAACCTGTTGCACACGCATCGGATTCAGATGAGAGCATCTTGGAAACTGACCCTACCAGTGCCGATCCAAAGGTCGGTGAAGGAGAAGAGCAGCGATTACGGGAGGAGGAGGAGGAGGAGAGGAAGAAATGGGAAGAAGAGGAATGTTTACAAATGGAGGAAGCTGAACGGAAACAAGGAGAGAAAGAAGAACGGAGGCGTCTCAGGGAGGAGAAAAGGCTCCACAAGGCGGAGGAGCGAAGACTTCGGGAAGAGGAAGAAAGGTGGCGTCCAAGGCTGGAGGAGGAAGAAAAGAAGCGTCTAGAAGCGGAGCGGCTGAATGAATTAGATGAGCCTAGAAAGAAAAGGAAAGAGGAGAGGAGACTTCGAAAACTAAAGGAGGAAGAGGAGAGAAAGCGCTGTGAAGAAGAGAGGCTGCAGCGCGAAGAGGAGGAGAGAAAACGGAAAGAGGAGGAAAGAAAGCGTCAAGAGGAGGAGCGAGCGCGGCTTGAAGAGGAGGCCAGGATACGGGAGGAGAAAGAGAAGGAGAAGAGAAGACTTCTTTCTCCACGGCTCTCATGCCTAGACTTACCTTGCTCGATTCGTCGCGAAAGTGGGAAAAATTGGTAGATTTACGCCTAAGTCCCCAGCTCCAGCTCCGCCTCCACTTCCGCTTCTAGACGCTTCTTCTCTTCGTCTTCCCGAAGTCTTCGCTCCTCCTTCTTACGAAGTCTTTTCTCCTCCCTGAGACGCCTCCGTTCCTCCTTCTCTCGCTGTTTCCGTTCAGCTTCCTCTCTGGCCAATCTTTCTTCTTCTTCCCGGCGGATCCGTTCCTGCTCTTCGCGAATTTTTCGTTCCTCCACTTCCTTGATTCGCCGCTCTTCTTCCTCCTTACGTCGGCGTTCCTTTCTTCCTTACAAATTCTCTCCTCTTCCTCTCTCCTCCTCCTTTAGTTTATGAGGTTCCAGTTTATGTGTAGTAGGTGCAGCAAGCATGTTGATACGATGGGATGAAAAGAGGGTTAATGCACGAAGGGTGATCCCCAGTGATGTACCGAAGCCGTCTCCCACGAAAACACTAGCCTCATTCCTCAGTTCCCTTCCACCATCACCCTCACAACCCACTCTCACCTGTAGTTCCAATTATGACCAACTATTCTCCGTAGCCTACTACGCCCATTCTTAGTCAACCTAGGTTTTATTAAATCTTCAAGAACAGTGCATCACTCATGTACCGAACTGTTTACTGATATGTTTACCGAGAAGTTGAATGGAAGGCTATGTTCCTAATTACATCACTTAAAAGCATGAACCAGTTGATGCCATATAATGATGATTACAGGCTTCAAGAGATATTGTATGGAGTATGCAGAAGGACTGCATGAGGGCTCAGGAGAGCATGACCTTTCCAGAACACACACACGCTTGAATAAATAGTAAGTATGAGCTTCTTAGAGAAGCTCATGAGTTAGGTATTGATGAATGAGACTAGAATGAGATATGGACTACAAGCGATGCAATTGGTGTATACAATCGACGATAACTGATGGCAACGAACGATGCTGGTAGCTCCCATCGATGCCAAGCCATAAGCGCAAGCTCCAACCTACATAATATGTAGGGAGTGAAGATGAATTTCGACAATGACCTACACTGATATTTGAGTTATGGATGATCAGAGGAGTATGGGTCAGTGAAGGCAGTCAAAACTTCTCACAAGGATCCGGAGTGAGTGATCACCAAAGTATTGTACAATCATGGTGACGGCAGGGTAACAGATGTCGCGCAATTCCCCTCCAGGCTTGCTAATACCCTGAAGTTTCACTGTCCCGCCGCTGTGTGACGCGCCATTTCACGAAGCCCAAACCAAGCCTTGGATTGCGACTGCCTTTCTGAACACAACCTTCCGTTTGTTACGGCTCAGCCTCGCCAGCCGTCCTGCACCTCCGGTTCGCTCCCCGTCCCCCATCCCTCGACTAGTCTAGAATCACTATCAGTATTCACATCCCTTCCTCATTGGTCGAGTCCAATCAGATTTAACTAATATTGTCCGACAGCCTAGGAAGAATGTCTTCGTCCAATCCTATCGGAACCCCCACACCAGACCTGCCGGCGCTACCCAGGTACTGGATCCCACGCTTGCGAATCGATGGCTATGGCTAATTGGTCCTCTTTAGTACGAGGGAAGGTGCGATCGCCACTCTCTAAGAGTACTTGGGTACAAGGGTAAGTCGGGCGTGATGATACAGGGCAAAAGAGCGCCCGACTTTTTTCCCCCATACAACGAGAAATGCCAAGATCCTCCTCATTCACTACACCACCTCATGCATACGGCCCAGGCGCCTTATTAGGGGTGTGGGCTCGCCCGGCGCCCACACCTAACAAGCCGTTAGCGGGGCGCCTTGCACTAAGAAATCCCGGTATTTTTTTCAAAATTGCAAGTTACTCAACAACAACACAATGGAGAGAAGATCGGAGACTGCAGTATGATAGGTAACTGCAAGGCCTACGTATGCATCCAAAAATCAAGTCAAATGGAGCAAGTTGAAAATGTGAGTGAGAGTCCATGCAGCTGGCGGATTTTTTGTCTTTCTTTTGACTCCCCTGTTTTATCACCAATTGTAAATCAAATTTGCTAGTGATAATATCAGAGCATATATGGCTTGCTGGCTGTCAATTGGTACTGGTCTTAGCATATTTGGAGAGGTGGTTATTGTAATAGTTACAATTTTGAAGTTACAATACTGGGAGACACTTTACTGTAGCATAACTCAGGAATTTTCGCCCAAGTGACATTTTACACTATTTAGAAATTGCCAAGCTGACCCTGAATAGTCTTCTACTATGCATAAGAGACACTGGCAGCAAGGGCACTGAATTCCAACCAGCATTAGTGGAGAAATCAAGTGGGGTAGATTGTCCTTCTTCTTTTCCACCTGCCCACCTACCAACCACCCCCATAAGTCTGCCAATTCTTGGTCAAATTCCAGGCCCTTTTGCATAGAGTAGCTCTACTATATGTAGATAGATTCCGCATTATCCTTGGGCAGATACTAGAACTGTCTGTGAACTGGTTCAGGTCACTACATTTGAGTCATGAGCTGTCACTCATCACAGATACACTTTACAGTCAGGTAGAAAAGATTTACCTGATGGTATACAATATGTATCTAAGCATCAGGTAGAAATAATTTACCTGATGCAAAATACCAGTGGTGCTAAGCAGTGCTTAGCAGCATCAGCAGTGCTGAGCATATTCTAAGCCACTGTACTTGATCTACAACAACTCCTTGAATATTAGAGAAAACTAAAAGAGGAGGCAAGCAAGTGAAAGAGCATCTTGTTAACTACATTTCATATATAAACAATATCCTGGTCAA
>Ga0307515_10025088_pt1 | contig 10337 bp, 2 predicted proteins | sample 17_EM_MG_FD_194513 | JGI IMG/M metagenome (GOLD analysis project Ga0307515, IMG submission 194513) | Populus trichocarpa ectomycorrhiza microbial communities from riparian zone in the Pacific Northwest, United States - 17_EM | ecosystem: Host-associated > Plants > Roots > Unclassified | place...
TAAATTCAATTTACCGCCCGTCCCGGTCCCCCTAGTAGGTCCACGCAGGCTAATACCTTCTATAGGAAAAACTCTATCTTAGAGAAAACCCAGTCGCGGGCCGTGCTAGAGAGACAACAGCGTTCCGATATCGGGGCGCCGGCAACTCGCCTTTTACCTAGCACCAAGTCTGCGTATTAAGCCAACTAACCGCGCTTCGCGGATAATCTCATACTACCCCTTCTTTCCTTATCCTTTTGCCCTTATCCTTTTTACTAGTTCTTTTACCAGTCCTTTTACTAGTCCTTTTGCTAGTCCTTTTACCAGTCCTTTTACCAATCCTCTAGGCTTTAAAAGGGCTAGTATCTACTTATATCCTTTGTATCCATTTCCTTTATAGCCCGGAACTAGGTTAGGGCACCTAACTGCACCAGCCATTTTGCAGCCGCTTAGGCACTTCTTTTATCGCTTAGGACGTCTTAAAGACGTTTAGAAGTGCATTATACTATAAAGTCTACCCTTTGGTATTGTGGACACTAAAATAGTATATAGTATACTATCTGCCTTATCCAGCCATATTTACACCGCGGGAGAATCTTTAGTACTCTAATGGATACAAGCTATGTATTAAACCCTATTACTTCTATACAAAGAAGAAATAGTGCTATAGCCTCTACTTTTGTTAAGCCTTTATATAGCGGGATTGTAGGTTTCCCCCACAGGGTCCTCCACATAGTTTCTATGCGATCTTTAGCCTTTACTTACCACCATCAGCGCCATTCTAAGTCCGCCCATTTCGCGATAAGGGTAGTCGCTCGCTAGCGGTGCTAGTAACCTCCTATACAGTAGCGGCGCTCCGTCTACGCTCTGCCAGCGTTCCGCTAGCTACACCTACAGAGGTTTATTACAGCTCTCCGCTCTATACAGTCCTTCTAGTGTACGAGGAAGCCCTATATCTCGTTCTCACAATCCCTTACACAGTCTTTAAACGCTTCTAAAGGTACCAGTAGCCGTCTTACTTTTTACCTACGCTTTACTAATATTTTCCAGATACCATCAAGTGCCTCTACTATTTCCTTTTCTACCCTATTAGGAGCCGTCTTGGCGGCTCTTTAGAGGGCTATTATATCAATATAGAGCTAGATTAGGGGAATAGCCGCTTCCTTCTCCATTACAGCTATTAGTATTTACTAGTATACTCCTATAACCCTACGGAGACATTTATTCTAAACCTTCTGTAGCGGTTTAAGCAGGCTTTTCACTAGCGTTTCACCGTCGTCCTATACTCCCCACACTTAGGCGCCATACAGTATCGCTAGTCAGACGGTGGCCGTGTATAGAAGGCGCGAGCGGCGCATTAATGGGCCCCATATAGACATCATAATCCTTAATATTACTTTAAAGGCTACTAAGCCCTTACTTACCGCCTTCTTAATCTATTCTTTCCACTAGAGCTTAGGATCTACCTAAATCCCTAGGATTTATATGCTGGTTTTCTAAAGAGCTATCTCACAGCCGGCGATACGCACGGTAGACAAAAGGTCTATAGTGGCGTAGCACCGTCGCCTTATAAAGTATATAAGTTAGTACTTTTCAGGGGCGAACGTCGCGCTGTGTTGGTTAGCCCATACAGCATAGTAGTTATAAGCGGCCTCTAATTATCTACAGTTCTCTACTATAGAGTCTCCCTAGGTAATAAGGTTTGTGTCGTCTATAAAGCCGAACCCCAGTATACCACTATTAGGGCTTTAGAATTTCTCTAACAGGTCTAATATAAAGAAGAGGAATAGAATTAGCAATAAGGGAGACCCCTAGGGGATGCCTGTTTATGTCTAGATCTAGTTACTCTTATATTCTATAAACTTAATACAGGTCTTACGTGCTGTTAGGAAGCTTTATACAAAGTTTATAAGCCACTTTAAAAAACCTTTTCTTTTTAGGATATAGAGGAGCCTTTTATAGGAAATATTGTTAAACGCCCCTACCAAATCTAAGCTTAGCATTAACACCATATACCTGCGGTGCGTTCGCTACGCTGTCTATACATAAAAGCTAAGCAGTCCTACCACTAACAGCGTTAATCGCTTACGTCTTACTCCCATCTAGTTCCAGGGGAGTAACCTATGCTCTTCCGCTGCCTCTGATATAATATTGGCTACATACTTCTCTAGGACTTTTACTAGCGTATTTTTAAGGGCAATTAGTTTATAGCTACCTGGGAGAGAATAGTCTTTCTTTCCTTCTTTATGTAAGACCACTGTTATAGATTCTTTAAGGCTTTCCGGTATTATTCCGTTAGTAAAGCAGTAACTAGCTACTTCTACTAGGTCTTTTATAATAACTAGGGCAACCATTTTAAGGACCTCATTTAGTATACCGTCTAGCCCTAGGGCTTTACCATTTAGAAGGCTCCTAATTAGCTTACTAATTTCTTCTATTAAGATAGTAGGGCTAATATTAAGTGCCCTTTATTCTATTGTTGCCTCTAGCTTAATATCGCTAAGATCTACTATTCCAGTCTTAGGAAAGAATTTAGTTATAAGGATGTCTATTTTTATAGTATTATTATCTATTAAGGGGTCCTTAATAGACCTCCTAAGGTCTAGTAGATAGGGGTCCGCCTTTACTACACTTACTTTTCTACTCCATTTTAATAGGATCTAAAGTCCTTTATTATAGGGCTTTAATTAGTCCTTAGTAAGTTTATAAATAAAGCGTCTCTAATTATTACAACTAACTCTCCTAGTTTCTTTCTAGAGTTGGTTACTTAGTACTTAATATCTTTAAAAGTCCTAGGGGTCATTATAGTCCTAGTACTATCGTCGCGCCTAGCGGGCGCCGGCGTGGAGCTATATAGCCTATAGTAACCATTCTCGGCGGGCCTATTAGCTAGGCTATACTTGTAGGCAGTGCTCTTTAAGTACTTATTTAATCCCTTCCTAAAGGGCTTAAAAGGGGTCTTTAGATATAGTCTAGTTAAGCTCCTAGGTGCTTTAGAGGAAGCCCTATAGATCTAGCTTTTTAAGGGCGAGGCGCTAGCGTTCCACTAGTAAATAGCTGGCGTTATTAATTTAGATACGGATAGGTATGTGGTCTCTTATAAGGGCCTATTCCTTAACTATACTATAGAAGTTAACTTTTCTATATAAATCTAGAGATATAAACATAAGGTTAATTACGCTCTTCTATTGCCCTCTTTTCTATATAGGCTCTCCTTTTAGTATGGCGAGTATAAATCCTCTAGTATCAGTTTCGGCCAGAAGGCGTTCCGCCTGCTCTTCGCTAGCTATATGCTTTCCGCCCTATATTAGGTAATAGGCGTTAAAGTCACCTAGGAGTATAACTTCTCCCTTAACCTTCTTAATAGCCATTTTAACCTCAGGCCATGTCCTAATCTAAGGGCCATCTTCGCGCGGGTTATAAACGTTAATAATTATAATCTTTAGCCCCTCTAGGCGCACCCAGAGGGCTACAGTAAAGGGGCCGTACTATCTGCGTTTCTAATACACGGCTTTAATATTCCAGCTAATTATAAAGCAGACTTTTATTATAGGGAGAGCGTTATATATAAGTGTAAATCCCCTAGAACAGTATATTAATTTAGTATATCTATTATATGCTAGCTCCTAGACTATAAGGACCTAGTAGTCTACTAGCGTAACGCTATTAAAAAAGGGGCAACACGCCCCTTGGTTTACATTTCCGCAGTTATACTAAATAATTATACACCTACTCATTTTGGGTAGGTATAGGCTCATCCATATCTATATCCTGTTCCTCTTTAGTTTCACTAGTAATTATTATTACTTTATTAGCACGAAGCCGGAGCCTTAATTATAATCTATCTCTGCTTACTTTATTAATAAAGAATAGTTTACCTGGTCCCCATTTAAGTGGTTATTTTTAAGTCCCTAATATTTCCCGTCCTCTTTTCTTATTAGTAATAATTATAAAGTTTCCTGGTATTGGGGGTTAGTATGTTATTTCTGTAACTTCTTATATACGGAGTAACTACGTTAAGAGGGCCATCCTTTTTGTTTGGATACCCTTAAAGTAGCTTTAAAAGGACCTGCATTCCTTTCTTTGCTATACTTTATAGGCTTTACCGCAATTAATACAGGATACCCTCTCCTTAGGGCAATTTGTGGTGTTATATAGTCCCGCATATTGTCCGTATTTTATTTACTTTCCGCATACGCTTTAGATATATCCCTATTAATTATAGCGGTAGCACTGTTTTATAACTAGGCTATTCTTAAATAGCCTAGTCTCAAAAAGCTGGGATTTAATAACTATTCCGCTTTTTATAATCTTTTACTGGATTACTTAGGTTAGGATACCAATTATAAGTATTTCTCTGGTTTTTTCCGGTTCTCTTTAGGCGCTGCTAGGGTTTACCTAGCGTTTCGCCTGCGCTTCAGGGTCATATAGCCATTAGATCTAACTAATGGCTATACCCAGCGCGAGGCGCTTTATAGCTTTGCAGATGGATTAAGTTAGTTCCAAATTGTCTGCGTTCCTTCTACTATTAATTAGGATTTTAAGTAGGACCCCGGGTACTTCTAGGAGGTAGTCTTTTCTTAGTATCTTAAGTCCTAGTACGTCTAGTCTGTTTAGGATTTAATCTTTAGTTGTCTAGGAGGGGATATAGACATCTACATCCCCGCTATTAAGGGTGCGTATAGCGTAAGCGCTTAGTATTATTCTCTGAATAAACTTAAGGAGCTCCCCTAGTTTATGGCCCTGGGGCTCCTTAAGCCAGACGCGTACGGTCGCTCTCTATAGTGCCGCGACTGCGTTTACCATGCGGGCTGCCTACGTAGCAACGGCTGCCTAGGTCTGGGCCTGTACTAGGGAAATTCCTAGGCCTAGGGGTCCCCTTTTATTCGTTTAAATTTTCTTAATGCCAGCTTTGATCCGGTTAAGCTAGGCCTTAGTTTCCTTTTCTTAAGGGGTTGGGCGCGTTGAGAGCGCTTTAACGTATCGTATTGCCTCTTGGACAGAGGCGAGTATCTAGTGCCGTAGGGTTTCTTCCTCCTCTTTTGTAAGATCGTCTTCGATTTATTTAAGTGTTTCCTTTAGTTTTTATTATTGCTGGTTAGGCTAGCTATTATCTTTTTCGCGTTGTTGCCCGCCTGGTTCGTAGTTCTGTTCCCTCGCGTCACAACCGTCACGACCGTCACGACCCCGGCGGGAAGCCTGCGCCCCTCCGTCGTCCCCCATGCTTTGCGGATGGGGCGACGTGGTTTTATAGGGTTTCTCAGTGCAGGGAATAGAATTCCGATATCGGATTGCTTTATTAGGTGGTTTTTAGGCTGGTTTTACTGCTATTGCGGCTCTTTAGCTTTACTGTTCAAGTTTTAAATATAAGGTATAGTTAGCTTTAGGGAATAAGTCTGTTTATTATATTAAAGGTCCTTATTAATTAATTAATATATTATAGCAAATTCGGATAAGTCCTTTAGCAGTTCTTTACCTACTAACTATACTCTAATTTTATTTAAAATAGCTTAGCGGAGAGTAGTAACTCTAGCGGCTTTATTCTAATCTAGTTTACTAATAAGGCCTAAAAATTCTAAAAAGAAGCTAGTAAAGTCTCGGTTCCGTTATTATAGGTTTTTAAGTTTAGTAACAGCTATATATTTACGGCTAGCGTTATTATACATTTATTCTAGTAGAGAGATAAAGATTTTAAAATTAATAAAGGTACCGTTATAGAAGAATAGGTCTATACTTTATATAGCGTCTTTACTTAAATAAGACATTCTATAGCTAATCTTGCTAGCTTTAGTAAGGTATTAGTTATAGTTTATTAAAAGTTTAAGACAGAGCTTAGTTATAAAGGGATGTAGGTTATTTTAATTTTTATTAAATATTGGAGGGTTAGGGAGCTTTTTAGATTTTATAGTAGGTACTAGGTTTATTACAGGTATAGGTTAAGCTACTATTACTAGTTTAGGGTTTATATTTAATAGGTCGGGTTCGCATATAGTTATTTTAATTTTATTTATAGGTGTTGCTATTAGGGTCTCTAACGTAAGTACTTTAGCGTTATAGAATTCTTTGCGTATTACTTTAATTAATTACTAATACTAAGCTTTTAGTATAGTTCGTTACTAGGCTAAGGCATCTATAAAGGACTATTATATTATAGTTATTTGTTCCCTAACTAGGGCTATAATAGTTAATATAGCGGATTTAAGTTTATTTGCCATTTTAAGGGTATTAGTATTAATATAACGTAATATAAGGGCGCGGAGAGACTTTAGGGAAGATTTAAAGGAATAATATAAATTCTATCTAAATCTAAGGGTATATAGCTCTTGCTAAGAATAAGACGTTGCGTAAAGAAGAGAAGGGAATAACAAGGGAATCCTATAATTAAATAGTTAGGGGCTTAGTGGTCGATGCGTGCACACATACGCACGCGGTCTTCGACGGACTTTGGTAGAATTTGATTAATCTAGCAGAATTCGGTCAAAGCGTTGGAATTTATCTATCGAGTGTTTCACTAAGACATTCCTACTATAACTGGGCTAGTCCTATTATATATTTAGGCTATTTAAAGTGCCTCTTCTACTATATAGAGCTTTATCTATAGTATATAGTAGGGGAGTAAGTAAATAAACTTTACCTCGCTAATTAAAAATATAGTGCTCCTATTATATTACCCTAATTATCTTTCGCTGTTAAGCTATTTTAGGGGTATTTTAGCTATTCTAGCCACGAGGCAGGAAGGTATTCTTAGTATTATTTTTAGGTAGAGTAGTTTACTAACGCCTTATAGGATAAGTTTTAGTAGTAAAACCTAGCTCTATAAGAGCTCTCCACTTATTTAAATTATATTTAGAGATTTAGAAATGTAAATAAAAGTAAAATATAGGGAAGACGCGCCTTTGACTAATATAACTAGTATAGCTTTAAAAGCCTTTTTAAAGGGCCATCTTTAATAAAGTTAAGGCGGGGCTTATAGATATAGTACTTACTGTACTTAATTATAGTAGGATTTGCTATATAGTAGTATTAATAAAGGTGTTAATAAAAAGGAAGGTGTAATACTAAGATATTTTAATATTTATAATTGACCTAAGGTATAAGTGGTCTATATTTTTAGGTTTTAAAATTTAAACTTTACTAAGCTAGCTTCTAATTAGTTAGAAACAAAACTATACGCAATAAGTTATAGCAGAATTTACGTAACGAATATTAAAATATTTTAGTATTACACCTTTCTTTTTATTAATACCTCTATTAATACTACTATATAGCAGATCCTACTGCAATTAAGTGTAGTAAGTGCCATATCTATAAGCCCCGCCTTAACTCTATTAAAGATAGCCCTTTAAAGAAGCTTTTAAAGCTGTGCTAGTTATATTAGTTAAAGGCACGTCTTCCCTATATATTACTTCTACTTTTACTTACTTTTCTAGATTTTTAAATATAATTTAAATAAGTAGAGAGCTCTTATAGAGCTAGGTTCTACTACTAAGACTTATCCTATAAAGCGTTAGTAAACTACTTTACCTAAAAATAATATTAAGAATACCTTTCTACCTTATGGCTAGAATAGCTAAGATACCCCTAAAATAGCTTAACAGTGGAAGATAATTAGGGTAATATAACGGGAGTACCGTATTCTTAATTAGTGGGGTAAAGTTTATTTACCTACTTCTCCGCTATATACTATAGATAAAGCTCTATATAGTAGAAGAGGCACTCTAAATAGCCTAAATATATCCTTATTAGAACTAGCTTCTATACCTACTCTAATTACGGCTATACTACTACCTATTTTAGCTGTTAATTGGGAGCGAATTAAAAAGTTTAGGAGTATACTATAGGCTAAATGTATAGAGACGTGCAGTTATTATAAGGAGTGGTAGTTTTAAATAGGCCTAGCTATAGAGGGTAATAATATAGGTATATATAAAGCCTGCATTAAGGACGCTAATAGTCTTAAGAATCTAACCTTTTCTTCCCTATTTGGTAAAAGTAATGGGCTTAATTTGGGGCCTGTTCCTAGCTTCCTACCTATACTTACCATAGTAGAGGAGCTTCTAATTACGCGCGTATACGTTTATCTATAAGTTATATATATACGCGGTTAGTAATATTACTATACTAGCTATATTTACTACTTTAGCTAGAATATACTAAAGACTTAAAGGCAGCTATTATAGCTACCTACTAAACTTAATATACTAGTCGTAAGGCCTATTGTAGTAGATAGTAGCAAATACCTAAGTTAGTGGTTTACTAAACAGTATACTATAAGGCGCTCTACTATATTACTATAGCTTAATTTTTTTTAAAGGCTTATTATTCTAATTATCGCGACGTTGATATATATAGCACTTAGCTTACTAGCTTACCCGAAAATAGCTCTATATTAGATTAGCTATATTATATTAATAAGTTAAAGTCTAATTCTAGTGGCCTAATAGCTTACCCTACTGCTTCTATATAACGTCCTCCTGTTATTAATTCTCTATCTATTAGGCTTAGTAGTAATATACTAAACGGTAAATTTAATAATAATATACTAGATACTTTAGTTCCTAATCTAGTACCTAACCTTAATAAATCAGAGCTTTTAGGTTATAAGGTTTAATACTAATAAGACCTATAAGCGGGCCTAGAGGTTCCTACTATATAATAGATACCTCTCTTTAAGTAATTAGCTAGCTTTATTATGCGCAGCGCCTTTCCTACTCTATTTCCTTATAGTAAAGCCGATTTTAATATGCTATAAAGCCGTATAGTTACCCTAGCTGCGTACGCTAAGTATATACTTAAGTATTAGGACGGTTAGTTTAGCTACTACCCCTTATTTTACTACTATGTGTTTAATTGGATTATAAGAGAGTAAGCCCTTAATACTACCCACTTTCTTTACGGCCGATTAAATAAGAATAGTCTATTTTTAGATAAGCTTAGTAATTTTATAAATAGTAATAGGGGTAGCTAGTTACTAAATAAGATTATATAGTATATACGGAACCTTAAGGGCACTAAACCTTACTAGAGGTAGAAGAGAAATAAGCTTATAGCTTATACTAAGAATATTAAGAGCGGGTCTCTATTCTTTATACTTAGCGTTATTAATCTATATTAATATAATCTACACTTTTATATACCTCTATTTAATAAATATAAGGCTACTAATAAGGCTTAGTACTATTAGATTACTTCTTAAAATCTTAACAATAATCCGTATATTGCTACTTACTAGCTATATCGCCGCTTTAATTTATTTAAAAAGTACGTACTGATAAACCTATTTAATAGCACTAACTTTTAGTCTTAATATAAGTAGTAAGTATAAGGTAGCGGCTATATATATAGCTTCTTATAGAGTTTAACAGCCCTAAGGCTAGATCCGTTAGCTAGTGACTTAAGGGCGGCTTTTACTAAGTACTAGGCTACTTTTATATTTATAATTAATTCTAATTAATTTAGGCCTCCTAATCTTTAATATTCTTCTACTTTTAGCTATAAAGAACAGCTTAATACTAATAAACTTCTTACTACCTGCCTTAATTAATTTTAACGGCACCGTAATTATACTAAATTTTACTACTTAAGATTAAAGAAAGGCTCTACTAGAGTAAAGGAGTGCCGCTTCTATTTTTTGCGCTCTCTCTATAATAAGGCCGCTGTATTAAAGGATTAAAATCTATATTACTATATTACAGTGCTGTAATAAAGTAGACTAGATAACTACGTTGTGGTATAAAGAGGGGAAGAAGGTAGAAAGGGGGTATTGTATATAAATAGTAGGGCCAGCCACTAAGTCACTAGTAGTGGGCTAGCTAATAGTAGGAAATAGTACAAGATAGTATAAAACAGTATATATTAGGTTAGTGCCGTAATAGTACTCCTCTCCCCTAGATAGTTTAGTCCCTAAACTAAATAAATAACTTAAAAATAGGCAGTATATAGGGTTGCCTATTTTTTACCGCAAAGATATTAGTTCTACTTACCGCCCTTAACTAAGCTAATAGCGATTTTCTATACCGGGTATAGAAAATCCTAATTAGTTAGTTTAGTAAGTAAGGTTAGTAGAACTCTATACTACCACCTAAATTAATCCGCGTGGCGTTTCTTAGTAAGAATTTGGCTAATTAAACAACTTTAACCGCCGGTTAAAGTTTTATAACATCTTAACTACCACAAATTTTAATATGGTGGTCGGCCGTAATCCTAGCGTGATATTTTCTTATCTTATACCTAGTCTGGGAGTCCTAGCTTTTAGGGTGTTGCTTATAAAAGCGCTATATAGCTTATTTATAACCCTTTAGGTCTTTCTCTAGCTGCTAGGTTATATTCTTATAATATTTCTATTTAATCTTATAAGT
>Ga0307515_10025090_pt1 | contig 10337 bp, 7 predicted proteins | sample 17_EM_MG_FD_194513 | JGI IMG/M metagenome (GOLD analysis project Ga0307515, IMG submission 194513) | Populus trichocarpa ectomycorrhiza microbial communities from riparian zone in the Pacific Northwest, United States - 17_EM | ecosystem: Host-associated > Plants > Roots > Unclassified | place...
GGCTAAAATCTATAACACCGGCAGACATGACTGCAAGACGCCCTCCAAAAGTGTGGCTGGAACCGAAAATAGTTCTTTTCAAGGCGCCCTAGACTCGGTTTGCGGCCCTTGGACGTGATCGTCTGGTAGCCTTTTGGTTAGTCCGAGTACGAGAGCCATGAAGAGCCTGGGGCCTTCCACGTCACCTTCCAGCCACAAGGTCAATCTCAAAATGCTTCAAGAATCTACCCCGCACTATATTTCCCTTCTCACCCATCGCAATAGGCCACAACACTCGCCCAGCTCCATCTTCCCACCTGATTGGACACCCCTCCTCTCTCCCTTGCCTCTTCCACGACTCCAAGATCTCAGGGGCTGCGCTCAAATATCCAGGATCCACAGAATTCATCGCAACTTTCCTGTGCCTCCATGCAGGCTGAGCCTCCGTCTCGGTGAGCATGTTGAGCGCTGCCTTGGCAAGATTGGTGTGCACATGACGACCGTTCTTGTTCCAATGATCTGGACGAGGTTCAAACGCACCCTCACGGGCTGAGACATTGATGATGTATGCCTCGGGCTTCGAAGTTTGGATTTTGGGTTGAGAGTCTGCTTGTGAGCGAGGAGAGCCCATAAGGGGAAGCAGTTCGCGCACGAGGATGAAAGGGACGAAGGTGTTAACAGAGTGGGCGGTGATTACGTCTTCGTAGGGAATCTCGTAAATAGACTGCATCCATGAGGTTTTCGAATCCGCGGGTTTGGTAGAAAGAGTGGCCTCTTCTGATTGTTGAGCTGGTGTCGTACAAGCATCCGTTGAGGTGGCCAACGCAGATCTCAAGGATTTATCCCCTTTGAACTCGAATTCAAGCATCCGCGAGCTTGGAATTTCACCCCGAACCCGTGGCTGATAACTTGAATCTATGAGCAACAGCCTGTCCTTGGCCCCTTCCAATGTCAATTGTTCCTCCCGCTGGACAGCCTTTCGTTCCGTTTCTAAAGAGTCCGTCCAAGTTTGCGCCGCATTGTTGATTAATATATCCAGTTTCCCTTTTCCCTTCTGATGCCATTCTCCCAATTGCTCCTTGACGACATCCACTAGATAAAAGACGTCACTTGCTGCCCTGAAGTCAGCTCCGACGATTCTCAACCGTTCATGCCATGATTCAGAGTCCTGTTCAGACAGATATCGAGTGGCTGCGTCATGTGGATATCGAGAGGTGACGATGACTTTTGCACCACATCTAAGTAGTCGGAGTGCTGTTTGATATCCCAGATGTATCCTCGCACCTGTTACCAAAGCGGTCCTTCCATGAAGGTGGAAGCTTTCGGGTAGTGACAAGCCAGAGGATGCAAGGTTGAAATCCCCACATTGTTTACAGAGCGAGTGATACTGTGGGTGACGAGAGACGAGAAGGTATTGACAGGTATAACACTTCTTCTCTTTTGTTGACCTTTGCATTAATTGGCTGGTCGAATTTGTGCTATGAATCTCGTTCTCTAATTTTTTGGAATGCAGATAATTGTTCAGAACCCGCACAAGATCCTCGGATGAGGTTCGAAGGTTGACTCCATCAAACTCTTGACTCTTGATACAAAAGTCTAGAACATTCAAAGCTGTCTCAAAATCCTGTCGTGAGGGCATTCTTTGCCCGACTGAGACAGTCGGCAGTCTCCCCTTCGATTGGTGACTCATGTGATCCAGATATGCTGTGATGCTCTGCACTGTGCCTGTGTACTGAACTCTGGTGATGGATCGACCGTATCTGGCTGTGTCAGGATTCAACCGCATGGCAAGCTCATCTCCTAACTTGGATCCAGCGGGTGGGAGGTATAAAGCCAGGATGCTAGGGAGCTTTTGGGCCGTACAAAGCTCTTGGTCACGTTGGATTTGCTTGGCGATTGTATCTCCATCCTGAGTTCGGAGGAATGCGCGGCAAGAGGATTCTGAATCCAGCATACCTGCAAATGATAGCATAAGGTCTCAAATGGTTTGGACAGAACGTCTGCACACTCCAAAAGGTTTTTGTAGGATTAAGATGAAGTGTCGATGATTTGAGGTGGCCGGAGGAAAATGTCTCCGCTTCCGACCACACCGCTACACCCCATCCTTCGTCTCCTGACTAACCCTGTGAGTCAAACACCAAAATAGAAAGAAATCAACCTCAAAATCTATCTCGAACAACCTTCCATATCGTATGCATTCGTTTGCCTTCCACATTCATCATGGAAGCCAAGATACGGGCCTTGCAAGGACCAACACCCGCCTTCGTTATCAAGCTGCAAAGGCTGCCTCTGGAAATCGTCCACCAGATCCTCGACTGCCTGCCACTCTTCAAAGTGCTCAATCTTTTGGCTCACAAGACGCCGTATGCCGAGAAATGTGTGCTTACGCACAGATACCTTGGATTGGTGTTCAAATCGCCATCCGATATTGCAAGCGTGATCGATTACTTCCTCCTCTTTCGCGACATACGCATCTTCCACCGCCAGACTTTGAAAGATAATTATCTCATCGCATTGAACTACTCAATGAGTGGATATGAAGGTCCTTCAAATTACGACCTAATAGAGCCCCTGATTGATGAGATGATCTCTGATATCAGAGGCCACTTACGATTGGAGCTGCCTGACATAGACCTGATCCGTTCCTCCACGGACTTCCCTGCTCCGCTGGACAGTTCTTTCAACAATCTTCTGAACCGCTGGTTCTGGATCACAGATGCGAAGGAGAAGATGAATATCACCAAAGCAAATCAGTGGAACAAGGCCGCCGACTTGTTGGAAGCCTACCCCGCGATGTTGAAGAAAACGCTCGATCCTTCCCAGGATGGCCCAAGGCCCAACACTGCCCACATTGCTAACAGATTCCGAGGCAATGCAAAGCGATGTTTGAGAGACCGCAAATTGGTACATCCCCGAAATAGGCCCCAGGCAAGGTGGCTGCCTTGTGTTGCTGGAGTAGACCTAATCGAATTGGTACCTTACGATCGATACCTGTGGGTATTTTTAGAAACATTGAAGAAACATCCTCCCGTGGGCATTATGGACCACATTTCAGCTAGCTTACAGGGTATCACTCTGAGTTCAACTGAGGTCATGGGCACAAACCCGATGCCAGAAGGTGCCACAGGGCAAATGCAAGGAGACAATTATCGATACCCACCCGATACTACTGACAATATCCGGATCGCGATGGATGGTCTATTCTACGTTTACACCGGGTCCACACTGTTAATAGTTCCACGTATTCATTGGCCAGCTGCTATGGAGCCTGACTTCGACAACTATGTACAGAATCCACGATTCTTCATTGACCCCAAGCCACATCCGGCGAACTTACCTGCGGAGTTTCACAGATGTCCCGTGCGGGAATGTATACCCCACGATGATCGGGAGTACAAGTGGCTAGAGGCATTTTTGAAAGCTCTTAGCTGGATGCAGAAGGAGTTCGGCTCAAGTGCTTAAGGTGGGGTGTAGTGCTGATTTCTGTTGAGGCATGTGGAGGATACTGTATAGAGGGCATGGTGGGGGTGTTGAAGGAGGAGAGAACTTTCCAACAACTGAGGGATTGTAAGGGAGAGAGCTGATGAAGTTCATCTGGAGAGCAGGAAAAGGCGTCGAGAGCACGGAAAAAAAAGGGGGATGGTAGGATAGTGAGCCCCTCGTGCTTGACTTTATTTCTGCGCCTCTTCTGAGATTGAGTATAAATAGCAGCAAGAGAGAATTTCATCCCTGATTGCAGGGCCGCTTGCCATCGGCCATTGCCCCTTTCTTCGGGGGGCGATCTCGCTAAACCACAGCACTCTAGCCCCTGAACGATTACCTAATAAGAGCACCCGAATTCGATTTATCGCGTCACGTCGCGTCTCCTCAGCACATCCATCAACCGAGTTATGGCATAGAGCCCACATATCAACATGGGGAAGCCAACTTCCTCGCAGCCCAAAACTCAAAAGTCGATATCAAGTTTCTTCACTCCGAAACCTGCGTCAAGCTCCGCGCCCTCCCAACGCTCACAGCCGTCACAAGAACCGCCCCCCGTCCAAGAAGAGCCCAACCTCTACCATGCCGAAAGCGACGAGGAACATGTACGGCCAGCTACGGATAGTGCGCCAAAGAGAGCATTGACAGAGGACTTGAACGGCGGAAATACTGGCCTTGTTGAGAGACCAGCAAAGAGAGCGAGAGGTGACGACGAGACTGGGAGCAGTGCTTTCTTCGTCGAGCCACCAAGACCCAACCCTACACCGTCGAAATCGAAGATCTCTCCGCGGACTGAGAAGTATCTGTACAGCTCATCCGCGCAAGCTCCATCGAGCGTACCTATGCCAGACGAAGAAGAGGAAGATGATGCCGAGAAAGCTAGGAAAGCGGAGCTGCACAAGAAATGGATGAAACGGATGGGTGGCGCCACAATTGGCCGGCGTTGGGTCAGTGAGGAGACACCTGCGGATGATGGAGATGAAGATGACGAGGATGAGGAGGAAGAGGCTCGGCCTGCGAAGAAGGCGCCGAGGAAGGGAGCGAAGACTGGGAAGTTGACTCCTATGGAGCTGCAAGTCCTGGATATTAAGAGGAAACACATGGATACATTGTTGATTATCGAAGTGGGATACAAATTCAGGTTCTTTGGGGACGATGCGAGAGTTGCTGCAAAGGAATTGGGCATTGTGTGTATACCTGGCAGGTTCAGATATGATGAACGTACGTCACCCCTTTCCTCTGGGCCAGTCAATATTGACCTTTAGACAGACCCTTCAGAGGCACACCTCAAGAAATTTGCGTCGGCGAGCTTCCCAGTCCATCGATTACCAGTACACACGAAGCGACTCGTTGGCGCTGGTCACAAGGTCGGCATAGTTCGACAAATTGAGACAGCCGCTCTGAAAAAAGCTGGAGATAATCGAAATACCCCTTTTATAAGAAAACTTACGAATGTTTACACAAAAGGCACATATGTGGACGATATAGAGGGACTCGGCCCAACTGATGCTCCAGCTGGGGGCGCCCCTGCAACTGGCTACCTACTCTGCATCACGGAGGCAAAAGCCAAAGGATGGGGAACCGATGAGAAGGTGGATGTTGGAATTCTGGCAGTTCAGCCAGCCACTGGAGACATCATCTACGATACATTTGAAGATGGCTTTATGAGGAGTGAAATTGAAACCCGATTACTACACATCGCACCCTGCGAGTTCTTGATCGTGGGAGATCTAACCAAAGCCACCGACAAGATGGTGCAACATCTATCAGGAAGCACATTGAACGTCTTTGGGGATACTATTCGGGTTGAACGAGTTGGCAAGGGCAAGACTATGGCCGCTGAAGCATACTCTCATGTTGCTCAATTCTACGCTGACAAGCTGAAGGCTCAAAAGGACTCTGGAAACGACAGGGAACAGGCACTTCTCGATAAAGTACTCAAGCTGCCCGAAGAAGCCACAATTTGTTTGTCTGCAATGATTACTCACATGACTGAGTATGGACTGGAGCACGTCTTCGACTTGACTACATACTTCCAGTCGTTCAGCGCTCGATCGCATATGTTATTGAACGGTAACACTCTCACAAGTCTGGAGATCTATCAGAACCAGACCGACCATACCGAGAAAGGCAGTTTGTTCTGGACTTTGGACAAGACTCAAACACGTTTTGGGCAGAGATTACTCCGAAAATGGGTTGGCAGACCCCTTCTCGATCAAACTCGACTTGAAGAGCGAGTTGCTGCGGTAGAAGAGCTAAAAGATGGCCACCAGACTCTCAAGGTGGACAAGCTTCAAGCTCTCCTCAGGAATATCAAGTCTGATTTGGAAAGAAGTCTGATACGAATCTATTACGGGAAATGCACACGGCCAGAACTCCTGGCAGCTCTTCAAACACTGCAAAGAATCGCCAACGAGTATGGAAACGTCAAGACCCCATCAGATGCGGGCTTCGCCTCTGCTCTCATCAACGAAGCAATTGCCACTCTCCCTACAATCGGCGACACTGTGATCTTCTTCCTCGACCAGATCAACGCCGAAGCCGCCAGGACGGATGACAAATACGCCTTCTTCCGCGAAGATCACGAGACAGAAGACATAACAGACCACAAACTCGGCATCGCAGCCGTGGAGCAAGAGCTCTCTGAACACCGCTCTGTGGCTGCCCAAGTCCTCAAGAAGAATAAGCCCATGACATATGTCACCGTGGCTGGGATAGAATATCTCTTCGAAGTCCTCCCTTCCGACCTCAAGCACGTCCCAGCCAGCTGGACGAAAGTCTCCGGCACGAAGAAACTCTCAAGATTCCACACTCCCGAAGTCGTCAAGATGCTCCGCGAGCGAGACCAACACAAGGAGTCTCTCTCCGCCGCCTGCGACACCGCATTCAAATCCTACCTCTCCACGCTCTCAACCCACTACGCGCCCCTCCGCGACGCAATCGCCTCCCTTAGCACGCTCGACTGCCTCCTCTCCCTCTCCCTCGTGGCTCTCCTTCCCGGCTACACAAAACCCACCTTCGTCCCCACAACCGAAATCTCAGTGATCGGTGGCCGCCACCCTATGGTTGAAGCCCTGCTCCCAACCTACATCCCCAACAACACCACGCTCTCCACCGCTCCAGGCAGCACCCGCGCTCTATTAATAACAGGCCCCAACATGGGAGGCAAGTCTTCATTCGTCAGGCAGACGGCACTAATTTGCATCCTCGCACAAATCGGCTCCTTCGTGCCCGCCGACTCTGCACGCCTGGGGCTCCTGGACTCAATACACACGCGCATGGGCGCCTTCGACAGCCTGTTCACAAATCAGAGTACATTCATGGTCGAGCTCTCCGAAACAGCGGCGATACTGAAGACGGCGACAGAAAGGTCGTTAGTGATCCTCGATGAGCTGGGCAGAGGCACGAGCACGCACGATGGGGTGGCGATTGCGGGGAGTGTGTTGGATTGGGTTGTGCGGGAGACGAAGTGTCTTTGCTTGTTTATCACGCATTACCAGGCGCTGGCCGGGGTTGCGAGGGGGTTTGAGCAGGGGAAGGAGTTGCGGAATGTCCATATGAAGTTTACGGCGACGAGGGCTTCGGACTCGAGGAGGATTTCGGATATCGAGGACGAGGATCTGGAGATGGCAACTGATGGCGACGAAGAGATCACTTTCCTCTATGAGGTGGGCGAAGGAGTTGCTCATCGCTCCTATGGGTTGAATGTCGCCCGACTTGCACATGTTCCAAAGTCTGTCATCGGGACGGCCGCTTTCAAGTCACGGGAAATGGAGCAGAGCATGAGGCAGAAGAAGGTTTTTGCATTATCAAGTATGATGGTCGATGTGCTATCTGAAAAGAGTGGCGCCGATGAGAAGCTTGAGCAGCTCATAGTCGGCATCGATGAGCTTTGACTGTAATTTAGAGAGGAAAAGAAAGAACCCGTTGGTAGCAAATATTGATGCAAGTTAATACACCCATCACCTCGTGGAAACCATCGCTGATCGTAAGATAACTTCCGTAATTTTGAGCAAAGAAGGAAAGGAAACATAGCGATGCAAAGTTAAAGCAACTAACAGATACCGGGGCGCCGTGCAGTTTGCGCCAAACGCCAAATAATAGCACTGGCAGTGCCCGTCGAAATGAGCCCCCATGAGGGGCAGTGAAGTGAGCAGTCTATATGTTATAGTTCAAGCCATTTCCGAAGTCGTTTTGTTTGGTACCCATGCTCTGGCCTTGCGGGTGCTGAGGTTGAAGCATCGAGCCAACCGGCTTGAAGTCTCCCTGAAATCCTGTGCCGTACATTGGAACGTTCGTCATAGTGAAGGTATGTTGGGAGAAGCCACCAAAAGACCGAGCGTATGCGTGGTTGTAGAGAGGATTAACCGACGAGGGATCGAGAAACATCTGGGGAGTGAAGCCGTGGGGTGGAGCAGATGGCGCAGATGGGGCTCGCCGAGCTTGTTGTTGATGTGGCAATTCAGGCTTTCCGTTTTCTTTGCCATGTGGACGGTATGAAAGTGGCTTGGGCACTGGGGTCGGGGAAACAGGAAAACGGGACGAGTTCTGGAGTTCATCGGGATACATCGGCAAGCCATGAGTCGCATTTGGCAAGTCAAACCTGGATCAGCAATCAGCCAAGAAGCCTTGGAGGGTAAAATAGATCAGACATACCGATGGTCCTCCAAGGAAGCTTCAGTGCGGGTAGGGCTAACTTCCGCAGCGTCTTGGAAAATGCTGAAGCCACGTTTCTTTCCCATATCCTCGACCGTCAACCTGAATTCTTCGTCTTCCTCCGCAGTCGGAACGAAACGACGACCAAAACCTGCAGCAAGCGGATTGGGAGTAGGAGCAGGCTTGAAGAACACCGGAGGTGGGGCAAGCATTGAATGAAGTTGTTGCTTTTGTGAGCTTTGAACAGCCGCAGTCTTCTTTCCTCGTGGTGCGCGCAGACGAGGAGCGTTGACACTGACATTGGACAGGGTTGCTGCTGTCTTACGGGTAGCCCTGCGTTTCTTCGGGCTAGGAATCTCCTGATTCTTCGGTCAGTTGCTGGTTCCATAGGATGAACGGCGGGAAAGATACCTACCGGGCTGTTCTCGGTGGACAAGGGACCAAAGATATCTCGTGATGCTCTGAAATCGCCATTTGGATGGTAGCTAATTTCAGCCGGCTCAGTGTCCCTGGCAGTGGCAAGCATCTGCTCGAGAATGGTACCATCCTTCTTCTGATTTCTCATTCTCTTCATCTCTGGAGTGGCCGAGTCGAAAAGGTCCATTCCTGGATAAATCACACCCTTCAGCTTGGCGCTATCGGTAAGCTTCGATCCGGACTTATCACCTGTTCCTTTCTCCCCATCCTCTGGCTCTGGTTTCCATGGAGTTGTGAGCCTGACACGAAGAGATTAGCCCATGAACGTATTATGGCAGGAATGATGTACTTCGGGTCAAGCGCAGTAGGAGTTGGTGTCTCTTGACGGCCGAAATTGGGAATTTGACGTCTTGCAGTCGGTGTCTCATAAACATGTGCCATAGGGCTTCGATCCCATTCACTGAGAGGACTGTTATTTGCAACTGTTGGCCAAAGGTGCATGCGAGGAATTGGTGCGCGAAATCCTTGGACTGGGGTCTCGGCAAAGGGTGTTTCTCTCATGGATTCGAAATTGGAGGGTTGGCGATTCTCTTTCTTGATCTGAGTTCCAGGTGTCAGGTCTGGCTCACATAATAGAGCTGGGGGAAAAAAGTCAGTTATTCTTACAGAGACATTGGACGACGCGTTCGAGTTCCGGCTTTTCTTTGTCTTCTTGTGCTCCTTCGCGGCCATGCGACCGGCCAACAAGGCATCGATGTTGTTGCTTTGATACCAGAAATCGAAGTGATCAAGCTTGTTTCTAGCATCAACATCACTTTGGGCCTGGATCTGGAGCTTGAAACGAGCGGCCAGGTGTGACTTGGAGGAGACGTGGGTCAGGAGGTGGGAGACGTCGGAGAACTTGGGATTTTTGTTGCACAGGATACATTGCAAGTCGATGTTGTGTTCTTGTTTCGGCATGGTGGAGGGGCCTGCCAAAATCTTTTGTTAGCTGTCTCGCATGGCAAAGTTGATGGCAATGATGTGCAGAGCGACAAACTTGTATAGGGTGAGGGATCTGGCTCTGGATGATAGAGCCAAGAGTAGTATTGATCCATGGTCGCGTGACAGAAAGGAACGTGAAAAGGGGAAAGGGATGGGGAAGTGCCCCTAAAAGGACAGGAGAAGGATGGAGATGAAGAAGCGACTAGAAAGGAAATATAGTCTGTATAGCTGTCGAGATAGCTCGGGTGGTGTATAAGGCGGCGATGGGCGGAGAAAAGCCGCCATCAGCCTCGAAGCTAGGAGCAAGCGAGTGCAAAGCAAAGATGAGGCAACTGAATTGAACTCTGCCCAAACCTCGACTTGAAGGCGGTGAGCAGCGGTTGGCTCGGCCAAATAAGGGGAAAGGGGACGCTGGCGCAGCAAAGGATGTTCGAAGGTCCAGTTTGATGATTGAAGGCAGCGAAAGAACCCAATTTCCACCGGAAGAACTGTGGTGATTCTGGTGCAGCAATCGGCAATTGGTGGTACGAGCATTGGCTATGGTGAAGTGTGTCTGTGTGCATGCGATGCAAGCGGCTGCTGAGATATTTCACTCACCCTATAGATAGGTCTTAAGGCTGCAAGTATCGATGTGGCAGATTCGACGAAAGCAAGGAGGCTTCTCTTGGGCGTTGGTCGTGGGCTAGTGACAGTCCAAGGAGGCAATTGGGGGAATGAGCAATCGTCTCAGGCCGCGCTGGTGCGACTGAGGTCGATGGCGATGCAACAACAGAGGTGGCTTCTGATTGTGAGGAAGGAAAAGAGGTGCAGGAAGGAAGGAC
>Ga0307515_10025091_pt1 | contig 10336 bp, 9 predicted proteins | sample 17_EM_MG_FD_194513 | JGI IMG/M metagenome (GOLD analysis project Ga0307515, IMG submission 194513) | Populus trichocarpa ectomycorrhiza microbial communities from riparian zone in the Pacific Northwest, United States - 17_EM | ecosystem: Host-associated > Plants > Roots > Unclassified | place...
ATCTTTTGACCTAACCCCCTTGGCCCCCCCCCCCCAAAAAAAAAAAAAAAAAAATTTCTTTATGGATTATAATGATGTTTAATTTGGTTCTACATGCTGAATTCCTTGCTTCACTTGATTAAATTTCTCCATTTGTTGTTACCAAATCCACTTCCAACATTCTGTTAGAATTCTGTGGTGGAACTCTCTTGTTTCTAGTTTTTGTATCAGATGATAAGTTACTATACAATTTTTCATCTACATAATAATCATCGAAGTCATCTGATCACTGTGCTGCATGATGAACCTGATTCTAGTTGTCACTATGCATTAAATATTGTGGGGTTGAAAAAAGAAGGATGGAACTAGACTTATTTTTGTAAGAGGGATTTAAAGGAGACTGTCAAGCTAATAAGATAGATCCTGATATCAGATGGCCAATTCCCTGTCTTTTTAACTGAATTGAGGGTTTGTTTTTCAGTCAACCAAAAAGAAAAAATAAAAACTGAATGAGGGGTGATATGGCTTTTACTGTTCATGCCACTAATGTATTCATTTTAAACATTGAAATGTTAAAGTATACATTCTTATATGTCAAATTGGTTTCTTTTTAGGTACCTTTTTCCATTGTTGCTTCAGTATGACTCAACTGCTGAGGACTCTGATAAGACAGAGTCACTTGGTGTAGGTTCTAGTGTTCAAATTGCAAAAAATATGCATGCTGTTAGAGCATCCCAGGCTTTGTCAAGGCTTAGTGGTTTGTGCACAGAAGGGAGCTCAACGCCTTATAATGCAACTGCTGCTGATGCCCTCAGAGCTTTGCTAACTCCTAAGCTCGCAAGCATGCTGAAAGATCAATTACCAAAAGACTTATTGATCAAATTAAACACAAACTTGGAGTCTCCAGAGGTAATTGGTGTCAGTTTTTAAGGAAAAGAAATGTTCAGAGTTATGAATGTTCTAAAGAATATTTAGGCATTATTATTTATATCTTTTATTTGATGACTTGGGAATTTTGTTATTTTAATTTGTTGAGATCTTGCTTTGGCTTCAACTTGTTTGGGATTGAGGCTTGGTTGCTGTTTGGTTTCAACTTGTTTACCAACCAATTTACAGCTTTTTTCAATCCCTTGCCTCTTTGTCATCAACATTTTTCATAGTTCTTTGTTTGGTATCATGGAGAGGAGTTATGCTATAGAATAATGAAAGATGCAACACAAAGATGATTTATAATCCAACTTTTAGGGTTTTCTTTGTGTCTATTCATGACTTCGTGTCATCGTGATATTTATCTTTTTCCTGGAGAGATAATTATTGTGATTTAATTTGAAGGATGAAAATACCAGAACTTGTTTGTTGTATCTAGAAGAACATTTTATATCTGCAATACCTGCCTTTGCATTTCTACAACGGAATTGCATGTGTAACTAGTTATTTCGCTGTCGGGATTTGAATCCTTTGTATCTTGCATTTCCCTATTCCCACATGAGTTGCTACCAATTATCAAATCAAGGCAGCAGAGTTTTAGTAGTAAATGGTTTTAATTGATTGCTAATGATTTTCTTCCTCCCATCAGTTTGCCTCCATTCATCATGCCAGGTCACAAAGGCCCTGTGGAGTCAAGGGTGGTTCTGATGAGATGATAATATGAATGATTACTGTTAATTAATGGCCTAAACAATGCTTCAAAGTTAAATTCATGTTTAACATGTAGCATATACATTAAGCTTGTTTGCTGCTTTTTTTTTGTTGTAGTTTCGGGTGAAGTTTTTTTTTTTTTTCTTATTCTGTTTCCTATGATCAATATTTATTTATTTATTAAACCTCTGTGGTTTAGATTATCTGGAACTCTACAACTCGGGCAGAGCTGCTGAAATTTGTGGATCAGCAACGTGCAAGCCAGGGTCCTGATGGTTCATACGACGTGAAAGATTCACATGCCTTTTTATACGAGGCACTGTCCAAAGAACTATTTGTTGGCAATGTTTACTTGAGAGTTTATAATGATCAGCCAGACTTTGAGATCAGTGAACCAGAAGCATTCTGTGTTGCTCTAATTGATTTCATATCTTTTCTAGTGAATAATCAATTTTCTAAAGATTCAGATGTTCAGAATATTCTTAATCCAAGCAGCTCATCCCCTCAAACACCTGAGGTTATAAGTGATACTTCAGATGTATTAGTGAATGGACAACTTGTAACTGATGATTCAATGGCAGTCTCTGATGGAAAATCTACAGATAAAGGAGAATTGGATCTGGTTAAGAACTTTCAATTTGGATTGACTTCACTAAAGGTACATTATTGACTTTTATGTTATGGTTGTTATTAATCATTTGTGCCTGACTCTCTCTTAACTGACAGAACATACTGACAAGTTATCCAAATTTGGCGTCTATATTCTCTTCCAAAGAGAAGCTATTTCCTCTCTTTGGGTGCTTTTCTGTTCCTATTGCATCAAAAAGCAATATCCCTCAACTTTGCCTGGCTGTGCTGTCTCTTTTGACAACATATGCTCCTTGCTTGGAGGCTATGGTTGCAGATGGATCTAGCCTTCTTCTCTTACTAGAAATGCTACACTATGCTCCAAGTTGCCGTGAAGGGGCTCTTCATGTTCTATATGCTTTGGCAAGCACTCCAGAACTTGCTTGGGCAGCTGCCAAACATGGTGGAGTGGTGTACATTCTTGAACTTCTGTTGCCTTTGCAAAGTAATGATTTTTTTCTTACACCCACTTGTTTGTTTATTTTGAAGTCACATTTCATTGATTATATAAATTATGGTGTGCAGAAGATATTCCCTTACAACAGAGAGCAGCAGCAGCTTCCTTATTGGGGAAGCTTGTTGGGCAGCCAATGCATGGGCCTAGAGTTGCTATAACACTGGCAAGGTTTCTTCCAGATGGCCTTGTTGCAGTTATCAGGGATGGCCCTGGTGAGGCAGTTGTATCTGCTTTAGAGCAGACAACAGAGACTCCAGAGCTTGTATGGACACCAGCAATGGCGTCATCTTTGTCTGCACAAATTGCTACTATGGCATCAGACTTGTACCGTGAGCAGATGAAAGGTCGTCTTGTTGATTGGGATGTACCTGAGCAGGCTTCGGGACAGCAAGAAATGAGAGATGAGCCACAGGTACCATGTGATAGATGCCATCTCCATATTATACTGACTGCATATTCTGCGGGAAATTCACAGTTTCATGGTCATGCAGGTTGGTGGAATCTATGTCAGGCTGTTCTTGAAGGATCCCAAATTCCCTCTTAGAAATCCTAAGAGATTCTTGGAAGGGTTACTTGATCAATATTTGTCATCCATTGCTGCCACTCATTACGACACACAAACTGTTGATCCCGAGCTTCCTTTGCTTCTTTCTGCTGCTTTGGTTTCACTACTGCGAGTGCACCCTGCACTTGCTGATCATGTTGGATATCTGGGATATGTGCCAAAACTTGTGGCTGCTGTGGCATATGAAGGAAGAAGAGAAACAATGGCATCGGATGAGGTGAAAAATGGCAACTATGCAGACAAAGCATATGAATCTGATGACGGATCAAGTCCGCCCGCTCAAACTCTTCAAGAACGAGTGCGCCTCAGTTGTTTGCGTGTTCTTCATCAACTTGCAGCGAGTACAACTTGTGCTGAAGCTATGGCAGCAACTAGTGTAGGAACTCCTCAGGTACATTTTGTAATATTCTCTTTTCTGATAGTTAGTAAAGTTGGTTTCTTGAGGAAAATCATTAGTTCTTTCTTCTTTCTTTAGCTAACACACAGCATTGATTTAATGTTTATAAAACTGATTCTCATAGTGCAAGTCCTTGTCATGCTATGGTGTGCTTAATGTGCAGTTGAGTGTAATATTCTTGTCTTCAGATAGGTTAAATTAAGTTGGTTTCTTGAGGCAAATCATTTGGTTCTCTCTTCTCTTTCTTTGGCTAAGCACACAGACATTGATTAAATGCTTCTGGTATAAAACTGATTCTTGTAGTGCAAGTCCTTGTCATGCTAAAGGTCTGCTGAATGTGCAGTTGAGCAGCACTCTATCACTGTTTACAATTCCTGAAATATTGAGATGCCAATTTTGTGTTGCTCATTATTTCCCCCCTATTCTGAAAGTGCATGATGTAGATCAAGTTAAGAATGGAGATAAAAGATTGAAGAATTCCCTATAGGAGAGGGATAACTGAATAAGAGGTAGAAAACCCTATAGAAGAGGGCAGAAAAACATAAAGAAAGCTCTATAGAAGAGGGTCAGAAGCAGATAGAAGAAACAATTCTCAACTATCCCTTAACTCGTTTTACTCGTGGTCTGCTAGTTATACACAAAATTTGGATATTATATAGACACCAAGAAACCATAGTTACCCAGACCATCTAGGAATTAAGAATCCTGATAAATATTATCTTTAATGATAATAAATTCCAAAAAATTCTCTAGTTTAATCATTGAAGTTACTGCATCTTGAACAACAAATGAAGAACTTGTTTGGCCTCTTGTTGCCATAGCTTTTACCTGCTTTGCTTATAAGCAAAGCAATCAAAAGGGCCAAATAAGTGTTTGATAGGGATTTTAATACTTTATTGCTTGACCATTAGAAGTAGAAGGTGGTTCCACTTAAAGACGTATTGACTTTCACTTGAAAAAAGCTTTGGAAGTGATGCTTGTTTGGATGGAAGGCTCTCTTATTTTATTTAAAGATACAAATAACCTTAAAAAAATCTTATTAACAAAAATACTATACAGTGCACACACCTTAATTCAATTATATAGTATTTCTATTTATTTAAAAAATCATAATTATATAATTCTTGTTTCTTTTTTTTTTCCTTATATTTTTTATATATTTTTTTGTCGATGAAAGAATTTGCATTTCCATGTAACCTATTTTTATTTCTTAAAAAGATTTTAAAATTGAGTTCCATCATTAATGGTTTTTTTTTCCCTCTTAATAATAGATTATCAAACAGTTAAGTGATTTTAGTCCAAGCACGATGCAACATTTATTACCAAATAATTTAATATATTTAATCTCACAGGACAATCACAACACAATAGCTACAGCTTGGACCAAATAGGCTCAAAATTCAAAATTCCTTATTTATGTCCCGCATCCATGTGTATGTGGATTTTTTTCCCCATGTTTAAAGGCTTTGGGAATTTTGGAGTTTAGTCGTGCAAATCCCAATGGATGTTTAGCATTTCTGTTTCCACTTTCATACTAGTATTATTCTGTTCAATGCCTATTTCCCCACTGGCTTGGTGTGCCTGATAAGTTGTGCTGGCATATTTATGCGTTTTGCACTTATTTGTGGTTATCTGAGCTTGTACATGTACATAAATGTCTCATTTTTGTTCATGTCTCAATATGTTACTGCTCCATTATAATTACCTATTCTGGATCCCTGTTTATCTGTTAATATTTGGTATTCAGGTTGTCCCACTTTTGATGAAAGCTATAGGATGGCAAGGTGGAAGCATACTTGCTCTTGAGACATTAAAACGTGTTGTGGCTGCTGGGAATCGTGCCCGGGACGCTCTGGTTGCACAAGGACTTAAGTAAGTTAATTTATTTTCTCCCTTTTCTTTTTAACTGGAGGTATAAGATCTGTTAATCAATCCATAATCTTTCCGTGTTTCCACTGGGATGAGATCCAAACTTTGGCAGATATGTGCTTGTGTGTTTCATGCTTGTGAATTATAGTAAAATTGTGAACAGCATAAACCACAATTTCTATTATTGTGCAGCTGTTGAATTTAGAAATAGTTTTATGTTCCATGGTTTCAGAATTCACTTGTAAGCCTGTGCAATGTAGAAAAGATGACTCCAGAATTAGACATCTTGTTGGATCTAATTTCAGGAGGATGCAATGGGAAGACATCAAATTTATTCCAAAATATATGAAAAAAGAATAATTACTAAGGGGAGGAGGAGTAAGGACTTTGGCTTTCAATCCCCCTCCCCTTTGTAAAGTTAAAAGGCTGATGACAACATATTTTTTGAGATGCAATTATCATATGAATCTTCTAAAATTTGGGGAAAAGAATTGGTTTCAACATTGGTAGTTGGATCAAGACTTTCTTTTGCAGATACTGAACTTTTATAAAATGCCTCACTGATTATATAGAAGTTCCAAAAATATCTCCAAAAATATCTTTCTGATGTCAGAATAAATTGCTTTAATAATTCAGGGTTGGTCTTGTTGATGTACTTCTCGGGCTTCTTGACTGGAGGGCTGGGGGAAGAAATGGACTGTGCTCTCAGATGAAGTGGAATGAATCTGAAGCATCTATTGGCAGAGTGCTAGCAATTGAGGTTAAAATGTTCATGATCATAATTCTTATTTTCTCCTGTCCTCCTGGAAGGCTTTTTGGTTGATGTTCTTCTAAATTATTATTTTTCATCTCAATACTTGCCAATTAATTTTATTGAATCTCCTATGTCATTTACTAAATACCACCCATGTATTTTTGGACTCTGTTTAGATGTTCTAAATCTCTATATTCTTACTTCAAAATATGGTTGCTTCATTACAAAAGAATAGAAGTTGGGTCACATGAAAAGACCCAGCTGGATGATGCTTCGTTGTTGCTGGTAGTTCTTAGATATTGTAATCCTTTGCAGATATAATTATGAAGATATCTATGAAAGAGAGCCTTTTCTTTTCATGCCTTTTCCTTTGATTTCTAAAATTTTGTGATATGACTTATCTTGGTCTAGGTTTTGCATGCTTTTGCAACAGAAGGAGCACACTGCAATAAAGTGCGTGAGATATTAAATGCTTCTGATGTAAGTACTAACATGTTTTTTTTTTTTTTCCCAGTTCCTTTTTTTTTGCGATGTATCTCCTGGTTTGTGGATACCTTCAAGTGTCTTATTCATAAGATTTCAATCATTCATTATCCCAAACTTTCTTGGGCATTATGGTGCATTTTATTCATGAAGAGATGCAATTTAGCTGCCCCTGCAATTAAATTTAGTGCATGATGTCTTTAAGCCGGTACTTTGTGGTGAGATAACTGTCCATTTTGCAGGTTTGGAGTGCTTATAAAGACCAGAAACATGATCTCTTCCTTCCTTCAAGTGCCCAGTCGGCCGCAGCAGGAGTTGCAGGTCTCATTGAGAATTCTTCATCAAGACTGACTTATGCCCTTGCAGCTCCTCCACAACCTCCTCAAGGAAGACCACGTGCTCCAAGCCCTTCTGATTCAAATGGAAATCAAGATCAGCTTATATAGCACTCAAGTGGAGGTATTGACCAAGTAATTTACACAGCATCACATACCGTTTTGTATAGCTCACTGTACAGCTTTGTTACCTACATGCGCCTCTTGTTCACAAACACATGCTCGTTTTCACACTGGGGTGGCATTTGCATTTTCCAAGATAAATTAAGGGTATTCTTTCTTGTAACCTGTAAAGAGAGACATCTTTGTAAATTTTTTCGGCATATCTCTCTATTTTCTATATATAGCTGAGGTGATTTTTTTGTGTGAAATTTTTGGCATCTCTCTTTTGACGAATTTTCCTGGCAGTTCTTTGAGAGCAATCTGCATTAGGAGTTTCCGTGGTGGAAGCTTTCCTTCACCTCTCGAAGTTAGCAGTGTTGGACGTGGATGCTAAATGTTTGATCCATGATTCATGACCTTTTCATGGGCTCAAGTTCGAATCCCTACACGGTCTTTTTCACAGGATTAAGATTGAAACCTAACACACGAGTTCACAAACTCACAACTGAATACTCAAACGGTTAGATTACAATATAAAAATCTCTAGTCTTTTGTAAGGATATTATCCAACTCTTTTAGGTAAAGTGTTGTGTGGGGTGCAACCCATATGAAAATAATCAAAGGTATGGGCAAAGTAGAAAGAGTATTGCATCAAGTTGTAAAGATGAAAGGAAATACCTAGTTACAGAAAAATATGACTTACTAGCCGTTTAGAAATAGAGCGAGGAGGTCAAACTTTTCAAATTATAGGAAGTTTGGTGTTCTGGATAGTTCAAGCCACATGATGTTAAGAGTGTCAGCATGAAGTATTTAAAATAATTGTCTTGTTTGTTTGTCCTAGATGGTAGAAAGATGAAAAGGTCATTTTAAATTCAAATATTGGTAAGGTAACTCAAATCTTGATGCAAGAAACAAGATAGGTACAACTCTTGCACACTTTTGCATATGTGAAAAAGAGAATTTTCAGCTCATGCAAGTGTACAAGGAGAAAATCATCTAGTATATACTATTTGTCTAGAGATATTGTATCCGAACATGGTTTATTTGGTTTACCACTTGCCGTATTGTTCATTAGAGGCCTTAGAAATTGTGTGCGCTATGGCCATCTAGTTTACTAGAGGTCTTAGACTTTTTAGGCGAGAACACAAAATATTTCAAGGTATTTTAGGGCTAAATTTTCAGGGTTGTTTTAAGTTAGTTTCAAGAGTTAAATTAGTTTCTAAAAAGATTTGAGTTGCACTAACTTAACACCTAAGACTAATATTGAATACGTTTTGTGCAAGACATATCAATTATCCTTAGATTATATAAATAATAATGAATCTATATCAACAAAAACTCAAGGGACTGATTAATAACTAATTAATGGTTTGATTCATCAAAACTATGAATAATGAATATCCTTGGACCCACCTTCTCATTTTTTTTGGATGACAAACTATTAATACTTTTTCAAGTTTTAACATGAAAAAAAAATATTATATCTCCCCCTTCCAATTGTACTATATGCTTATTGAACGAACATGAAAGAATTCATTAACACAAACACTCACATGCAAGACTAATGAGCAAAATAAAAACAACTTCATGACATTAGTGTGTTTGGGATTGTGGTAGCGGTGGCGGTTCAAAGTGTTTTTTCGTTTAGAAATGCATCAAAATAAAGTTTTTTTATTTTTTAAAAATTACTTTTAACATCAGCACATAAAAACGATCATAAAACATAATTTTTTTTTTTCATTTTAAGCAAATTTTTTTATTACAAATTTTGAGGGAACGCGGTTTATACCGCATTCCCAAATATAAAGGTTATTTGTTTAGTCCACCACCACACGTAGAAGGAAAAAGATGTTTAAAGAAAAAAAGAAATTGCAAGAAAAGAAATAAAAAGCACCGGAAAAGCAATAAAGAAAACAACAAATAAAAGTACTAAAGAAAGATAAATTAAATTGAAATTGCATATATAGGGCTTGGTATCATTATAGTAGTTATATTACCCTGTATATATTAGTGAAAAGTTTAAATCCTATCTAAAAATATAATTCTAATCCTATACAAATATTGATATCAAATAAGGGAACTTTATTGAATCCTAATGCAAACTAAACTTTTTCTCTATTAATACCTATGTGAATTCTAAGCTAATTTGTGACTTCCAATTAGTTATGGTATTAAAAACTCCATCTCTAAATAGAATTAGGCTTTCTAGTTCTTCTCGCACATCCAAACTCTTATGATCAATGGCTTCTCCTTGGTCGATCATGACTTTTGTTCATCTAGTTGTTTGGTCATTAAAAGATTGTTAGAGGGTATATTTATCTTTTATATTTTTTAAATAGAAAATGACTTATTTACCCCTAGAGTAAAAAACATTTAGCACGGTACGTTGACTAAGGGTTTTTTTTTCTTTTTATTTTTTAGAATATAGTAAAAAGACATCTTTGCCTTTAAAAAGAGAAAAATAAGGCGTGAGTTTAGGGCCTTTTGTGTCCTTTCACACAATTTTTGTTTTGTAATTTATAAACTCACGGAGGACATTTTTGTCCTTTTATGTTGGGTAATTAGTTTTTTTATTCAAAAAAACTGCTGGCATGCACTCATTACGTGCCAACAAGTGGGTGATGTTTGCATCGTTTGGGTGGCACATACGTCATCTTATGGTGACAAATCTACCCTTCCGTCATGTTATTGAAAGCGCCACTATGTCATTTTTCTCTTGGTGTGGCACATGACGACGGATGATGGACGCTTTGTTGCCGATGATCATTTCCCCCTTTATTTTCTCTCTCCTATAAAAAAGTACATGTTTGTTCTTTTTGTTTTTTGTATTTCAATTTCAGTTTTTATCCAAGTGGGTCGAAGGATCGTCCTCGTATCTCTCCCTCAACTGGCTGTTATATGTCTCCTAAAAATTAAAAAAGAAATCATCATATTCAATTCAAGAAAATAATAACTTACAAAATAAAATGGTAGAACGAACATACACAAAGTGTTGAGCGTGGTTGTCGACGAATTGTTGCACCCCTCTTTGGTGGTCTTTACTCCACACGTGCGTCTCCACAAACAGCTCCATTGGGCTCGGCTCACGTCTAAGAGATGTAGCCTGTAAGAAAAAAATGTTGCAAGTTAA
>Ga0307515_10025092_pt1 | contig 10336 bp, 11 predicted proteins | sample 17_EM_MG_FD_194513 | JGI IMG/M metagenome (GOLD analysis project Ga0307515, IMG submission 194513) | Populus trichocarpa ectomycorrhiza microbial communities from riparian zone in the Pacific Northwest, United States - 17_EM | ecosystem: Host-associated > Plants > Roots > Unclassified | place...
TCAGCACCTCAAGTATTACCATCCCTAGTGCGTAGCAATCCGAGTACTTTGTCGGTCGGCCATCCTTCCGGCCAAACCGGTCTGGATCGAGGAGTTCTGGACTCATCCATCTCGTTGTGCCCGCACTCTTAGGCGTGCTTGAACTGGTATGGTGTGTAGATTCTAAGACAATGGTGAGAAGCCCAAAGTCTGCCAGGCGAGCACGACCATCTCGGTCAATCAGGATGTTAAGCTTGATAAAAAGTGCTTTAGGCGGCGAAGCAGCAATTAACACTCAAATTCATACCCCCTTCAGGTCCCCGTGTATCATCCCCTCACCGTGCATATATAGCAACCCCTGGGCGACACCTTCGAGCTGACAGGAACAATCTCATCAGTGACAGGTGGGGTTAGTGGTGGGAGTAAAGTCCTACGAGTTCAAATCGATTCACATCCCTATGTGCCTCGGTGAATTCGCTGATATTCCCATTGACCATCCATTCCGAAACCATCACAAAGAGCTTTTTCCCCATTGTCACTCCTAGCAGCGGGAGTACGTTCGGATGACAGAGGCTCTTCCATGTTACAACTTCCTTGCAAAATGTCTGGGCGATCACAATGATCATCAGCTCTTCAATACTAATGCAGTTTCGGCGAGCCTCGGGTGGTAACTCACACTTGTAATCTTATTAAAATCACTTGTCGAGTATACTTTCAGAACCTTGACTGCGACCTTGCGCCCTTGATGTGCGCCCATCCACACATCAGCGTAACCGCCACTGTACAGAGCTTCCTCCGATCGATCAAAGCAAAGCGGGATTTGGAATGGACTCGGGAGCAAAGCGTGGCGGCCACATATCTTGCACAGAGTGTTCAGACACCTCCTCTTGAGCTGCGGTCCCAGGCTCTCCAACGTCTACTCGGCATGGAGAGGAATTTCGAGTTCAGATCAGCGAGCCATTTTCCTTGGACGAAGAGTGGGGAAGCACCTCGTCTACCACGTCGACAAAGGCTTGAACATCTTCCCTGCATAGACACTTTACTGTCTCAACCACATAACGGTCCGAAAAGATGGCTTTGATCAACGAGATACGCTTATCGATAGCAATGGGCCGATTAATCGAGCGTTTCCACACTGAGACTCTATAACTCGTGAATTAGTCTGGCCGGAGATGCGTGGTTCCAAAGAGATCGAAACTTACAAGCTGCACAAGATTTGCAACACTTGTGGACGCCGATGAACTTCCTGGTCCCAGCATTGCTGTGTCATCGTCCATAACGCGTCCGTAAAAGTCGGGTGGATCGGCCGTGGCGGACGCTCACCACCAACAATCGCCGACACAGCCGCGCGAGGTGGTTTGTCATTAAATGGAACGGCACCGGTGAAAACCTTTGTTCCGATGAGCGAAGTTCTCCAGATGTTGCTATCCTCAATCTGCAACGGACCTCAATCATGACCATCGCGAACGAGAAGACATCTGCTTCCTTGCTAAATGTTCCCCGATTGGCCAAGATCTCCGGTGCAATCCACCGCGTACTGTCCCCGTGCTCGTCTGGAGCGCCCCGTATCGAATCCAGGTCCTGAGTGACCACGGCGACACCACAATCCGTGATCATCGCGTGGCCGGTGGTGTCCACAAGGATGTTCGGCTGGTTGGGTGTCAATATGCCAGTGGTAAAACGATAAAGAATGATCGCGTACTCCCCTGAGATCGCCGTGAATAACGTTGCAGGAGTGGAGGTAATTCAGACCTTCCGCGACATCGGATAACTAAGGAAGGGGTGAGCACGTCATACGGTATGGTCAAAGGGACTCCTACGAGACTCAATCTATCCGCGTCGGGATGTTTCGTGATGTATCCCGTCAGATCCGCATCCGGCATCCAACCCGAAACGAGTTGGATGGGATCTGTAGTGACACCCAGGAGGGGGACGACGTTCGGGTGAACCAAGTTTTTCCACGCGACGGCCATTTGGTGGAAGGCCTGGGGATTTCTTCAGCACCCGAACATGAGGGAAAGTGTCACCAAAAACTCACCGTCTTGAATTCCTGCGGGTCTCCATTGGGGTGCACTCTTACACGTTGAATCCGTACCTTCAAAACCCCGTCATGCGCGGATCCAAAGACTGGCGGGAGGCTGATGACCGGGAGGGAACTTGAGAGCGTATGCGATTTCGGCAGGACCTCCTTTACGCCGCAGACATTTTTCAGTTCGTACAAGCATTCCTGGAATGCGGGGCTCGCATAATTTGGAATAGACACGAGAACCTACGACAACGTTGAGGGCGGATTAGGGAGAAATGGTTTGGAGGCTCACGCTATCCAGGTACTCGACAAGCCACGCCAGATCTTCGCCTTGCAGGCTCCGGACGGCACCTCGATACCCTTCACCGCGAAAGAAGTTGCTGAGGTGCTTGTGGAACTGTGGAGAAGCTCTGTCGAAGCCGCGAAGTTGTTCCAGGACATCTGGTGGGTTCATTGTGGACGCCTGGCTAGGCCAATGGCTTGATGGGCTCGGTGAATCGGCGGGGAGGGGGATGCACAGATGTCTCGGCTGAACCTGGAGGTTCGAGCGCCCAAGGACTTAAAAATCAACACAGTAAGCGCCGGATGCCATGTGTCAGGAGAACGCGAATGGCGGACGACCCAACGGCGCGATTTTGTCCCATGCTAGTAACACAAAGGCGTCGAGCACGTCCGTCAGATGGGTCGTATGATCACCCTGGCTTCGCTTCCACAAGGTGCAGAGGCGGTAAGGAACAAAGCCCAGGACCGCACACACGGAATTCACAAAACAATAGAGTACAGAGCGAATCACAAACTGCTATGCGTATAACGCTATATATGGATAATGGTAAAAACACCACATCCATCAGGCGGGTGTGGTCAAATGTCAACGAAGAAGTGTCATGAGTAAATTATATCACGAGGAGCTTGAAGGCAAAACACCCGCAATTGAGCGGCAAGTTGATGAGTAGAGCCCGCTACGCCGTTCACAACCAGCGCGTTGGTCTCACTGCACAGGGGAACACGACACCAACCTAGGCATGGTATCCAGGGAGGGCCGTCCGCCGTTAGAGCGGGAGAACCAGAAGCTTACGCGACGACGTGGAACAGGTGATAACTCTTTCAGGCGGTTTCATCCTTAGAGAGGGGGGCAATCAGCTCCATCGCTTCCAGAGCCCGGTCGATCCCCTTGGTGGTCGGAGGTGGGGTCACTGAACGTCTCGGTGAGCTTCTCGTAGATCCTGATAATTTGAAGGCTGCGTTCGTGACTGCAAAAAAGAATGATTTAGTTTCGTGCGAGGGGCAAAGCGCAAAATCAATTCACCTCTTGTCAGCAGTCAACAAGTCGTCAATGTACGACTTGATTCCGAGGACCAAACTAATGATGAGCAGGCAGTCGGCGACAATCGACGCAAGAGGGAGGGATTCCAATCAAAGGGGGCGAAGAACGAATCCCTTGATGTCGTTGGGCAAAGGCTCGCCTTTCCCGAGGACATCCCAGGCGCGGTAGAGAAGAATATAACCTATCCAAGGGTGGTGCGGAACAGTGAACGAGAAGTTCTGCCAGTGCATTGGTTCGAAATCACCGAAGATACGATCCACAATACCGAGAGTGGCCGTCAGGTCCGAGTCACGATGAGGTGTCGGCTGGAGATCGGCTCAGTGAATACTGCTTGTCGGGTTCGTCGTCGATGCACTTGCGCTGGATCACGAGATGGAGGAGGGTCTTGGCGCTGAGGTAAGCCTTGTTCCTGAGCTTGGGAATGACCACAAGACGTCCGCTTGAACGATCGAAACATTCGAGCACTGTATAGTAGAGCCGTTCCGATAAGTGGTGTTGATCCCGGTGCGCCAAACAACCCCCGCATGGTAGCCATGATGACTTCCGAGTCCATCTACATTTCGAACATCCAGGCGATGCAGCTCGAGTCCAGCACATAGCCACACCAATCAGTCTCCTTATTGAAGAGCGGGAATGGCTGATCTGGGCTAGTCACTGGCATGAGCAACTCGATGTGAACACGGTACCGAAGTTGCTTCCGCCGAATGTACCGGACCTGCCTAAGCGGAAACACCGGATTTTGGTTTTGGCTATCTCTCCCCCTGGGAGAAGATGGTAACAAACAAATATTCATTCGGTAGGCTGTCACGAGTTGGGTGAAGTACGTACCAGCGGGTGGCATTCTTCCACTATTTGCAAGATCGGGCGCCACCCAGGCGTGGTAGTCTGGATGCTCCTCCCTGCCCCACACCTTTTACATTCTGTCTACTCATTGTTTCTTTACCTCTGCCGGACTCCGATCCACCCACCGCAAGTGCATACATTCTCTGTTTTGATCCATGATTCTTGCGGAGTAAGCGGCAATAGACATCACAATGTGACCGGTGGTCCCGGTCAACAATGGAAACTGGCAAGTAATCTTTTCGCCGATACCCGCCCCCGATACTCATGCATCCTGCGTACGGCATAACACACAGCAGCTCCGTTTCAACGCCGTCACGGGCTTCACTACACGTCGCACTGTTAGTTGTTTGACCCAGACATTTTATAACACGGAGATTTCGTGCCATTGTCTTCACCGTCTTGTAATCCCCTCACAATTTTTTCCAATCCTCTCTGGCCTCCGATCCCCCCCACCGTTCTCTGTCGCACCTCTGGCTACCCATGTTACACCTGGAATGGTGAGCTGGAACTACACCGAGTCGAAGGGCCCCTTGTGTTCCGGAACACCAAGAACAATCGCGGCGGGAACAATGTAATACCAGCATTTTCCTAAATATACCGGGCTTCGTAACTATGCCACGCGAGTGGCCACAAACGCAAGTACACTCTCGAAGTATCAGCACAACGCTCTAATGATCCGCTTAAACCGCCTACACCACTCCGGGCCTCCGTTGCTGTCACTTTCCAGGATACCCTGAGGATACCCACCCTATACCCTGCGGGTGGCGTCGGGGCGTCGATGCTTACACCCTGTTGATGTTCAAGCAGTCTCCGCGCCATTTCCGCTGCATTTTTGTAAACCATGCTTCACTCTCAAATATCATCTAATGCAGCACGTAGCATCCATTGTCCGAGGAACCACGAGGACTAAGACATCTCGCTACGGGTTACCAATTGATGACCTTGACCTATATGCGCAGCCGAGATTTGGCTCTGAACAGACAAAATTCCATCCAGTTCCAAGGTTCCGGGGTACCCTTCGACCGGAGAGGGTCGAATCGCGAGTAGAGTTCCAACACGTTTTTCCGAATGCGGTGCTCAGCGCGTCCGACGCGTGCACCTTTTCGATCTGGTTGTGCGGAGGGAGAGGTATGATACGTCCATGCTCCAGCCGCGCCATCCTGCCCCGAACGCTGAACATTTGACGATCACCTCCAGCGCGGTGAAAACCACTGGAGAGGATATTTTGCTGGTGCATGTTTCTCGCGTTTGGGTGACATTAGCCAGACGCATTCGGCTTCAATCGCTCTGAGCAGGGGCGGGTTAGCAAGGTGATCGTCGTGACAAAAAAAGGAGGCTTGGCCTCTAGTAATCCACAAGTTAGTAGCTGGTGCCTGGCCGCCAGTGTCGAAAACGCTACTGCGCGCACTACTGGGCCAATATCATAGATCGTTCATGTTAAGGCTAGCTAGTAACTATGCTGGAGGAGTAACTCAGGACCATACCCATGGTCGGTAACCCATCTTTCTCCGCTTTCCGCTCAAAACTGTCTTTCGCTTTCGATCGCCCCTGACTCAGCTCAACGATGACGCGATGTCGGTCAACTCCCGCATTAGAAGGAAAGATGAGCGAAGTCAGCAACCTGCCGGCATGAATACTATTCAAGGACACTGCAGTGACGAGTCACAGTATCTTTGCGATTTCAGACAACGTAGAAAATACCTCGTCAGGGCCGTGTATACTGAGGTGATCGATGTAAGTTTCCGTCCCACAATGTCTCGAACCCCCCCCCCCGAAGCGCCGGGCAGATCGCTCTGGTCATCGGAGAGTTTAAGGTGAAGTTGAGACCACTCCGCATTGTACTGAATCCGGCCATGGTAACAGACAACATGCACACAAATGAACGGTGGGAAAACAAGGATCTGGATCCAACAATGTGTAGGTACAGGAGGTCAATGTTTTGACCAGTGTGGGAGGGAGTGTCCCTGGAAAAAAAGGGGAGAGAGGAATAGTAAAGATTGTGGGGGGTTACGATAGGAGAGACGGGCGCGGGGAAATTCATCCCGAAGAGTTGGCGAGGTAGGCGATGGGATCATCCGGATTCGATGATCAATTCTGAACGTGAAGCGATAGTGAGAATGAGAATCTTTTCAGGCGAATATTAGCTCACCATTGTCAATTGGTTTATCAGGAACAACTGGTTTGCCATTCCCCTTCGATCTCCTGGAGGAGTCTTCTGCATTTCTTCAGGTCCTGCGCAGCCCCGAGCTTCTCGTACACGTCGACAGCGCGCAACGTCTCGGACCTTGCCTCTTCGAGCCTGTGCTGTCCGTACCATAGGTCGGCCTGCAGCTTCATCACATGGGCCAGGTAGTATTTCTGATCAAATGCGCGTAACTTGGCGTTTTCGATGTGAGCTTGTGCGTTGTCGAACCTGCCTTCGTCACAGTATAACCTCGCCAGGTCACGATAGACAAAGAACAGATGTTGGTGCCAGTTGAAAGAGGTTGCGATTTCGCGGGCCACCTCAAAGTGATGAATTGCCTTCCCCGTCTTGCCATTTGATTGATGTATGCGGCCAAGAAGACGATGAGATTCGCAGACAGTATGTTCTTCGCCTCTCCCCGAGAGAAGATCGATCGTGCGGGATGCGGCTTCTTCTGCGGCGTCGAGCTGCTCGTTTGAATAAAACAGTGAAGCAAGGTCCTTCGAACACTGTGCTTGTCCCACTGTGTCACCGAACTGTTCAAGGATCTCCAATGCTTCTTCCACCTGTTGTATTCCTTCCTTGTAGAGAGCCATGCACCGATTTGCCCCGGATAGGTACCTCAACGTTCGAGCAACGCGACGGCCATTCCCCCGCTCTCTCTCGATCCTTAAGACACGAGTAAGGAGTCGTTTGCGCTCCGCGTGATTTCCAACTGAGTTAAACAACCCTGAGAGCACGAACAAGCATTTTGACTTGGAGCGGTGACCATCTGGGAGACCCTCGATCTTTGGCCTCAAAACAACGAGCCGGCGTTTGTGCTGAATGAGGTGCCCCATGAAATTGGAGCAGGCCTCCCAGACAGTGTCCGAGTTCGCGTCGGTCGTTGTAAAAATATCGAGCAGATGCTCGACATTCACATCCTCCGACGTGATCCATCGTGCTTCTCCATGCCCAGGTTTGTTAGGACCAACATTGACTGACATTCGGGTGAAGTATCGTTCCTTGGTCATGCACAGGAGTGGAGATGATAGAGGATCCCTAGGGCGGAGGTGGTCTCGCAGTGGTGCGAGCATCGTGATGAACGAGTTACTCCGATACGCCAGGGAAAGGACGCAGAACTTGTCGAAGAAGTTAGTCCCGTTGGAGATGGTGGGGAACAACCAGCCGAGGTTATTCTCATCGACACCTTGTGGAAAGAAGGCAACGACTTCCAGAAGCGCTCGGGCGTCGGGACCAAGTTCTTGGAACGTCGGGGAGGCGAGGGAGAGTTCGATCGTGGCGGCGAAGCTCTTGTTGTGCATTGTCTGAAGCATCCTCGTCCGCTGTATCTCCCATTCTCTCCCCAGTCGGTCTGCACCCCACTTGCTTTGGTGTGCGACAGTCGCAAGCAACGTGATCGAAAGTGGGTGAAAGCCGAGTTGACCTAAGATGTTGTCGACGAGATCAGATCGTCCGACGTTCTTGTATATGCGGTAGAAGGTTTCGCGTGCGGCATCAATAGACAATGTTGGGACGTCGAGGGTCTCGCAGTCGGAGGGGATTGTGGAGATGCGAGAGGTGATACATAGGCAAACATTGTCGAGTTGACTCAGCTCCTCCACAACAGCGTAGATCTCTTGGGCATCCGTTCCCTGAGGATCAAGGATGGACTCGGCGTTGTCTAGGACTATGAGGACCTCTCCCGATGATAGGAACGGACGCAGGGATGCCAAGTCTTCAGGGTTCTCAATTCCCGCACCGATGACTCTGGACAACCGGCTGAGCAAGTGAGTACATGAGGCGGGGAATTGGTCACAGCGAATAAAGCGACGGTTGACACCGAACTGTTGTTTGATGCGATGGTGATGGAGGACAGTTAGAGCGATGGATGTCTTCCCGATCCCGCCAGCACCGATGAGAGCGATGGGTGTGAGGTTTTCTGCCAGTCCAATGATATATTCGACCAACTCGTCGCGTCCGAAACAGGCTCTCGGCGCCGGTGGAGGTGATTCACTAGGTGTGGTGGATGCAAGCACAGGAGACTGCATTCATTAGCAACTCAGATCGCTCACCCGGCTTGAGACTTGTTACTCACTTGGAAGTTAGCGATAGCGGCTCGAATCTCATCCACGAGTTCAGAGACAACCTTTCCACCACCCATTCCCATGTCACCCGCATTCTCGATGCGATTAGATATGTCTTGGAGTTTGTTGACGTTGATACGTTCCGGGTCACTAGAGGGGATTGAATTGTGGGCTTGGATGAAGAGAGGCTGAAGTAACTGACACGAGTAGACCATCGCTTCGCGTTGACTGTGGTTTATGAACGGCATCCCCATCATTTGTCCCTAAACCCAACATATCCAAACTTTTCGCCAAAGCGTCCATCTGTTCTTTTGCCACAGACGATTCCTTCTAAGTGGTCAGGCAGGGCGGGTGTTTCGTCAGGGGCAGGAATCGTACCTTAGCGTGCTGTGACCGTAGCGTTTCGACAGATTGCTTGTACCGTCAGGCATGTCGTTAGCCCTGAGATTGAAGACATCGGCGAGCAGTCTTACGATAAGTCTCCTGAGTTGATGGGATATCGATTGTTCTGTCGATATTTGCTGCGACGATATCAATGCCGAGTTTGGCGCAATATGGTTTCCGCTCACCACTGGTTGTCCGAAAGCAGGTTTTAATCCAGACTGGCCGCTTGGACCCGAAGTACCTTGAATGGGGGTGGCCATGAGCTTCCTGACGACTGTGGAACGAGATACCAAGGGGAGAAAGGCGGTGTTCGTAAGTCGGGGGTGCCGCAAACACGAGGCGCATGTCCAATGTTAGATTCAGCGCCAGTCTGTGCTGGTATTGATATTGAATTATCGCAGTGGGTAACATCCCGGGAAAAGTGAGAACGCAAAGGGAGCTCAAATCCTCAATGTGTGCGGCGTGACGGCTGAATTCAGTTCTTCAGGTTGCTGGGACTTGGCTTGGTGGCTCGAAATCAAGAGCGAAGTGGAATCTGAGCCTATATAGTCTATCAACGTTAATGAGCGTCCATCTTGAAGATGCGTGCGTCAAACCCCCTTGTAGAAACACAATTACACTGGGACCGACGGAGCAGCCTGCCATCGTCAACAGCTCTCCTACCACCGCCATCGGCTCCAAAAATTCGCCTCAGTTGAATCCATTCTACTCTTGCCGCGGCCTCCGGCACACTGACCCTTTCACAAACCCCTCCCACAACTTTCCTACTCGCACAACAAGCATTCACCCTCTTCTATCATCGGGCCGCGTGGAGTCGGGGAGGTCAACCTCTGCGAGACATTCCTTTGATGCAGAAGGAGCGTAGTTTCAACGTACGAAGTCGACGGTAGGAAGAAGCTCTTAGGACAAACGAATATCCTGCTTGTGCAGATGACATTGGGGAGGGGAGAGTGATCGATGATCGTACTCCGACGGCGCCGGAGGGGCTAGTCCCCGACTGTCTCCTCTCAGCCTCTCCGACCCCCCTTGGTCAACGAACGCCGATCACATTCACACAACGTTTCTCGATGCCAGAAAATAGAAGATAACTATAGAAGAAAGCTATGTGAGTAGTGCGTTTAAAGTTCTTCATCCTCGTCTTCGTGCTCAGCGGTGTTTGGAAGAATGTCCGCTTCGGCCGAGTCGTCGGGTTCGGGCGGCCTCTTGTAGGAATCAATGGGATGAGACGACCTGAATCATATTTATATAATGCAATCATATAGAGTCGATTCGAGATTGCTTATCGGGGGGCGATATTATACCTACAGGGGCCAGGGCGTGAACAAAAGAATACCCGAAGAAAATGGGTAAGTGTCAGACTTACGTCCTCGATTTTCCATAGATTTTCACGAGGTTCCGCCCCGGATAGACTTCTCATACTAGTCGTCAGGCCGGATTCTCTTGTCATCTCCAGGTGGAGTTGATTTGCGAGAGCAAACGAAGCATCGAGGACCGGGGGAGATATCCGTCGTCAAGGCAACTCCGTACAC
>Ga0307515_10025093_pt1 | contig 10336 bp, 2 predicted proteins | sample 17_EM_MG_FD_194513 | JGI IMG/M metagenome (GOLD analysis project Ga0307515, IMG submission 194513) | Populus trichocarpa ectomycorrhiza microbial communities from riparian zone in the Pacific Northwest, United States - 17_EM | ecosystem: Host-associated > Plants > Roots > Unclassified | place...
TTCTTAAGTGCTGTAACTATACCTAATAACTCTTTATTATAGATATTATAGTTTAACTCTAATAGTATTATCTTCCAACTATAGTATACTACTAGGTGCTATTTATTCTTATATTTCTATAGAAAGCACGCCCCTAGTATAAAGTCTAATACATTTATTTCTATAACTATCTCTAACTTTAGTTAGTAGATTTTAAGGATTAGTTCCTAGGTAAATAACTCCTTAAGTTCCGCAAACAGCTTCTTTTACTTATTTCCCTATATCTATAGTTCCTCTTTCTTTATTAATCTTGTAAATGGCTTAGTATTTGCTAACTATTACACTATAAACCTTCTGCAGTAATTACAAAACCCTAAAAACAATCTTAACTATATAACGTTCTCTAGTTCCTACTAATTTACTATAGCCTTAATCTTTTTTAGATCTATACTAAGTTGGCCTAGTTTAATAATAAATCCAACGAAATCAGTCTTCTTAGTAAAGAATTTGTATTTCTTAATTGCTACTAGTATCTGTTCTTCTTATAATCTCCTTAAGACCTATTTAACATATTCTCTATATTCTTCTTTAGTTATTAAATAGATAATAATATTGTTAAGGTATACTATAATGAATTTATTTAAGTATTCTTCTAATATATTATTAATACGCTTCTAGAATATTACTGGTGCGTTTATAAGCCCGAATTATATAACTAATAGTTTATATAGTCCTTCCTTTAACCTAAAGGCTGCCTTTTATTTATCGCCTTCCTTAATCCTAATTTAATGGTATGCCTATTGTTGGGAATAAAGGCAAGTAGTCACCATATAAGGCATATTGCCGTCATATATGGCAAGTTGCCGTTACATGCGGCAAGTTGCCGTCACGTGTCGCCGCGGCACTAGCGTGGTGAGGAACCTTAAGTTCCTCACCCCTTTCTTTAGGATCAAAACAGAATAATTATCATACCATCTACGAACCGTAGCTACGTAATATCCCCTTGTGTAACCAACACTAATTAGTAGTTAACTTCACTGTTATACCACAGAGCAGCTAGGTATTCCACTAAGAAGAGACGAGCCACTATACCAGTGCTACTCGTGCTAAAGGAAACTGTCTTTTAAGGTTAAAACTGGTCCTAAACCTTAAATAAAACTCTTCCATAAATCTAAGGATCTAAAAGGCCAGAACTAGTCCTAAGCCTTTCTAAAATTACGGATTCTTGCGTCCATTATACAGAACAACACGCTTTATAAGTCTTCGCGATTTAAGGCCAGAACTAGTCCTAAGCCCCATAATCGCAAATATACGTCCAAACGCGTACTAAACGACAAACGCATACCAAACAATAAATACATATCACGAACGCGTACCAAACGACAATCCCTACACTAATAATACTTCCCTCCCTCCGAAAACATAGCTACGCCTACTTTAAATAACTAGAAAGACTCCTTACTACTAGGGGTAGCTAAGTACGCGAAACTTATTAATAAAGATTAGGACGAATTCGCCTTTAATATAATAACTTATACCACAAAATAAGTTAACGGCTTTCTCCTATACTATATTATATTCTACTAAAATAGATACTACGCCGATTTACAACTATAGGAGTATTTTAGGGAGGATTTTATAGAATGGACTGCTAATACCTAGGCACTTAGCAACGTTAATATTGTTTAGGATTTTTAAGACTTCCTCTATAGGAATAGGGTATATATTACTAAAAACGGTAACCCAATTACTAGTAATATTTAGGCCGTTATTACTAGTATAAAAGAACTAATATAGACGGAAGCTAAAATTATACGTTAACTATAAAAACCTAAAAATAACCCATATTCTTCGGAAGGCAACTTTAATTTATATTAAAACCCCTAAAACACTAACCCCCTACCTAAAGCTGCTCTCCCACCTAAAGGTGCTCTCCTACTTAGAGTTACTCCGCCTCTACCTCCTCTACTCTAGCTAACCGGTAAGCCTTTACTATAAGAAGTTATAAATCTAATAAAGGTATATTCGGACAAAAAGAAGAAGTTTAGAGGAGAACTATATAATATACTTGGAGTAAAACTATAGGTCTTTTATAACTGTTACAATAAGGTTAAAATTTAATGCTACTAGTACTATTACGCTTTCTCTATTATATTAAAAGGACGGGCGGTAATATTCTATTACAACTATATTACGGGTAAAAACTATAACTTTAATACAATGCTTTAGCTTACTAAAGCCCACTTTAAGACTAATAAGAATCGTTAACTTTATATATCCAAATAGCGGGAGACTATATTTTAGAGAGTTATTACTTCTAACCCAATAAAGACTTATTTAGAGTGCCTTTAACTACTCTTTAATAAACTCCAGAAAATCTAATATAGCCTTACCGAAACTTACTAAAATAAAAATAGCCTAAGGGACTAGGTTATCTTAGTATACCGTAGCGTTCCTAAGTGCAACTTAGCGCTATATAAACCTATGGACACGTTTAAAGGAGTATATACTAAGCTACGCTCCGCTGTAGGTACTGTGATGCAAACATAAGAATCTTAATAGCTTTATACCGAAAACCCTACCTAACTAAGTACTCCTAACTAACATAATTATAACTAGACTAATTAAATATATAGTAGCCGTAGTAGGGAATATAGAAGAGGGTACAATTAATATTAACTATAAGGTAATTATAGAGGTCCTTATAGAGGTTCATTTTAAAGTAATTACTAGAAGAAGTGCTACGTTTATAAGAAGCTAAATTACTAGTTAACTAGACACTCCCTTAATAAGCGAAAAAAGGCATATAATAAGTTCCGTTAAAGTATAAGAAATGTTAGAAATTATAAAGTCACTATAGCCTACTTCTAAAGCTTCCTAGTTTAATATAAAGGCGTAGAAGATCTTAAGGGTGAGGTTAATAAGACCGAATAACTCCTTATAGATATAGAAATTAAGGACTACTTACCCAATTAATACTTTACTAAGTATAGTAAGGTAGATAGTATACAAACTGTTACTATTCTTAATAACCAATCTATACTCTATTCTATTACGAAGTTAGATATCTTTAATAAGCCAAAGGAGAGCTCTATATTCTCCTTTAACAACAAATACTCGGCAAATATCTTCTATAGTATTATGCCAGATACTAGAGCCGTAGGAGTATTTATAGTAGGAGAACCTTAAGTTTAAGCTCTTTAACAACTTAATACTTCTATCTAGATTAACTAATTAATGGTAGGCCAATATATAATACGTTTTAGCAAGGGTACCGCGATTTCTCTTAGCATAATTAGGGTCCAAACCCCCTTAGGATATATTACGTTCCACATTATTCCTATAAACACTCCGTTTCTATTCTATATTAGGGATATAAATAAATTAGGCGTTAAGCTTAATAACCTTAAAAATATACTTATGCAGGGAGATAATCGGGTGCCTATTATACGTAAGTAGGGTTACCCTTAGCTGCTCCTTCAACAACTAAAAAAGAGTATTGCTTAAAACCATTTAACTAAGTCAGAGTTACGTCAACTATACCATCGTTTTGGCCACCTATCCATTTATTAATTATTTAGGGTTCTTTAGCAAGCAGGCCATAAAGTTAAGGTTAAGGCAATTAAACATCTTATAAAGTACTGCTATTACTACTAAATAAACCAGAAGTCCCCTGGCCAATTTAAGTTCACCCTTAAGGATAACTACGACTTTAACTTCTGTATTATTATTAACGTTATATATCTTAGCGGCAAGCTAGTACTCTAAGTTATTAACTTCTCAACCTCCTTCTAAGCCGCATAATTCTTAAAGGATATATTAGCTAGGAACGTATAGGATACCCTTTAGTTATACTAGATTAATGTCTACCTAGAACCCCCTAATTAAATCGTCTATAATATAGGAAAGAACTTCTTATTTATAGAGTTCCGATAACAAATAAAGGCAATGGCAATTAAGGTTAAGGAAGTCCCTATTAAGGCACATAATAGTATTAGAAAAGTGGAGCGATATTACACGCCATTACGCCGCGTATATAAGATTATCTCTTTAGAACTAAAAGACGCTAGCGAAAAACTTACCTTATAAATGGCTGTTAAAGCTATTAACGATTCCGCTAACCTAGATAGACTTATACCTACATTACTAGTCTTTAGCGCCTACCCTTGAATAACTAATAATTCTCTACTATCTCCCTCCATTGTATAATAAGCTAAGGCGATTCGTAAGGCAATAAAGGAGGTGCGACGCCTCTATACTATACGCTAGGTTAATAATATACTAGGAATAAGAAATGGCCTAAATACCTTAACTATAATTAATCTGCCACTCCAGTCTAAGGTATGCGTATAGTATAAAAAGGGAGGATAGTTAGGCCCACATTAACTTATTATAATTAATAGTTAAACTTATACTATTTAGATGCCTTACGGACCCACTTAATTCCATTTAACTATTATTAAGCCTTACTATAAAGATAACAATTCTGAGCCTTTATAAGATACCCTAGAAGATACCCTAAAAAAGAACCACAATTAACATGCTCTAGAAGGCGACTATAATCCCAATATAATTATAGTAGATGCGCTATAACTATAACGCGGTAGAGGTCGCCCGAAGGGATCACAAAATCGCTAATATCTTATTAATTTTAAAGAATAATTTGTTGCCGCTATTAAGAATAGAGTTAAGTTATTAATAGCCTTTATAACAGCTAAAGAGAAGGCTAACTTTAAGCTTACAAAATAACTCTAAAAGGAAGGTTGTATTATAACCCTAGGAGCTCCTTTCTAAGCATCTAATAAGTAGGAGATTAACGGTCTTATCACAAGAGGAGTCTTTAAATTTAAGAAGTATAACCCTACTAAGTTTAATAAAGTTCGTATCTTTAAGTTAAGGATAGTTAATAAGATTAAGGGCAAGGCTACTAACGCCCTATTTAAAAAATTAAGGCTTATTATCTAAGGTTATAACGACGATAGTAAGGAGATAATCCTTATATAATCCCCTATAATTTAATAAGCTAGTTAGCATGTCATTATTATATTAGCTTCCTCCTTAATAAAGAATAGAATGGCGGTTTATTTATAAGATATTACTTAAGCCTATACCTAATTAGAGACGCACCTTTAGCGCTTAATATTAGCATACCTTCCGGAGCAAATTCGCCACTAGTATCCTAAAGATACGATTATAGTTATACTTAAGCCATTATATGGAATCGCAGAGGCAGAAACTCACTAGTGGGCTATCTATAGCAAGCACTATAAAGAGAAGCTTTTAATAACTACTTCTATATTTAATCCCTGCTTCCTTATTATAACCACAGGAACCCTATTTGGAATTGTTGGTATATAAACTAATAACACAATTATCTTAGGAGACGACTAATTTTTAGCTCTTAAAGAGGATAAGCTAGTAAAGGCAAATCTTATAGCAAAGCCAAAGGAAAAGCTTAATTTAATAATACCATTACTTTTTAATGGATGCATCCTCTCCCTAAATAAGGATTCTATTGCTTTACACAAGAAGGGTTAAGGTAAGAAGATTAACATTATTAACGTTAATTCCCTAAAGCAAGGATATATGGAGCAACGCGCTTGTGGAGCTTATATTACTTCTATCTATTAACCTAAGGCTTTATTTAATCTCTTTATTACCGCCTAACACTAGGAACCAACTAAAGATAACGTTCTTGCCCTAAATAAACGTCTTTCCTAACAAATAAACCATCTCAATTGGGGACTACTCTATGTGCCTATTAATCTTCCTACCGCTAAGCTCTTTATATTTATTAATAGATCGTTTATAAATAATAAAGATTTTAGCTCCCAGTTAGGATATAAGATTATCATCGCGAATAAATCTACTAAAGAGAATAACTTTATAATCTATAGCAATCTTATCTATTAGAGCTTAACCAAGAGCAAACGCGTTACTTAAAGCGTCCTAGCGTTAAAGATATACGGAATAGTCGGCGGAGTTAATATAGCAATTACAATTAGAACTACCCTAAAGATAATTATAGATCGACTCGAACTTCCCATTATCCCTACAATTATATACACCGACTTATATTCCCTTTATAAGTATTTAGTTAAGCTTAGTACCACGAAGGAGAAGCGCCTTATAATCGATATTATAGCACTTTAGCAGTCCTATAAGCGTTAAGAACTCTTTAAGATTTAATAGATTAATGGCTAAGATAATTTAATAAATGTGATAATAAAGGCGAACCTAAACAAGGCACTAGAGACGTTTGTTAATATAAATACTCTACGTGTATAAGTTAAAGGTTAGGTTAAAAGGGAGTCCCTAGAAATTTCTTAGTTACGTAAGGTCTTAAGATATCTAGGAACTTTAACTGGCGGTTGAAGTTGTCTAATTAGTCAGATTCTCTTACTAAGACTTTTTAGAGTATAACATTCTGCAGACCCTAACTTAACCCAGCTAATTAGGATTTTCTATCCCCGGGATAGAAAATCGCTATTAGCTCGCTTACCGCTAGCGCCTTGGCGGCCCTACTAACAAGATACCTACCTACAACTTATAAGTAAGAAAGCACTACGTGCTAAGAGGCAAATTTTAGGACAGCGAGACTTATATTGCAATAGCAATAGTAAGTAAAAAGGATTAATATCTATATCTAGATAGCAACCACAAAAAAAGAGTTGCCAATATTGGGAATAAAGGCAAGTGGTCACCATATAAGGCATATTGCCGTCACGTATAGCAAGTTGCCGTTACGTGCGGCAAGTTACCATCACGTGTCGCCGCGGCACTAGCGTAGTAAGGAACCTTAAGTTCCTTACCCCTTTCTTTAGGATCAAAACAGAACAATCATCATACTATCTACGAACCGTAGCTACGTAATATCCCCTTATATAACCAACACCTATCTTAGATCTATCTTCGTAAAGATTTGCGTATTACCTATCCTATTTTAGATTTTACTAATTAAAGGTAAAGGATACCTATTCTTCCTTATAATGCTGTTTAACTGCTAGTAGTTAATATATAGCCTTAGTTTGCTATTCTTCTTTAGTATAAATAATACTAGATGTTACGGACGCTTTAAGTACAATATTATAACTCCTTGGAGAAGAGTCGGAAGAAGCTAGTTAGTTAATTTAGGCATGGTCTAGGATGGAGCCAATAGAGCTATGTGACGAGGAATGGTAACTAAGGTCACGTAAGGTGATCTATATAATCTGTGGGATCTATATAATCCGTAACAAAGCAGATAGAGTATACGTATATTACGTATAAGAAGGATTTTATAGGAGTATGGTTATGTATTTAAAGGACTATAGTCCCTACCTAGATAGTTCCTTCCTTATAGTGATTCTTAGAATATAATTAGAGTTAATCTGTTAGGCAACCACTCCACCAGTTATTATTACGTTGTTAACTTTAACTTACTTTACCTATATACCTAGCCCATTAATAAGCCTACCGTAGTACTTGCTATAAGGTTCTATTATATAATTACTACCTAGTTATAGTAATAAGTACAGAAAGTCGAATAACATGCCACTAAAAGCAGCCACTATAACGCCATTAACGGCGGTAACTACTTTAAGGTTAGGTGATACTAGTATAGTAAATACTAACTTACAGCAACCTGTGACGGTTGGACAGTTATAAGAGATAGTTAACTAGTTAACAGCTAACAATGCAGCAATGGAAGAAAGGGTTAATAGGATAAAAGTGGTAAGAATTAAGTTACTATCAATTAAGAGGTACTTAGGAGAAAGATTAAAGCTTAAAGGATTTCTTATATAAATGCACTTTAAAGTTATATAAGAAGGGGTAAAGCTACTAACACCTATGGGCCGAATAGCCTATGCAGGACTATTCCTATTAGGAAGAGCACTTAAGTAGTTTAAACCTTACCTTACGGAAATATAGGTAAACGGAATAACAACTACTAATTAGGAAGTACGATTTATATTCTTAAGCTAGAAAGGGTTTACGAAGCGGCTTATATAAATATTTGGAAATTTAGAGGCGGTAACTATAGCGGAAAGAAAGCTCTAAGATATTACATAACGAACCTTAGCAATTAAGTATATAATATAGTTTTAGACGTTAGTAATATAAGTAAAGTGGAATAATAAGGCGCTTATGGCATATATAAGCAAGGACTTAAGGCTAAAGTCTAGGATATAATTATCCTAATAGAAGATGCGGACACTCTAAGGGAGTTAATAGATTAAGCAATTAAGATTAACAATTGGATCTACTAAAGGGAATAGGCTAAGAGAGGTTATAATAGAGTTCTATAGTTATATAAGGCGTAGAGTACGCAATAACTAAAGCTAAGTTAGAAACTATGGTATAGCGTAAAGCTAATAAACCTAGGTAGTACTAAAGAAGCCTATAAAAGATAGAGTAAGAAACCATAGAAACCTAAAGGTTAAGGATATAGTAACTATAGGACTAAGGAGCAGAGGCTAAACTAGGGATCTTAGCAGTAGAAGATATTTAGGTGGACTCTATAGCAAAGTTAATAGTTTAAAGATAGAGCTTATATAAATTGCGGAAAATAAGGTTATTTTGTAAGGGATTATAAAGATAGTTAAAGTTACTATATAATAAAGGGAACTAGACTAGTAGAAGATATATATATATAGAGGGATAATAGTATACTATAAGGAATAAAAAAATGTTTAATTAGAAGTTTTATGTTTTATTATAATAACGTATGCTAAATTTATAAAGACGCTAAGCATAGCGCAAGCTATTAGCTACAGGAGCTAAAATCTATAGAGTATAGAGGAACTAATAAACTAGTTCGCAGATCGGACATTAAGGATAATAATTTCAACGTAGGTAAAATATTTAGTAATAATAAGGTAATAAGGGCGGCTTACTAGAAGCGCGTAGACCTTAAAGATATTACAATAAAGGTAGAGGATGATTCCACTATAGAATAGGAAATATTAGTAGGGATTAAGACCCTACTAGACACGATATCTATTGCTTTATAAGACGCAAGAGAAGTAGGATAGTAAACTACTTTAGTACTTAATAAAGGCAAGAAGCCAAAGGCTTAAGATTCTTAAGATAAGATAAAAGACGACTAAGATTCTTAAGACGAGATAAGGCAGACCTAAGGACCTATAACGGATAGAAACCGATAGAGTAGGGTAGTAGCTTAGTTTGAAGATATACGAATAAGCTTGGGATAGAGTTTCTCGCAAGTATAAGACTTTTAAGACAAGATAAGTAAAATTTAAGACTCTTAAGATGAGATAAGAACACTAAGTAAGCCTAGTTAGACTAAGGCTGGAGTAAAGCTTAAGTTAGAAGTAAGCTTAGAATTAAAAATCCTATAGAACTAAGATTTTAAGATATAAATAAGGACTATTAATAAGATTAAAGAATCTATGGTATAAATAGTGACTAGACTAGGAGATAAGTATATAAACCCAGAAGACTTACTAGGGGAATATAGTGTTTAGCCTAAAGATCGGAAGGCCGATACTAAGATTAAGAAGTAAGAAGACTTTAAGGATCTACTTATAAGACGCGAAAAGAAAGAAACTATAGAGGAATTTAGAGTAAGAATTATCTTATAGTAAGAACAGAAACTAGATAAGAGATCTAGTATATTAAGATATATAAGGGATAGAGCACCTATATAAAGAATTACTAATAGGCCTAGAGCAGGTATACTAAGAGCTAAGTAGCTTATTAAACTGGAATAAGAAGAGGATCTAGGGATTCTAACTAGGTTTAAAGAATGATATACTAAGGGCTATTATAATATAGTAATAAGAAGATACTTCCTTATAAACAAACCGTATATACTCTAGCAGCTATACTAAAAGTAGTATAGGCAAAGGCATAATAATAAGTAGGAAGATTTCTATATATAGTTAGATAAGAAAGTAGTCTAGGATTACCTAATTACGGAAAAAGTGATAAGTTATATTAAGGGAGCCTTAATTATAATATTAAAAGATCTAAAGGAACGTTTAAAGGACTAGAGAAGCGAGAGACGTATCTTAGTACCTATAAATAAAGTCGCAACGTTTAGATTAATACGGTAGAGGTTTAAACTTAAGGATAAAGATAAGCTAAGAGTTGACCTAAAACACTAAGTATACTATATATTGGCGTGGATTGCGTGCGTAGATAATATATATAATATATATAAAGTACCTAAAAATAAGTATCGAAAATATCCTATAAGAATATATTGGTTAGTAGAAGAATAGAAGTACTAAAACGCTAAGTATATATATAGCTAGCATCTAGTAGAAGTTTAGGAGTTAGGAGACTTAATACTTTAGCCAGGAAGATTCCTTATAGAAGAATACCTAGATGGACGATAGTAGTAGGAATGCCT
>Ga0307515_10025094_pt1 | contig 10336 bp, 9 predicted proteins | sample 17_EM_MG_FD_194513 | JGI IMG/M metagenome (GOLD analysis project Ga0307515, IMG submission 194513) | Populus trichocarpa ectomycorrhiza microbial communities from riparian zone in the Pacific Northwest, United States - 17_EM | ecosystem: Host-associated > Plants > Roots > Unclassified | place...
CTCAGCTCCCGGGGGTTGACCGCCGGCGGCAGCGGGCCGTTGCCGAGGTCGGTGCCGTAGCGGACTGTGCCGCCGTACTCCAGGAAGCGGCGCAGGTTACCGATCGCCGTGTCCTGCTCCGGGGTCGGCTTGCCCCAGCCGTGGATGTCCAGGGTGCTGATCCAGGTCATCCGCGCGGCTGTGGCGCGGACCAGGCCGTCGTCGAGGGCCTCGGTCCAGGGCGTGTGCGCGAGCAGATCCGCGCCCGCCTCGTAGGCCGCGGCTACCGTGCCCGGGCCCTCGGCATGCACGACCACCGGCAGGTCGCCCGTGTGCGCGGCCTCGACCAGCGCGGCCAGGGTGGCGGCGCTCAGCAGCGGGCCGCCGGCGTGCGCGGTGACCTTGATCAGGGTGGCGCCGGCGGCGCGGGCCGCCTCGACCGCCGCGGCCGCGTCGTCCGCCGAGCGAACCTCGCGGTAGCTGCCGGGCGGCGCCCATGCGCGGTCGCTGGGATAACCTCCGGGAGCGATCAAAAACGGCCCGGCGAAGCGCACTCCGGGCGCGCCGCGGGCGGCCAGGGCGGCGACCTTTTCCGGTACGCCGCCCAGATCCCAGACGTACGCGATTCCGCCGGCCCGGACCGTGCCCAGGTCCACCAGCGCGGAGTGCACGTGCGCGTCGCAGAGCCCGGGCAGCACGGCACCGGGCAGCCGCCGGGGCACCGCACCGGGCGGGAGGTCGGCGATCGGCACGACGGCCCGCCCGCCCGAATCCAGGCGCAGCGCGGAATCCGGCCGCACCCGCCCGCCCCACCAGAGCGTGTCCGGCACGAGCCACTCGGGCTCGGTCACGGCTGTGCCTCCTTTGTCATGCTCTCCTGGTCCTCACTGTCACGGCCGCCTGCAGCTCATGCTGGGCGGAGCTCGGTGCAGTTGGTCATGATTTTTCGAGGAGCGTTCGGAGTGTGCTCAGCCCGCGGTGTACCTCGGCGAAGCTTGTGCTCAGCGGCGCGGGGCCGATTCGGATGCCGTCCGGCTGGCGGTAGTCGGGGATGACGCCTTGCTCCCACAGGCTGTCGAGCAACTCGGCGAAGCACGGCCGCTGCAGCGTGACGTGTCCGCCGCGGCGCGCGGCGTCGCGCGGGCTGACCACCTTGACGTCGAGCGGCGCCAGCCAGCGGTCCGCCACCTCCAGGACGTACCCGGTGAGCAGCACGGACTTCGCGCGGACCGCCTCGATGCCGGCCTCGGCGAGCAGGTCCAGGTTGGCGTGCAGCGGGACCATCGCGAGGATCGGCGGGGTGCCGCTGAGCAGGGCTCGGGCGCCGGCGGCGGGCTCGTAGCCGGGGCCCATCTCGAACGATGCGCGGTGCCCCATCCAGCCCCAGATCGGCTGGCGCACCTCGTCCTGCAGTTCCCGCCGCAGGTAGGCGAACGCGGGCGCGCCCGGCCCGCCGTTCAAATACTTGTACGTGCAGCCGACCGCCAGGTCCGTGCCCCACGCGTCCAGTTGTAGCTCGACCGAGCCGGCGGAGTGGCTCAGGTCCCAGAGGGTCAGCGCCCCGGCGGCGTGCGCGATCCGGTTGATCTCGGCCGCGTCGGCGAGCCAGCCGGACCGGTACGCGACGTGGCTGAACAGCACCAGCGCGGTGTCCTCGTCCACCGCCGCGCGTACCTGCTCCGGGATGATGCCGGTGGCCGGGTCTGTCTCGATCCAGACCAGGTCGAGGCGGCGCTCCGCGGCGATGCCCTCCAGCACGTACCGGTCGGTGGGGAAGTTGTCGGTGTCGAGCACGACCTTGCGGCGCCCGGGCCGGGCGTCGACGGCGGCCCGGCACAGCTTGTAGAGCAGCACGGTCGTGGAGTCCGCGACGACGACCTGACCCTCGGCCGCGCCCAGCGCCACCGCGCCGAGCCGGTCGCCGAGCCGCTGCGGCCATTCCAGCCAGCCGTCTGTCCAGCCGCGGATCAGCCGGCCCGCCCACTGCTCGCGGACGAACTCGTCCAGCAGCCGCGCGGTCGCCCGCAGCGGCCGGCCCAGCGAGTTGCCGTCCAGGTAGGAGACGACGTCGAAGCCGTCCGGGGCGAGGAAGCGGTCGCGCAGGTGGGCGAGCGGGTCGGCGGCGTCCAGGTCCGCGGCGCGCGCCAGCAGGTCGTCGGTCATGTGTGCGCCACGCCGATCTCGGTACGGACCGCGTACAGCTCCGGGAAGAAGGTCAGCTCGAGGGCCTTGCGGAGGAAGTCCACGCCACTGGAGCCGCCGGTGCCGCGCTTGACGCCGATGGTTCGCTCCACGGTCTTGAGGTGCCGGAAGCGCCAGAGCTGGAAATTCTCCTCCAGGTCGACGAGTTCCTCGCAGGCCTCGTACGCCGCCCAGTGCTCGTCGGGGTTCTCGTAGATCCGCACGAAGACCGGCACCAGATCGGCGTTGTACGTGTACGGCAGGGTCACGTCGCGCTGCAGCAACTCGACCGGCACGTCGTGGCCCTGCCGGGCGAGATAGCGCAGGAACTCGTCGTAGACGCTGGGCGCCTCCAGCGCGTCGAGCAGCATCTTCTGCGCCGACGGGTCGTCGTCGAAGATCGACAGCATCCGCCGGTCCTTGTTGCCGAGCAGGAACTCGACCGCCCGGTACTGGTACGACTGGAAGCCCGAGGAGGTGCCGAGGAAGCTGCGGAACTCGGCGTACTCCGACGGGGTCAGCGTGGCCAGCACCGACCACTGCTCGGTGAGGCAGCGCTGGATGTGCTTCACCCGGGCCAGGCCCTTCAGGGCGGGCCGCAACTCGTCGGCGGCGAGCATCGCCTGCACCGCGCGCAACTCGTGCAGAACCAGCTTGAGCCACAGCTCGGAGGTCTGGTGCTGGAGGATGAAGAGCAACTCGTCGTGGTGCTCGGGCACGCTGACCGGGTGCTGCGCCGACAGCACCTCGTCGAGGTGCAGATACCGCCCGTAGGACAGATTGACCTTGAAGTCGCGGACGATGCCGGCCTCCAGGGGCCGCTGATTCGACGACACGTGCTGCCTCCTTCGGATGATCCACCTGAAGGAGATCACACCCGTCAGATGTTGGCGAGGGTCCCGCCGGTAAGGATCGGACCCCAGTACACCCACTGACCGTCGTGGCGCACGAAGCGGCTCCGCTCGCGCATGGTGCCGGGACGTCCGCCGTCGCGGTAGTGGGCCCGGAATTCCACGATGCCCTCCGCGTCGAAAAGCCCGCCACCGGACGTTTCGAGGATGTCGAGGCCGGTCCAGCGCAGCCGCGGGTCGGGCTCGACGCTGGCCGGGCGGGTCGCCGGGTGCCAGGAGCCGAGCACGTACGCCGCGTCGTCCAGCGCGAACGCCGCGTACCGGGAGCGCATCAGGGCCTCGGCGGTCGCCGGCGCGTGGCCTCGGTGCGCCGGGCCGCAGCATTCGCCGTACGGCTGGCCGAGCCCGCACGGGCACGCGCCGTCGGCGGCGAATCCGGTCGGCGGCGCGGTGCGGCGCGGTGAGCGTCGGGCCATGTTCTCACTCTCCCGCATCGGGCAAATCGAGCGAGCGGTAGTAGCGAATCTTCCCCCGGATGTGCTCGCGCTGCGCGATCAGCTCTTCCAGCCGCTTCCCGATCGCGCGGTCGTGCTCCTCCAGCAGGTCCAGCCGCTCGCGCATGGTGCGCTCGTCCCGGGTGAGGTCCGCGTAGCGGCGCATCTGGGCGATCGGCATGCCGGTGTCCCGCAGGCAGCGCAGGATGCCCAGCCAGGACACGTCGTCGTCGCTGAAGACGCGCTGCCCGCCGGCGGTCCGCGCGATGCCGTCCAGCAGTCCGATGCGCTCGTAGTAGCGAAGGGTGTCGATGCTGAAGCCCGTCTTCTCGGCGATCTCGCCGGGCGAATAGGTCTGCATGAGACAGATTCTGCCCGAACCGGCCGAGTCGCTAGCCGGCCCGCTGCTCGATCACGATCCCGCTGATCACCTGCTGGCAGCGGTCCAACTCCGCGATCAGGCCGCGCATCTCCTCGATCGCCGAGACCGCGTTCTCGGTGTCGCTGCGGATGCCGCCGACCTGGCCGCCGATCTCGTTGGTCGCCACGGCCGTCTCGTTCGCCAGGTCCTTGACCTCGCTGGCGACCACCGCGAAGCCGCGGCCCGCCTCGCCGGCCCGGGCCGCCTCGATGGTGGCGTTCAGCGCCAGCAGGTTGGTCTGCTTCGCGATGGTCGCGATGAGTTGCACGACCTTGCCGATCTCGGTGCTGCTGGCGTCGAGCCGCTGGATCACCTCGACGGCGGTCTGCGCCGCCCGCACCGCGGACCGCGTCGCCGTCGCCATGTCGCTGCTGACGTCGGCGAGCCGGTACCCGGAGGTGTGCTGATCGGTCATCGTGCACCGCCCATCGCTTTCGCCTGATGCCCAACATCCCATCCGGCGGGGGCAATTCACCGCTAATTCCACCAAATCAGTGTTGCCAACGACGGTATTCGCAAAACCGGTCAGGGATTCGTCTAGCGCTGCAAACGTCAGTTCATCTCTTGCAATCCACTGACGTAGGATTCCGACGTGACCAAACGTTTGGCCGAGGTGGCCAAGAAGGCCGGCGTCAGCGAGGCGACCGTCAGCCGGGTGCTCAACGGCCGCAGCGGCGTCTCCGAGGCGACCCGCGCGTCCGTGCTGACGGCCCTCGATGTGCTGGGCTATGAGCGACCCACGAAGCTGCGCGGCGAGCGCGGGCGCCTGGTCGGCCTGGTGCTGCCGGAGCTGCAAAACCCGATCTTCCCCGCGCTGGCCGAGGTGGTGACGGCGTCGCTCGCGCAGCGCGGCTTCACCCCCGCGCTGTGCGCCCGCACGATCGGCGGGGTGCCCGAGCGCGACTACATCGAGATGCTGCTGGATCACCAGGTGTCCGGCGTGGTCTTCGCCGGCGGCTCGTACGCCCTGGCCGACGCCGAGCACGGCCACTACAAGCAGTTGCTCGCCCGGCGGATGCCGGTGGTGATGGTCAACGGCGGCGTCGGGGGCCTGGGCTTTCCGCACATCTCCACGGACGACGCGGTGGCCGTGGAGCAGGCCTACGGGCACCTGCGCTCGCTCGGGCACCAGCAGGTCGGCATGGTGCTGGGCCCGGAGGACCACGTTCCGTCGCGGCGCAAGCTGGCCGCGGTGCTGGAGGTCTCGGGCTGGGCCGGGCCGGCGGGGGAGTTCCCGGTCGAGCGGACGAACTTCTCGATGGAGAGCGCCCGGCTGGCCGCCACCCGGCTGATCCAGCGCGGCATCACCGCGATGATCTGCGCCAGCGACGTGCTGGCCCTGGGCTCGATCCGGGCGGCCCGGCGGCTCGGCCTGGACGTGCCCCGGGACGTGTCGGTGGTGGGCTACGACGACAGCGCGCTGATGACCTGCACCGATCCGCCGCTGACCACGGTGCGGCAGCCGATCGAGCTGATGGGGCAGGCCGCCGTGGACGTGCTGGTGAACCAGATCGAGGGCGCCGCGGCGACGACGGACGAGTTGCTCTTCGAGCCGGAACTCGTGGTCCGCGGATCGACCGGACGGGTGCCACACCGGGGCGACTGAGCAGGACATTCACCTACGCCGAGGGGCGGGCCAAGCTGGCCCGCCCCTCTTTGCGCGCCCAGACCAGCGTCGTCGAGTTTTTTCTCCTGTCGGTTCAGTTCTTGCGGGCAATCGTTTGGCTTTGTATGGTCACAGCCACGAAACATAACAGCCACGAAACATAACTGTGGAAGGGCGTACTCCCTCATGAACACATCCAGGCTGCGCAGCGCCCTCGGGCTGCTGCTCGTCGCCGGGGTTGCGATGTCCGCCGCCGCGTGCGGCAGCGATGACTCCCCGACGGTGTCCAAGGACGGCAAGGTCACGCTGGTGATCAACGGCCTTCCGCCGGCGACCGAGAAGGCGACCCACGACCGTTTCCTCGCCAATGTCGCCGAGTTCGAGAAGGCGAACCCCAATATCAAGATCGACGCCCGCGAGGGCAAGATGGACCCGCAGACGTTCCCCGCGAAGCTCGCCGGCGGCCAGCTCGAGGACGTCTTCTACGTCTACTTCACCGACCCGGCCACCCTGATCGCCAAGCGCCAGGTGTCGGACATCGGCAAGTACCTCAAGGACTACCCGATCACCTCGGAGATCAAGCCCGAGGTCCTGCGGGTCTTCCAGGACGACAAGGGCGGCACGTACGGCCTGCCGTACAAGAACTACTCGATGGGCCTGCTCTACAACCGGGACCTGTTCACCAAGGCCGGCCTGGACCCGAACAGCCCGCCGAAGACCTGGGCCGAGGTGCGCACGGCCGCCAAGAAGATCGCCGACCTGGGCGACGGTCACATCGGCTACGGCGACTACAGCAAGAGCAACACCGGCGGCTGGCACTTCACCACCGAGCTTTACTCGCTCGGCGGCGACATCGCCGTCAACAGCGCCGGCACTTGGAAGGCCGCGTTCAACGGCCCGCTGGGCAAGCAGGTGCTGCAGCAACTCAAGGACATGCGCTGGACCGACAACTCGATGGGGCAGAAGCAACTGCTCGAGTGGTCCGACCTGCTGCAGCAGATGGGCTCGGGCAAGCTCGGCATGTACCTCGCGACCGCCGACAACATTCCGACGATCGTCAACCAGTACAAGGGCAAGTACGAGACGTACGGCCTGGGCTCGATCCCGGACGGCAAGGGCACGCTGGGCGGCGGCGAGGGCTACATGTTCAAGGCTGGACTGAGCCCCGAGAAGATCAACGCCGGCCTGAAGTGGCTGACCTTCTGGTTCACCTCCGCGGACCGCTACGAGGCCGAGAACAAGTGGTCGAGCGAGACCAAGCAGCCGGTCGGCCTGCCCGAGCCGGCGATCTTCACCGGCGCGGCGGCGCAGACCCAGGCCGCGGCCGACAAGAAGTACGCGAACGTGCCGCAGGAGAACTACGCCCCGTTCCTGGCCGGCCTGAGCGGCATCCCGGTCAAGCTCGAGCCGCCGAACGCGCAGCAGATCTACGCCGCCCTGGACGTCGCGATGCAGAAGGTGCTCACCGACAAGAACGCCAACATCGACCAACTCCTCGCCGACGCGGAAACCCAGGCCAACTCCATCCTGGCCAGCGTGAAGTAGAAGGACGGTGGCAGTCATCACGGCGGGCCGCGCGCGGGACTCCCGCGCGGCCCGCCTGCGCCGAAAGATCCAGGACAACCTGCTGGCGTACGCGTTCATGGCGGCGGGCCTGGCCTGCTTCGCCTTCTTCTCCTGGTACCCGCTCGTCCGGGGCGTGATCCTCAGCTTCCAGCAGGACAACCTGGTGATCCCGCCGTACTGGGTGGGCCTGGAGAACTACCGGGTGCTCTTCGCCGACTCGCTGTTCTACACCGCCTGGAAGAACACGCTCTTCTTCACCGGGCTGGCCCTGGTCTTCGGCTTCATCCTGCCGTTCTTCATCGCGGTGCTGCTCAACGAGTTCCGCCACTTCAGCGGCTACTTCCGGGTGCTGGTCTACCTGCCGGTGATGCTGCCGCCGATCGTGTCCGTGCTGCTCTGGAAGTACTTCTACGACCCGGGCAACGGGCTCTTCAACACGCTGCTACGCGGCGTCGGGCTGCCGGAGTCACAGTGGACCCAGTCCTCCAACACCGCGATGATCTCGCTGGTCCTCGTCTCGACCTGGGCCAACCTCGGCGGCGCCACGCTGATGTATCTCGCCGCGCTGCAGGGCGTCCCCGGCGAGTTGTACGAGGCCGCCGAGTTGGACGGCGCCAGCATCTGGCAGCGGTTGCGGCACGTCACGTTCCCGCAGTTGCGCTTCATCATGCTGGTCCTGCTGCTGCTCCAGATCATCGCCACCATGCAGGTCTTCATCGAGCCGTTCCAACTGACCGGCACGTCCAACCCCGACACCATCACGGTGATGGTGTTGATCTTCCGCTACGCCTTCACCGTGAACCAGGACTTCGGGCTCGCCGCCGCGATGAGCGTGCTGCTCTTCGTGGTGCTGGGCGCCTTCTCCGCGCTCTACCTGTGGCTCACCCGGACCGGGGACTAAGGAGAATGCGATGACCCTGACCGCCCCGCCCCAGACCCCGATCGGCAGCGCCACGCCGGCCCCACTCCCGCCGCGCAAGCAGCGCCGCGCGGGTGGTGCCAGCCTCTCCACCCGTACGCTGATCTCCGCTGTCGACCTGCGGCGGCACCGCCGCCTGTACTTTCTCGTGCTCGGCCTGACCTTGACCGTGTTCACGCTGGTCTTCCTCTATCCGTTGTTCTGGATGATCACCAGCGCGGTGAAGTCACCGGTGGAGTTCGCGCAGAGCACGCCGACGTTCATCCCGGAGTCCTGGCATCCGGAGACCTACGCGACCGCCTGGACCAACATGCGGATCGCCAAGTACTTCACGAACACCGTCTTCTACGCGGTCGGCGGCTGGCTCATCTCGCTGCTGTTCGACATCGGGGTCGCGTACGCGCTCAGCAAGCTCAAGCCGGTCTTCGGCAAGATCATCCTCGGTGCGGTCCTGGCCAGCCTGATGCTGCCGGCCTCCGCGCTGCTGGTGCCGGCCTACAAGACCGTGGTCAACCTGCCGCTGCTGCACGTCAACCTGCTGAACACGCCGTGGGCGTTGTGGCTGCCGGCGGTCGCCAACGCGTTCAACATCTACGTGCTCAAGCGCTTCATCGACCAGATCCCCGACGACCTGCTCGACGCCGCCTCGATCGACGGCGCCGGCAAGCTGCGGCAGCTGTGGTCGATCATCCTGCCGCTGTCGCGGCCGGTGCTCGGCGTCGTCTCCATCTTCATCATCGTCGCGATGTGGAAGGACTTCCTCTGGCCCCTGCTGGTGCTGCCGAACCCCGAGGCGCAGACGCTCAGCGTCGCGCTCAGCCGGCTCTCCAACACCAGCCAGGTGCCGCCGACCGAGTTCATGGCCGGCCTGGCCATCGCGAGCCTTCCCATGATCGTCGTCTTCCTGATCTTCCAGCGCAGCATCATCGGCGGGCTCTCCGCGGGCTCGATGAAGGGCTAACCCAAGGCGGTCAGCGTCGACCGCTGGGACCAGTGCGCCCAAAACCGTCTAGCCAGAGTCCGGCGAGCCAGAGCAGAAAGCAGGTCATCGTGGCTATTTCCGACCAGGATCCCTGGTGGCGGGACGCCGTCATCTACCAGGTGTACCCGCGCAGCTTCGCCGACAGCGACGGCGACGGCATCGGGGACCTCGACGGGATCCGCGGCCACCTGAGCCACCTGTCGGACCTCGGCGTCGACGCGATCTGGATGAGCCCCTGGTACCCGTCCCCGATGGCCGACGCCGGCTACGACGTCGCCGACTTCCGCGACGTCGACCCGGTCTTCGGCTCGCTCGCCGCCGCCGAGGCGCTGATCACCGAGGCGCACGCGGCCGGGATCCGGATGATCGTCGACATCGTCCCGAACCACGTCTCCCGCGAGCATGTGTGGTTCCGCAAGGCGCTGGCCGACCCGGCGGCGCCGGAGCGGGAGCTGTTCTGGTTCCGCCCCGGGCGCGGGCCCGGCGGCGCCGAGATGCCCACCGACTGGGTCGGCGAGTTCGGCGGCACCACCTGGACCCGGACCACCAACCCGGACGGCACGCCCGGCGACTGGTACCTGCACCTGTTCACCCCGGAGCAGCCCGACCTCAACTGGGACCACCCGGCGGTGCGCGCCGAGTTCGAGGACATCCTGCGGTTCTGGTTCGACCGCGGCGTCGACGGCATCCGGATCGACTCCGCGGCGCTGCTGGTCAAGGACCGCGGGCTGCCGGCCGTGGTCGAGGGGCGGCCGCACCCGTTCCACGACCTCGACGAGGTGCACGACGTCTACCGGGCCTGGCGCCGGATCTCGGACAGCTACCCGAACCGGGCGCTGATCGGCGAGGTGTGGCTGCCCGAGGCCGACCGGTTCGCCAACTATCTGCGCCCGGACGAGTTGCACGCCGCGTTCAACTTCGACTTCCTCGGCTGCGCGTGGGAGCCGGGGCCGATGCGCGAGTGCATCGACCGGACCCTCGACGCGCACCGCGCGGTCGGCGCCCCGGCCACCTGGGTGCTGTCCAACCACGACGTCACCCGGCACGTCACCCGGTACGGCCGCGAGCAGACCACCTTCAGCTTCGAGACCAACCTCGACGGCAGCCCGGTCGACCTCGAGCTCGGCACCCGCCGGGCCCGCGCCGCCGCCCTGCTGTCCCTCTCCCTGCCCGGCGCCACCTACGTCTACCAGGGCGAGGAACTCGGCCTGTGGGAGAACGAAAACATCCCGGTCGAGCAGTTGCAGGACCCGATGTGGGCGCGCCGGGGGCACAGCCGGGACGGCTGCCGGGTGCCGCTGCCGTGGAGCGGCGACGAGCCGCCGTTCGGCTTCAGC
>Ga0307515_10025095_pt1 | contig 10335 bp, 15 predicted proteins | sample 17_EM_MG_FD_194513 | JGI IMG/M metagenome (GOLD analysis project Ga0307515, IMG submission 194513) | Populus trichocarpa ectomycorrhiza microbial communities from riparian zone in the Pacific Northwest, United States - 17_EM | ecosystem: Host-associated > Plants > Roots > Unclassified | place...
CCATCTAACCTCGCGTTTGTCGCAAGCCCATCCCATTCTCTGCGGTTTTGCTGACCCCAAGGAATATTTTCGTCGCCGGCGAACAACATGGAAATGATCCCCATCAACGTCCTCTGGTCAGTACGATAAAACCTCGAAGCGGACCGTGAACTCAGTAGAGACGAACCGTTCAACTCCTCCGGAACCATGCCTACCCCCATCATCAAACCTCCAGAGATCTTTGCGGCCTCGCCGATTTTCAAACCTGCAAGGATCCAACAACGCATGCACTAGTTGACTATGAAATGCCAACTCCGCTCCGATCTATTTTTCAAACTCATCGGTCGGCCTTCGGCCGCATGCAATACATAACATGAAAAGAGACGCCAACAACAACAGCTTGGGGGGAGACCAACCATAAAGAAAAAAAAAAACTGCGCGGGCACAGCCCTTTTCCGGTGTGTGCAGCCTTTCGGGAGGTTGCCGAAAGTTACATAACGGTTACCCGAACCAGAGACCGGAACCAAAACGACCAAACCGAGCGCGGGCCACAGAATTCCCTGAAGTGGTGGTTTGAATGCTTCCTTTGGCATTTCGTTCCCGATGCGGTCGCTCAGATCAAAACGGAACCATTTGGAGCCATCAGATGCGAGGCACCCGTGCCCACGCGTTGTACGTACTCTCGACGTACAACGGGACTGAGAAGTAACGTTACCTCCCCGGAGGAGCACTGGAGAGCCCAAGCAGAAATAAACCACGGGACAGGAGATTATGAATTAAGTAAGTAAGACCTGATTCCATTGTCTATCCATAACATTGTCCTTTGTATGAAGTTTGGCGCCTGACCGTTGAACGTTTGAACGGTAGGCCACAGGACCTGTAGAGATATAGTGACTACAAGTACGTGTAGAGAAGAAAGTCACGTTTCGCCGGACGAGGGATAGCCACGCGTCCGTCCCCTTCCGGTCGCCGCAGGGACCCATCGGAAACAAGTCCTTTTCTTGAACCTTCCACCGGAAGATCTTTTCCGGGAACCAAATGTAACCGATCGTAGACCCAAACCCATGATGGACATGGAGTCAGTTGTACGAACATGCTAAGTAACAACAAGCTTTCAGATACGGAAATCAACGTGAGGTTACAAATGCCTGCAGCGAGGCGGTCGCACATCTCCTTGAGCGCGTTAATTCAGACCGGAACACGGAAGGGAGAACTTTCAACGTTAACACTCAACGATGCTAGTCCGAAACCTACAGTACAGAACGGGGATGGAACGGGAGTACTTTACTTAGTGAGTTCTGCGAGGGCTGAGGGCACGATGCCACGACTATCGGGCGGCTCGTCGGGTCCTCGGAACGGAAAGTTCGGATGATCGACGAGCCTCAAGGACCAACTATTGTCGCACGCAAAGGTTGGGTCGTATACTGTTCATTGAACAGTCGTGCAATACTCGAGGTGCTGCATATCGGTGGTTTCCCAGGAGATCCATCCCAACCCACGCACTCACGTCCCAAGCTCTCGATCTCACCCCCAAATTCTAACTATCTTGGGAACCAGCACCGAACCTTCACCCAAACTCGACCTTGCTCTCCACCTCATCTTCTTCATTTTCCATCTGAGTCGTTTTCGACTCCCGCGATTCGTTTCAAAGCCCGTTTGCCTCAGGCCGCGCGTCTCCTGCCCCGACCCTTGACATGGATAGGGTTATTATTACCTCCGTTCTTACGAGAACAAAAACGCATGGCCTCATCTAATCGAGATGGAATCTGTTTCGCGGGATGGAAAAGCTCATAACCCTTATCTAACGGCCCTATTATGGAGCGAGAGAAGGAGGAGGCAAGGCATAGCATCTGCAGCACGAAAATCATAATCGGGCTGCTTCATTCTAACCCAAATGCATGTGGATTGGAGGGAAGGACGGAGCACTGTCTCTCCGTCCGCTCCTCCCGGACGGACAAATGAATAACTGAACCCGGTCACTTACCACACAACCCGAACCACCTTCTCTGATTCCCTTCCCCACGAGATCCACCACTTCATTGAACGGCAGAAAACTCCCGGGTACTTAGCACTTGGTGGCACTTGGTATGTAGTACTTAGCGGTTATCCCTCGACATTCAACGCCGTCGTGTCGTGTCGTCCGTGCCCTTGTTGGAATTTGAGATTCCAACCTCTTCCTAGCCGTCCCGGCACAACACACAGCCCGGGGGGCCCGACCGATTTCACTCCTTCCCTCCAATCCCCGATAGAAAAGAAGCCATCTGGTTTTCCTGTTCATTTTGCATAGCAAAACGATTGCGATGGATCGGACTTGTGTGTGTTGCTGGAAGCTTCCGTTCCAGCGCGCGCGTTCCCACACCTATGTGCAGAATGCCGGCTCCATTGGTACGTTCCTAATACATCCCTCCCCATTTCCGCATGGTCAGCCACGATTCTCTTCGGAAGTTCATAGGGTTACTCGTGTCTTCCAACGGTATCGATCCACAATTCCTTACCTTAACCCTCCGTTATCTCATCTCACTTCACTTCACTTTCAGCGTTCGACGACTCGCACGGGATGGTGCATCGAGGTTACAAGGTTTGGTGAAATCCTAGATCTCAACCAACCATGCCTGGTTTCCGGCAGCCGAGATAGCTTCTACTGCCTCCGAGATTCAAGCTCTCCAGCAGGTCGGCGGATGTACGAGCACCGAAAAACGACCGAGTTGAAGCGTAGGATAACAGGCGGCCGAATAAGGCAATACGCTGATCTACACGACCGATAGGGAAGATAAGGAATGGATGGGTGCGAACAAGTTCTGCGGTTGGACGTGAGATGAACGTAAATGATCTCCTTCTAGCGCGCCAACGAGCCCAAAGAGCAACGAGAGGGAGTTGGAGTCCCCACTCAGTTGCTCCATAGCGACAGAAAGGGTGATAGTTAGGGACCAGAGAGCATTGGAAGGGTGGTGAAAGGTATCATGGGATTGATGGAATAAGGCACAGGTGGAGATAGGAAAACGGTGCCCGTACGTACGAGTGAGGCCGATGTCGAGAGAGGCGTCGGAGCATAAAAACTCTGCCAGAGGAATGCTCAAGTTGTTTTTTTTTTTTTTTCGCTCTCGTCAGGTTACGGGATCTTCCCTGGGTGTGAATTGATCCGGAGGATGTCTGGTGGCCGAGTGATGGGGCGATGTACGTACGTACACCCGCGATTGAGTTGTCTCCGCAAGTTCGCGTCTATTAGGAAACCGAATATAGGCGTCAACAAATTTCTTGTCTCCCGGAGACCGAGAGGATCCTAGCTCTCGAAATAGAACGAAGGTCACGAGGGTGAAGGGTGAATTTTGTGACGATGCTCACTGAGCGTTGGCAACCCGACCCCGTTCGACGTGTGAGGGTACAAAACCTATGTAGCGCGGATTGGCTCAGAGCAAAAGATCAAAAGAAGGGACCGACGATGACATGCACGAGAAGAGTTGCTCACAGATGACGACAGAGCAGGCCTATATGTCAGAGGAGAAGAGGCAAACACAATCGGTACGATCAGTGAATTGAATCGGGAGGGTCTCGCCCGCGCCCTCGACCCTCCGCGAACGGGTATGGATTCATAAACAAGCATCCGCCCCCTGTAGATCCAAGAACATTGGACACACCTCACGTCGCTCGTCGTTGTTCCGTTTCCGTTGATCATGGGAGGTAGGGTTATGACGTGTTGCGTCAATCCGCCTGGGGGAAAGTTCAGATAATTTCCTGGCAGAGGATGACAGATCAAAGGGACTGGAGTGTCCCTGGTCCTCACCACGAACAGGCCCAGAGACATTTTTCACCCGTCAAATGCGGAGGAACAGCGGATCCCACATGACCACTAGAGCGTGCGAAGACGGGCGGCATTCGGGGTTCAGTTTTCCAAAATGGGGATGACAAGCCTCCGGGGCGTCGCTTACCGCTCATCCGGGCTGGTCGGAGCTGGTCAGTTATGTGGCAAGATACACGCACAACTGTATGTTCCGGGTTGGCAGGTTTATCGTCACTCTTTAGCGCGAAGCTGGCCACGCACGGCACTAGTGGCATCTGCTGTGCGCCGGAGTTTGTTCAGAGACGTAAGCAAAGGCTGTAAAGTTCGTTATCAGAGTAAGCCCATCTATCCGGGGTTCCGTTGATTTACCTTAGATTTCGTGATGAGAGAGACCGCTGCTCATTGTTCCCTCCTTTGGCTGGTCGCGAGACGACGGTGGGAGGAATGGGGAACTTGGAGGACCGTGATGTAATTATTTCTGAGGGTCTGGAAGTGTGGCTAGATTTAGGATGTGGCTACAAGGTCGAAGAGGCCTTTGCCAAACAGCGATAAACAAATTGCATGCCCCTCATCATCCGAGGACGAACCTTTCGTTCCCCCGTCGTCTAACGGGGCTTCAGGTCACCGAGTCTGGCGTCCTATTTACCCGCCATGTGTCTGCGACTCGAGGCTCGCCAGGCCTGAATTTGCTTGGGCTTGATCTCGCACTTCTGCTGGCGTCTGATTGGCTTTTCTTAGGACCGGAACTTTCCTGGTTGGCGACCTGGTTTTTGTGCTCATCATATTCATTACCGCGCCGGTGACGCAAGGTTGGCTCCAAGGAAATCGTGCCTGCTGTTGTGTATTACGGCTTCGCTGTTTGCTGCGGTAGTCATGTGGACAACGTCGGACACTGGGGGTCGGTCGCCTCTTCCCGCATATGGCTTACGACTGACTGACGGTAATGAACGGCCACCAATACACGTATCAAAATTTGACCGTATTGTGTAGCTCGGGGAAGCGGGACATCTACATCCGTCGACTTTTTTCTGCGACGAACGATGACGTATAATTCTTCTCGCCAACGGTGCACCCGAGCCTCTCCTGTGGGACCTCCTTTCGTCGGATCAACGTATGAGGACTCAGCTGATTCGTTTGTCGCTGCGCTGGACTGAATTGGTAGTCGAATGTTTGATGACATGATGCATCGTGGTTTTTGGTTTGCACCAACGTGGTCTATGATGCAAATGCAAAGAGGGCTGGGTGATATTATCTGTATCGAACCCAGATATCAAACGAATCTATGCAGGTATGGACATGGGATGTACACGGTGGATCGACCATCGACGGGGGTGTGGGGCTCTGACATTTCCTTTACAGAGGGGGAGCCGAACGGCTAGCGTCTCGTGACAATGTGTGCGAGGGTGGGGAGGAAGGAGACGATCGGCCACGCCCTGGCACAACACACAACGTACGGCAGCTCGCTTTTGCCTGATCTGCTTTCAATCCCCGCTTGCCGCCATCCTGAATCGATACATATCGACCGTCCGTTATCTTTGAGGACTCTCCCCGAATCGGTGAGGGCAGGACGTCATCGGGGAGGGGGGAGAGCAAGTTGGAAACGAGGAGGGATTATCTTTGGGAGATCTGCTACGGTGCAATTGAGCCGGGGGGTTGGGAAGGTCGAGGGTGAGGGTGTGTTGTGGGGGGGGGGGAACCGGATGTGCGTGGAGGGGCAGGTTCGGTTCGGTTGGCTGCTGGACCGCAGACCGCAGACCGCAGACCGATCAGGGCCCGACGGGATCCGTTTGAGAGTTGTTCGAATTTTTGTAAAATATAAAGAGCAAAGTTTGTGATGAGATCAAATTCGTGTTGGCCGGATTTCTTTCGCACGATCCGGACTATTTTACGCTCGCGAACGCGGTCAGTCTAAGATCCCTTCCGCTCAGCTCAACAGCTCCGACCTTGCACACCCCGGCCGACGTCGACCTCCAAATCCCCAAATACCCCCCCTCTCCATCCCCCTCAGGCCCTACGGTCGACCATGGATCAGCCTGGACAGTACGTTCAGCCTTCCCCCCACCAGCGCCACCAGCGTTTCTCCTCCTCCCAGCTCCCCCCCCCCTCCCAACTCCTCCCCGGCTCATCTTACAGCAATCGGTCCATCACCCTCCCCCCGATAAACTCTCTCCCCCAAGCAAGCTCCAGATACACTCCCTACCCCCATCACTCTTCCCCCGTATCCTCCTCCCACCCATCCTCACAACTCCCATGGCAGAATCAGCCTATCCACCGGGAGGACATCGTCCAGAGACCTCCCCCACCCGTCAAACAGGAGTCCCACCCGATTCCCCACAGAGAACCTCCAGAGCCGAGCGGCTCCCAGTCCCTCCCGTCGAGACATGATTCCGCTGAGGATTCCATGTCTTCTACTTCCGATTTCGTCAAGAAGCTCTACAAGTACGCTTTCGCTTGCCGTTCCAGGTTCGAACGCACTGATTTAACGATCCAAATCATTATCTTAGGATGCTCGAGGATCCAAACTTCCAGAACGTCGTTTCGTGGGGTCCCGGAGGGGACTGTTTTGTCGTCAAGGACATGAACGAATTCACAAAATCGATCTTGCCCCGGATGTTCAAACACTCCAACTTTGCCTCTTTCGTCAGGCAACTGAACAAGTACGACTTCCACAAGGTCAAGAACACCGACGACAATCAGTTTGGCGAACATGTAAGTGTTTTACCCCCATATCGCCCAATGTTCCGCTCTTCTTCTCCTCCCTCCCTTTTTACGCGACCCGCTTCTGTCATTCGTTTGGTAACCCCCCTCGGTGACTGAATGGCAATTTTCACTCTTCGATTTATCAAATTTGCCTCACTTGATTCATCATACTCCTCCCTCCCGTTTCTCCCCATCCCCATTTTCGATCTCCGCACTTAACGTGTACGATCTGTTTCCTTGATCCCTTTCTGATATTAACCATTCCCACGATTCCATTGTCTCCTTATACGCTTGCTTTTCTGACTCCGCAACTCGTCACCCATTTCACTTTCTCACAGAGCTGGACATTCCGTCATCCCGACTTCCACGCCGACCGACGAGACGCTCTGGAGAACATCAAACGCAAGGTTCCTGCCGCACGTAAGAACTCAACCCGCCACGTCAGCTCCCCCGCCCCCCCAGCTGTCGCCAACCCCCCCGTCGAATACGTCCGCACCCTCGAATCCCTTCAGGGCCAAGTCGATCACCTCACCCGAAGTCATGATGAAATGGCCGCCCGCCTCCGATCCGTGGAATCCAACTATCAAAACGTTCTGAGCGAGCTCGTAAACTTCCAACGTAACATGGCCCAACAGGATGGCGTGATGCAGAACCTCATTCAATACTTCCTCAACATCGAGAACAGCAAACTAAAGACAGAAGCGCTCATCGTGGCAAGGAACGGAACAAATAGCGATCCGTCTTTCGGTGAATCAACTTCCGCCGATTCGGAATCCAATCCATTTGTTCCCGCTCAGGAAGCTCAGCGGATGATTGGCGGTTTCACCGAGTCTGATGTCGCCCGTGCTTCGCTCATCCAGATGAACGAGATCGCGCGACGTGCCGAGCTCGCTGGAATGTCATTCGACCTTGGTGGAACATCGTCCAATGCGACCGGACCAGCTTCGATCAACCCCGCCAACGCCAGCCTTAGCGGCGTCACCTCAACGTCAGGTGGTTCCGGATCGGTTCCAGCGACCAACACCGCAGGCGGTGTTCCCCAGCAGCAATCGCAGGAGGCACCCCCCAGACCCAGTTCCGTGGTACAAAGACTGATGGCGGCTACCGCTAGTCTGATGAACGAAGACGACGAGACCCCCACACCAACTCAACCAGGGACTACGGAGGCACCACAGAGACCTCTCAGCAGGCAGGACGCTCTGGCACGGATCGGCGAATTACAGCGAACGCGACCAGCCGACGCTCAGATGAGGCTACCACTCCCGGGCCTATCAACTGCGTTTGGTCCCGCCGACGCGTTCGTGCTTGGACCTGAAGGAGCTATTGCAAATGTCTCGACTGAGCCGTTTCCTACCACGGATCTGTCCCACCAAGGACTACAGGTTTTCACCTTGGGCCACCTCATGCCTCGCTCCTCTCTAGACGACGAGAACGGTAACTGGACGTTTGACCCGGATTCAATCGCCGATGCCGTTGTTTTGCCAACCCCAAGAACCGCTGACGGCGGTATTGGACAGTCGAGCGAGGGAACCGTTAGGAATGTCTCATCATCAGAACGTCAGACGCTGAGGATCAGGAGGTCAACTTACGTACCTGGGTGGTCTGTTCCCCCGAGGGTCTTATTGGTCGAGGATGATGCAGTCAGCCGAAAGCTCTCCAGCAAGTTCCTGCAGATCTTTGGATGTACGATCGACGTCGCCGTGGATGGCGTCGGCGCCGTGAACAAGATGAACTTGGAGAAGTACGACTTGGTTCTCATGGTACGGTGATCTTCTAGCGAAACTTTCTTTTTGATCTGGAACTAATTTATGCAACTCGTAGGATATCGTCATGCCCAAGCTGGACGGTATTTCGGCAACTTCGATGATCAGACAGTTCGATCACATGACTCCGATCATCTCGATGACGAGCAACGCCAAGCCAGCGGAGGTCATGAGTTACTACGCGTCAGGTGAGTGTTTGGTGAATGCCGAAACGCGGGGTACGGGGTATTGACTTGCCTGACACAGGAATGAACGACATTTTGCCAAAGCCGTTCACCAAAGAGGGTTTGTTCGACATGCTTGACGTACGTTCATTTCACCCTCATTGAGGAATCTTACTGATCGGTGCTTTCTGATTTGTCAAACAGAAACACTTGATGCATCTCAAGGCGATTCAGCAACAACAGCTGAACGGAAAGGTCCCACGGTCAATAGGAATTCCTCCGATGTCAGATCCTTCGTTTGAGAATGCGATGATCATTCAAGCGCAAACGCAAGGCGTCTCCGCGGACCTCGCACAGCCTCTCGGTATGTCGATGGATGACGACAGCAAGATCAACCCGTTTGCTGGAATGGGACTCACCGACGAACAATACAATCTTATCCTCCAGAGGATAGTAAGCGGGGAGAGTTTCACTGATATCACTGCCGGTGGAATGAGTGGTAGCGTCATTGGAATGAGCGGAGTGAACGTGATGGGCAAGAGAGGTTTGGGAGAGACGGTCGAAAATGCGGATGACAGGAGCAAGAGGGGTCGGTTTGAAATTGTGGACTGAAGCCGACGCTTCATTCCCATCACTTTGTTGACCTCTCGTTCACGCGACATCGTCTGTTCGTCCCCCTTCTGGATCCCCCCTCCATAAACCTTCGACCCGCCTCCATCTCCTCCACGCGCGACGCCCCCACCCACTACTTCCGTCCGATGCATTCCTCGTCGTCCAACTGCTCTCTCCGCATATGCCCCCCGCCACTGTGATTCCCCTTTTCCAACTTGTTATCGACGCGCTCCTTATTCGCTGACCGTCTCTTATTGTTACCCTCTCGCTTGTTTTATGCATCCCCCCCTTCTTGATTCTTATTTACCTCGCCCCTCGTGTGTGTACTCTAATTTGTCGTCAAGCTCCATCGTTCCTTGCGTTGTTGAGCCCCCTTCCTCCACCTTTCATCTTCATCCCCCCTTTCCATCAATCTCCCCTTCCCTATTCCCCGTCCCCCAGATTTTTTTTCTCCAGCCGATTGAAATGACCCCCCTGTCTTCCCTCCTCCCCGTGCCTCTCACCACCCCCATTCAATTTTCCGCCTCGGCTTGCCTATTATCTTTGTTTCTTTTTTGGGTTTTGTGTGGGTTGAAAGTGTATCTAGGGGCCCCTTGTATTGAGTATACATACGTACACTTACGATTTGCACGTCTATCTTGCGATTCCCTGTGTGTTTTTTTTATCCATGCATCTTTGCCCCCCCCCTTGCTCACACCACCCCTTTGCAAATTGATGCACATGGGGGGCGCGCATGCGTCAGAAGACAGAAGGAACGAAATTTTTGGCATCTAGACTCGCCAGAACTAGAATTATTCCCTTTGCAGCTCGTGTGAGCCGTAGGGTTTTGAGCTCGCAACTTTTGAACAGTTCAAACCCCGGGATCAGTGATGACACAGTTAGGAAGGAGGGCGGGTTGTGCAGGTCGCGTGAGAGCCGTTTCGTTAACCCCGGCGGGATGCTCATGTGGGTAGAGGTTTTTCCGATTTGCTGATTTAAAGTGCGGCCACTTTCCCTTATTCCCTCGTCGCGATGCAAGGTCGACCGATGTTACATAAGATTCGACGCTATCCCTCTGTCAAGTATCACGAACCAATATACCCTGTCGGAGGGTGAAAGATATCAAATTGAGCTCGTGTGATCGTGTTACATGTTTGAGGAGACAGAAGCAGTTTCAATCCTCCTACTCGGAGGGGTTGGGAACCCTTCGCGCTCTATAGCTTAAGGCGGGAAGGGGGTCTCGCCCGCGAACGGATGTTTCCCGGACGCGCCTCGCCGGGTACCGAACGAACGGAACCTAGGGGGAACGAAGACGTCATGCCATAAGTTTTTGTTTTGAATTGAGATCTCTGAGGCTGGA
>Ga0307515_10025096_pt1 | contig 10335 bp, 6 predicted proteins | sample 17_EM_MG_FD_194513 | JGI IMG/M metagenome (GOLD analysis project Ga0307515, IMG submission 194513) | Populus trichocarpa ectomycorrhiza microbial communities from riparian zone in the Pacific Northwest, United States - 17_EM | ecosystem: Host-associated > Plants > Roots > Unclassified | place...
CGGGGATGAAGGGTAGCGGGGGGGGAGCTCCGCCATCTAGCCGGCTCGCCCGGAGGCGGAGGGGATATTGGGTCCTGTCATACTCTAATTAGAGTGCATACAGTATGAATAAAACAAAACAAACAAAACAAAGGTCCCGAAACTTCTTCACAGACAGATCGTTTTGTGTGCCATACAAGTGAAAACTAGACAGTCCGCCTTTAAGACCAGTGTTGATCAGTGATATTGAATCTCAGTCCTCTCATAAAGGGTTCCAATGAATAGAATTTTGCATTCCTGCTGTGCTTCAAGGTGTATTTGTAAGACGGAATATAGTTCCGGCATAACTGTATTCATGTTCCTGCACTGTATGCATCCCTGGAAAAACACCTGACTAGGCTCGGTGGTCTTCAATCAGGCACCAGGCACTGTTGGCCGCACTACCAATAATATGTCTTAGCTGGAAAACATTCTCCTCAAGTCGTCCAAATACCTCCAGCATACGTTTCAGTCGCTTTGACGAGACGATATACCGCCTTCGAGGACGGTTCGATACATTACTGTACCATTGCGAGTCAGATACTAGTACCAAAATCATGCTTGAAGTGACGAATGGAATGAAAAAATTCTCTTCTCATCTCTGCGGCTTTGAATACATTGCATTACACGAAAGGTTCTTATTGCTCATACAGGTAGACCCATTCATACACTGCTAAAGTATCCCCTGCGAATCCGCATCACAAAATTGAGTCGTTGTTGCATTGTGGGGAGAATTGCTTGTATATAAACTATGGCGCCGACAGAAGAGAAAGGGAGAATGAATTGATATATAGACAGATAACATCGGGATATCGATTATTTGCCTCTACCGAACTATGGTCATAACGAATAATGTGCTATGATCATGTACGAAAGAGCGCAGTCTGGTCGACATCCGCAATTAAAAAAATGGGTACGCCAAGACTTTGTGGGTAGCTTTACTTACGGCGATACCTTCTGTTTGAATTTGGTTCCTCCTCCTCCGCGTACCCGCTCGCTCGCTTGTGTATTTGATATATGTAGCGAGCGTTTTGGAGTCTCTAGACTCCCACTCCTCAGCTCTAGCGAAACTATCCGAAGGCAGATAACTATTGTTATTTTGGTTAGGCTGACGCAGCGCTGGCTTGCGCCAATTGCGGTATTAGGCTACGATTACATCTCCTGAAACCATGCACGTGCCTTCAAATGGCTAGTTCTGGTCTATTAACCTGTGCGCCATTGATTAGGAGTGGAAGGGTTAAATTTTATTGTGCTTTCCTTAATTTCCTATACAATTCACTCTTGCAAATGGAGGGGAGACGGACGGGATATGTGGCATGAACGGTAACGGGTGCGGAATCAATGATTTGGACTTCGGAATCTAAGCTTCGAGGGTAGTGATGAAAGAGGTGTCGTTACCTTTTAACCGACATAGTGTGGCATTACCAACCGCCCCAAAAAGCTTGGGGTGCCTCGGTAAAATGGTAGCATTGCTTATTTCTGCGACGACAGGGGATGGTTAAAGCTAACTCGGGAAATTATAATTGAGATGTGCCGCGCGGCAACGAAACAAGCGATCCAAACAATGCGGGATTGCCGTTACACGTGTACCGATGACATCATATAGGCATGCATACGCAGTAATATGAATCGGGCCGAAGAGTGTATGCAAGCCCATGTCGAGGTGCAATTCCCCTGCGCATTTACCACAGATTTGGCGATTAACTATATATCAGACAATCCGGTGCATTTGAACATCACAATTCTAATGGTGGAAGATGTCGCTACACCGTCGAAGCTTGTTTCGTACTGGCGGAGCTTTAACTGCTATACCGGAACGGGGATGTCTTGGCCCGAGGGTAGCCCTACGTTGACCACCCACCTTCGAACATAACTATGAGCCTTGTGACATTTTCTCCCACATCTTACCCACTCACTCCCGGTGACACCTCTTGTACTTGTACGATACATTAAATGAACTCATAACTCACAAACCTGAGAGTTAAATGCAGTCAATGTACTCGAACTGTCCAAAGGCTTGAACTATCCCCATGCATATACCCCCACACCGAGCTATAGCTTCTCACATTCATCCCAATAATACGTCCCGTTGGGTCAAGTGTGTTCCCGGGGCGGGACTGTCAATTTCGGGGCAGAGAAGTTTGGACCGTTTGAGACCTTCTTGGACTACACGACTGCGGTGCCTTACAGTCCATGGGGGCCGAAAATAATTAAACAAACTAAAGAAACTACAACTATAAATCCTTTGTACGTATCTGAATGCCAAACAGGATCTTTTGTCTTCCCAACAATCTGTGCTAGGGCCTTCTGTATCTCACTCAGTGTTGCTAAGCGGCCCGACCGGCCGCCGGGCTTTTTAGACATCTGCAGACCTGCCAGGCCCAGCCTGAATTTAGAGGCGGCCGCTAGGGTAAGCCTGCCAGGCCTGTGATTTAAAAGCCGGGCAGGCCTGCATATATATGAAGTCTGCATATATCTTCGAAGCCTGCAGAAGCTTGAGCCGGCCTGCATAACCATTAGTTGACCTGCAAAAGCCCGGCAACCCCGGCTATAGACTTTCGTTAGAATTTGGACATTATTCTTCAGGCCCACCCATGCTAGTGTCAGACTACAATCATCGATAGAGAATCCTAGTCCGGAAACTGTCGGCTCGGATAGACCGGTCATCTCGGTGAATGCCCCGGACGAGATGCTTCTGTGGGGTTCCGATATACGCCAGTTGGACCGGACCGTTGGGATTCTTGGTTCTCGGTTATAATAAAACCTACTGATGTCAAGCACTGGGAAATTCTGTGTAAATTTCTAGTGATTATCTGTCTCCTCACTAACAACGTGCTAGTGCTTCACTCGCTGCCGACCTGCAGCCGACATTTAGCTAATTCTTTGCCTCCCCTTCACCTCCGAATTCTTTTTCTCAGGTCCGCCACCTCTTTGGTCAACGCTGTTTTCTCTACGCCCAGTGAGGTACATTTAAGTCCCATATCCTTCTTCTCTTTGCACAGGGAGGTGCATTTAGCCTCCCATCGCCCCTTCTCATTGCGCAGTGACTCGCATCGATACTCCATGAGCTGATTCTCACGGCTAAGGGAGGCGCATTTAATTTCCAATTTCGTATTCGCCTTTCCGCGTTCTTCAGATTCCTTTCTCTCCGATTCAATCAACCTTTTCGCTTTCTCCCAAACGTCAACCACAAAATCGCCACCTTCAGATATTAGCTTCTGAAATGTGGGGTTCCCGAGCAGCTCAAACATTTTCGCAGCGCAGAACGTGCTGATAACCCGTCGCATGGGCTCTTCCGAGTTCACAAGGGAGTTGGTATTTGCGTATACGTATTCAACCAGGTGGACAACACTTTCGGCGGTTTTTGAGTCCTTTACTGCCGTGGTCTGTGACAGGATCATATGCAACCGCCCGAGAACGGCCTCTTCGAGTGCAGCGGTGTTTGTGTACTGGGCGAGAGTGTAGAGCTTTACATGGGCCATGGAGATAGTTGAGAAGTCGCCCATGTCGAAAGGTGTATCGTCAGGCCTAGGTGTGGGCTGGGGGGCAAAGCAATCCAAGAGATGCAGTAAAGGTTGATGAATATCTAGTTGGGGCTTTTGTACAGTCGGCTTTGGTGTTGGTTGGCTCTCCACTTCAGCTGGGGGCGTCTTATCCCTGGAACATTCCGACACAGAATAGCTCCCAGTATAAGTCCATTCCAAATAGCACTTCACAGTAGATTCTTCCCACTCACTCCAGTCTACCTCGCGACTGTGGCATTCGGCCCAATTGCCCTCGAACATTGCATGCAAGGCTTTTGAGTTTGCGGTAATAAGGCTAGAGTGTACCAAGTACGGCCTCTTTGTGACGCCTACAAGGAGGGTCAAAGGGGAAGAATTGAAGTGGCTGCTTGTTTAACTTGTTTTAATTTACGTCCATGCTTTGCTGCGGGGAAAACTTACGCGCAGATGGTAGTCCCGGCCATTCTGACTCGTCGTGATAATTGAGGGAGTAAATGTATATGGATGGTTTTGGATGCCTTATGGGTTCGAGAGTTGGGGTTGTAGGAGACGATTGAGTTGTAGGAGGGTCCTTTGTTGGGTTAGCTGATGTGCTTTATTGTAATGACTATTAACTTAGCAGGGTTACCGCGCACTTTATGTTTATTGTTGATTGCACATGCTTGCGTGCAGGATGTTAGTTTAGGGGTAATCGTGTTTTGCTTCGTGCCATGGGTTTGAGAAACAATAAATGCGTAAAAATATATCTGGACCGACAAGTGACCGCGACTTGAGAAACAGACATCCTTGGAGAGTGTGCATACATCATACACGCACTACCCTACATGTTTCCCGGCATGATTTTGACCGTCACTCTGGCTGCGACTGAACTTACGCTAGGGAACTGTCGACAGAAGTATGGCCTTAGGTGAGGCTGTAGGGGGTGGAGAAATGATTGTGCGGGAGCCCAGGCGAACGTATAGTACAATTACGGATACTGGAATGGGATGTTCTGGTAGGGTCAAATATCATCGCGAATAGAGTGCCGGGCATGCAATCTGCACGTTCTACGAGAGTAACGGGTTCAGCTATTTTTCCTTTATCCGCCCAGTTTTAGATTATTGGTTGCAATACCTTGTGGCTGAAACCGCGTTTTAGATTGTTATCTCCTCTTTGGTACGCGTTAGTAGGGATGTACCAAGGCGCGCGCTTTGGTGCTAGCTAGGTCTTTGTTAACTCTGACTGTGTCCTACCCTTGCCGCCGTCTAAAAGTACACATCGGCACCTGTGCTATTCGACAGCCGACCAACCCATTTGTCGAGAAACTACCCTTCGAAAGCCCACCGAATTTACGATATCTTAGCCTTGACAGAACGGGAGAATACACAAACAATCCAATACGTATAGATTGGAGCTCACACCACATTACCGTTATTTTAAAGCCTGAGGAAGGTATCTACCAGGTTTATTGGAACGATAAAAAACTTTAACCCTATTCAATCAAGTCATTAGTGCATGACTGGTTTCAGGAGGTAGTTTGATATAATTGCAGTTGAGATCAGCGAGATCTATACTCAATGACGCTGTAGCTAATAATAGGTTCAGTTTTCCGATATGGGATAGTTCATTCCGGCGCCCCTTAGGAGCATCCGTCTTAGTTCAGTCTAATATATTTACCGCGCGGATATCTTTGAGGAAGAAGGTACAAACGCTAATTTATGCAACATGACTTACTTCTACATCTGCTATATCTTCTCGGATTATTTAGTGGCTATTTTTATGCGTGCAATGATTTAACAAGAAAAGGTTAGCCTCTTCTTCCTTCACTGTGCCATCAGCCACATTGATACCTGCCCTCAGATACCTACCCTGAATATTGTCCATGAGGCGAGATGTCCCTGAACCTGTCTCGCAACCCCAGCACCATAATGACGGGACTTCTGAACGCAGGGTTCCCAACGTTCGTCCAGACTAGTCTTCATAGCCCGACATCACCGTCCCGCCTGGGGCATGAATATGGAGTACTAGACCGTCCTAGGCAGAAACTCGAGCACTAGGGCTAGGTATAGATGACCGTAGTTTTTGACTAGGGTCGGATATTGTAAACATATACACATCTTGCGTCGCCTCGAAGCATTCTCATTGGCGGGAATTGTTTTGCCCGTGGCGGTGCCTCAAGCTCATTTGTCGCAATTTTTCGGCTTGTGGCAGTGCGTTGGTTTCTGTGGCGTTAACTGCAACACTATCGTGATCTTGGACTCGCGTCATTGCCACGTGACGTTTCGTTACCACGAGGGAGAGTGGAAGAGATAGCTGCAGAAGGTGAAAAGAATACTGTTCGGCAAAATGGCAACATTTTCTTACTTCCGCGACGACAGGGAGGGTCAAAATTAACCCGGGGAATTATAATCTAGGTGTGCCGCGCGGTAATGAACAACCGCTCCAAACAATGCGGGGTTGCTATAACACATGTACGGATGACATCATATATGCGTGCGCAGTGATATGAATTGAACAGAAGAGTGTATGCAAGCCTCTATTAGAGTGTCTTTCCCCCTGCGCTTTACCACATATTTAGTGATTAACTAACATCAGATAATCCGGCGTATTTCATAATTCCCATGGTGGAAGATGTGGTTACGCCGTTGATACTTGTTTCGTATTGGTGCAGCTTTAACTGCGCGGGAGAGTATGCCGAAGCGATATTGTCTAGGCCTAGGCCCAGAGGGCGGTCCAACACGGGCCACCCACCTTCTGACGTAGCTATGGGTTTTGCGGCACTCTCTCCGCAGTCGTATCTAATTCACTCCCCATGACACACCATGCGTACGATACAATGGAGCTCACTACATAATTCCTGAGAGTTAATTGTATCAAAGTCAATAAACTGTTAATTGGTTTGAACTATCCCATGCACGTATCCCATCCAATTGCCACTCAAGCTACAGTCTCTCAGGTACATCAACGCCTGCGGGCAGGAGTTACGATACCCGGCAAGAATAAGCCGACACTCGGCGTACTTGACTGGAATGGGTTGGGCGATTCCGGCGACGAACTGATACTTCTTTGACTGGCCATCAGTTCGGAGTTCTTTTTTCTCAGCTCCGCCATGTCATTGGTCAACGCCGTATTCTCTCTACCAAGTGAGGCGTATTTAACCTCCAATTCCTTATTCGCGAACCCCTGCGCTTCAATGACTTCATCAGATTTCTTTCTCTCCCAGTCAATCAACCTTCCCGCTTTCTCCCAAAAGTCAACCACAAAATCACCACCTTCTGATTGTAGCTTTTGGAATGCCGGCTGCCCAAGCAGCTCAAAGAATCGGACTGCACAAAACGTGCTGATTACTCGTCGCATTGGATCCTCCGAATTCACAAAGGCGTTGGTGTTTGCGTATACGTATTCGACCAAGTTGACCACGCTTTCAACAGTTTGCGGATCCTTGATTGGTGCGGTATGTAACAAGATCTTATGCAATCGCCCGAGTGCAGCATTTTCGAGGGCAGGTGTAATTGTGTACTGAGCAAGGACGTAGAGCTTTGCATGGGCCATGGAGAGCGTTGAACAGTCGCCCATGTCGTGAGATGTATCATCGGGCCCAGTAGTGGGTAGTGGGACGAAGCAAGCCGAGAGAGGCGTCAATGGCCGATGAATGTCAAGTTGGGACTGTTGCACAGCCGGTTCCGGCGTCGTTCGGCCCCCCGCTTCAGCTAGAAGCGTGTTGCTGTTTTCAGAACACTCCGACACCGAATAACTCCCGGTATAAATCCACTCCAAATAGCGTTTCACCGTAGATTCCTCCCACTCACTCCAGTCCACCTCCCGATTCTGGGTTTCGGACCAGTTTCCCTCGAACATCGCACGCAAAGTTTTTGAGTTTGCGGCAAGAAGGCTAGAGTGTACTAAGTACGGCCTCTTCGCTGCGCCTACGAGAAGGGTTAAAGGGAAAGAATCGAAGTGGCTGTGTATTTAGCTTCTTCTGTTTAGGTCCGGCTCTGCTGTGGGAAAACTTACGTGGAGATGGTAGTCGCGGCCATTTTGATAGTCGTGATAATTGAGAGAGTTAATGTATACGGATCGCTCTGGATGTCTTATAAACTCGAGAGAGACGACTCGGAGTTGTAAACTAGACCTCCATCGAAGGACCCGTGGAAGTGTTTTATTATAACCTAACCCGGTAGGGTTACCCCGCACCAACGTGTTGTTTTACTATTGGACGCATACGCCTCCATCCAGGATGTCAGTCGCGGGGAAATCATCTTACGCTCCGTACCATTTACGAAACAACACATATATAAACCCTAACAGCTTACGTATCAATATCGGAATCTGCATTAGTGGTTGAATCAGAACGGGAATACGGCAGTTAGTTCAAGTCGGGATCGACACGTGGCTGTGACTTGAGAAATAAGCTATGCGTGGCGAGTGGGTACATACATAACACCCTGCATGCGACCACATGTCGGCATATTCTTCACTTCGGCTGTCACACCTTCAATAACCGCTCTCTAAATCGGATCGCCAAGACTCTTGTGTGATTCCACTCTTTCTTGTATATGCTCGACCCCTCTAGAGGTATATCTTAAGAATAAGGTGTCCTCTTATGAACAAAAGATCTGCAGCAACCCAACAGGCTAGTTCAGACTACACAAAAATAGCGACGGGCACCCTCCTACCTCGATCGTAGAACTGAAATGCGAGGTAGCTGAAGGGTTGCCTGGCACGTGGCAGGGAGGGTAAAAGAAATCATTGTACTATAACTACGGCAAAGGTACGGTCCAGTAACGACTGTAGGAATAGGATTCCCTAGCAGAGGCTCAGGCATCATGGCCAATAGAAGTTGCTGCTGATGCCGCGTAAGCAACTTGAATGCCCTACAAAGTAACGGGTTTGACCTGCTTATACTGTAGTTACTCAAGAGCCAAGGTGTGCAGCAAAAACAAAAACAGTCCAGTGAGGTAGCATTACGCGTTGAATTGTTTTCCCTCTTCATCCATGTAAACGGATATAGCAATGCGAGCGCTTCGGTGTTAGCCACGTCTTTATTAACTCTGACTGTGTCCTGACCTTGCCCATACGCACATCTAAACTTGTGCTGTCCGCACAGTATCAACTAAATCACCTGTCGAGAAATTATCCTTCCTCCCGCTACCGAAATTCAATATTTCTTCGCCTTGACAGAACGAGACAACACACAAGCTACCTTGTTTGTGTGGATTGGACGTTCATACTATACTGGCATTATCCTAAAGCCGGACGAAGGGATCTACCACCGGGAAACAAAAAACCTAACCCGGGTCAATCAAACCCCGAATCGATGGCCGGTTACAGGAGGTGTTTTGGTATAATCACAGGTGAGATTCGTGGGAATCTACAGTCAAAGTGGCTGAAGCTAATAATAAATATCCTGAAGATTCAGTTTTCCGATATGCGATAGCTTATTCCATCCTCCCACTAGCAGCTTCACGCCCGATTAGTGATAACGTTCACCCTGCATCAGCATTTGCTTTAATTCTCATGTCAGGAGCTATAGTGTTTGCATTGTGTATAATTATAGAGAGGAAAGCAACCGCTATGACGACATTCGGAACGCTGAGCCTTATAACTGTTAGTGCTATGTATGTACTCATGGGGACGTCTAAGTCTAGATCTACCATACTACAAACAACAATTCCTGAAGACTGCATTGTTGACCTGGATGCGGATTTAGTAGGGGTTGGTATCAGGGCCTCTCTGTATGTTCAAGGTATTGTGGCTTCAGGAATTCTTCTTCTAGGCCTCGTTCATAGAGAAGGTATGGGGGTTAAAGAAATTGGGGCTAGTCTCATGCTCTCACAACTGGCACTCGCAACGTCCCTCGCCCTTCGGATGAAGTTAGGTACATTAAATCACCTGGATGCAATCTTTGGGCTCATTTCCCTCGATGCACAACTGGCAGCTGTTTCGATGTTGCTCTCAACCAAACAGGTGCTAGCGGCACGGTGGATGGTGATCCTTGTTTGCTGTTGTCACTTCGTAGGGTTTGCCACATTGGGAGTTGGTATGGGACGTTTCAAGTATGTTGTTATGGTGGCCAATGGATGCGAAGATTTCACGATAGGGTGGTTTGGTTATATCCACCCACTTCAAGGATCACCCCCAGAATATTGGTTGTATTTTACGTGGCCGATCATTTCCTGGGTTCGCAACCAATGGGTCTGTTTCTGTGTTATGGATATCTACGATGAAAAAGAAAGGGTGGAGGAGTACAGCGAGAGGACGGATACGCAAGCCATGCCGAACCCTCAGTCAAGTACGGCACACGTACAAACCTCTTTCCAACATAGATCCTCGACCATATTTACTGATTTTTTTGGGCCTTTTGTTGCATTCTGGATATCGGTGGACGCACTTAACACAAACATCCAAGTTATGGGTTTGGCGGCCACATCGCAATGGAAAACGACTGGACAATTCACCGCAATACTATTGGCCACCGGTTCTGTATTTCGGGTTCTCTGGCTGACATGGAGATCTGCGACAAATCCCGCCGCCTTCAGTATATCGCATATGTGGCTCGACTGTGATAATATTCCGAAGACGCCAATTCAACGCAGAGTAGTCAGGAAAGAGCATGAGCATGGCCGGACAACCGAAGGCATGAACTGGCCGGCCCCGGGCGAAGAGCCAGCGGTCAGGACCACCATACTGGACGACACAGCTGCAGCCAAAAGCGCCGCGCAGCGCTGGGCAAGAGAGAAAGAAGCCAAAATCGGAGCAGGGGTCTGGATGTGGTGGACAGATGGATCGCGCTCAGACGATGGCCGAGTGGGAGCCGCAGCGGTGTGTAAGCACG
>Ga0307515_10025097_pt1 | contig 10335 bp, 5 predicted proteins | sample 17_EM_MG_FD_194513 | JGI IMG/M metagenome (GOLD analysis project Ga0307515, IMG submission 194513) | Populus trichocarpa ectomycorrhiza microbial communities from riparian zone in the Pacific Northwest, United States - 17_EM | ecosystem: Host-associated > Plants > Roots > Unclassified | place...
CGCCAGACGATCAATCGGGGGATCTATCAAGAAGAGGGACACGCAAGAGAAAGGCGGATTGCACCGTAGATGGAGCCTCCAAGAAGCCAAAGAAATGAGAAATTTCTTATAAGAAAAGATTTTCGCAATCACGTTCTTGTTTTCTGGCGTTGAGAATTAAGGCGTCATTGGGATTTCCTTCGCTTAGTATTGTTTTTATATCTAGTTGCTTCCATGTCAAGAGTATCTCATTGTCGTTTGCATGTAAATAAACAAGTTTTTACACGTTGGATTGAAGTTAAAAACTCGCTTAAAGCAAGCGCCCACCCCGTAACTCGCTTCAAAGTCAAGGTGTTAAAGACTCATCGCTTTCCGATCCGGACGTCTTAGAATTAACCTTCGTCGGCACATCCTCTTCAACATAGTTAAAATGTGCTGGAGTCTTCTTAACTAGTGCAAGATAGAACCTTTCCTTCAAAAGCAGTTAGTGTATTCCATATAGTAATAGAGAGAAGAGGGTCTCGCCAACACCAAAGGGGACAAATAAATCCTCAATCCTGATTCGGGTTCACGAGGCAGACCAATTAACTACTGCAAAAAGGGCGCGATCCCGAAAAAGGATCCGGTTCTAAGAACTGGATCCCGGTTACAGGAAACAGGTCGATTAAGTGCTATGAAATGGAGTTGACTACATCTATATTTAGCATATTAGGTTTAGCTCGTTTCAGGACCAGCCATGTAATCATTTGTGTGTGCCGTAAGTGTGCCACTTCGGAGGCGCAATTGTAGAAGTTGGAGATGTATGTCCTCGCCGGGCTCAAAGCAATCAAGTAGTATTGTAATATTTGCAAGACTATACGTTGTAGCAAAATGGCGAGGCTTATTCCCTTTCTTATTGAGTATAGCGGCCAGACTGGAAATGAGGCCGTTGAGCACTGTGTCGAGATCGGGGCCGATATAAACAAGAGTAACTGGAGCAAGCGTGAAGACAAGACGAGAATGCCCATCGAGAAGACATTCTAGATTTATTCGGATTTGAGATGCCATAAAATCAATCAGGCGGAGCGGGGAGTTATTAGTAGAATTTCCTGTCGCTCAAATGATCAGCATTGCTGCTCAGCTCGGGGCCGAGCGCTAGAGAGGAGGCGATGATGTCGAGGAGGTTCGGGGGATCGAGTAGACCTTGAAAATCGAGTACCTAATTTTAGGCGTCAAACAAAAGACCTTTTTTGGGTCAGTCGGATGCTGTCAGATAATCTGTAGTCTCGGTGGCGTAGGACGTGCACGAGTCACGTGCACGGGGTCGTGCATCGTCAATCTCTCCCTAGGGGCCCTAGGTCAACATCATCAATCAATCAACCCATTTCATCAATGAATAGCTCTATATGAGTTATCTGACAGATGCTCCCTCAGTCATTGCTTGTTGTGAGGAGTGAGGTGCATGTTTTATTATCCGGCCCCATGCGCGGCATAGCGCAGCATAGGCCGGTTCGCTAGCGACTGTACTTCGAAGCTAAATGCTAATCACTTATCTAATCATTTTCCGGAACTTAGATAAACCGCCTTACTTTTAGAACCACTACGGTCGCACATAGAGAATAGTATAATAAGACACAATCTGTATATATACATAAAATAAATTTTTTTCAAGAGAAAACAAAAGAAAGCAACATTCTAGGCAACCTGGACGGCTTAACAGATACGAGAAGATTAGCATAGGGTTTGCTAGAAAGCTATACACATAGTTTATAAAAATCCCATTTAGCTTTAGGTAATGGAAACTAGTCAACACTAATAGAGGAGTAAGATAGCAATTAGAGGCTTAAATTAAGCAGGACAGAGAGGATCTAAAACTTATTTTGGATAAAACCAGCTAGCGACTGCAATAATAGTATAGATTGCCATAATAAGAACGCCTTTAAGCCAGTCTATTTTAGTATTAATTAGAGTAAATTACCTATATAGAAAGGAAAACTTACTAAATTTGCCATCCTAGATAAGATAGTTTACTAAGAGTATAGTAACAAATAAAACGGCGATTAGAAAGGTATCGAAATAAAGCGTTATATAATTTTAGCCTATAATCCAACCGAGTATAACAACAAAGGGGAGAACTAGAAGAGCGATTTGTATACTAAATCCAATAATAACATTAATTACTAGATTTATTTTATCCTTGCAAGCTACTATAACCGCTATTATATACTTAGCAGCGTTCCTAACAATTAGAAGTAGGATAAGACTAATAAAAGTAGTAGAGACAGTGCCGCTTACCTTAATATTACTAATGCTATTAACTATAAACTTAGAATAGAAGGCGACTAACACGGTAGAGAATCCAGGGGCTATAATTACACCCCAGATCGTCAATTTAGGCTCCTTAATCTCGTTATCTTCCTTTTCTACGTTTAAATCCTGCACAAGCTATTCTTAGTTTACTCCGCCTCTAAATATAGCCGCCGCTCTAGTGCCGATCTGTGCGATACCACAAAGAGACATACCCTACTCAACTTAGGAGGATTTACGCTTAGGAGCCCTTTAGCTTAGAGTACTATACATTTTGGTATATAACTTTAATTAAAATATAAGGTAGCAAACGTATATAATTAGGAGGATAATAGCTATTCCGCGGGAAAGCTCCCGGTTAAGTATAAAGCTATTAGGGCTTATAGCTACGTAGGTTAGTATCTATTATAGGTCTAAAGCTATTATTAAACTTACTTAACAGCGTAGAGTGGAAGGCGGTTAAAATAATTAGACTGCTAACGCATAGAGCTAGAAGACCGGCCGCAGTATCTGCTACTATTACATTGAAATATTATTCCATCCGGTTAATGCCTCTAAAGAAGAAGTATATACTAAGGACAAGGAGTAAGTTTAAAAGCATACTACTAATTAAGGAAGTTTTAACAATAGTAATCTGGCCTTTAGTTAGGGCTAAGATAGAGACGATTAATTTAACAGTGTTTCTGCGCCAAATGTTAGATAATATTAGGACAAACAAGAAGCGGAGAAACGTACCCAAAAGTTACGTTTAAAAGACCACCTAATATATCACCGGCGCGGAGCGCAATCTCTTTAGTAGTATAATTAAGCATTACAGTAAGCGGAATGATGGTAATAAAGTTAACGATAAATATAGTAATACCGTTAATATAAAAATAATTAACCATAAAGCTAACGGGAATAGTAAGAAGAAGCATATTTATCTATAAGCCGAATAATACGGCACGAACCTAATCCTTAGTAGGTATCTTACGCTTTAAAGCTACTTTTAGCCTTTCCTCCTTAGTTGTTGGCTTAGGATATAAGGATCTTCGCAGGCCTATACCGGCCTCTTTATTAGGTTGTTTATCGTTAAACCTTATCTAGGCTGCTTAACAGGCTTTTAAGAGTGTTACTAGATCTAAATATGCTATTATAAGTATAGTTTTTAATTGTTTATAGAAAGAGCACAATAGAGAAGGGCGATTTTGTAGTCTAGAGGGTACCCACGCATGGCAAAGACTAAGAAATCCGATGGTACTTAGGCCAACACCAACACCTCAAATCCACAATGGTGCGTTTAGCTTTTTTTTCCAGTTAATTTCACAAGCGAGGATCTAAGGCAAATTCCAGAATGGTTATTATAGAGGAAAAGAGGATTAACGTTAATAACTAAACAAAATGGCTAGTAAAAAAAGGAGAAGATAGAGTATCCTAATAAACAAATAATAAGTAAAAAGTAAACCGACTACTTATAGAAATAAGGACGTAGTAGAACGTATAAATAAGGGTATAAGTCTATATACCTCTAAGTACTAGCTATTTAGCGTCTTAAATACAAGTCCTCCCTTAACATAAGGTAGATTAATAGGAGTTATTATACCACCTATATAAGGCGAAGCGCTTATAAAGGGCTTAGCTAAAATACTAATTAAACTACCCTATAACGCACTAATAGCTTCTTTACTATAGATGGGGAGTAAATATATAAGATTAACTGGCTAAGATAAGTCTACTACTTAAGCAGTATCCTGCTCCGTAAAGGGTGGGCGTTAGGAGTAGATTATATAATACTATTCCTACTAGGTAAGGCGCTATTAGGAGGTCATTATTGGCTTCTAGTTTTAGTTTATAACTTTATACAAACGCCTCTAAATACTATACTATTGGGGCTGTCTAAAAGCTAAGTTGCCTATTCACCTTACCTTAACCTTAGGCTAGGCTCATTAGCTATTAAGGCAATAGGAAGTTACATTAAGGTGCATAATAGGGCTTAAGTAAAGCCACGTAATTAGATAGGCATTGCTATATAAAGTAACGCTTAACCAGCTGCCTCTATATCGCCGTCTCAGAATAATTAGAAGAAAGGGGTTAATGCTAGCCCTTATTATTTAATGTAACCCTCCTATAGAGGCATAGTAAAGTAGGGTATAAATGGGAAAGGATTATACTCCTGTTATAGCTGTATTATAGTGCATTTATAATACTATGCCAGTATCCTTAAGTTAATAAATCGGCTCGACTTTTAAGGTATAGTTAAAGCGGAGCCTACCGTCAGCTCTCCTATTAGCTAAGTAGTAGAGAGGAGCAGGATATAAAAGGCCTCTATATCCTTTAACTAGACCTATATTAAGCACAATATCCTTTAAGGAAATCCCTCCTTACTTTCTCGCAAAGATACTAAAACTATTAGCTGCCTTATCTCTTTAATAATAAGCGACTTGGACGTTATAATAAAGGATACCATATTATATTAGACTAAGGTACGCTCTAAACATTAAATCCTTTGCGGGATACCGCTAACAGAGCTAGGATATACCGCTTACCTCTAATCCTAAGGGCTCCGATAAGGCCGTTAATATAGTAGGGTAAGTATGCAATAGTTACTTCTCCGTAGTTTTGTTTATTCGCTAGCTTACTAATATAAGCAGAATATCTAGTTAGCACTGGAATATAAGAGTAATTTAGAGAATGATAAGGCTGATACAAAAGGAACTATAAGGAAATATTCACCCCGCACTAATAAGATAAAGAAGTTGTCTTAATATAGTCCGCTTAGTAACTCCTTCTAATAAAGCTTATTAACCTAAAGCTTACTCTATTAGGGGCGATAAAGAGACTAGGTAGCTTAGTTAATTAACTTAGCTATAGGCTTAGCCAACTTAAAGGGAAAGTTAGTAGCCTTAAAAAAAATAACTGCTACATTATAAGTTATCTAGGGAAGGTTAACGATTAGATTAACAGCCTAAGAAGTAACTGGGAAGAAATAGAAAATACTATTATGCGGTTTTAAAACGAAATCCACACTCTTAAGAGAGGTAGTAATAAAACTTTAGATTACGGAGGTAAACGGGTTATAAAGGCTGGAAACAAGATCACGGCATTTAAGAGGAAAAGGGCACGCTTAGTCTAAGGATGGAGAAGTCTACAAAATTAAGGAGGAAATTTATTAGCTTAAATGGTACGCTCTTTAGTTATTATATCATTTGCTTATTAAAGGAAATTTATATATTAGATTTAAGCTAGAACTAGCCCTGCCCTTTATAGCGAGTATTTACCGCATTTATATACTTAATTAGCAATAAGTTAGTAGATCTAACTAAGCTTAGTATCTAAAGCGAGCAGAACCACGTTCCCTGTTATATATTTAAGTCTAGTCACTTTCTACTAGCGTCTTCTTTTACTAGTAGAGGATAGAATTTATCCTTAAAATAGAAGTTAGTTCGTGGAATAATAGAAAAAAAAAGGGGGCCTACGAGGGTTTCTAGGTCTGGAGGCCATAAAGGCTAATCTATAGATGTGTAGATAACTAGATAACATGTGGATAGTTAAGGCCCTAACTAAAATTTTAACCCGAGTTTGTAATTTAGAGCTTTATTATATAGACTTTAATTAATATATATAGAGATAAGGTTTTCCAGGGGGAGACCCCCTAGGACCCCCCTATATAGAGCCCTCTACGTAGAATCTAATATAGTAGATTATAATTCCAATTTAAAGCTTTATATACTAAATATTTTTAATACCTAATAAATAAATCGCCGCATAGCTGGAATTAAAATCTACTACCCCAACTTAATCAAACGCGCGTGTAAGAAGAGACATAACGGTATGCCAAGACCCTTCCCCCAACGGGCAGAGGCGGTGCGGCTACAGTAGCATCGATTAACTACGTCGTTGCCCACCAGTTCGGATGTACGACGACGCGATAGCTTGGCGACGACGCAATAGCTCAGCGCCAAGCAATAAGAGGGAGGGAGGGAGGGAGGGGAGGAGATTACGGGTGGCTCGGCCACTGCAAGAAGGTCGTGATAGTGGTATGGTATTGAACTTTAAAAATTATATCCCGGGAGCTTAATTGACGACCCCTATATAAACCGTCAACAACGTTCGATTATAGAGCTTCAAACCGACAGATATTCTAGGAATGCATATTGCAAGCAGCTCCGAGTGCGAAATCTAGAATATTTAGTAGTGGTGGAGTACGGGACGGGGTACATATTTGTGTTCCCAAATATCGTCACGTGACGCAATATTTAGGTGACGAAAACTAGCCGTTAATATTACTCGACTAACACTTACCAGAGGGTCCTCCGTCCTTTCTGTCTTCTCTCTCGCCCGTCGTCTCCTCGTCCAATACTATCCATATCGCCACGTTAACCAATAGATCCCTTAGTGGGGACTAGGGAGAAGTATTGGAGCACCTCTAGCTCCTATAAGGAAGAAGAAAAGAGGAGAGGAAGGTATAGAGGAGGGAGTATTTATAGACGGGAGGAGGCCTATAAGCATAGGAGATTAGGCGGCTATAATATAGCCATTAACGTTGCTCGACTAACACCTACTAGAGGGTCCTCCGTCCTTCCTATCTTCTCTCTTACCCGTTATCTCCTCGTCTAATGCTATCTATATCGCCACGTTAACCAATAGATCCCTCAGTGGGGACTAGGGAGGGGTATTAGAGCACCTCCAGCTCCTATAAGGAAGAAGAAAAGAGGAGAGAAAGGTGTAAAGAAGGGAGTATTTATAGATGGGAGGAGGCCTATAAGCACAGGAGATTAGGCGGCTATAAATAGCTATTAACGTTACTTAACTAACACCTACTGGAGGCTCCTCCATCCTTCCTATCTTCTCTCTCACCCGTCATCTTCTCGTCCGATACTGTCCATATTGCTACATTAACTAATAAATCCCTTAGTGGAGACTAAGGAGGCGTATTAGAGCACCTTCAGCTCCCTATAAGGAGGAAGAAAAGAAAGGAAGATATAGAAAAGGGAGTATTTATAGACGGGAGGAGGCCTATAAAAGGAATAGTAGTAAGGTTAAGGCACCTTAGTTATTACTAGGTGGTATTATCTTATTAAGAGGGTCTACTGCAGTAACTAAGTAAGGTTGATTTAGAAGTAATATACATTCTTAACGTACCCGACCACCATGTGGCGAATACCACCATATGGCGAACCTACAATATCGCGGCGGTGTTAAGGGAATTGGTTTGGCCCTGCTTGTAGGCCTAGAGAGCTAGAATTAATCTGCCCTCTCCGTGTAATGCTTTTTGTTGTTATAGTGTGGCCATTTCAATAGTAGTTGCAGACGCGTCGTGTTTTTGGTGGTGTTCGCCACATAGTAGTGTTCGCCACTTGGTGGTCGGGTACGTTAGAGGTTATATAACTTATTACATAAGCAACATTTCCGCCCTTTAAAAAAAAGTAAAAAATTCCAAAAATCGATTAACGCTACAGACAGCAGTAATATTAATCCGGCAATACTGCCAATTCTCCCTATATACCATTATATGTATATCTAACAGCTCTAGAGGCGATAAGAAGGTAGGACGGATAGGGGGGTTAAAATTTAGACAAATTGGATTTTGTAGATAAGCTATTTAAAAGTTAGGAAACTAAGACAAATACCGCATTCTCCGCTTACCTCTAAGCCAGTACATAATTTCCTATTTAGAAAAAGTCATTTACAAGCAGTTACTACTACCTCTATATAAAATCTTCCTATTATGCCTCCTTAGCCTTACTTATAGATAACTAAAATCGTTTCTTATTAAATCCACGTTTAAATATAAGCCCCGAAAGCTTTTTAACTCGTAAGATTGCTATATAAGTTAGCCTAGCTATCTTATCCTTTTCCTTAATATCTAGAACCACCCAGTTAAGTATTAGGCCCTAGCTTTTATATATAGTAAGAGCAAAAGCCAAAGTAACTGGAAACTAACACTATAAGCAAGAGCCTCTTATACCCTCCCACTTACAAAGTACGGAAAAGATAGGGATAACCTTTATCCTATCCTGCTAAGTAAATAGGGTAAGTCCGTTATAACCATCTACTGCAATTAGTAGTGCCTAGGGCTAATCCTTTTTAATATCAGCGTCCTCCTTTTATATAACATCTTTAACTACACCAGTAGTACCATTTACTAAGCCTGGTTCAACCCAGATATTCTATATTAGTATAACTTTGGCGCTAATATATAGGGTTAAATTCTCTAGAGTATTATACTAATTGGGAGTAACCTTTCGTACACCCACACTAGAGTTAACTAACTTAATAGCCACCACTAGCTGTAAAAGATCGCGAAGCTAAGTAGTGTTATATTTACCTATAGTAGCGCGTATACTATATAGCCGAGTTATGTTATTAAAGCCCACAACCTTATTAGTAGATAGGCCCTGCTTATACCTAGTTAAAAGAAGCTTCTAGGTTGAATTACTTATAAAATCACTATATAGCTCCGCAAGGGCGGTCCTAAATATAGTGCTCTTAGGGTTATCACCGCCCTACCGTATAACTTAATCTAAAACAGCAGTTCGGTTAATTGCCTTATAGGCTCCCTTTCCATAGCTAGCGAGCTCTAATAGCCTAGTAGGTAGATTGCTATATAAGGCCGCCTAACCTATAGGGGGAAGCTAATGGAAATCGCCTACTAGCAAGATGTTTAAGCCTCTAAAGTAGTTGTCGTTACGTATAGGGTAGATCTAATAGAGGCAGCGATTAATCCAGGCCAGATATACTTGCCTGATTATAGATTTCTTATCAAGGATAAGATAGTAAATATCCTTAAAAGCTTATTATAGAGGTATAAGACTAGCAGCAGGCAATTCCTTAAAGGGGCGATTTACCGGTAGCTTCAATAGATCGTATATAGTCCTGCCGTTAATATTAAAGGCAGCTACCCCAGTAGGGGCGGCTCGAGCTAATAGCAATAGCTTGCTACTAGCCCTTGCCATAGTATAGAGCGTAGTAGAGAGAACAGCAATAAGATATAATTTGCCAGTTCCTGCCTCTCCATCAACATTAATCCATAGCGGAGGGGGGCCATGGCCCAATTGGATCTGCCTATAGTAATTAACTACGGCGTTATAAATATAACGCTGGCCTGGTTATAAGGAAGACAGAGTTACTATTTAGGATAGGCAGCTCCGCGGTAGAGGCTGTAACCATACTTCCTACCAATAAGTCCTCTCATTAAGCTGCGGGTACGTACCCTAATATATACCCCAATTGTAGTTACAATCAAGCTCCCTACCACTAAGCCTATTAGGATCCTCAATCTTAACTCCGTTAGTATTTCAAACGCGGGCATATAGGGCCTTAAAGGACTAATATAGCTCCAAATCATCTGCGAAATCACCCTTAAACTTATTAATATTATCAGCAGTTTCGTAAGCTTCCTCTAATTTCTAATTATAAAAGTAGTCAGGCGGGTGCTAATAAGAGTTAATATAAGCCTAATAGGAAGCCATATAATTAGGGGCCCCAAATCCATTAGTATAAGTAGCTATATCCTTATACTCCCTCCACGGATAATAAAGGATAAGCTTTACACGACAGAACTTAAGATACTATAGATAGGAAGGATCGCCCTTATATCGCGGAAAGTATAATATAACTTAAGGCCTTGCTCTTAGTTAACGCTTATAAGTAGAGTAATTAAAATAGAGTAGAAAATTAAGGAAAGTAACGTCCTCTACCCCATCTGGGCGGCACTTATATTTCTTATAGTTAGACAGTCTATGCCCTTATAGTTACCCATCCTTAAGCTTATATATAGCGCTCTAATCATCCTCCTAGTAATAATCTAAAGTTACTACATTCCTAGAGCCTTTGTAAAGGGGAATGTTAAAAAGCAGATAGTATACCTCCTACGCTAACCAATCGCGTTCGGTAATAAGCTTGTTTATAAACCTAGCTACTACCAAACTAAAGGCATAAAGGCTGTTAGCGTACGGCTGTACTAATTAGAGCAACTCCTAGTAGGAAGTTAATTTCTTCTCTTCCTTACTATAATATTTGCCTATATAGTTAACTATTACTAATATGCTTATAGCGGGTAACGTATTAATATTTGCCACCCACGCTAAT